>Ga0208373_1001024_pt1 | contig 40676 bp, 44 predicted proteins | sample RifOxyC2_FD_184036 | JGI IMG/M metagenome (GOLD analysis project Ga0208373, IMG submission 184036) | Soil microbial communities from Rifle, Colorado - Rifle Oxygen_injection C2 (SPAdes) | ecosystem: Environmental > Terrestrial > Deep subsurface > Rock core/Sediment | place: Rifle, Colorado...
GAGGCAAAGATTTTTCGCTATGGATAGCAGGCGTTGTAGTTTATTAAAGCTATTGTTTCTTTTCTCGTAAAGCGAGAAAAGACGAGCGGGAGCACAAGGAGTGAGGCGATTTTTTTTCTGCTTAAAATCTACTCATATCAACTAGTTAAGTCTTATATTCAGTTTTCCATTTGTATTTTTTGTTTCAATTGAGTTATCCTATAGGCGAAGGGTTTAGGCGTTAGGTTAAGGATAATCGCGTGCAAAACCTTTTTCGCAAGCCCTGGGTAACCTTATACACTGCAGCGCATGGAGGTGCCGCATGAAAAAACACTCACAAAATTGGGAAGCATTGGCAAATGTCAGTCCAAAGTATTTTCCCGATGATCCAGCATTTGGTGCTTACTTTTTAATTTCTTATTTTAGAAAACGAAGAGTACAGCAATTTGCTTAAACGATAAAAACTAAAACAAGTACCCATTCTCTGATAGAGGATGGGTATTTTTTTTACGTGGTTCTTTTTGAAAGCTTTATGCTGACTGCCGTGTGAGATATTTTCTCTCCTCTGTGAGCGTTAAAAAGAAATAGCTTGAGAAACGAAGGTTTTTAAAAAAATTAATGAATTGCAGTGAAAATACTCTCTCATCAAAATAAAAAAATGTGTTATTATAAAAGACCCTGCGAATTGAATGACAATAAAAGGATGTATTGTCATGTGGACTGATTCACACTGTCATTTAAATCTTATTGATCTTTCTCCTTATGAAGGTGATGTAACTCGTTTGGTTCAGCGTGCTGCTGACCAGGGTGTTATGCATCTTTTATGTGCAGGCGTTGATCTTAAAACTACACCGAATGTTATGGGTTTGGCGCGTTGTTTTGAAAATGTTTACGCGTCTGTTGGTATTCACCCAAATGATGTTCATTGTGATCCCTTCAACGAAACACAATTAATGGGTTTTGCGAAAGATGAAAAAGTTGTGGGCATTGGGGAAACAGGTTTAGATTATCATTATGATGACGTAGAGCTAGAATTACAGAAAGATGTATTTAAAAAACATATTGAACTTGCAAAAAAAATTAAAAAACCTTTGGTCATCCATTCGCGTGATGCGAAAGAAGATACAATTAAAATTTTAAAAGAAAATAATGCTCAAGAAGTAAGAGGTGTCATGCATTGTTTTGCAGGTGATCATGAAATGGCAAATCAGGCCATTGAAATGGATTTTTATATTGGAGTTTCAGGAATTGTCACTTTTAGTAATGCTAAGACATTACAAGAAGTGGTATCACGATTGCCATTGGAACGTATTCTGGTTGAAACAGATGCGCCGTGGCTTTCGCCGGTTCCTTATCGAGGCAAACCAAACACCCCGGAATATATCCCTTTAATTGGGGAGAAAATAGCCGAGATTAAGGGCATATCAATGGAAGAAGTTGCGGAACAAACAACCGAAAACTTTTTTCAGTTATTCTTTCAAGGAAAGAAAAAATCTTAGAAAAGGAGGTCGTTATGAAAAATTTTTATTCCCCCCACAAGACGTGGAGTCGAAATCATTTTAGCCTTGTTTTTGGCGGCGTAGGTATTGGCGTTGCGATGTGGACAGCTTTGGCAGTGATGAATGCGTTTATTGTGCTGTGCTTGCCTAATGTCTGGATTTCATCGAGTGTGTTTATTGTGCTATTTGCCTTTGGTTATAGTTTAACTTGGATTAAAGATAAACAAGGCATTATGCAGAAATTAATTGATAAGCATTTAGATGAGATATTAGAAGGCTCACATCGGTATGCTTTATATCGTGCATTTATTTGTATGATATTTATGCTGGTTCTTACGCATATTTTACGTTTAGCTGTTTATCATGCAGGCATTGTGCCATGGAACAGTTTTGTGATTGCTTCAGTTTTATTCTTTGGTATTTTCTATGCGTGGCAATTATTAGCTGTTTACACGGTTAAACATTTCTGTGGATATCAAGTCAATCATAAGAGCATTTTCAAATTAGCTTAACATTTGAAATGTGGATTTGTTCAGTAGGGAAAACTGACCGTCTTAGCAGGCGGTCAGTTTTTTAATCTTTTAGCAATTCTCTAATTTTTGCTTTAATCATATCAATAGCAATTCGGTTTTCACCGCCGCGCGGAATAATAATATCAGCATAGCGTTTAGAAGGCTCAATGAACTGCAGACACATGGGGCGGACAGTTGTTTCATATTGCATGAGAATAGATTCAATGGAACGGCCGCGTTCCACTAAATCGCGTTTTGTTCTGCGCAGCAAACAAATATCAAAAGAAGTATCCATAAAGATTCTGATATCCATCATTTCGCGTAATTTTTTATCTGAGAAAAGCAAAATACCTTCAACAATAATAACTCGATGTTTTTCGATATGCCGTATATTTTTAGAACGGGTATGTTGTGTGAAATCATAAATAGGGATATCAACAGGTATACCTTGCTGTAATAACTCGAGATGCTTACATAAAAGATCATGTTCTAGTGCATCAGGATGATCGAAATTTACCTTAGCACGGTCTTCCATCGGTAAGTGAGATAAATCTTTATAATAAGAATCTTCTGAAATCATGGTGACTTTCTTTGAACCTAATTCTTTGAAAATAGTATTAGCTAATAAAGTTTTGCCTGACGCCGTGGGACCTGCGATACCAATAATAATGGTTTCATTTTGCATGTTGACTCCTTTTTAATAAAACATACAGTGCGCCTGTACCGCCATGTTTCGGTTGAGCTGAATGAAATGCTAACACGTTTTTTTGTTCACGCAACCATTGATTGAGCATAGATTTTAAAACAGGTTTGCCTTTTGATAAAGTGCCTTTACCATGAATGATTAAAACACAGCGTTTTTCCCGCAAAAAATGCAGACATTTTTCGATGGCTTCATCTATTGTATGATGATGTAAATCTAAGGTTGCTTCGATTTTTAGAGTGCCTCGTTTTAAATCACGTAAAGTTTGAAGACGCAGACCAGGTTGTGCATAATGTAATTCTGATTCCGGCGTCACATAATGAAGGTAAGAAATATCGTAAGTTTTGTTAAACTCTCGGGTAGCGATATGGTTTTCTTTTGTTGCTGAAATTGAAGAAGGCAGATCACGGCTTGTCCTGACGATTGTTTTATTTTGCTTGATAGGGCCAATTGCTTGACAGAATTTTTGGAATAGCTCACTATCATCGCCAGATGGTTCGTAGGAAACATATTTATAATGTTTAGCCATAACTTTTTAATCTTGCCATAAAAAAAGCCATGACACAAAGAAAAATAAAAACAACGTTAGGCGATTGCCTAAAAAAATTAGAAAAAACTTTTAAAAAGACGGGTATGCATTTTGGACACGGCACAGATAATGCTTGGGACGAAGCGGTACAGTTAGTTTCTTATGTGCTGGATTTACCGCCTGATGCAGACCGCAGCGTGTTGTCGCACCGCTTAACAGAAAAAGAAATCATTTCTATTAAACAATTGTCTGATGAACGAATTCAGACAAGAAAACCATTGTCTTATTTAACACATCGTGCTTGGTTTATGCGCCGGTCTTTTTATGTGGATGAACGTGTTTTAATTTCGCGTTCATTATTTGCGGAATGGATTGAACGGCAGTTTACGCCGTGGATTGAACCAGAAAAAGTACATCGTATTTTAGATATCGGTACAGGCAGTGGCTGTATTGCGATTTGTTGTGCGCTGATGTTTCTGGAAGCAACAGTAGATGCAGTGGATATTAGCGCTGATGCTTTAACTGTTGCACAAAAAAATGTGGATGATTATCGTTTAAATGATCGCGTGAAATTAATTCAGTCCAATTGTTTTGAAAATTTAAAAAATAAAAAATACGATGTGATTATCAGTAATCCGCCCTATGTAGGCGATGGAGAGATGGCAACTTTACCGCAGGAATATCATTATGAACCTAAACTTGCTTTACGTGCAGATGAAGATGGCTTAGCGATAGTGCGTGTAATTTTAAAAGAAGCAGGAAAACATTTAAATAAAAACGGCATTTTGTTAGTGGAAGTTGGTGACGGCATTGAGAAAATGGAAAAAATTTTCCCTCATATTCCTTTTGTTTGGCTGGACCAAGTTTATGGAGAAGAGGGTGCGTTTTTATTAACGCAAGAACAATTAAACAAAAATATCACGTAATGATGCTATTCATCAAAAATTTGTCTGGAACAAATTTTGGCGTTGTTTGCAACGTGGCGCCAGCCATAAAAACTAGGATGGTTTTTATCCATCCTCAATCCAAAATTTTTTTATTTCTACTATACCAATCGCGAACGAGATTTCTCAAACCGCATTTCGAAGTGCGATAGGTATGTCTTATTCTTGTCCTCTGCCTTCTGTTTTTTGCCTGTATTCATTGACAATCTTGCAAAATAATTCTGTTGTTTTTTCTGCATCATAAATGGCTGAATGTGCTTCTTTCACATCGAATTTTATTTTAGCTACATGCAACGCCTTAGCAAGAATTGTTTGGCCAAAGGCAAGTCCTGCCAATGTTGCCGTATCAAAACAAGTAAAACGATGAAAAGGATTTCGCAATTTACATCGCTTAGCTGCCGCTTGAATAAAACTTAAATCAAAGTTTGCATTATGTCCTACTAACACAGCGCGCCGGCATTGTGTTTGTTTTAATTCTTGATTAATTAATTCAAAAAGTTCTGTGAGCGTTTCCAGTTCTGTTTTAGCAAAACGAAAAGGATGATAAGGATCAAGAATTTGATTAATTTCTAAAGCTTTTAAATCTAAATTTGCGCCTTCAAAAGGAAGTATATGATAACTGACTGTTTTTTTTGGATTTAGAATTCCTTCTTGATCCATTTCAAGAAAAACACAGGCAATTTCCAACAACGCATCTGTTATAGGATTAATGCCTGCGGTCTCAACATCTACCACAATCGGTAAATAACCGTTAAATCGAGTATTGAGTTTTTGGAAACGGTTCAATTTTTTTTCTTACCCTGTGTTGTTTTTTTGTGAGGATTGATTATACTACGAGGCGTTGGTTTATCCCCAACTTTTTCTAGGCTTTCCATCAAACAGTAAAATAGGAGACTACCCGTGAAATTAAAAACAGTCGTTGCTTTAATCGCGGCTTGTGCTTGTGGAACAGCTTTAGCTGCGACACAATTAAACAATGTTCAGCTTCCCAAAAGCATGCAAAAAACAGCATTGCAAAAACAGCAATTGCAAAAACAAATTATTGCCATGCAACAAGCAAAATTAAAGAAAGAAAAAAACACACCTACTTCTAGTGAAGTCGCTATGGTCAATGATCACTTCCCATACCATGTTGTCACCACGACACCTTATATGGGTTTACGTACAGCTTATGATGCGAGTGATTTGCTGACTAACGCACCCAGCATGAATGAAGATTTATTCTTACTGCAGCAGCGTCAAATTTTAGAAAATGCATTTGCTGTAAGACACTTACCGTATGGAGAACGTCCTTTAGTGCAATTGAGCGGTCAATTAGCAGCTCAAGCATTAGGCGGCAGCGGATTTAACGGCGCAAATAGCGACATCAATTTAACTGGCGGCGAATTAGATATCAATGCTGTTGTCAGCCGATGGGCAGCAGGCTTTATGTCTATTTCTTACGATGATGCTGCACCGCAAACAGGCGATCGTGAAGCAAATTCAAGGCTTTACTTACAGCGCGGTTTTTTAACCTTAGGTAATTTAAACAGCTTTCCTGTTTATTTAAGCGTAGGTCAGATGTATGTTCCTTTCGGTTCTTATAGTTCTAGCATGGTGACCACTGCTTTAACACAATCTTTAGCACGTATTGATGAACGCGCTGTCGTATTAGGCATTTCCAAGGGAATTTTCTATGGTCAAGTTTACGGCTACAAAGGCGATTCCTATGTCAGCAACAGCAGCGCCATTAATTCTGGCGGTGTGAATGCCGGTTTAACCGGCGACTGCCGATACTTGAAATTCTATGACTTAGGCGCTGGTTTTGTCGATAACATAGCTGATTCACAAGGCATGCAGAATACAGGTGCAGGCGGTGGAACGACTACAGGTTCAGGCACCTTTAGCGGTTTTGGTCAAAATGGAACAGAAGCTTTGCAAAACCGTGTACCGGCAGGAGACATTCATGGCAAAGTCAGCATGGGACCTGTAGATTTAATGGGTGAATATATCAAATCATTAAGAGCTTTTAACGTCACTGATTTAGCTTTTAATAGCATAGGTGCTAAACCGCAGGCTATGCATACAGAATTGGATTATCATGACAACTTCTGGAATAAGCCATTTACCTTTGGTGTTTCCTATGGTGAAACATGGCAGGCTTTAGGTTTGAATTTACCTAAAGACAGTTATGCGGCTTTCGTCAAAACTTCTTTAGTGAAAAATACGATTGAAGGTTTAGAATTCCGTCATGACACCAACTATGCTCAAGGCGATACTGCTGGGGGTAATGCTGGAACTTCTGGAGTGAGTGTATCAGGTCGTTCACGCAATATGGTGACGGCGCAAATCGGCGTTTATTTCTAATTTAAAAGAATTAAATGCAATATTAAAAACCCCGCGTTTGCGGGGTTTTTTATTTACTTACTACCGTTTAAAAACGATGGGTTATGTCAATTCTTGAGTCGGCTTATCATCGGAATTTGAAATCCACACCGTCAGAGGAAGAAGATCTCACCCATTTTTATCTTTGTACCCGCAAAATTTTTGAATACAGCATTCAGAACATTTTGGTTTTCTAGCAGTGCAGGTATAGCGTCCATGCAGAATTAACCAATGATGTGCATCCTTTAAATATCTTTCCGGCACAATTCCCATTAATTTTTTTTCAACAGCTAATGGCGTTTTACCTTTAGCTAAACCTGTTCGATTGGCTATGCGGAAAATATGTGTATCCACTGCTAAAGTTTTTTCGTTAAACAAAACATTTAAAATAATATTTGCTGTTTTTCTGCCGACACCCGGCAGAGATTCTAAATCTTTTCGATTATTAGGAATTTGACTGTTAAATTTTTCCATTAAAAATTTAGAAGTGCTAATAATATTTTTAGCTTTCGTATGATAAAGCCCAATCGTTTTAATGTATTTTTTTAGATTTTCTTCGCCAAGCGCTGCCATTTTTTCAGGCGTATTAGCTATTTTAAAAAGTTTGGGTGTGGCAAGATTGACGCTTTTATCGGTGGCTTGAGCTGATAAAATCACAGCAATTAATAGTTCAAAAGGCGAACAATAATTTAATTCGCTCTTAGGATGAGGACGCTCTTTTTGTAAGCGTTCAAAAATGGCTTGTACAGTTTTTTGTAGCATATACTCATCGCAACTGAGTTTTCTTAAGTTGGTACAAATAGACCCGAGTATTTTGGTTTCTCAGCGAGGCGGCGAGGAGTGAGTAACAGGAGTGTATACATAATACATGACTGTTGCGAACGACGATGCCAACAAAGCTGAAAACCGAAAGACGAAGGGTATATTATCCCAACTTGACATCATTTTAAAATGATGTCAAGGTTTGACTTAAAACGAAGAGGGCGTGATGCGATTTTATTTAAGCATTTTATTTTTCGTTGGATTATTTTTTTTCATTCCTGTTTTAGCTATTCAAGCTGAAACTTTTTCCCCTGATCAAGAACAATATGTTTCTTTTTTATTACCCATGATTCATGAAGCAAATACGCGGATTCTTTTGCAGCGAAAAGAACTTTTAGCTGCCCATCAATGGCTTTTAATGCGTCAATCATTAACTCAAAAACAAAAAATTTGGATAGAGAATTTAGCAAAAGAATATCGTGTCGAAAATTTTAATTTAGCCAATGCACAAGATTGGAAGACTTTAATTAAACGTGTGGACATCATTCCGCCTTCTTTAGCGTTGGCACAATCTATTATTGAATCTAACTGGGGGAAATCCCGTTTTGCTAAAGAAGGAAATAATTTATACGGCATGTGGTGTTATACAAAAGGCTGCGGTTTGATACCTGCTCAGCGTCTATCAGGTTTAACTTTTGAAGTGAAAACCTATGAAACACCGTTAGATTCAGTTTGCCATTATGTCTATAATTTAGATACAGGCGGTGCGTATAAAACTTTTCGCCAACTGCGTTATCAGGAACGCTGCAAGCAGCAAATTTTATCTGGCATTGAATTAACAAAAGGCATGAATTTGTATGCACAAAATCGCGAAGCCTATGTGAAGAGTTTAGAAAGCGTCATTAGGAATTATGATTTGGTGAAGTATGATCATGAACGGAAAAAAATGAAAAGGTAAAGGGAAAAAATTTTATAAGGGAGTAGGCGAAAATTACTTGAAATACAAGGAGGTTGTTCTAAAAAAACAAGAATCACTGAAATTTTAAACTCCTGAAGGTTATTTGTGTTAAAATAGCATTAGAAAATCAGGCAATACAAGACTAACGGTGATGCGTTATGCGTGATTAGTTCTACACAAAAGCCAAATCCTTTAAACAAGCTGCTTTTTTTGTCAGCGGTGCAGCAGTGGCAACAAGTACTGCCACTACCATTGCAGATTCAACTGCTTCGTGGATTGCAAATTTAATTGCGATTGTCGGATGCAGCGTTTATTCTTCTTTTGACAATATAGAAACTGCTCATGCCATCACAGCTCAGCAAGAAAAAATTCAGCAACTGCTCAAACAGCTTTTGCTAGAAGATTACCCAGAAGGCGATCATTCTCTTTCGTTGTGGAAGATCTTAGAAGATATTTCTTCTTTAGAAATAAAGGCTGAGGAGGTGACTGATGTCATTAATCAAACAGTAAGAGAGCCAGAAAAATCTCTGGCACAAAAGTATGCTAGAATGAATTGGATAGCTCAGGTGATGACCAGCATCGTCACAGGCGCAATTAATATTTCAGCTAATTTAGAAGAAAATCCAGAAGACAGAGAAAATTTACTCACACCCAAAAATATTTTAAACATCACCCTCGTTCCTTTATGCATATTGATCTGGCAGTGTTGGTGGCCTTACAGGACAGCAAAAAATCTGCAGGAAATGGCAGAAAAAACGGAAAATCTGGAACGCGCTTTATCACAAGCAAGTAAGAGCTTAGCGTTTCGCACAAAAGTATGCCGGCTATTTTGGGAACGGAAAGAAAGAATAACAGTGGAGCTGAGAGAATGTGAACAAGAAATAACGGGTATTAGAGATCAGATAACACAAGATAGGTTAGAACGCCGATCTGTCATTAGTAGAATAGAACAAGGAGCAGCTAGTGAACTCACATTAGAAACTGGATTAAATACACGGATTGAGACTAATGAACAAAAACTAAAGCTACTAGAGGAACGTCGCTCAATATTAAATGAAGAATTTAAACATTTCAATGAAAAAGAAGTTGATTTTGTTCGTCTGCAAACAGATTTAGCAGATGAATTAAGAGGAGTATTGGATGACGATGCCGAAATACATAGATTAAGAGGGCTATAATAATGAGATCTTCAAAACCTGAGTTGCTTATTAGTGCAAAAGATTTGCCTGAACTCGAAGAGGGTGAAGAAAAAAAATTCATTGAGTATTTTGTCCATTTGTTAATTTGTTATAATACGGATTTTGCTTTCGATAAAAATACTCCTTACATCTCTTTACAAAGTAATCAAAACTACATTGGCATATTTTTTATATTAATTGACTTCTTAGGCGATCATTACGAATTTAGTCAACGACATTTTGAGCTATTGAACTTGGCGGCTTCTTGTTTGGAACGTTTATACCAAGAAAAAATAGAGGCTTTATCAACTGATGTAGAAAAAAAAGTAGCCCAATCAGAATTGGGCGATTATTTAGATAAAGTCACTTTTGTTTTTCAAACAGCCGCCAATAAAACAGAAAGTGAAATGCATCGTGAGATTTATAATAGCATGGCTCGAGTATACAGCGCAAAAGCTGATAAATGGCATGGTGTTCCTCAGGCTGAAGGTGATGCTTATGACGCTAAAATATTAAGACTGCGCGAAGAGGCAATTGAAAAGTTTCACTTATTAGAGACTCGTTATCAAGCGGCAAATGAAACTCAGGAAAGTTTTGAACGCGAATCTTCTTCGCCTGCTTTATTTAAAGAGGATGAAGCTCGTCCATTCTTAAGAAGAAGATTAGCTTCCGAAAGACCAACTTCCTCACCATCACCGACTTAATAGGCTAAAAATATAGGCATCCTAAAATCTAAATTCTCCTCCAGCTCGTTCCCTGCGCGCCATCTTCAATTAAAATGCCCATTTGAGAAAGCTGATCGCGGATGACATCGGCTTTTTTAAAATCTTTATTTTTTCTGGCATCAGCTCGCTGTTTAATTAAAGATTTAATCTTTTCGTCTGATTCATCGCCTTGCAAAAAAATAACTGGATTTTCTTGCAGTATGCCTAACACGCCGCCTAATGTTTTAAGCGTATTCGCCAAAACAGCTATTTTTTCAGGATTTCCTTGATTGCGGTTGATTTCGTGTGACAACTCAAATAAAACAGCTAATGCCTGTGGCGTATTAAAATCATCATTCATGGCTTCGATAAATTGCTGCTTGAATTTTTCATCACATTTATTTTCATCCAAATAAATATCACGCAGTGAAGTATACAGGCGTTCTAAAGAAGCTTTTGCATTTTTTAAATTATCATCGCTGTATTGTAACGGACTTCGATAATGACTTAATATCATCAAATAGCGAATTACTTCCGGATGATGCAGTTTTAAAACATCTTTAATCGTGAAAAAATTATTGAGTGACTTTGACATTTTTTGATGATTAATTTGGAGTAAACCAACATGCATCCAGCTATTAGCAAAAGTTTTTTGATGCGCACATTCTGATTGCGCAACTTCATTTTCATGATGAGGGAATTTTAAATCCAAACCGCCGCCGTGAAGATCAAACGGCTGCCCTAATAATTTTGTTGACATCGCAGAGCATTCAATGTGCCAGCCGGGTCGCCCTTTTCCCCAAGAAGAATCCCATGCAGGTTCATCCGGTTTTGCAGCTTTCCATAGCACAAAATCTAAGGGATCTTTTTTTGTACTGTCTTTTTCGATGCGAACGCCCACTTGCAATTCATCTACATCGCGGTGTGATAATTGTCCATAGTTTTTAAATTTTCTCACTTCAAAACAAACATCACCCAATTCAGTTAAATATGCGTAACCCTTTTGCTGCAATTCTTGAATCATCTGAATCATTTCAGACATGTATTCTGTTGCGCGCGGTTCATACGTTGGTGATAATAAATGCAATTGATTTAAATCATCATGCATAGAAGCAATCATGCGCTGTGTGAGTTGATCAATAGATTCGTTATTTTCGTATGCGCGTTTTATGATTTTATCATCCACATCGGTGATATTGCGGACAAAAGTTACATCAAATCCTAAAAATTTTAAATAGCGTACGATGACATCGAAAATAATAAAAGTACGTGCATGACCAATATGACAGTCGTCATAAACAGTAACACCGCAAGTATATAAACCAATTTTATTTTCACGAATCGGTTTAAAAATTTCTTTTTGTTTCGTTAGACTGTTGTAAATTTTTAACATACTTTTATTTTTTTATAACGTAGGGGCAATTCATGAATTGCCCAATATTTCGGGCGATTCGTGAATCGCCCCTACTGATTTTCTATTCTTTTTCGTTTAATGTCATTCGGCATTAATTCTAAAATTTGTTTGAGTTCAGGACCATGTTCTTCTCCCGTAAAAACAAGGCGAAGCGGTTCAAATAAATCTTTGCCCTTAAGATTTAACTGGGTTTTAAGTGTTTGGATGAGTGTCTGATAATCCTGAGTTAAATTATTTTTCAACATTTCTAAAAATTGAAGAGAGATTTTTTTCTGGTCATCATCCTTCAAAGAAAATAATTTATCTGTAAAAATAATTTCTGCCCAATGCATTGCCTCTAGCGGAAAACGAATATTCGGCAGCACAGTATTTAAAAATAATTCTTTTCTATTTTCTGGAACAAATTTTTTCAAAACATCAGACAGCCAAATTTCCGCGTCATTTATGGTCAAGCTATGCACGGCTTCTTTCTGCCAATAATTTAACTGCTGCATGTCAAAACGTGCAGGCGATTTATTTAAATTTTCTAGTTTAAAATTTTCAGCTAATTCTGCTGAACTCATCAATGCATCATTTTCATAATGATGTCCTAAGCGCGCTAAATAATTAATAATTGCTTCAGCCAAATAACCTTGTTCACGTAAATCATGAATGCTTAAACTGCCGTGACGTTTAGAAAGCGGACTGCCGTCATGTCCTACAATTAAAGTGATATGACCATAATGCGGTACAAATAATTTAAGTGCCTGCAGAATCATTATTTGGCGTGGCGTATTCGTTAGATGATCTTCACCGCGCAAAATATGTGTCACGCCCATTAATGCATCATCAATACAACTGCAAAACATAAAAGGCGAACTGCCATTGGCACGGCGAATAATAAAATCACCGATATCGTTATTTTGAAATTTTTGCACGCCGCGCACTAAATCATCAAATTCAGTTTCACCTTCTGGGATTTTAAAACGTAAAACAGGTTTTAATCCTTGTTTTATTTTTTCCTCGATTTGTTCTTTGGTTAAATGACGACAAGTGCCTGTATAACGCGGCGGTTTTCCTGCAGCACGCTGTAAATTTCTAGAACGTATTAATTGTTCTTCGCTGCAAAAACAAGGATAAGCTAAATTCTGTTCGAGCAAATGATCATAATATTGATCATAAATTTTTTGGCGCGCTGACTGAAAATAAGGACCATTTTTTCCGCCTGCTTCTGGACCTTCCTGCCAAGTTAACCCTAACCATTTTAAATCACGCAAAATACCATCGGTATATTCTTGCTTTGATCTTTCTAAATCAGTATCTTCAATGCGCAACAAGAAAGTTCCACTTTGTGATTGAGTAAAAAGCCAATTAAAAAGTGCTGTGCGCACATTACCTAAATGCATCACACCCGTGGGACTTGGCGCAAAACGTGTTTTAATGGAGAATGGCATAAATTTTCCTTCAAGCAAATAAGTATGCAGAATATTGCCATAAAACAGTTAGGAATTAAAGAAAGTTTTAGGGTCTTCTCTTGCATGACAAATTAGCCAGAGTAGGTTACAATGACTCTTCATTTTTTCAGGAGGAATTTGATATGGAACAAGAACTCAAAGCAAGATTCACGACAGCAGATCGATGGTTTCGTCTTATTTTTATGGCGATTTATTTAATCGTACTTTATGTGGCTCAATTTATTATCTGGGCGTTAACCGCTATCCAATTTATATTTGCTTTATTAACTGGTCATCCGAATCAAAATCTTTTGAATTTTACACGGGGATTGAATAATTTTTGTTATCACATTCTGCAATATGTCACTTACAACACAAATGATAAACCATTTCCGTTTAGTAATTGGACTTCACAGGAATAATTTCAAGCAGAAACTTCTGAAGGCAGTGGAATAAAAGTAATCGGTGCATTAGCTGGATCTTCAAACGTGACCATTTCCCATGCATCTTCTTGGGCTAATAACGCATGAAGTAATTCACTGTTTAAAGCATGACCGGATTTGTAGCCTTTAAAAGCGCCGATCATCGGATGGCCTAATAAATAAAGATCGCCGACAACGTCTAATACTTTATGTTTAACGCATTCATCTTGATAACGCAATCCATCTTGATTAATTAATTTAAATTCATCTAACACAATTGCATTATCTAAACTTGCGCCTTGTGCTAAATTGTGTTTACGCAAATATTCATAATCGGCTAGAAAACCAAATGTGCGTGCACGTGCAATTTCTTTCACATACGAAGTGCTGGAAAAATCAATTTCTGCTTTTTGATTGGCTTTGTTAAAAGCTGGATGATTAAATTCAATATTAAAATTAATTTTAAATCCTTGATAAGGTTCCAGCGAAACGAATTTATCGCCTTTTTTTACGGCAATTTTTCTTTTGATTCGAATAAATTTTTTCGGCGCTTTTTGCTCTTCAATGCCTGCAGATCTAATCAGGAAAATAAAAGGACCTGCGCTGCCATCCATAATAGGTAATTCTGGTGCGGTCACATCAATAAAAGCATTGTCAATGCCCATGCCGGCAAGGGCTGACATTAAATGTTCGACGGTAGAAATTCTAACATTATTTCTAACCAGACAGGTTGAAAGGCTGGTATCACCGATAAATTCTGCTTTGGCAGGAATATCAACTGGTTCATCCAAGTCAGTACGTCTAAAAATAATACCTGTATTAATCGGCGCTGGACGTAATGTTAGATAAACTTTTTGACCGGTATGTACACCAATCCCTGTGGCGCGGATGATATTTTTAAATGTACGTTGCTTAATCATGCAGTGTATACCCTTCGCATTTTGGTTTTCCGCTTTGTTGCACTCTTGCTCGCGTGCTCATTTATTATGCATAAACTCCGCGCGCTCGCTGCGAGTGCGCCGCGCGGAATTCCCAAACTGCTCGGGTCTATTTGTGCTAACCCTGAGAACTCATTTGCGATGAGTATATTTCCTAAATGGGGCGCATTGTAACACATCTGTTTTCCCGTACAAGCAATTAGTTAGCTTGATCTTCTTGCTGTCTTAAGAAAGTTGGAATGTCCAGATAGTCAATATCTTTATTAGTCATTTCGTCAGTTTTTATTGGAGCAGGCTTTTTCTCTTCTTGATGCCGTATAAAAGTAGGTTTATCAAATTCTTGATAGCCAAGTGCTGTATCTCGCTTTGTTTTTTTAGCCGTTATTTCGAGGGGAGCAACATTTGTATTGGTTTCAGGTTCTTCAAGCCCTAACCCAGTGATCACTACGGTGACTCGTAGCTCTTCGGTCATGTCAGGATCAATGACTGTGCCGACAACTACTGTTGCATTTTCGGAGGCAAGTGATTTTACTACATCACCTACGGCTTCAAATTCACCAATGGTCATATCTAAGCCTGCGGTGATGTTGACTAGAATACCGTGAGCATTTTTAAAATCAATATTTTCTAAAAGCGGGCTAGAAATAGCTGCTTCTGCTGCTTCTCTGGCACGGTTCTCACCGCTACTGATACCTGTACCCATCATTGCCATACCCATTTCAGCCATGACAGTGCGCACGTCAGCAAAGTCAACATTGATTAAACCAGGTCGAGTGATTAAATCAGCAATACCTTGTACTGCACCGTGCAGGACATTGTTAGCTGTTTTAAAAGCATTGATTAGAGAAACATCTTTGCCTAGGACGGAGAGCAATTTATTATTCGGAATAGTAATTAAAGAATCTACATGTTCAGCCAAGTCGTGGATTCCATCTTCAGCAACCTGCATACGTTTTTTCCCTTCAAAGCCGAAAGGTTTTGTCACGACAGCAACAGTTAGGATACCTAATTCTCTCGCAATTTGAGCAATAACAGGGGCTGCGCCTGTACCTGTGCCGCCGCCCATGCCAGCTGTAATAAAAATCATATCAGCATTTTCTAAAATTTCTTTAATTCGTTCTCGCGTTTCTTCCGCAGATTTTCTGCCCAATTCAGGATTAGCACCGGCGCCTAAACCTTTGGTCACTTCTTCACCCAGTTGAATAACCGTTTTTGCACTGGAACGGTTTAACGCTTGTAAATCAGTGTTGGCGCAAATAAATTCAACGCCTTCAATATTTTCAACGACCATGTGTTCAACAGCATTACCGCCGCCGCCGCCCACGCCGATCACTTTAATGATAGCATTATGTGGGGCTTTTTCACCTAATTGAAACATATCAATACTCTCCATTTTTTCTGTCCTTAGAAATTACCGTTAAACCATTGTTTCATTCGTTTTAAAAGACTTTTGAAACTGCTTCCGCCCTTGAGTTCAAAATTTTTATTTAATTCGCGTTGTTGTAAGCCGTATAGTAATAAACCAACACCTGTTGCATAAATGGGATTATCGCGAATTTCTTTAAGTCCGCTAATATTATGCGGCATGCCGATACGTACTGGTACATTAAAAATAGATTCTGCTAATTCAACTAGACCGTCAATCTTAGAAGCACCGCCGGTAATCACAATACCAGAAACAAGACTGTCTTCAAAACCGCTGCGTCGAAGTTCAGAAAGAATTAATGCGAATAATTCGGCATATCGTGCATAACAAACTTGTGCAATAGATTTTCGATGAATTTGTCTGGGAGGACGTTTGGCAATACTCGGCACTTGAATAGTTTCATTAGGATCAATCGTATCTGGCATGACGGAGGCATATTTCAGTTTTATTTCTTCAGCGTGCTTAGTTGGCGTACGTAAAGCAACAGCAATGTCATTGGTGACATGATCACCGGCAATCGGTAAAACAGCCGTATGCCGAATAGCGCCTTGAGTAAAAATAGCAATATCTGTTGTACCGCCGCCGATATCAATCATGCAGACGCCTAATTCTTTTTCATCATCAGTTAATACAGCATGACTTGAAGCGAGTTGTTCTAAAATAATATCACTTACTTCTACGCCGCATTTTTTTACGCATTTTGCAATGTTTTGTGCAGCACTGACAGCACCGGTAACAATATGCACTTTCGCTTCTAACCTAACACCAGCCATACCAATTGGCTCACGCACGCCGTCCTGCAAATCAATGATGAACTCTTGCGGCAGTACATGAAGAATTTGTTGATCAGCAGGAATAGCAACTGCTTTTGCTGCATCAATGACACGATCAATATCGGGCTGTTTGACTTCACGGTCGCGGATAGCTACGATGCCGTGTGAATTTAAACTTCTAATATGACTTCCAGCGATGCCTGTATAAGCAGAATGAATCTCACACCCTGCCATCAGTTCCGCTTCTTCAATGGCGCGTTGCATGGAATGCACAGTGGATTCTATGTTAACAACCACACCGCGTTTTAAACCATTAGAAGGATGAGAGCCGAAACCGATAATTTCGAGTTCGTTGGATGGATTGACTTCGCCGACTAAAACAGCGATTTTACTCGTACCAATATCAAGACCGACGATCAAGTCGCGATGTGTTTTTTTGGGCATAGACACTCCTTATCAATGAGTAAATTGTACGCTATTCCGCTGTATTTACAAGTAGAGGCGCTGATTTATAGCGTTTTTTTAGAGAGACGGAGTGTGTTGAATAACGTTTGAAAAGTTGTTATCGCGGAAAGAACAATCAGCAAAAGGAATAAGTATCCTGCCCAACGAGAATTAAATTGTGAAATAAACGGAATGAGCAACATAAAAAAATACATTTCACCGCGATTCATGATACGCCAAATAATTTTTTCGTGCGGGTCATTGACTGCTTGCCGATGATTAGCATAGGCAACTTCAAAAGATGGCATAATAGCAAAGAAAAAACCTATACAAATCCATTGTCCCAAAGATAAAAACGGCAGACTAATCGGCAGCCAAAAATAACTAAAGAGCAAAATAAAATCCACAAAACGGTCGAGACTTCCATCTAAAAAAGCACCGCGTCCAGAAGTTTGATGTGTGTGCCTTGCGACAGCGCCGTCAATCAAATCAAACAAACCGGCAATTAAAAATAAAATAATACCGGTTAAAATATGCCAATTGATAAAAGCAATAAAACCTAATGCTGCAAAAGGAAGCACGCTCCAAGTATAAAAGTTAGGTTTGAATGGAAGGCGAGAAAATAAAATGCCTAATTGTTCAGAAATAGAATTCCATGTTTTAGATTTTTCTTTTAACATAGAAATATCCTTTTTCCATTTTTTGCAAAAATAAAAATCAGCGCCAAACTTTAATTTTAAAGATCACAACTTCTTTTTCAGCAATTCATTCACCTGAGCAGGATTTGCTTTTCCTTTCATTGCTTTCATCACTTGTCCGACAAAATAACCCAATAATTTATCTTTGCCAGCACGATATTGTGCTAACTGTTCTGGACTTTGAGCAATCACATCATCCACTATTTTTTCAATTTCACTCGTATCAGTGATTTGCTTTAATCCTTGCGCAGCAATCACTGTATCCGCATCATCACCCGCATCCCACATACATTCAAATACTTTTTTTGCTGTACTGTTGTTAATCGTATTATCCGTGATGCGTTCTAATAATTGCGCAAACTGTTCTGGTTTGACTAAACTATTTTGGATGGCTAAATTATTTTTGTTTAATAAAGCGTTTAAATCACCGATAATCCAGTTCGCAATTATTTTGGGCTGAGTATTGGGCGCGTGTGATAAAACATCTTCAAAATAATCTGCTGTGTCGCGGTCAACAGACAATAAATGCGCATCATAATGCGACAAACCAAAAGTTTTTTCAAAGCGTTCACATTTTTCCCACGGCAGTTCAGGTAAATTATTTTTTATTTTTTCAATGTACTGATCATCAATTTCAACCGGCAATAAATCCGGATCTGGAAAATAGCGGTAATCATGAGCATTTTCTTTAGAACGCAAAGAACGCGTTTCATCTTTGACTGAATCATACAAACGTGTTTCCTGAATCACTTTTCCGCCGGAAGATAAAATATCTGCTTGACGTTCTATTTCACATTCAATCGCGCGCTGCACAAACCGAAATGAATTTAAATTTTTAATTTCTGCACGTGTGCCTAATTTATCCGAACTTTTTTCTTTAAGCGAAATATTCACATCGCAGCGGAAAGAACCTTCCTGCATATTGCCGTCGCTGATTTGTAAGTAACGCACCAATGAATGCAGTGCTTTTAAATAAGTGACGGCTTCTTCTGCTGAACTCATATCCGGTTCAGAAACAATTTCCAGTAAGGGTGTACCCGTACGATTCAAATCAATGCCGGAAACCCCTTGCAAACCTTCGTGCAAAGATTTCCCAGCATCTTCTTCTAAATGTGCACGCGTAATACCGATGCGTTTTTTAGTATTGTCTTTTAATTGAATATCTAAATAACCTTTCCCGACAATCGGAAATTCAAACTGCGAAATTTGATATCCTTTCGGTAAATCTGGATAAAAATAATTTTTTCTGGCGAATATAGAACGATGCGCAATTTTTGCGTGAATACTAAGACCAAATTTAACTGCTAATTCTAAAGCCTTTTCATTGAATACCGGCAGCACACCCGGCAAACCTAAATCCACTGCGCAGGCTTGTGTATTAGCTTCTGCGCCATAAGTGCAAGAAGCGCCAGAAAAAATTTTTGTTTTTGTCGCCAGTTGTGTATGAACTTCTAAACCAATAACTGTTTCAAATTGCATGTGTTCTCCTAATTAGGAAAAAGGGAAAAGAGAAAAGTTTTGGGTAAGAGTTATCTTTTTACTTCCTTCTTTTAAGTACGAGTATCCTATGTTTATTCTATTTCAGGATGCAAAGTGAATGAACAATAAAATAACTTTTTTCTTTTTCCTTTTCTCTTTTCCCTATTCCCCATTCCCTGTTTTTGTTTTCTGCCTATTTTTTCAGTAAAAGATTTCTATTAATCTTTGATAAAACTTAAATGTTAAACTCCTCTGGCATTTTCAAATGCCAATCGGTTAATTGCTGATAACGATGCGCGACAGCTAAAATCTTGGCTTCTTCAAAATAATTGCCGATGAGCTGCGCGCCAATCGGTAAATTTCGCTGAGTGAATCCTGCAGGCATAGATAAACCGGGTAATCCTGCTAAATTTACGGCAATTGTATCAATGTCGCACAAATACATAGCGACGGGATCATTTAATTTTTCACCTAATTTAAACGCAGGAAATGGCGAAGAAGGCGTTAATAAAATATCTATTTCTTCAAATGCTTTTAAAAAATCATTGTGGATTAGGCGGCGTATTTTTTGCGCTTTTAAATAATAAGCATCGTAATAACCGGAAGAAAGTGCATGTGTACCGATTAAAATTCTGCGTTTAACTTCTGCACCAAAACCCTCTGTCCTGCTGCGGCAGTACATGTCCTTCAAATCTTTAGGATCTTTGCAGCGATAACCATAACGTACACCGTCATAGCGAGATAAATTAGAAGAACATTCTGCCGGCGCTAAGATGTAATAAGCAGCAACGGCTAAGGCTGTATGCGGCATGCTGATATCCATTAATTTTGCCCCTTGTTTTTCTAAAAGTTTTGCTGTTTCTTGTACTGCTTGAGCAACTTCAGGATGTAAACCTTCGCCAAAGTATTCTTTTGGCAAACCTACTTTCAAACCTTTGATTGGATGATTTAACTCATGAGCATAATGCGGCACTTCGCGGTTTACGCTGGTTGAATCTTTAGGATCATAACCTGCCATGACTTCAAGCAGCATGGCAATATCTTCAGCAGTACGCGCAAGCAAACCGCCTTGATCTAAACTGGAAGCAAATGCCACCATGCCGTAACGCGACACACGTCCGTACGTTGGTTTTAATCCAGTAATTCCGCATAAAGCCGCAGGCTGACGAATAGAACCGCCCGTATCTGTACCTGTTGCAGCGGGCGTTAAACAAGCAGCAACGGCAGCAGCAGAACCGCCAGAGGATCCGCCAGGCACACAATCTAATGACCACGGATTTCTGACCGCACCATAAAAACTATTTTCATTAGAACCGCCCATGGCAAATTCATCCATGTTTGTTTTCCCTAATAAAATACAGCCAGCGCGATTAAAATTTTCAACAGACGTTGCATTATAAGGCGCAATAAAATTATCCAGTATCTTTGAACCGCAAGTTGTGCGAATTCCTTTCGTGCAAAAAATATCTTTTTGCGCAATAGGAATACCAGTAACAGATGTTGCTTTGCCGGAGGCTAAAAGAGCATCTGCTTCTTTTGCCTGTTTTAAAGCTTGTTCTTCGCAAAGAGTAATGAAGCTATTAAGTTTAGAATTCTGCTGTTTAATGCGGTCTAAAAAATAAGTTGTTAATTCGCGAGCTGAAATTTTTTTAGCATGAAGCTCGCGGCTTAATTCTGCAACCGTTTTAGTATATAAATTTGTCATGATCTGATTACTCTGCGTCAATTACTTTTGGCACAATATATAAACCTTCTTCTACCCACGGCGCATTTTTTTGAAATAACTCGCGCTGATTGATTTCAGTGACTTCATCGCGACGCATTGGCTGTTTAAATCCTAATGGATGAGCAAGCGGTTCTATGTTGCTTGTATCCACACTGTTCATGATATCAACCAGCTTTAAGATATTATCGAGCTGAGGGCAAAGCGATTCAGCTTCTTTTTCGTTTACCGTTAAACGCGCTAATTCTGCAATGCGGTTTAAATCATTTTGCGTAATGGACATAAAATTTCCTTTGAAAAATAACCAAGATGATTAGTGTGGCAGGTGCAATTAAAATAGGCAAATGAATGTTTGCGGCGGCGGCTAATCCGCCTAAAAATCCGGTTAAAGTCCATACTAAAGAAACAATCACCACATTCAATCCCATCATTTTGCCTTGATGATGCACATCGCCTGTATCCGAATATAAAGTAGATAATGCACTATACGCAATCACATCGCCAATGGCAATGGGTACTGCAGAAATCCAAGCTAATAGTTTTGCAAAGAAATAAATTTTTATTAGCACACTGCCTGCTGCTAATAAAGAACCTAATAACATTGCATAAATAGAATAATGGATAATTTTTCCTGTACTGAAATATTTTTTTAAAGGACGGATTAAAAATCCGCTGCCGATGATTAGCCATAATGCAATTAATCCCATAAAAATACCGATCTGTGCGCTGGAACTATGCCATGAGACTTTTAAAATAGGTGGCATAAACTGGTAATAAATACGCCAGCTGATTTGCGTCAAAATTAAAATGATGGATACTTTAAAAATATTTTTTCTTGCCAGTAATTTTAAATTTTCTTTAAAAGTCGAATATTTTTTTTCAATGGGCGGCTGATAAGTTTCTTTGAATAGTTTGTAAGTCATCCAAAAAGTGATGATGCCAAAAAATCCGCCGATCAAAAACGGGAAAGAAAAATTTAACGTGTTAAAAAAGAAACGCTGTGCAAAATAAGCGGTAATTAAGGGTCCAATGAATGCGCCGATAGAAATAAATAATTGCAAATAACCCATGTGAATCATTTTGTTTTCATCTGTGCTGAAATCACCGATGCAGGCTAAGGCTACTGGTTCTGTGCGGACAAAAATTCCCCAAATAATGCCTGCCGCAATCATGAGCCAAATGTTTCCAAAAATTAAAGCAGAAGCGGCAATGAAAGAAAATAAAGCAGCGCTGGTTGCGCCGTAAAGTAAAACTTTTTTGCGGCCGATATAATCTGAAAGATAAGCCAGAATTGGCGCCGCTAAAATCGCAATGCCGTGAGGTAGTCCTGAAAAAATCCCATACCAGATGCTGCGGACAGCTTGTGAAGTAGAAACAGCAAATAAACGAGTGTGCGGATCAAAACAAATAATCGTCAATAAAGGATAAGCAATCGTAATGCTGATTTGATCCAGCAAAGAAAGCCAAAAAATAGGATGGGCTAGTGAACGTTTGTTTGTTTTCATGGGCTTAGATTGTGCCACAAAATGACAAAGATTTTCAAATGATTCTGCTTGACAATTTGAGAGTTCTTGTTGAAACTTACTGTAGACTAGGGAAAAGATAAAAGATAAAAGATAAAAGATAAAAGATAAAAGATAAAAGATAAAAGATAAAAGATAAAAGGGAAAAGGGAAAAGGCGGGAAACTTTTTGAAAGAACCTTTCCCTTTTTTCTTTTCCCTTTTCCCTTTCCCCTTTCCCCTGTACATTGTTTTAATTTAACTCAGAAACTACGAAGAAGCCAAGGCAGATCATGCATCAACACAAACATCATTATCATTTTGAAAGACTAGGCTGGGTCATTTGTATTTTAGCCGCGTTTTTTTATTGTTATGAATATTTATTGCGTATTGAACCCAGCGTCATGGTCACGGACTTAATGACCACGTTTAAAATTACAGCTACCAGTTTAGGCGTGCTGTCGGCAATGTATTATTATGCTTATACGCCGTTGCAGGCAATAGTCGGCATGATCATTGATTATTTTGGTCCGCGTCGTGTTTTGTTGTTGGCGATTGCGTTATGTGCATTGGGCAGTTGGGTTTTTGGTATTTCTAATAATCTTTATTTGGCAGGGTTGGGACGTTTTTTAATTGGCGCTGGCAGTGCTTTTGCTTTTGTGGGTGCTTTAAAATTAGCGGCGATTTGGCTGCCGCATGAACGTTTTGCTTTGTTTGTCGGGATGACAACTGGTTTGGGTATGGTCGGCGCAATGATCGGTGATGTGTCGATGAGCGCAGCGGTTTATCATTTAGGCTGGCACAGCGTGATCCTTTGGGGTATTTATATCGGTGTTGTTTTATTTATTTTATTTTTCTTCTTTGTGCGTGAACATCATCCTAAAGATCAGCCGCATCCTGCCGCGATGTATTTACCGTTTAAAGAATTAATGATTTCTTTTGCGCAGATTACAAAAGACAAACAGCTTTGGTTTGCCGGATTGTTAGGCTGTATGCTGTATCTATCTTTATCTGCTTTTGCAGAAATGTGGGGCATTGCTTTTGTACACAGTGCAGGGCATGTGCCGAATTATTTTGCGGCAAAATTAAATTCTGCTGTGTTTTTAGGATGGCTGATTGGTTCGCCGTTTTCCGGATGGATTTCGAATAAAATAAAATCAAGACGCAAACCACTATTGGTCGGCAGTTTATTAGCCGCTTTTATGATGACACTGATTTTAATGATGCCGCAAGCGCATCCAATTATATTAGCGATTTTCTTATTTTTGTTTGGATTATTTTCCAGCAGTGAAATTTTAGTGTTTGTCGTGGCGCGTGAAAGTGTGAAATTAAAAGTGACAGCAACAGCCGTGAGCTTTGTCAATTTTGTGATTATGCTAGGCGGTATGATTTTTCAGCCGCTCATCGGCTGGTTGTTAGATTGGCATTGGACTGGTCAATCATCACACGGCGTGCGCGTATATTCTGTACTGGATTTTAAATTAGCGCTGCTTGTCATTCCTGTTTTGATGTTGATGTCTGCTTTGTTAGCTTATTTCCTCAAAGAAACTTATCGTCCTTCACATCGAATTTGATTTTAAAAATAAAAGCCCTTGTTAAGATTCCCTTAAGTTTCATTTGTTAAAATTTTCTCATGATTAATCAATGAGGGAAAAGTAATGCCTCAGAATAGTGAACCGTTAGAAGGCGCAGAGGAAATCGAAAACTTTAACCAAAAAAGATTTAGCGCTCTTGCTTTATTCGGCGCTTTAGGCGCATTGGGTTACAGTATCTACGTGGATGTTTATCACAGCGCGCATGGGAATTTTTTTCATTATTTTTCTCAATTAACTCATTGGAATTTAATTTTTTCTATTGTTTGTTTGGCAATCATGCTGATTATTGCTTTGCGCTGTAAAGCAGGGAAGAAAGAGCAGCAAGCAAATTGGCAAAGAATATTTAATAATCTTACGGCTATTGCCGCTATTGGTATACCGATTATTTTTTGGGGCGTGATGGGTAAATCTGTTTTTACATCTGGCGCGTTGGCCATCGGTAATGCGGTGATGCTGCATTTACTGATTGAAGTAGTGATTCTTTATCTACTTTGGAAAAATTCTTCATTGGCAAAATTTAATTCTCAAGACGGTTTTTGGAAAACTTTTGCTGCCTACACAGCAATGTGCGCAGGAATTCTTGGGACATACATTGGCGTGAGTGCTGGACTCCAACTAGGGGGCTTATCGCATCTTGCGCCTTATCCACAAATTAATTGGCTAAATCCTGTTCATGCAGCATTAATGTGTGGTTTTGCCTTTGCTGTTTTTTTAGCCATTAGCGCTGCAATGATCGCGTGGCAGAAACAAGAAAGTTCTCGTCCCTTTATTTATTTTCTTACTATGATAGTAGGCGTTGTTTTGTGTGCCTATGGCGCGTTACATTTAAATATTGGTTTAATAGGATTTAGTCTTTTAATGGCATTAGGCAGTTTTTTAATAGGCTTTAAAGAAACAGCACGAAAAAATCCAGATGCATCCATTAGCAAAAAATTATATACCATGTTTTATCCCGGTTTTTGTTGTCAAAAAAATAAAGAAGAGAGTGACTCAAAAGAATCATTGTTGCTAAATCCAGCTTAATAAAAAATATTATTATCCTCTGGGAAAGGGGTAGGAAAAATCCAAACGGTGCTGCTTTAAAATTATTAAATTTAATTGCGGATAAAGGCTTGAAGGCTGTTATCTAAACTATTATTGGAGGCGCGATAAATCGCGTCTCTACAATTTAACAAATGCCCCGATGAAAATTTTTCAGTTTCTCTTTTTCCATTCGGACAGGTCGCAACCTACCTCTACAAATTCAATGTTACTTTTTTCTCAGTTGTTATTCGTTAATTTCGTAACTTGAAGTGGAACAGAGATAGATTGCTCACCCGCTAATATCATCATGCCGACTTTCACTGTCGGTGGTTTAATGCCAATCACATTTTTATTAAATTCATCAAAGCCCAAAAACTCTGCGCGAGGAAAACGTTTTTTTATTTGCGGAATTAAATTTTTTTCTACATGCATCACATCTTCTTCTGGATCCCATGCAAACATTGTGCCTTTTTGTTTGATCATCGAATCATTGAGCCACGCACTTTCTTTGTGGTTCCAGTCAAAATACGGTTTGGGATGGTCGGGCGAATACACGGTAATATAAGCGGCTAAATAGTGAGAGCCAGCAATGATATTTAATTTTTGATGAAACTTCTGATGCCACAGTGTTGTTACTTTAACGGCAATTTCTTTGCCGGGATAATAAGCATCTGGATTTGTGTCGCCGATCCATTTAGGACCAAAAATTAAACCGATATAACGTCCCGCACAAAGTAAAACAGAAAGCAAAATAAAAATAATGAAAAACCGCGCAAACACTTTCCGTGTGATGACGGGTTTTAAACACATCATCGCTAAAATACCGAGCCAAGAAAAATACGGCGTTGCCCATCGTGCAATTAAAGCATTGCCTGTGACAACACCATAAATTAAAGTAGCAGCAAGAGGCGAGAGTGAAATCCAGCTAATAAATTTTTTATCAAAAGAAGCAAAAATTTGTTCACTTCGTTTTGTTTTGAAAAAAGTAAATAAAAAAAGAATAAAAATAATCATGGCGGCAAATTGGCTGATAAGCATGATCCAAACATTCATTAATCGTGCGATGAAGGAATGCACGGGCGGGTGATAGAGTAAATCTATTTTATTATAGAGCGCATATTGTACTTCTGGAAAATGATGGAAATAAGACCAAATAAAATGCGGCGTCATTAACATTAAAAATAAAATAAACGCAGCATAAATACCGCCGCGCTGAAAACTTTTTCTAGCATTTTTTTCAAACAATAAAAATAAAAATAAAAGAATCAGCAACAGAGCTGATTGATATTTTGTCCAGATGACGGCGGCAGAAAAAAATCCGACAAGCAGCCAGTGTTTTAACTCTTGAGATTGAATCGCCCAATAAAAACATAAACCTAAAAGCGCCCAAAGTGGTGTCTGCAAAGTATCGGGTGTAAAACGCACGGCAAAATACGTGTAATAAACGATGCCTTCTAATAAGAAAACACTGATGAGCGCCTGCACGGGATTCAGAATTTTTTTTGCCAGCTGCCAAACTGCCCAAAAAGAAAGTACAACGGCAAGCTGTGCAGCTAAATATAATCCCCAGTCATGCCCGCCGCTTAAATAATGGAACGCGGCAGCAGCCCAAGCTGATAACGGCGGATGTTTATCATAACCTAATTGCCACTGCATTCCCCATGCAATGCTTTCAACCGTATCATGCGGCAAAATGCTTCGTACGAAAGTCGGCGCTAATGTCCAGATAAACACATGCAGCAGACAGAAAATGGAGAACCATTTTTTTGTGTTGAGTTTGAGTTCATCAGAAGACATTAATTTTTTATTTCCATTTAAAAGATAACACATCTTAAAGAAAATTATTTTAAGGTGCAACTTATGAAAGTTTAAAGTAACTTTATTTTAGTGAGAATTTTTACAGAAATCTAATTTTAAAAAAATTCTTTTAGCCATCAGCCGAGAAAATTATTTTTATTTTGTGCTTTAATTATTTTTTCTCTGCCGCATCGCTTCATATAAGCAAATAGCTGCAGAGGCAGAGACATTTAAACTTTCGACAGTGCCTTGCATAGGAATGCGCGCGAGAAAATCGCAGGTTTGTTTAGTGAGATGACGAAGTCCTTCGCCTTCGTATCCTAAGATCAAAGCAATGTTACCTTTTAAATCAATTTCAGCAATCGTTTTTTCAGCGTGCATATCTGTGCCGACTAACCAAAGGCCTTCTTTTTTTAAACACGCTAACGTTTGCACTAAGTTATTGACTTGAATGAGCGGTGTTACCCAGAGAGCGCCGCAAGAAACTTTTTGTACGGTTTCATTTAATTTAGCAGAATGATGTTTGGTGATAATGACTGCTTGCGCGCCTAAAGCGTTGGCGCTTCGTAAACAAGCGCCTAGATTTTGCGGATCTTGAATGCCGTCTAAAATTAATAATAAAATAGAATGATTTTTTTTAGATAATAATTTTTTTAGAAAAGTTTCATCCTGCATTTTTATTTCTGTTACATCAGCCGCTACACCTTGATGCAATTTATACCCTTCGTCTTTTGATTTTCGGCTTTGTTGGTGTCGTCGTTCGCAACAGTCATGTAGCTCATGTACACTCCTGTTGCTCACTCCTTGCCGCCTCGCCGAGAAATCAAAATACTCGGGTCTATTTGTGCCAACTGAGAAAACCTCATTCGCGATGGGTATATCAGACAGTTTTTTATCCAGCGCATGATGCGAAAGAAATTCAACTGGAATTTTTAAAGTTTGCGCCAAGGTTAAAATTTCCTGAATGCGTTTATCTTGACGCGATTCAAGCAGATAAAGTTTTTTAATTTGATAAGGCGCTAAATCAAGCGCCGTTTTAACAGGATGATAACCGTAAATTTGATGCGACATAATTTTTTCCTTGATTAGCAGGAGATTATAAGTTATACACATGTTCTATTTCAAGCGATGGAATGAAGAAATAATCATCGAGAAAAATAACATTGAATGACATGGATAAAAATCATTCAGGTTTTTGCCGCTTAAGTTTGGTAGCCGCAGGCTTTAGCCTGCGGCTACGTGATATTATTTTTTGGAAATAAAATAGTATGTAGAAGGTCATTATAGTTTAAGTTCGCATTTTCATTGGCAAGAGGCATAGATAATGTTTAATAATCTAAATTTTGCTATTTTTAAGCAGACAATTAAAGAATATTTTAAAAAAATTTTTTTAAAATTTATTGCGAAGCGATTCACTCCCTCAATCCTCACTCCACAATCCTCAATCCTTCATCTAATTTGTCTCTCAGTTTTTCTTTTGCTAACCGCTTGCGCAACGCAAGATGGTCCGCCGGATTATTATGTGGATGCGAGCAACATTCCTAATGCAGTGCCAAAAGTACTGCCTCGCAGTCCGTACGGTAATCCGTCTTCTTATGAAGTAAATGGACAGTGGTATCATTTGCGGAATTCCTGTTATGGTTATCATGAACGCGGCATTGCTTCTTGGTATGGTACAAAATTTAACGGCGAACGTACTTCAGATGGTGAACGTTATGATATGCTTGGCATGACAGCAGCGAGTAAAGTGCTGCCGATTCCCTGTTTTGTGCGCGTGACTAATTTAGAAAATGGGAAAACCATTATAGTTAAAGTAAATGACCGAGGTCCTTTTGCGCCGAATCGTATTATTGATTTATCGTATGCTGCTGCAAAAAAAATAGGCATGACAGCAAAAGGCACAGCACTTGTGCAAGTGACTTCCATTGATCCAAGAACTTATCATGCGGCAAACAGTTTATCGCCTGTGCCGATGATTAAACATCCGGAATTGTATTTGCAGATCGGCGCATTTCGTGATGAACAAAATGCAGAACGTTTAGAAAATAATTTGAAACAATTCACTTCGCGTTCTGTGCTGATTGAAAAAGGATGGTCAAACGGGTTGCCAATTTATCGCGTGCAGGTAGGTCCATTAAAAAGCGTGGATGAAACGGATTATCTGAAAAATTTATTCGAAAGCGAAAAATTAGGTGAAGCAGTGACGGTGATTCGGTAGACAAGGCAAAAGCGAAAAGGGAGAAGGTAGAAAAATTTTTCTCTTTTCTCTTTTCTCTTTTCTCTTTTCTCTTTTTTCTTTTTTCTTTTCCCTTTTCCCTTTTCCCTTTTCTTTTTTCTCTTTTCCCTTTTCCCTTTTCTTTTTTCTTTTCCCTTTTCCCTTTTCTTTTTTCTTTTCCCTTAAATGCCGCACAATAAATCAGTCAGTTCTTCAGCCTTCATTTCTCCTAAATAATGCGGCAAATGAATTTGCGATAAAGCGTGATGAATTTTTTGCGCTTCATAAGACACGTGAATTAATTGGTTTTCTAATTCACTGATTTCTTTTTGTGCAAAAAAATCGCCGTAAAATTTTATGGACTGAATCAATCCGTCTTTCACAAACAAGCGCACATCTATTTCGCCAAAAGGAAAACGTTTTCTGTTTTGAATATTAAATTCTGGCGAGTGCCCATAATTCCAATCCCAGTTTTTATATTTTTCTTCGGCAAATTGTTCAATTTTTTTCCATTCTTTGTGTGTGATTTCTTGTTGAGGAATATGACTGCCAAAAATAAATTTAAGTAAATACTGTTTGAATTCTTCAATGCTCATCGGTGTTTTTAAAAATTCGCTGATATTAGCTACGCGGCTGCGAATAGATTTAATGCCTTTGGATTGAATTTTATCCTGTTTCACATTTAATGCCTGCGTGACATGATCTAAATTAGTATTAAATAATAACGTGCCGTGACACAGCATGCGTCCGCCGTGCTGATACTGCGCATTGCCTGAAATTTTTTTATCGTTCACGACGATATCATTTCGTCCGTTTAATTCCGCAGGAACGCCTAAAGTACGCAAAGCTTCGACAATTGGTTTGGTGAATGTTTCATAACGGTTAAACACATGACCAACTGCTTTATCCATGAAACTAAAGTTTAAATTTCCCAAGTCATGATAAACTGCACCACCGCCGGTAATTCGTCTAACCACATGAATTTTATTTTGCACAACATAATTGCTATTAATTTCTTCGTAAGTGTTTTGATGTTTGCCGATAATAATAGAGGGTTCATTGATATAAAATAAAAAGTAAGTATTTTCCGAATCAAAATGACGGAAAGCATATTCTTCCAATGCAAGGTTTAAAGCAGGATGGTTGATGTTTTGGTTATCAATGAATTTCATGATGTTTGTCCGTTTAAGAATGACGGTAGATTTTGCCATAAAATAAATGAACATGACAAATAGTTGTTGCTGACAGATTTACCGATTATACTATTCGCCATTGCGATTTATGATGGGTAAAGAAATGAACTACAAAGACTATTATAAAATATTAGGCGTTGATAAAACGGCATCACTGGATGAAATCAAAAAACGCTATCGTTTATTAGCGAGAAAATATCATCCGGATGTCAGCAAAGAAAAAAATGCCGAAGAAAAATTTAAAGAAGTTCAGGAAGCCTATACCGTTTTGAAAGATCCCGAAAAACGCAAAGCCTATGATCAAATGGGGCAATATCAATCAGCACAAGGATTTCAGCCGCCGCCGAATTGGGGTGAGAATGTTCATTTTGAATTTGGCGGAGGAGAAGGTTTCAGTGATTTTTTTGAAAATTTATTTGGACAGCAGGCGCGCAGCAGAAGAGGGAATTTTAAACAGCGCGGAGCTGATCAGCAGGCGAAATTGCCGATCAGCTTAGAAGAAGCTTATCATGGCGGTGTGAAATCTTTTTCTATTGAAGGAAAACAATTAAAAGTAAAAATTCCAGCCGGCATTACCGAAGGACAGCAAATTCGTTTGGCAGGACAGGGCGGTTTAGGTATGAATGGCGGTGCAAGTGGTGATTTATATTTGGAAATAATATTGCTGCCGCATCCGCTTTATGCTGTTGAGAGAAAAGATATTATGTTGAGTTTACCGATTACGCCTTGGGAAGCAGCGTTAGGTGCAGCTATTGAAGTGCCGACCTTAGGCGGAAAAATCAAATTAAAAATTTCAACAAATTCACAAACAGGACAAAAGCTGCGTTTGAAAGGACGAGGTTTGCCGGGCAAAATACCGGGCGATCAATATGTACTGTTAAAAATTTGTACGCCGGAAGCAAAAACAGAAAAACAAAAAAGTTTTTATAAAGAAATGGCAAAAGAAATGCCGTTTAATCCGCGCGAAAAAATGTGATGTGGAAAAAGGAAAAAGATTTTTGTCGGGGTGGTTCATGAATCGCCCCAGAAATCGTAGGGGCAAACCTGCGTGTCTGCCCTTTGTAGGGACAAGTCGTGACTTGTCCGTATATTTAATTTTCTAGGAAGTACATTATGCTTAAAACCAATTTAAAAATTTTATCAGGATATGTGATGGAACAAGAAAATGGATTGACGCTGGAAGAATTCTCTTGCGCAATTCATGCAGATATGGAAACTATTTGTTCCATGGTGGAATATGAATTGATTCATCCCAAAGGCAAATCGCCGACAACTTGGCAGTTTGATTCGTTTTGTCTGCAGCGCGCAAGAAAAGCATACCGTTTGCAAAAAGATTTGGAATTAAATTTATCCGGCGTTGGTGTGATTTTAGATTTGCTGGATGAAATTGAATCCTTAAAAAGAAAAATGAAAACGCTGGAAAAATATTTTAGGTAGGAGTTTTTATGCGTTATTTAAAGCGATTTAAATATTTATTTATTATTTTATTTATTTTTTCTTTGGCATCATGTACTTCAACGAATAATTATTTGCATCGTCATGATTCGGATTATTTGAAAAATGCAGAGGTTAATCGTCCTGTGCAAACGCCGCCAAATGTGTATGGCGGAAGATTGCACGATGATTATCCTGTTCCTGACGCAGGAAATTTACAGGAAGATCATCCTGCCTCTATGCAGCCGCCTACAAATTAAAAAGGCAGAAATTCATGATTTACGCTCAAAAAGAAAAGGCGATTAATTTTTTAGCCGCTTTTTATGTCGTTTTTGTCATTGCGTTTACCGTTTGTCTGCAGGGTTTTGATCCGACAAGATTAGTTTTTATTTTAATTTTTTTGCTGATTCCTTTTTTTATTTGGGCGTTGAAAAATTATCACAGCACGTGGCATCTTTCTATTTTTTGGCTGCTGGTAAGTCTTTTGTTGTTTTGGCTGTGGATGGGCATTTCAGTTTTTTGGGCGGTTGTGCCGTCTCTAGCGCATCACATGGCTTGTTTTTTAAGTGTAATGCCGCTTTCTTTTTTAATGTATTTTCTTTTTTGGCGAAAAAAGTTTTGGAATTATTTTGTTTTTCTTCTTTTAATCATAGGGGTGATATTTTCTTGCCATGGTTTACTTCAGGTTTATGTTTTTCACAGTGAAACAAATGTGAACTCATTTTTTCACGATCCGAACAGTTTTTCTGCTTTCTTAAATATGATCATTTTAATTGGTTCTGCAGTTTTTCTTATCACCGCACAGGATAAAAATAAAAAATTGTATGCTTCTTTTATTTTAATTGTATTAGCCTTTCTGTTTTTTGTGAATGGGTTTGAAAGCAGCCGCGGTGTTTTTATCAGTTTGTTTATGTCGATGATTTTATTATGTTCGATTTCTTATCGGTTTGTCTCAAAGGAAAATTTATTTGCGCTCATAGCTATTGCAATGGCTCTTTTTTTATTAGGAAATTTAACCGCTCATTCGTCTTTACTAGCAAGATTTCAGGCAGGTTATATACAACGGCTGATTATTTGGAAAGCAAGCTGGCAGTTGTTAAGACATTCGCCTTGGTATGGCATTGGTGTAGGTAATTATATGCCGCTTTATGCGGCTTATAGTCCTGCTGCTGATTTATCTGCTCGTCAGTATGCGCACAATGATTATCTGCAAATTTGGATTACGCTGGGCTATCCGGGATTGCTGTTAATGTTGAGTATCCTTGCTTCAACAGTTTTTTCTTATGTGAAATTTATTAAACGTAGTTTTGATCAACAAAAAATAATTGAAGTGACGGGTTTGTTTGCTGCAATGCTTGCTGTTGCAGCACATAGTTTAGTGACATTTAATTTTTATATTGCACCCACTTTAATTTTATTTGGTTTTCTTTTGGCGCGATTCCATCATTTGGTTTTATCTGACCGGCATGCGGTTCAATTTTCACCGTCAAATATTATGCGGGAATTAATGTATTATTGTTTTATTTCGCTGCTATTTTTATTAGCAGTTGTGCAGGTGAGCAGTTATGCTGTTTCATGTGCCTATGTTAATAAAGGGCTTGATAACATGCATCAAGGTAAAATTGAAAAGAGTGAACATTATTTTTCAGTTGCATCCATCTGGTATCCGTGGCCACCTGCTTATTATAACCATGCATTAATTTTTATTTTAATGTTAAATAATTCGCACTTATCTCCTGAACAAAGAATCGTTTCTTTTCGGCAGGCATTAACATTGTTAAATAAAACGGTGGAATTAAACCCTACGGCTTCCAGTGCATGGATGGATTTAGCTATTTTGTATTCAAGATATCCAGAATTTCCGCAGTTTGAGAATCAAAAATTAGCACAGATTGATTTTCAAAAAGCGATTCAGGCAGATCCTAGAAATTTTATAGCGCGCTATCAGTATGCAGTGATGTTAACTTCACAGGGTGATACTAGGCAAGCTATTGCTGTTCTAAAAATGGGTTCAAATTATCCCTATCTTGTTGATAATGAAATGCAGAGAAATATGCTCCAGCAATATTTATATTTGTATCAGCAATTGGTAAAACATGAAAAAATAGGTAAATTGTTTACTCAAAAAACTTTGCCACTTTCTGTTGTTCAGGTTGCTAATCAGATTTCAAATGGTATGTCAGGCGTTTCTTACCCTTCAAAAACGAAGTAGGTAGAGATGAGACATTTTAGAAAACTTAAATGACACAGGAGAAAAACATGGGATTTTTACAAAATAAACGGGCACTCATTGTTGGTATTGCAAATCAGCGTTCCATTGCTTACGGTATCGCTGAAGCGATGCATCGAGAGGGCGCAGAATTAGCGTTAACTTATTTAAATGATAAATTAAAAAGCCGTGTTGAAGAAGCGGCTCATACTTTTGATTCAGCGTTAGTGCTGCCTTGTGATGTATCGCAAGATGATCAGATTGCTGCTTTATTTGATTCTTTAAAAAAAGAGTGGGGAAGTTTAGATATTATTGTGCATTCTGTTGCCTTTGCAACGCGCGATCAAATTGAAGGCGATTATGTGGACTGTTTAACGCGTGAAGGATTTAGCATTGCGCATGATATCAGTTCTTACAGTTTGGGTGCATTAGCTAAAGCAGGGCTGCCGTTAATGCAGGGAAGCAACGGCGCTTTATTGGCGCTGACTTATGAAGGCGCTCGACGTGTTGCGCAAAACTATAATGTCATGGGCGTTGCTAAAGCAAGTTTAGAAGCGAATGTTCGTTATTTGGCAAGCAGTTTAGGTCCAAAAGGTATTCGTGTGAATGCTATTTCCGCAGGTCCGATTAAAACATTATCCGCTGCAGGAATTGCAGGTTTTCGAAAAATTCTAGATTACGATGCTAAAGTGAATCCGCTCAAACGTAATGTGACAGCAGAAGAAGTCGGTAATACAGCTGCGTTTCTTTGTTCTGATTTAGCCAGCGGTATTACAGCAGAAATCGTCCATGTGGATGCAGGTTTTCATTCAATTGGTGTGGCGGGGTTGGAATAGCAGAGGATATACCCATTCCACTTGAAAATGCGAAGTAGCCGCAGGCTTTAGCCTGCGCATTTCTGAAGATAAAATAATATCAAATAGGATTGAGGATTGAAGGAATATATCACTGCGTGATTTAATTTTATTAAAATAAAATGCATTGTTTCCGATATGAAAATGTAGTAACATATCTACATTCTTAAAAATCATAAGGGGGACATGTGATGAGTATGACTATTTCCAGTCGGCAGTTTAATCAAGAAGTGAGCCGTGCTAAAAAAACAGCTTTAAATGGACCTGTGTTTATTACAGACAGAGGACGCCCTTCTCATGTTTTATTATCAATAAAGAAATATCAAGAAATAACTAAACAAAACTGTATTGCAGAAAAATTGGCTATGCCTAAAGCCGCAGTTATTCGTCTTAAAATACCCCGTTTGAAAAATTTATATCAACCAGAGGATTTCTCCTGATGTTTTTGTTAGATACTAATATTGTATCAGAACTTAGGAAAGCAAAATCTAAAAACGTTAATCAAGATGTAATTCAATGGGTAAAAGATATTGCTGAAAGCAGTTTGTTTATTTCAGTCATCACTGTTTTAGAATTAGAAATGGGTATTTTATTGCTCGAACGTCGAGATCCTAAACAGGCTGCTGTTTTACGGACTTGGTTAACTTCACAGGTATTACCTGCTTTTGATCAACGTATTTTGCCTATTGATACGGCAGTTGCACAATGCTGTGCGAAACTTCATGTCCCAAATCCTTGCTCTGAACGCGATAGTTTAATTGCGGCAACTGCATTGGTGCATGGGCTGACAGTCGTGACAAGAAATGCGAGTGATTTTAAAACAACAGGAGTTAAAATCTTAAATCCATTTCTTGCTCATGCATATACCGCTCGTTAATGAAAATGCGAAGTTACAAAAGTTGAATCTCTACAAAATTTTATTTTTAAAAAATAAAATCGCGAAGCGATGCATTCCCTCAATCCACACTCCTCACTCCTATTCAATGTTATCTGATTTTCAATGATTGTTTTTTCACTTCGCCTTTTGAAGTGGAACGGGTATATATACCCTTCGCATTTTGGAAATTCCGCGAGGCTTTGATAAGCAAGCAACAGGAACGTACATGAGCTACATAACTGTTGCGAGAGACGATACCAACAAAGCCGAAAATCAAAAGACGAAGGGTATAAATGAGGATCAAAAAGATCATTGCTTTTTTTGCCCACATTTCATAGAATGTCCGTCCTTCTTGCTCTACCCCTTAAAGGGGAGAGCTGTTTATACCAATCGCGAATGAGATTTTTGGATTGGCACAAATAGACCCAAGTATTTTGGCTTCTCAGCGAGGCGGTGAGGAACGAGCAACAGGAGTGTACATGAGCTACATGACTGTTGCGAGAGACGATACCAACAAAGCTGGAAAGCAAAAGACGAAGGGCATATAACCGTAAGGAGAAACTCATGAGACACTACGAAATTGTCTTCTTAGTGCACCCTGACCAAAGCAGTCAGGTGCCTGAAATGATTGAACGATATAAATCAGCCATTGCAAAAGACGGCGGAAAAATTCACCGCCTTGAAGACTGGGGTCGCCGTCAACTTGCTTATTCCATCAAAAAAATTCATAAAGCGCATTATATTTTAATGAACGTTGAATGCAGTCAATCTGTTTTAGATGAACTCAAACACGTTTTTCGTTTTAATGATGCAATTTTGCGTCATTTAATTTTATCTCGTGAAGAAGCAGTGACTCAGCCTTCGCCGATGACGCAGACAAACCCAACTAAAAGTTCTCATCATAAAAAACCTAGAAAAGCTGCGGTAATTGAAGAAAATGTTGAATCAGATGAGGCTGAATTAGAAATTGAAGAAAATCTTGATGAATCAGAAACGATAAAAGAATAAGGTAAGGAGAATTTTCATGAGAAATTATTTTAGGCATAAAAAATATTGCCCGTTTAAAGCAGGGGAAATTAAAGAAATTGATTACAAAGATATCAACACGCTCAGAGGATTCATCATGGAATCTGGACGTATTGTGCCAAGCCGTATTACCGGCGTTTCCGCTAGATATCAGCGCGAATTATCACATGCAATAAAATTAGCGCGGTTTTTAGCTTTATTGCCTTATTGTGATCAGCATAAATAAGGAATGAATGTGCGTAAACTTGGCAACTGGCTACTGAGCGATAATCGTTATGCAATCATTGCAGTATTGCTTTGTTCTTTATTGTTGCTGATTCCATTTCCGGGCGATTTTTTAGCCGGCATTATTATTGGTTTAGTCACTTTAAAACGCGGTGCATTGTATGGTTTTTATTTGCTGTTGATTTTAGCTTTGCTTGCTTTTGGTGTGACTTGGCATGTTCACGAATTTAATGTTTTTATTTTTTTATTGTTTCGCGGTTTTTTAGTGTGGCTCAGCGCTATTTTAATTCGGCGTTTTTATTCTTGGACAATCACTTTAGAAGTGATGACATTGCTAGGATTAGGATTAATTTTATTTGCGCATTTTGTTGTGCCGGATTTATCCAGCCTTTGGCAGCATGCTTTAAAAAAATATATTGATTCTTGGCAGAACGCAACTTTTGCGCCGACGCAAACACAGTGGCAATATCTTGTACAGCATATTTTACCGATCGCGACAGGCTTGGCAGTTTTATTTGGCTTGATCGGTGTACTGCTGCAATTATTTATTGCCAGATGGTGGCAGGCGCGTTTATTTTCGCCCGGCGGTTTTGCTCGGGAATTTGCGATGATTCGTGCTAGCCGTTTGGCATCTATTGTGCTGGTGATGGGCATCATTACTGTTTTCATTTTTCCAAAAGTTTTGGCAGATTATTTGCCGATTTTATTTCTGCCTTTTATTATGTCTGGTTTTAGTTTTATTTATTTATTAAGTTTAGTGAAACGTAATTGGTGGCTAGCATTATTAGTATTTGGATTAGTATTAGTTTTCTTTTTATTTATTATAGTCGTTTTATTAGCGCTGATTGGTTTTGTTGATAGCTGGATGGATTTACGAACGCGGTTTAATCTTATTACAAAAAAACAAGAGGTCTGAAAAATGGAAGTCATTTTATTAGAAAAAATTGCAAACTTAGGTAACGTAGGCGACAAAGTCAATGTTAAATCAGGTTATGCACGTAATCATTTGATTCCTTACGGCAAAGTTATTTTAGCCACAGCAGAAAACCTTAAGAAATTTGAGGAACACCGTGCTGAATTAGAAAAGGCAGCGCAAGAAGTATTAGCAAAAGCACAAGAGCGTGCAAAGACTTTAGAAAATTTACAGTTGACTGTAACGGCTAATGCCAGTGAAGAAGGAAAATTATTTGGTTCTATTGGTCCTCGCGAAATTGCGAAAGCAGCACAAGCGCAAAATATTGTGTTAGAAAAAAGCGAAATTGATATGCCTGAAGGTCCAATTCATCAAGTGGGTGAACACGAAGTTGCTGCGCATCTGCATAGTGATGTGGTCGTGAAATTCAAAGTGCTTGTTGCTGCAGAAATGCATGAAGAAAAAACTGCCTAAATAAAACTAATCACACGGATGTCATTATATGTCTCAACTTCAACATCCTGCTCAAGTGCCACCGCACTCTCGTGACGCTGAACAATCAGTGTTAGGCGCACTGATGCTGGATAATAAAGTTTGGGACCGCATTGCTGATCGTCTTTCCAGTTTAGATTTTTATTTACAGGAACATCGTTTGCTGTTTGAAGCGATCGAAGAGCTTGCTAAAAAAGACAGGCCATTTGATGTTTTAACCATTACCGATATTTTAAAAAATAAAAATAAATTAGAAACAGCTGGCGGTGAGGCTTATATTTATGAATTAGCTAATAACACACCTTCAGCAGCCAATGCAGAAACTTATGCTGATTTAGTTCGTGAACGTTCAATCCTTCGTCAATTAATTTCCATTGCTACTCACATCAGTGATGAAGCACTGCATTTTGAAGGGCGCGATGTGAAATCTATTTTGGATCAAGCAGAACAAAATATTTTTCAAATTGCCGAACAGCGTGCGCGCGGACAAGGACCTGAAAAAATCAGTGCATTGCTTGCCAGAGCCACTGACCGCATTGATAAACTTTATCATGCGGGTTGCTCAATTACGGGTTTAGCTACAGGATTTAAAGATTTTGATGAAATGACTTCTGGTCTGCAAAATGGCGAATTAGTGATTGTGGCTGGACGCCCTTCCATGGGCAAAACAACTTTTGCAATGAATATTGCGCAATATGCAGCATTAAAAGAAGAAAAACCTGTTTTAGTTTTCAGTATGGAAATGCCGGGTGATGCATTAGCTATGCGCATGATGTCATCTTGGGCGCGTATTGATCAGTTAAAATTACGCACCGGAAAATTAACGGATGAAGATTGGCCTCGCATTGGTTCTGCTGTCGGTGCTTTATCTGAAGCTAAATTATATATTGATGATGCAGCGGCTTTAACGCCGACTGAAATCCGTTCACGCGCCAGACGATTAGCGCGCGAACATTCAGGTTTAAGTTTGATTGTGGTGGATTATGTTCAGCTAATGCAAGTGCCGACCATTCGCGATAATCGTGTTGCAGAAATTTCTGAAATTTCCCGTTCGTTAAAAGCATTAGCAAAAGAATTAAATATTCCGATTGTTGCGCTTTCACAATTAAATCGCGGATTAGAACAGCGCCATGACAAACGTCCTGTAATGTCAGATTTAAGAGAATCCGGCGCATTGGAGCAAGATGCTGACTTGATTGTTTTTATTTATCGCGATGAAGTGTATAACGAAGAATCATCAGATAAAGGATTAGCAGAGATTATTATCGGTAAACATCGCAATGGACCGATTGGAAAAGTGCGTTTGGCTTTCTTGGGACAATATACCCGCTTTGAAAATTTTACTTCGCAAAATGAAGTGATTGAATCGCCGTTTGCAGATTGAAAAAGAACGGACAAATCGCGACTTTTCCCTACAATTCTCAGAATTAAATCTCTTCGGCTTTCTTTTTGCCGCGAAACGTAATTCTCCCTTTGGAAAGATCATACGGTGTTAACTCAACGACCACATCATCGCCCGTCAAGATACGAATATAATTTTTTCGCATGCGTCCTGAAATGTGTGCTGTCACGATATGTCCGTTTTCTAATTTGACACGGAACATCGTATTCGGCAGTGAATCAATTACGGTGCCATTCATTTCAATGTGATCGGCTTTTGCCATAGAAACTCCTGAAGAAATCATTGGTTCGGTATAATGCCTGAAAAGTAAAAGCTAATCAAGTTCAAGTTGAGTAGTTTGTTTCATTAAGAATGAATTAACTTTTTCTTTTCCAAATGGCATGTTAAAAATTATTTTATATTTAATTTAAAATTAAATTTTGAAATTTTTATTTTAAAAGGAGAAGATCATGAGCCGAAAAAGACGGCGAGAAGAGGGAGGAGCAGGTGCAATAGAAAAAGAGCCAAAACATGCAGAAGTAGAAACAGTAGCAGTAGTTGATTGGTTTCAAGCCGTAGCAGATAACAGGCTTGATTTATTGATGGCATTAAAATCTGAAGAATTGAAAAGATTAATCGAATTAAGAGATGTTAAAGGAAATAATAGCTTGATGGCTGCCACTATTTATGGGCATGAAACTATGGTTGCTTTTTTGCTGGATAACGGCGCTAATCCTCAAGTGCAAAATGATGAAGGCAAAACGCCGCTTGATTATGCACATGAAGCTGGTTTTCATGCTATCACCGGGCGTTTGGTTATTGCTTTGCCTGAAGGCGATACTAATGCTCCTTATATTGAAAGAAATGTGAGAAGAAGCTTGACTATTTTTGGTGTGGCAGTACGTGAAAGCGGCAGTGAAAGGGTGGGAAGCTATGGTGGGCCCTTTTTCTAGACAAATTTTTAATTATTTTAAGACATAATTTTCTGTCTCTTTTTTTGCGCAAAACGGTTAGTGTTTCACGCGCCTTTTAATGCCAATTTTGGCATGTAAATTTTCT
>Ga0208373_1001030_pt1 | contig 40582 bp, 36 predicted proteins | sample RifOxyC2_FD_184036 | JGI IMG/M metagenome (GOLD analysis project Ga0208373, IMG submission 184036) | Soil microbial communities from Rifle, Colorado - Rifle Oxygen_injection C2 (SPAdes) | ecosystem: Environmental > Terrestrial > Deep subsurface > Rock core/Sediment | place: Rifle, Colorado...
CGTTTTCCAAAAAGCCCAGTCGCCCCTGCCGGTCCGCCGGGTCGCGCGTGACGGTGAATTCAGTTCGGCATATCTCCTGTCCTTTGAAGAGATCGCATACCGCTTCGATGGCGGCAAGCTGGAAGTCCAGATTGGATTCGAAATGAAGTTTCATGGAGCGCCTTTCGATATTGCATTGAAAATCTTCAGCTTCAGAATCTCATCGTCCTCATCGCCATGTAGAACAGCCTGCATCCATTCGCCGAGTAGCTCCTTGGAAATGTTTCCGGCGGCAACGTGGTAACTCACATTTTCTGATTCCCGGATGAATCCCCCCACGCTTCGCAAGTAGCCATTGAGGAGAAGCATCTGGGCGCAGAGTGAAATGGCTATTCGCTTGTTGCCATCTGCAAAGCAATGGAACTTACAGGCGCAGAAGAATAAATGGGTCAACTTGTCGGTAAAAGACGGATAATAATCGTCATTCTGGATGTGATGCAAAACAGAATCAAGTGTCCCGGTGTTAAGGTGTCCCATCGAGCCACCGCCGCTGATCGCCACTGTCTTGCGGTGAACTTCGAGAGCCTGATCGAGCGTGAGGTAGATAATCGGCATACCTACTCACGCTCCTTGAGTCGTTTCATGACATCTTTCGCGTCTTCAAGCCTTTCAGCCAGTTCTTTGCTTTTTTCACCGAGAAACCGTTCATACTCTTCTCGCTGTAGGGGTGTGACATATTCTGTAAGCTGAAGATGCAATGCATCACGAAAGGCCAGATCGCGACTGGCCATTTTGCTTCTGGCTTTCTCTATTAATGGCTTCCATAGGGCCTGATTTTCGAAGTCGGCAAACAGCGAATCCGCCTCCCATGAGGTGAGTTTACGTTTCTTCATGGCGAAGTCGCATTGCAACACATCGGCAAAGCCGCTTTCATAAGCAGCCACCAAATCAAGTATCTCGGCATAAAAGGTGTCCCGCACCTTGTCTTTTTCGTGGAGCCGTAATACTTTGCGGTATTCCATTGCCTTTTCCCGGAAGATGCTGACATAAATTTTGTCGGTATAGAGGGGGTACTTGAAGTTACCCATATCCACGCAATCTTTCAGGGCATCGATAAACTGACGACGATAGTTTTCTTCCTCGAACCAGGATTGCAGAAACTCCTCGTCCCGTTGGTTGATATATTTGGTGCCGCCGCCAGTACGCTGATTGATGGTATCGATGACGATGTCGAGAATCGCCCGGCGCAAAAGCCGCGCCCGCTCGCTCTCGACGATCAGCATGGACAAATTCAGAAAAGCGCGAAAGTCAAAGGTGCCGAGCACGGTCGTTTTGGTAGCGAAATCCATTTCGTGACCAAAATGCTTCTGAATCTCAATCTTTAGTTCTTTCAATTGGTTGCCGCGTAACACTCCGTACCCGTTTTGGCGGAGTTCATCGCCGTATTTCTCGATATAGTTGTCGATCGTGCGGGGAGTCACCTCGAAAAACGCTGCCACCTGCTCTTTTAGCACGACCGTCTTTCCTTCAAACGGAATGCCCCGGATGCCAGCCGCTTTTTCGATTTCCGCAACAGCGTAAGGGTTATTGAGGATGTTTTGCCGGTCAAGGGCAGAATTTGTCAGGTCTTTGTCTTTACTCATGTTTTTGGTCCTCTCTACAGACTCCGCACATTTTCCAGGCCGTGCTGCTGGAGAATGGCGCCGAGGTTGGTCTTGGCCACGTCGTCGGCGAAGGCGCCGTCGCGGAAAACAACCGTGCTTTCGCCTGCCGGGGCCAGGGCCTTGTGCCAAGCTACTATGCCAAGGGCCAATGGCTCAACCTCTTCGCGGCCGATCTGCGGGGCGAGGCAGACGATCAAAGTTCCCGCCCCGATACTGTGGACGGTCTTGCCGGCAATGGTCTTTTGTTCCATGAGCACGCAGAGATCGAGACCCAACTTGAGGAGGAGTTCATAGAGGAAATCCGCCTCTGAACGGTCGGTCTTCAGGTGCTCGACGGAATCGAGGAGAGTTTTCGAAAGGTTTCCCCGATCCGGTTCCCAAGCGCGGATGTTGGTGGTGTCGAGCTTGAAGGTGCGAAAACCGAGATCGCCTGCAAACATGGGGTTCTCTTCCCGGATCTTGTTCCCGGCCCGGCGGAGGCGTTCTTTGGCAATATCGGAGATAGTGAAGTAGTCTTTGCGATCAGTTGGTTCTGGAAGCTGAACTAGAATGAATCGGCGGCCGCTTTTGTTTGTCCCATTAATGTGAAAAACCGCTTCTCCTGCCGTCGCAGTGCCTGCGAAAAAATCCAGAACTAAATCCGACTCATCTGTAGTGATTTCAATTATTCTCTGGATTAATGAGGTAGGCTTGGGAATCTCAAAAACCTCGACGCCGTCAAACAAGTTGATGAGTTCTTTCTTCGCTGTGTCGTTTGTCCCGACCTCGGCCGCTGTCCAGAGAGTGTGTGGAGTGAGTCCGTCCTTCGCCTCTGCAAGAAACAATTTGCGACGTGGAACATTGCTGCCCGTTTCCCCGAACCAGACTCGGTTATCCAAAATTAGTTCTTCCAATTTTGGTTTCGTAACCGTCCAACAACGCCCTGGCGGTGGTTCCAAAACGCGGCCTCCTGGTGTTGTGAAGGAGTAGAACTGATCTTTAGTAGCGTGCCCAGCTTGAGCATTAAGTGAAACGGACTGCCACAATCCGCGCGGATCATTGTCCGGGTTCGAGTAGCGTTCGCGGACTTCTTCGGTAGTAGGTAATAGATTGCGGGTTTTTTCAAACTGAGTTTTGCTTTTCGCAACGCACATCACATATTCGTGGTTGAACGAGAAAACACGACGGTTCTCTCTCGTTGTCCGTTTTCCCCAGACAAACTGAGCAATGAAGTTCTCCGGACCAAACACTTCATCTATGATGCTTCGGAGATTGTTAACCTCACCGTCATCAATCGAAACGAAAAGAGCTCCATCTTCTATAAGGAGATCTCTTGCCAGTTTGAGCCGCGGATACATCATGTTGAGCCAGTCGGCATGAAAACGGCCGGAGGCCTCGGTGTTGGAGCTGATCTTCCTGCCACCCTCGACTTGTCCTGTCAGTTCAAGGTAATTCTTGATACTGTCCTGAAAGTCGTCGGGATAGACGAAATCTTCGCCGGTATTGTAAGGCGGGTCGATGTAGATGAGCTTTACCTTCCCGGCATAGGATTTCTGGAGGAGCTTAAGAATTTCGAGATTGTCGCCCTCGATCATGAGGTTCTGGGTCGTGTCCCAACCCACGCTGTCTTCGGGACAGGGCCGGAGGGTACCGGTCGACGGGGTCAGGGCGAGCTGGCGGGCGAGCCGCTTGCCGTGCCAGTTGAGGCCGTATTTTTCCTCCCACTCATCCACCGCGCCGCCCAGGATCTGTTTCAGTACGTTGAAGTCAATCTTCCCCTCGGTGAAGGCTTCGGGGAAGAGGGTTTTTAGCTGCTCGATGTTCTCCGCCAGGATGTCGGCGGACTTTGTTTCCTCGGGTTCAAACTTCCTCATGATCAATCTCCCGGGAGGATTCTCCGGCCAGATTGGGGGTGGTGAATTCTAAGCCCACCCAATTCACCAGATCCAATCTGGCGAATCTCCGGTTTTCTATCTGAATAGAGCATCCATTACCTCATTACTTTTGTCGTCTCAAGCATTTCCAGCTATTGCAGTTCGCCACCAAAGGCTTTGATGGTCTCTTGGCTGTCTCGGCCTGCAATAAAAGCAATTTTCATATCAGGGTATTCTGTGGTTCTATCACCGTTAACCATCCAGCCGTTCTTCCCCCTTTGCCGTCAGCCGGTACTTCTGGAGACGGCTGCGCGGTTTATCCGGGACAGAATAGGCGATTAAGCCTTGGCCGATCATCTCTTTAAGTACAAATTTCAATTGACCTGATACCTGCTTCTGCTCCAAATGGGCGGATATTTCTGCTGCCGTTGCATCCTGTGCCTGCAGATACCTGCAAATCAGCACGTTCAGCGGTTCGCGCTGTGACTTGGACTGTGACTTGGCCCCAGCCCTTTCTGTTTCGGCGCTGCCTTCTTTCGTAATCCGCGGTATCGCTCCCGGATGGATCGGAAATCTGGCCACAAAATACATCCGGTCTTCGTTCGTTGCGAAGATCGGCAGGGGGGGACCGTTTTTCCGAATTGCCCGCAGGATTTTGGGGATACCCGTGCCTCTGCCTTCGGTCAGATTTAATTCCTTGAGAAATTCCCCGATCCGGCGGTTCCGGTAACGGCGCGTCGTACTGCTACCAGTTTGCAGATCCTCCATATTAACGGAGCGGTTGGGACCTGGATAGCTGGCAATCGTGACACAATCCGGGAGGATACGGACTTCGATGGGCTCCCGGATCGGTCGACCGTCCTTTTCCTCGATGCCGATGACGATGTAACTCCCTCCCAGATTGTGGAAGTCGTTGGCAAAGGCGCAGAGGGTATGGATGACGGCTTCCGGGTTCCAGCCTTTTTTGAATTCCAGGCGTTCCCCTTCGACGGTTCGTCCTGTGATGAGTTCATCAATATTGATCGGCAGGCGTATGTTAGTCATTACCCTCATTCCATTATGTCAAATGTTGCTTAAATATGAGGACTTTTTCCTACGGCAAGGCTCAAATCATCCAAAACATCACAAGCCTTGTGATGAATCTGACGATTGCTACCGCCTCGTTATGGCGGCAATCCAGCACCGTCGTTTCCGCTTTCGCCGCAACCTTTACGCTCCTTTTTCACGGTTGGCCACGCTTTCTATTGGATAACCAGACAGACAAAAGACTAAGTAATCTGAATGGTTCGCTGTATAAGGCATGGCTCGCGTTCTTGTCAAGACAATTATGGAAAAGGTTCCCCCTCTGATCTGACGGACCTAAATTTCTCTTAGACGTCGCCTGAAATTGGCAAAGAGGGCATCGGGAAGGGACAATGCGCCGAAGGGAATCCGGCCGAGATGCGCGTCGCCGGCGATGCTGCGGGCTTCCGCTTCGTTGGCATCCCGGGCGGGAAAAGGCTCCGGGGTATGGTCGTTGAGGATAACGCCGAACAAGGCAAGCCCCTCCGCCTTGAGAAAGCGGAGCGTCAATTGCAGATGGTTCAGAACGCCGAGGCGGTTGGGGGCGACGATCAGGACGGGATAAGACAAGTCCCGGGCAAGCTCGGCAAAGGAATATCCCTCTTTTAGCTCGACGGTTATTCCTCCCGCCCCCTCCAGCAGAAGAACAGCGGAAGTCCTGGCCCCGGCCTCCGCCTTTTGCCTTATTTTCATGATATCAACGACTGCGCCCTCTTTTCGGGCGGCAAGATGCGGAGAGAGAACCGCCCGCAGCGGATATAAGCAAATATCGGCGATTGCCAGCTCCGGGGCAAAGGCCGCGCGAAGCGCCGCCGCGTCCGCGGGAATCGGTTTCCCGTCGAGGTCCGTTTCACATCCGGACTCGATGGGTTTGAACGGACAAACGGCAACCCCTTCCTGCCGCAACCGCTTCCCCAATAGACAGGTAACGTATGTTTTCCCCGCGCCGGTATCGGTCGCTGAGATCAGTATTCCTTTTCCCATTATTCCACGTTAATTCAACTCTTCTGAAAGAACTGTTTGAATCGCGACCTTTACGGAGGCGACCAGCTTGACGATTTCATCTTCGGTTGAGGAAAGCGGCGGCATCAGCACAACCACATCGCCCAACGGCCGGATGATAATCCCCAGCTTGCGCGCCTCGGTTATGACGCGCTGACCAATCCTTTTTTCGGAGGGAAACGCTGTCTTGGCTTTCCGGTCGGAAACAAGCTCGATACCGGCCATCAGACCCCGCTGCCGGATATCGCCGACCCAGCGGCAACTGTTCAGTTTTGCAAGCTCTCGAGCCATCATTCCGGAGAGTTTCGCAACATGCCCCAGGACATCCTCATTCTCGAAAATCGCGAGGGTCGCCAGCCCTGCCGCGCAGCCGAGCGGATTGGCCGTGTAGGAATGCCCGTGGAAAAACGCCTTGAACTCTTCGTAGCGGCCAAGAAAAGCGTTGTATATCTTCTCCGTCGTCAGCGTCGCCGCAAGCGGAAGATAGCCGCCCGTCAGCCCCTTCGCCACGGTCATGATATCAGGGGAAATGCCTTCCTGCTGACTGGCAAACATGGTTCCCGTTCTGCCGAAACCGGTCGCCACCTCATCGCCGATCAAAAGGACATCGCATTCCTCCGTCACCCTTCGCAAACGGGCCAGATAGCCGGGCGGCATCATGAGCATCCCCGCCGCCCCCTGTACCAGAGGCTCGACAATTACCGCCGCGAGCGTTGCCCTTAGTTCCCGGATCTTTCCCTCCATCCGGTCGGCGCAGTAAAGAGAGCAGAACTCGTGATCAAGACCGTAGGGACAGCGATAGCAGTGCGGCGTCGGCATTTTTTGGGTGGTGAACAAAAGCGGTCCGAATATCCGGTGGAAAAGGTCGATCCCGCCCGCCGAAACCGAGCCGATCGTATCGCCGTGATAAGCCTCGGTGTGGGTCAGAAATTCCGTTTTCCCTTCCCCACCCCCTTTCTGCCGCCAGTACTGAAAGGCCATCTTGATGGCTATCTCCATCGCCGTGGAACCGTTGTCCGAATAGAAGACGCGGCTCAACCCCGCCGGTGCGATGGCAAGCAGCTTTTGGGCCAGTTCTATCGCCGTCCGGTGGGAGAGGCCGAGAAAGGTCGAATGGGCGATGATATCGAGCTGGCGGCGGATCGCGGCGTCAATCTCCTGGCGGCGGTGGCCGAAGAGGTTCACCCAGAGCGAAGAGACGCCGTCGAAGTACCTGTTTCCGTCCGTATCGAACAGATAATTCCCCTCGCCGCGCTCAATGATCAGCGGCTTGTCCTTCTCCCAGTCGGCCATCTGGGTAAACGGATGCCAGATATGTTTTTTGTCTATCGCCCGCAAGATTTCAGTATCGTTCAACGCCTTCCTCCTGTAGCGCTTCATCTATCCCGCCGGCGGCTTTTACAACCATTGCCGTGGTGTGCGTCGCCATCAGGGAGACCCGGAGCTGGCCTTCCCCCTCAGGAACAGTCGGCGGACGGATCCCGTGAATAAACAACCCCTTGGCATAGAGTTTCCTGGATACATCCATCGTTTGGCGATCGGAACCGACAGGCACCTGAAAAATCGGCGTCTTGGAATGGACCCTTCGCCCGCGTCTTTCCATCTCCCGCCGAAAAATCTCCTGATTCGTCCAGAGCCGGGAAAGCAGCTCCGGGCGCCCCGACAAAAGCTCGATGCTCTTGAGCGTCGCCCCGGCAACCGCCGGCGGGAGCGCGGTGTTGTAGATGAAGGTGCGGCATTTGTTGATGAAATAATCAATAATCGGACGCGCTGCGCAGATATACGCGCCGTAGGTTCCGAGTGCCTTCGAAAAGGTGCCCATGTCGATGTCGATCTCCCCGGAAAGCCCGAAATAGTCGGCGGAGCCCCGCCCTCGCGGCGGCAGAACCCCGGTCGCATGGGCGTCGTCCACGATCAGCAAGGCGCCGTAGAGTTTTTTGAGCGCGACCAGCTCCGGAAGCGGAGCGATATCGCCTTTCATGCTGAACACCCCGTCCGTCACGATGAGTTTGCGCCGGGCGGAGGAAGCCTTGAGCAGCCCTTCGAGATGGTTCATGTCGGCATGACGATAGACGGTTACTCCCGCCTGCGCCATACGGCAACCGTCGATGATGGAGGCGTGGTTTAGCTCGTCGGAGAAAATCGTCGCCGCGGGGGAACCAAGAACATTGAGAATGCCTATATTGGCCAGATAGCCGGAGCTGAAGACAAGCGCTGCCTCGCTTCCTTTAAAGCGGGCAAAAGCATCCTCCAGCTCGGCGTGAATGTCCATATTGCCGCCGATCAGCCGGGAAGCCCCGGCCCCGACGCCATACAGGCAGGCATATTTCTGGAAGGCTTCAACAACCTCCGGATGGGAGGAAAGTCCCAGATAGTTGTTGGAAGAAAAGTTAAACAGTTTTCTGCCTTCAATCACGATCTCGGCATCCTGCGCTCCGGAAACGCGTCTCAAAAAGCGATGCCGCCCCTGTTTTTTCAGGGCGGACAGCTCCCGCTCGATATCCTCTGAAAATGAAGATTCCTGTTCGTGGGACGAGTGTCCATGTTGACCAGACGAGGGTTCGTTCCTGCCGGAATCGGCTTCCCGTTCATCAAACATCAGCTCGCTTGCACCTCGAGCCCCAGATCTTCGATCATCTGCAGATCGCTTTCGGGGGGCCGACCCAGCGTTGTGAGGTAGTTGCCGATCAGCAGGCCGTTCGCCCCGGCGGAAAATGCCAGAGACTGCAGATCGCGGAGATTCTCCTTGCGGCCCCCACAGACAATCACCTCTTTTTTCGGGAGGAAAAGCCGAAACATGGCAATAATTTTCAGACATTCAAACGGGGAAAGTTCCCGTTTACCTTCCAGCGGGGTGCCGGGAATCGGGTTCAGAAAATTGACCGGGACAGAATCCACGTCGAGCTCCCGGAGGGTTTGCGCCAGCTCCACCCGATCCGCAGGCGACTCCCCAATCCCGAAAATTCCGCCGGAACAGACCCGCGCCCCTGCTTGTTTTGCATCGCGGACAGCCATTACGTCATCTTCGTAGGAGTGAGTCGTACACATCGACGGGAAAAAACTCCGCGAGGTCTCCAGATTGTGGTGGACATTGCTGAGCCCCCTTGACAGCAGATACGCCGTATCCTCCGGAGACAGCGCTCCGATGCTTACGCAGGTATCTATTTTCTCTTGATTTTTTATCCGGTCGAGCGCGTTTCCCAACCGCTCCAGATCCGCCCTCTTATGCACCGCGAAACCGGAGGTGACAAGCGAAAACTCTCCAGCCTTAAGCTTCCTTGCATCCCTTGCGGCGGAAAGCATCGTTTCTTCATCCACAAGCTGGTACCTGTCGATAGCTGCATGCGAGCGGCAGGACTGGGCGCAAAATGAGCAATCCTCGGAGCAGTGACCCGATTTAGCGTTCAGTATCGAACAAAGCCTAATGACGTTGCCCTTGAAAAGGCGGCGCACCGCATCTGTAACCTCAAGCAGACGCCATAACTCCCGCTGCGGCAGTTTCAAAACGGCAAGGGCGTCCCGCTCATTTATCCCGGCGCCGGAAATCGCCTCCCGCCTTATTCTTCCCCAGAATGTTTCCTGTTCCCCATCATGCATAACGCAAAGACCTCCGCAATTTTGCCGTGTCCTTTAGCGTAGTCGCGTACAATAAAGCAACCTGAAAAAGGCCGCTGCCCGCTTTTTAACGCATTCCCGGGAAAAAACGGCGGCAATTCGCGGACGATTTCAAGGTTGTTGCCTCAGCGATCCCCTCCCGGAATTACACCTTGGCGCGGCGAAGCCGCAGGCTGTTGCTGACCACAAAGACACTGCTGAACGCCATCGCCCCTGCCGCAACCATCGGGTTCAGAAATCCCATCGCCGCGGCGGGAATCAGCATTACATTATAGAAAAACGCCCAGAACAGATTCTGCTTGATCGTCCTGAGAGTCAGGCGGGAAAGATGAATGGCGCGCACCACACCGACGAGATCGCCGCTCATCAGCGTCACGGGCGCGGCCGCCATCGCCACGTCCGTGCCGGTGCCGATCGCCATCCCCACATCCGCCTGCGCCAGGGCGGGAGCATCATTGATGCCGTCCCCGACCATCGCCACCACGCTGCCGCCCTGCTGCAACTTCTTCACTTCGGCAGCCTTGCCGGCAGGCAGCACGTCGGCAAGCACCGTATCGACGCCTACCTGTCTGGCGATCGCTTCCGCCGTATTTCGATTGTCGCCCGTAATCATAACCACGCGCAGGCCAAGCCGGCGCAAAGCGGCAATCGCTTCGAGCGAACCCTCCTTGACGGTATCGGCGACGGCGATCACGCCCGCGGCCTGATGGTCAACGGCAACGATCATGGCCGTCTTGGCCTCGGATTGCAGACGTTCGACAGCAGCGATCAGTCCGTTCATCGGGATCCCGGCCGACTCCATCATGCGGACGTTGCCGACCAGCACGCTTCTTCCCCCGACTTCGGCCCGCACGCCGTGTCCCGGTTCGGCCTTGAAGCCAGTCGCTTCCGCAAGCGGCAGCCCCCGCGTCTCGGCCTCCGTCCAGACAGCCTCGCCAAGCGGATGCTCACTTCCTTTTTCAACCGCAGCGGCCATTTGCAGGAGTTCTTCCGCATTCCCCGCGCCGCCCTCACTGATTACAATATCGGTAACCGCGGGTTGACCCTTCGTGATCGTGCCCGTCTTGTCGAACACCACCAGCTCGATCTTGCCCGCCCGCTCGAGCGCTTCGCTGTTGCGGAACAATACGCCCATCTGCGCACCCCGGCCTGTCCCGACCATTACGGCAGTCGGCGTGGCCAGACCCATCGCGCAGGGACAGGCAATCACCAGCACTGCCACCATGTTTATAAGCGCGTTTGTAAATATTGAATTGATAAACGTAAATCCGGGAAGCACCAGAGGCACAACGAAATACCAGACGGCAAACGTCAAAAGCGCAATCGCGATAACGGCGGGCACAAAGATGGCAGAGACCCGGTCCGCCAGTTTCTGGATCGGCGCCTTGCTGCCCTGGGCCTCTTCCACCAGCTTGACGATCTGCGCCAGGGCGGTTTCCCGGCCTACCTTCGTTGCCTCGAAGGTGAGCATTCCCAGTTTGTTGAGCGTAGCCCCGATCACCGTGTCGCCCTGCTTCTTTTCCACCGGCAGGGATTCGCCCGTCAGCATCGATTCGTCAACGGCGGAGCGCCCTTCGATAACGACGCCGTCCACCGGGATTTTCTCGCCGGGCTTGACGATAACGACATCACCGACCTGCACCTCGTCGATGGGCTTGTCAACCTCGCGCCCGTCGCGAACGACGTGGGCAGTTTTGGCCTGCAATCCCATCAGCTTTTTGATTGCCTCGGAGGTGCGTCCCTTGGCGCGGGCCTCGAGGAATTTCCCCAAACGGATAAGGGTGATTATTACCGCCGAGGTCTCAAAATAGACATGCCCGGGAATAACCCCCAGCGTGATAAAAATCGAGTAGATGTACGCCACTGATGAACCCATGGCGATGAGCACATCCATGTTGGCCGAGCGGTTGGCGAGAGACTTGTATGCCCCGACGTAGTACTGCCAACCCACGTAGAACTGCACCGGTGTCGCCACCGCCCACATGGCGTAATGCACCCAGAGGGCATGGGCCCAAGGGCCCGTCAGGCCAAAGTCACGCGCCATCGAAAACAAAAACAGCGGGAGGGTAAAGATCAGCCCGGTGATCAGCAGGCGGCGCTGTTCCTTGAGTTCGCGCCCGCGCGCCTCGGCCTCGGCGTCCTCGGCCGAAGAGCCCAGTTCGAGGGCTTCAAATCCGGCTGCCGCAACGGCCTGGCGGATTTCCGCCTGGCTGATCATGGTCGGCACGTACCGGATGCGCGCTTTTTCGCCGACGAAGCTCACCTGCGCCTCCAGCACCCCCTCCAGACCGGCGAGGGCCTTTTCAAGTCGACGCGCGTCATTGTCGTCGGCAAGCCTCTTGATGACCAGGTCGGCCTCCCCCGTTGCCACACCGTAACCAGCCCGCTCAACACGGGCGATCACCTCCGGCACTGTCAGCCTGGCCGGATCAAAATCCACGGTCGCCCTCTCCGAGGACAGGTTCACCACCGCCTGGCTTACGCCATCCAGTTTCTTCAGGTTGCGCTCGACCGCCGCGACGCAGTTGGCGCACGTCATCCCCGTAATGGGGAGCAGCACGCGTTTCGTATCATCCATATCCATTCCTTAATGACTCCGGCGGATTACAGGTTGCGACACACCCCTGCTCCGCGCGGAGAAAATGCCTTCGTCAGACTGCCGAAACGTCCACGGGAAAATTGATCTCGGCCAGCAGGGCCTTGATGTTTTCCTCCGTCGCCGGGGCGTCGAACGTGACGGTGACCTTTTTGGAAGCTATGTCAGCCTTGACAGACTGGACCCCCGGCAACTCGCCTACCTCCACCTCGATGGTATGCGTGCAGTGACCACAACTAATAGCAGGAACAAACCAGGTAATGGTATTCATAATATAACTCCTTTCAATTTTTTGGCGCCGACGCCATGCCGGCACTGTGACTAAACCTTATTTGCCATGTCAAACACCTCGGTGATCTCTTTCAAGACGCGTTCGCGCTCGCCGGCATCTTCGCCCCTGATCGCGGTTATGACGCATGTGTTCAGGTGGTTTTCCAGTATCCGGGCGCTGACCTTGTTCAGCGCCGCTTCCACTGCCTGAATCTGGCGGATGACATCAATGCAGTAAACATCCCCCTCAATCATGCGGATAACGCCGCGCAGATGGCCTTCGATTGTTTTCAAACGGCGCAGAGCATTCTCATTTTTCATGATCACCCCATAATTATCGTTGATTTATATACCTTTACCACTCACCCCCTACCCGGGGGGTAGTTGAATTAATTATATGCATGTGTGTTCGCTTGTCAAGGGGGAAAAGTGAAAATACGCAAATCCGCGCCTGTCTTCCGATCCCCCGAACATCCGGTTATCTTGACAGTCGTTTTATCGTGATTATCTTTCAAAGGAAAAGGAGATATGAATTGTGACTTCATCGGTAACGGCATCGGAACATCTTTCCAGAAAAACCGTCAATAGTGATTTGCTGTCGCTTCCCGGCGACAAGCTTCTCCAGCGCATCCTCGACAGCGAAAACCCCGGGGAGGTGGTAAAACAACTGTCCGCCGAGGATCTTTTCTGGATTGTCAAACGAATCGGCGCAGATGATTGCCTTGCCCTCTTTGAGATCGCGAGCGAAGAGCAATGGCAGTATCTAATTGATCTCGATGTCTGGCGCAAGGATCTTTTGTCCCCCGAAAAGGCCCTCGCCTGGCTGAAACTCCTTGCCGAAGCCGATCCGGAGAGGCTGTCCGCCTGGCTATTCGGGGAAGAGCAGGAATTTCTGGCCCTGCTGCTGTTCCGGGTGGCCGAGGTCATAATCAAGGATGAGGATGACGAGACGGACCTCCCGAACACCTGGTTTACGCTGGACGGCCGGTTCTACGTCAAGGCCTTAAACGAGGAGGATCAGGAGACGATCGAGGAGCTGCTTTCCATCCTTGGGAAGAATGACCATGAATCATATCAAAAACTTCTCTTCGATCTTGCCGCCATCAGCCCGACCGAGGCGGAGGAGGAACTGTACCGCCTGCGGAATGGCCGCATCGCCGAGCATGGCTTTTTGCCGTTTGAAGAGGCGATTGCAGTGTATGCCCCCCTCGACGTGGGAGCCCTCAACACGGAAACGCCGCCGCTGCTCCCCGGAAAACTCGTCGAACACGGCGAAAATGAGCTGATCCCGGCGCTGCCGCTTTTGCAGCTTGAAAAGGAGAGCCTGCTTTCTTTAACATTTTCCAACATTTCCGATCAGCTTCTCTTCGACCGCGTTTCTCTGGAGTTCGCCGATCTTGCCAACCGTCTCATCGTCGCCGGGAACTTTCCCGAAATCTCCGATCCGGATATTCTTGCCGCATCCTGCCGGCAGGCCGGAGGCTACCTGAATATTGTCATCGAGCGCCTGTGCGGAAAGGACATCGCCGGCGCCGAAATCCTTTTGCGGAAACACTCTCTTTTGACGCTATTTCGCACCGGATATGGTTTTGCGGTTAGCCTGCAGCGGGAAGCAAAACGGTGGCGGCAGGAAAGCTGGTATTTTGGCCAGAACCGGAAAAACGAATTTTGGGGAAGCCCCTGGGGCGACACCTTGGATGGCCTGCTTTTGGAGCACCCCCGGTTTTTCGCTGGCGACAGAAACAACGAACCATTCAAGGAATTTACAAGCATAAAGGAACTGGATGATGCCGGAAAACAGCTCAGCATGATGCAGGCCATGGATCGGATGCTGGCCCGCTTGTCCCCCGTCGGCAGCGATGATCATTTCCGAATTTCCGAACAGGGGAGCGTTCACTCCCTGCTGTTCACCCGCTGGGCGCACAAAATTCTGGACGGCGGCCAGTCGTTCGCCCCCCTTTCCCGCACCGAAGCCGGCCGTTTCTTCCACTCGCTCCGTCAAGGGGAAGAACACCCCCCGTATCGGATGCCGGCATATAAAGAGTTGTTTATCAACGCTTTCATGGAAGGCGCCCCCGATTTTGAACCAGAAGCGGCAAACGCCTTGCGCGAGGCACTGGCGCTGCTCTGGGAGGAATTTTCCGGGGAATACGAAAACATCGCCGCCAACGACCTGGAGGGGCGCTATTCCCCTTTCCTTCTTATTGCCCAGTAAGGGTTGGAGCTGTTTAGACTGAAGGCTGAAGGGAGCATCGCTTGCTACAGTTGAGCCAATTGCAAAACTTTTTGTCATGCCCAAATGCTTCTGTCAGGCATCAATGATTTCATACAGTAAAAACTGGATTATGAACATTAGGCTTCGCTTTATGAACATTAAGCTTCGCTTTCCCGCGCAGAAGGGCTGTGGGAATGACAGAATCGGGGGTTTTGCAATTACTACGTTTGGTAGAACTTTTCGTGCATCTCCCAGACGGCGATCAGAAGCGCGGTAACAACCGGACCGATGACAAATCCGGAAAAACCGAACAGGGCGATCCCTCCGAGCGTCGAAAGAAAGATCAGCAGCGGGTGCATCTCCACGTCGCGGCCGACCAGAACCGGACGGAGCAGGTTGTCCACCGTGCTGATCACAAAGAAACCGGCGGCAAGGATCAGAATGCCCTGCCAGATATTGCCCAAAAGCAGCATAATGATGCCGGCAGGCGCCCAGATGATCGTGCAGCCGACAACGGGAATGATCGACATCACGATCATCAGTACTCCCCAGATAAGCGCCCCCTTCACCCCGGCGATCAAAAAAACAAGCGCCCCGATTGCCCCCTGGATACCGCCGATGATCAGCGTCGCCTTCAGCGTCGAGCGGGCGGTGACAATAAAACGTATGAAGAGGAATCGCTGCTTTTCCTCGTCAACGGGTATGATCTTTGCGGCCATGGCCAGGAACCTCTCCCCGTCCCGCAGGAAAAAAAAGAGTGTGTAGAGCATGATGCCGAACTGGACAAGCAGACCGAGGGTATTTTGCGTTATATCCGTCAGATGGCCCAAGATGTAATTCGCCAGCGACTGAACGGCTTCGGTTGCCCTCGCCATCACCATCTCCCGGTTTATATTGACCATACGGGCAAAGTAGTTGTCTGTAAGCGCACCGATAATGCGCTGAAAACCGATGTTCATGCTATGTTCGCCAGGCTTGGCTATCTGATACAGGTCTGATGATTCATTAAAGATCAACATCCCCAACCCGGCCAGAGGAACCAACAGGGTAAACACGATGGCCAAAAATAAAACCGCCAGGCTCAATGTAGGGCGCCCGATCCGGTCGTTTATCCTGAAGTACAAAGGACGGGTAATGCCGGCTATGACAGCGGCCCAGAAGATCGGGAAGAAAAAAGGCTTCAGCAGCCAGAAAAATAAGAGTGTCACGATCCCCATCAGGATAAAAAAGGGAATGTTTTTATTGTCTTTGGTTTCCATCTTTTTTGCCTCCCGTGGCAAAAAGTCATTGATAGTCGAATAGTTGAAAAACCATTCGCTTTAGCCGGCAAGCTCCCCGCCCCCATTAAAACCGCTTGATTTTCTACCTGCATCCGGCGAAGATAGCAAACGATTTTTGAGGAGACCAGTTTTATGCCGTTAAACGATTGTAAAGAAAAGATCCTGATCACCTGCCCGAAGGGAATCACCCCGTGGCTTGCCGGGGAAGTCCGCGCCCTTGGTTTTTCTGATCTGAAGGAGGGCGAAGCAGCCGTCGAGACACAGGGGACACTCACCGACACAATGCGGCTCAATCTGTACCTGCGAACCGGACATCGGGTTTTGTACCGGCTCAAGGCCTTCCGCGCGAATAATCCCTTCGATCTCTACCGGGGGGCGCGGGGGATCGCGTGGGAGGATATTCTCCACGATCGCGGCGAGCACGCCTATCTGTGCGTTACCTCGACAGTGGACACCCCCTCCATTACCGACACCCGGTTCGTCAACCAGAAGACGAAAGACGCGATCGTGGACCGGATGCTGGAGCGGCGGGGGAGAAGACCCGATTCCGGACCGACGCGGGATAAGGCGGTCGTCCACGTCTTCTGGAAGGAAAACGACGTCGAGTTGTATCTCGACACCTCCGGCGAGCCGCTTTCCCGACGGGGCTACCGCAAGATACCGCTCGCGGCGCCGATGCAGGAGTCCCTTGCCGCGGCGGTTATCGCCGCAACCGGCTGGGACAAAACGGGATGCTTCGTAAATCCCATGTGCGGCAGCGGTACCCTCGCGATAGAGGCGGCGCTGTATGCCGAGGGAAGGGCGCCGGGATTACTCCGAAATAATTACGGATTTTACCATCTGCGGGGATTCGACCCTGTCGAGTGGCGAAAACTCCGGCTGCAGGCACGGGCCGAAAAACATGAAAGCAGCGCCCGGATAGTCGCCACGGACATGGATCCGGAGGCAATCGCCGCGGCGAAGCAAAACGCCAAAACCGCCGGGGTGGAGCAGGCCATCGAATTCATCGTCTGCCCGTTCGCCGCAACGCCCGTCCCCGGCAGCGGCGTGATCGTCGTCAATCCGCCCTACGGGGAGAGGACCGGGGACATTGCCACCCTGGGGGAGCTGTATAAGGGGATCGGAGATTTCTTCAAACAACACGGAAAAGGCTGCAACGGCTTCATCTTCACCGGAAACATGACCCTCGCCAAGAGCATCGGTCTGCGCACAAAAAGGCGCATTTCCTTTTATAACGGTGCGATCGAATGCCGTCTTCTCGAATATCCCCTTTACTGAGATCGCCAGGGCAGACAACCTCGTCCCCCAGCCTGAAAGGAGAACGCCCAAATATGCTGCCAAATAGTGTCGTACAGAAAATCCGGGATGTTGTCGGAACTGAAAACGTACTCACTGCCGAGCTGGATCTTTTCGGATACTCATACGACGCGTCGTTCGTCCCGCTTGTGCCTCTCAACAAACCGGATCTGGTCGTCCGCCCGCTTTCGACAGACGAGGTGGCGCGGGTCATGGCAATCGCCTCGGATCAGGAAATCCTCGTCACGCCGCGGGGCGCCTCAAGCGGCCGCACCGGGGGCAGCATCCCCCTCAGGGGCGGCATCGCCCTTTCGCTGGACCGGATGAAGCAAATCATCGAACTCGACGAACGCAACATGATGGTCACGGCCGAAGCCGGAATCCGCACGGTTGATCTGTACGACCACTGCGCCGCGAAGGGGCTCTTCTATCCCCCGGACCCGGCAAGCTGGAAATTCTCGACGATCGGCGGCAATGTGGCGGAAAACTCCGGCGGGATGAGGGCCGTCAAATACGGGGTGACGAAAAACTACGTGATGGGTCTCGAAGTGGTGCTCGCTGACGGCTCGATCTTGCAGACCGGCGGCAAGATGATCAAGAATGTTACCGGGTATGACCTGACAAGCATTTTTGTCGGCTCCGAGGGAACCCTCGGCGTGATCACCAAGGTGTTGCTGCGCTTGATCGCGATGCCGAAAAAACGCGGCACGCTGCAGGTCATGTTCGCCTCCCTCGACGACGGCTGCCGGATGATTCACGACATGCTGCAGGCGGGCATTGTCCCGGCGGCCTCGGAAATAATGGACAAAACCTGCCTGACGATTGCCGCCCAACGCCACAACATGGAAATTCCTCCCGGCGCTGCCGCCGCGGTGATCATCGAAATAGACGGCAATGATGATACATCCTTGGATTCACAGACAAGCCAAATAAAGGCCGTCGCCCAATCCTGCGGATCGCTTTTCTTCCGCGCCGCCGGATCGCAGCAGGAGGCTGAAGAATTGTGGGCCATCCGCAGGGGGATCAGCTCGGCTATTTCCACCCTCGCCCCTGACCATTTCAGCGAGGACATCTCCGTCCCCCGCGACGCCTTTCCCGAGGTAGTCCGGCTGATCAAAAAGATCGCGGAAAAATATGAGCTTCTCATCGCGGTTTACGGCCACGCCGGAGACGGCAACCTCCATCCGTCAATCCTCTGCGACATGTCGCGGCCCGGTGAAAAGGAAAAGGTGCATCAGGCGATTGAAGAGATCTTCGCCGCCTCGCTCAGCGTCGGCGGTACCCTTTCCGGCGAGCATGGCATCGGGATGACCAAGCAGCCGTACTTTGCCAATGCCGTCGGCGAGACCGCAGTCAAAACAATGAAGGCCATCAAGACCGCCCTCGACCCGCAGGGTCTGCTCAATCCCGGGAAAATATGGTGAAACACTCATGACGGCGCCTCGTCGTAAAGGAGCATAAAAATAAGTCAGGCGAGACGCCTGTGACCCACTTTTGAGAATAATTATATAGCAGTAGGACAGGCGTCCCGCCTGTCAAAGGGGTATTTTCGAGTGAAAGGAACAAACGGCACGCTCCTTGAGGAGGCGGCAAGAAGAATACACAGTTGCGACCGCTGCGGCTCTTGCCTTACGGTCTGCCCGCTCTTCGGGGTAAAGGAAATTGAAGCAACCGGGGCGAGGGGCAAGAACTCGATTGTTCTCGCGCTTGCCCGGGGGGGATTAAAGCCGACCAGGGCCGTGCAAAAAGCGGTCGATTTCTGCCTGTTGTGCCGGGCCTGTGCCGAGGTTTGCCCGGCCAATGTTCCCACCGACGAGGCGATGGTTGATGTCCGCCAGCACCTGAGCGATCTGTTCGGCGGGCCGGATGCGGAGTACAAAATAGTAGGCGGCATCCTGAAGCGGCAGGGCATTGTCTCGGCCGCGGCAAAATTCCTGGCGCTGCTGCGCCGCACTGGCCTGAGCCGCCTTATCCCTTACGGCATGGCGCCGGAAGAATACACCCGCGCCCATTTTCTCAGTTCGTTCGCGGGACCGGCCGCCATAGGCAGAAAGGCCCCGCCCTCCGACAAAACCGTGGCCAAAAACACCCCCGTTTCCTGTTTCCACGGCTGCGGCATGGAGATGATGTTCCCGGAGGCCGCCGCCCAAAGCCGGAACATCGTCAAAACCACCGCTCCTATTGTCGAAAAAAAGAACGTCTGCTGCGGCCTGCCCCATCTCGCCCACGGCCAACGGAGGGATTTTCTCGCCCTCGCCCGGAAAAACATTGAAATTTTTGATGATGCCGCGGTTCTCGTGACGGATTGCGCAAGCTGCGGCGCGACCCTCAAAAATTACGGATCATTCTTCGCAGACGATCCCGCAATGAAGGAAAAGGCTGAAAACTTCAGCAAAAAGGTGATGGATCTGACCGAATACCTTGTGAAGGTCGGCTACAAACCACGGCAGCGGACAAACGCGGTTTTGACCTATCACGACCCCTGCCACCTGGCGCGCGGCCAGGGGATTACGAAGCAGCCGCGGGAGCTGCTCAGGAAAGCGGGGAATTTCATCGAGATGAACGGGGCCAATGTCTGCTGCGGCGGCGCCGGCTCGTTTCATATCGATCATCCCGACACAGCGGCCAGGATTCTGGCGAATAAGCAAAAAAACATCGAAGAAACAGGCGCCTCCCTGGTCGTAACCGATTGCCCCGGCTGCCTGATTCAGCTTTCAAAGGCGGCTGAGGCCTCCGGCGGGAGATTCAAGGCTGTCCATATAAGTCAGGTTCTCTAAAGGCGCCTGACGCCAGACGATGCCCGGCAGTAATCACGCCTTCGCCATCCGCCAGACCATAGTCCCGGCGGTATCGGCGATGGAATCAAGCAGATTATTAACCCTGTTTTTGCGCTCTTCATACTCAAGCCCTGGGAAAAGCGACGCGGATTGGGCCGGGATGGAAAAAAAATCTTTCAAAAATCCTACGTCCAGCGGCCGGGCCCAGCGGTAGTGGCTAACCGGCCCCCGGTGGTCAGCCAGCGCCTTGCACGCCGCCTCGTAACTCGTGATCACCCGGAATTTGGGCGGGGGGTATCCGGTTCGTCGAAACGCCTCGTCCATGAGGTCCTCGTCATTGGGGCCGAGGAGGGCGGGATAGAAGGAAAAAGCGATTTCGCCGTCTGCCTTCAGACAAGCCGCCGCCTCACGGACGGCCCGGTCCACATCGGGAAAAACGAAAATGGAGGCATTGTAGAGTACGTAGTCAAAGCGCTCATCCCCCGCCACCTCGCCGGGCAGTTCGCCGTCGCCCACCACGAGACGAACATCATTCAAACCGCTCAGCAGCCGTTGGCCCGCCTCGACCATTTTAGGCGACAGGTCTATCCCCAAAACCCGGCAGCCGCAGCGTTCGCAAAGGACGCGGGCGGAAATCCCGTTGCCACAACCCAGGTCCAATACCCGTGAGCCGGGACGCACGCCGATCCAGTCGGCCATCCCCGCCGCAAGCTCCGCGAAGAAGTGATGTTTGTCTTCAAAATCCTGGTAAATCGCAAAACTCTGATCGAAAGTGGCGGCGACGCTCTGTTTGACCTTGCGGCTGAAATCTGGCGAACTCATTCTTTTTCCTCCTGATGCTTTATTCCATTTTCTATTGTGCCGGCCCCGGGGATGGCCCCGTTTCAGCCTGTCATATCCCAGCCCGAGCCTTTCCATCACGCCGGGCCTGAACTGCTCAAGCACGATATAGTATTCCCCGAGAAGTTTGTAAACGATCTCCTTCGCTTCATCGCTTTTTAAATTCAAGGCGAGGGATTTTTTGCCTCGATTTACCTGTGGCGGTGAACCAGTGGAGATTCCGGACCAAACCGGCCACCGATTCCGTTTCAAATCGGCCACCTGTTCCGCTCCAAATCGGCCACTGATTCCGGACCAAATCGGCCGGGCATTCCGATGCAAATCGGCCACCCCCCTGGAGGGGTAAAGTGACGCTGGATAATTAACCCCGAAGCCGTTAAAGCTCCGTAAAAAAAGAGGGGGCTTGTAATGGCGAATAGGAGATTATCCATGCGCAAAATAAATGAAGTATTGAGGCTGAAATGGGAGAAAGGTTTCTCCGCACGTCAGATTGCCAAGAGTTGTGACATTGCCCGGAGCACCGTCACGGATTATCTGGACCGAGCCCAACTTAAAGGACTTACCTGGCCCCTGCCCGATGATCTTGACGATGCCGCCGTGGAACATCTGTTGTTTCCTCCTGCCGCACCGATAGACAGCGATAAGCGGGTTATGCCTTCGATGGAGTACATCCACCGGGAGCTAAAAAGGAAGAAGGTGACCCTCCAGCTCCTCTGGTATGAATACAAGAAAACAAATCCCGATGGATATCAATACAGCCAGTTCTGCGAGCATTATCACCGGTGGAGAGGCAAATTGGATGTCTGCCTCCGACAGACCTACCGGGCCGGGGAAAAACTCTTTGTCGATTATGCCGGCCAGACCATCCCGGTAACGGATCCCTTGACCGGTAAAACCAGAGAGGCATATTTATTCGTGGCCACTTTGGGCGCCAGTAATTATACCTTTGCCTGGGCCAGCTTCTCTCAAGATCTGCCTTCCTGGATCAACGCCCATGTTCGCGCCCTGGATTTTTTCGGCGCCGTTCCGGAGATCGTCGTTCCCGATTATGTGCCACGGAACATAATCCGGCTTATGTGGCCAACCGGATTATGTGGCCAGGTAGTTAAATCCTATTGAAGTCACACGGAGGATCTCTTCCTTTTGGCAACATAACATTCATAGGGAATCGAGCCATTTCAGAAGATTTTCGTCATCGCGCCAAACTGGTTTTCGGGGGAATTCCTCCGAAGATATCGGCGGTTCACAGGTTCTGAGAGCCTCCTCCTTCATCCGTAATGTGATCTCAGCATACCGATTTGTGGTGTCGAGACTCACATGACCAAGCCACCCCCGGATCACATTTACCTCGACGCCTGCTTCCAGAAGATGAACGGCGGTTGTGTGACGAAAGACATGCGGCGAGACATGTCGGGATGTCGCACCCAAAGTCAATTTATTCGTGCGGCGACAGACGATTTTGTAGATGCCGAAGCGGGTAAGCGCCTTACCGCGTGAGGTAAAAACCGGGCTGTCCGCAGAATGATGGTTTTTTTTCAAAAGTTGCTTGAGAAGATTCGCCGTTTCGACCCAGAGAGGACAGACCCTCCATTTATCGCCCTTACCATGAAGATGAATACAGGGATGCTCGGATAGCTGTAGATTGGCTACGCAAATATCAGCTACCTCCTGTACCCGAGCTCCGGTGTTGTAAAGGAGAAGGAGGAGCGCATGGTCTCGTAATGAAAATCTTCCTGCAGATGACAAATCGGAAAAGATGGCGTGAATCTCGTCACGGGACAGGAAGTACATCTCTGGAGGCTTTGCACGCTTTGTGGGAATGGCTGTTACCCGGCCTGCTTCCAGGAGCATCTCTGGGATGCGGGTGGCCATATAATCGAAGAAAATGCGAAGGACAGTCAAGCGGTGATTGCGAGAGGAGACCTGGTTACCTCTATTCTCTTCCAGGTATCTCAAGAACTTAATGACGCGCTCATGTGTCAAGTCCGAAAAAGATAATTTCGATATCCTGCAACCCCGCTCCTTGGCGACGAACTGAAGAAACAGCCTGATGGCGTCCCGGTATCCCTTCACCGAGGCAGGACGCATCCCTTTTTGCACCTTCAGGTAGTCTTCGAAAAACGAATAGAGAACGCGGCCCAGAGTCATATGCTCACCCCCTTTACCGCTGCATTGCCAAGGCGTTCGAAGCGCTCATTAGCCTGATCGAGAAGGTCGCGAGTGATGGAAATATACACCGCTGTTGACGAAGGGCTCACATGACCGAGGAAAGTGGAAAGGTGGATCAAGCGAGATGCCGGATCAACGCCCGTCCGGTACCAGCGAAGCAGTGTCCCCGTTGCAAATGCATGGCGAAGATCATGCAGCCGTGGTGGGTGGATTCCGGGAGGTATATCAAGGTTCAGTGCCGGCAACATGTGATGGAATGTTTGAGTAATGGTACAGGGGTGAACGGGCTTTTGCCGGGTAAAAGAGAAGACTGGAGAATCGGGCTCAATCTCACCACGGAGACAGAGATATGTCTCAAGCTTTTTTGCCATATGGGGACCAAAGGGAACGAGACGGCTCTTTGCGAACTTGGTTTCTCGAATGACAAGAAGGCAGCGCTTAAGATCCACATCTTTCCCGCACAGGCGCGATACTTCCCCTACGCGAAGCCCGAGGCCATAAAGGAGCGCGAAAATCATAGAATAAGTTGGTCCGCGAAGGAGTGCACGGGGGTTATCGAGCAGGTCGTCCGCTGCCGCAAGGAGCCTTTTGGCCTCGGAGGGACCGAACAAGAACGGCAGCCGTGTCGTGGTAGCCCGCCGAGGTCGCGCTTTTACCGGAGATCGGTCGAGTATGCCCTGTCCGACCAACCAGGAGAAAAAGCATCGAATAACTCCAAGCAGATGGTTGTAACTCCGAGGAGACTTCCGCGGCCTGGATATGAGAAACCCTTCAATCGACATGGGCGTGATATCTTCAAGGCGGACGATACTGTTCTCAAACAGGTAGCGGTCAAATAGACGAAACACGCTTTCTTCTGTGTGAAACTTCCTGGCTAATGCGCGTTTGTATGCGAGAAATGCCGTGATCTTATCCGCCATGCAACTCGTGTAGTCTGACCATGTATGTGTCATAACACGTCCTCCCCATCACCCAAGGCGACTTCCCGGAGAGCCTCGACGTTAACCTTTGTGTATATTGCAGTGGAATCTACCGAACGATGGCCCACGTAATCTCCGATGGTCTTAAAGGAGAAGTGGGCATCCACGAGATGCTGCACGCAGGTATGCCGAAGAGTATGGGAACCGGCTCTGTGAACGCTGATGCCGGCCTTATGCAGATAGTGCGTAACACGGCTGGAAATGGCGCTATACGTGTACGATCTCAGTGGGGCAAGGAACCGGAAGAAGATATGTCTATCGGATGTTTGAGGACGGACCCGCAGATAATCGAGGACGGCTTGACCAACTATGGGTGAGAGTGGATAGACCGTCGAATGGCCTGCCTTACGCCCTGGGACGTAGAGCTGCTCCTTCTTCCAGTCGATGGAATCCAGGGTCAGCTCCGCGACTTCCCGGCCCCGGAGCCCATAGGTGACCAAAAGAAGCAGAATCGCATAATCACGCTTACCATAAGTGGTCCTGCGGTCAACGCTCTCCAGCATCCGTTGTACGTCGTTCCAGTTTATGGAGCGTGGAATATCAGACATACGGTACTTGCGGGGGCCTTCGACAGCAAAGCTCAAATCACGATTTATGACTCCTTCTCTGAAGAGGTATCTCAAGAACACCCGAAGGGAACTTACAAGTCCGGTGCAGCTCGATGAACCAAGGCCTGCGCAGTGCTCCGTAAGGTATGCGCTTAACACAACAGGAGAAAGCTCGGAAAGATTGTGGAGCCCTATACGAGAAAGGTAGCCCTCAAGCGACCGCAGATGATGTTTGTAAAGATCTATCGATGCTTCTCTAAGCCCGCGCTCTTCCCTTAGATAGTGAAAGAAATCTGGAACACCCGGAAAAGGATTGGTTTTGTGTGTTCTTCCGTTCCCGCTCAGGCCGGGTATGACGAAATCAAGCATCCCCTTGATCGGGTTTTTGATTTCATCAGTAATTTGCTTGTGGGCGTGTTCGCTCTTGCGGTTATAGCCACGTTGCCGAAAATACATCTCAGCGAACGGATCGACGTAATCAGGCAAGCCTTCCCACGTTTTGGCTCCACGGCCCCAGGCGTACTTTCCGAAACTCATGAGGATCGGAACGCGCCGCAAGATAGTTCTTGCCGAATAGTGGTTCTCGGCAAGCCATTTTACATACTGCTCTACCAGTTCCCCAATCCATGAAGCCCGGATGCGATCAATAGTATCCGGTTTTACAAAATAACGCTCCAGCATAGACAATCTCCTTTCTAAATATATTTGATGGAGAGAGTCTATACCGAGTACCGAAAAATTATGTTGCCATAAAACTATGCAATGTGCCTCCAATGCGGCCTATGAGGACGTAAAGCCACATAATCCGGTTGGCCACATAATCCCGACAATCTTTTATCGGGCGTCACCAAACCCTGCTATTATGAACCGGATATCAATCCGACGTATCTGGACTTTTCCCTCTACTGCGGCATGGTGATTATCCCCGCTCGGGTCAGAAAACCCAAGGACAAGGCGAAGGTTGAGACAGCGGTAAAAATAGCCGAGATGTGGATATTGGCCGCCCTGAGAAACCATACCTTCTTCAACCTGGATGAACTCAACAGGGCTGTCGCGGAAAAGCTTGTCGAGTTAAATGACCGCAAGTTTAAGAAGATGGACGGCACCCGCAGGAGCCTCTTTGAGACCATCGACAAACCGGCGATGAAACCGCTTCCCCTCCAAGCCTATGAATATGCCGAGTGGAAGAAGCCTGCGGTCAACATCGATTATCACATCACGGTGGATGATCATCATTACAGCGTTCCCTATCAGCTTTTCAAAGAGCGGGTTGATGTCCGTCTGACTGCTACCACGGTAGAAGTACTGTTCAAAAATAACCGGGTCGCCAGCCATGCGCGGAGTTACGAAAAATGGCAGTACACAACCTTACCGGAGCATATGCCCAAGTCCCACCAGAAATATCTGGAATGGACCCCTTCCCGGATCATCGCGTGGGCCGGTAAAAATGGCCCCCATACCGAAGCCCTGGTCTCCCGGATTATCGCAAGTCGGCGTCATCCGGAACAGGGGTTCCGCTCCTGTCTGGGGGTCATGAGACTGGCCAAACATTATTCAGATGAACGTCTCGAAGCCGCTTGCGCTCGTGCACTCTCCCTGAACGCCTGTTCCTACAAACACGTAAAATCCATTCTGGAGAAGGGCCTCGACAAGCAGCCCCTTCTTCCGGCGTTCGATGCGGTAAAACCGGTTTTGCATTACAACATCCGAGGAAAAGAGTATTACCAGAAGCAGGCGGTGGCCCATGCTTAATCAACAGACCATCGAAAAACTCCACGCGCTGAAACTCCCCGGCATGGCCGAGGCGCTTAAAGACCAATTGCCGCAACCGGACATACAAAGGCTCTCCTTTGAGGAACGTTTCGGTCTCATCGTCGACCGCCAATGGGCCTGGAAGGAAGAGCACCGTTTGCACCGTTATCTCAAAGAGGCAAAACTAAAACTCGATGCCTGCGTCGAAGACATAGATTATCAAACTCCCCGAGGCATTGATCAATCCGTCATCATGCGCCTGATCTCCTGCGATTGGATCAAACATCACCAAAACATCATCATTACCGGCCCCACCGGCGCGGGTAAAACATTTTTAGCCTGCGCCCTGGCCAACAAGGCCTGCCGGGAAGGATACCGGTCCTTCTACATCCGTAGCCCCAAACTCTACTATGAACTCGCTGTTTCTCGCGGGGACGGCAGCTATGGAAAAATGATCAACAAACTCGCCAGAACCCAAATACTGCTCCTCGATGATTTAGGGCTCGCCCCCATGACGGATTCAGAAAGAAGAGACCTTTTGGAGGTCATTGAAGACCGGCACGGAAGCGGATCAACAATCATCACCAGTCAACTGCCGATTGAGAACTGGCACGAGCATATCGGGGATCCTACCATCGCCGATGCCATCCTCGACCGCCTGATTCACAACGCCCATAAAATAAATCTGAAAGGAGGCTCTATGAGAAAAAAACATTCCAGCTTGACCTGACAATGCGGACTATGAGAAAGAACAAAAACCAGCGTCGCTTCGCTCCGACTTAGGTGGCCGATTTGGATCGGAACCACCGGCCGTTTTCAGTCGGAACAGGTGGCCGATTTGAAACGGAACAACCGGCCGATTTCGCCGGAATCACCAGAACCAGCTCATTTAATTCCTGCTGCATGTTTCTTCCTTCCGGTGGATGATATTTCCGGAGCCTTGCTATTTTGTCTCTTTCCGCAGGACTTTCTTGCCGATCTCCACCCGATTGGAAAAGACCTTGAAGCCGCCCCTGATCAGCATGTCCTTGGTCCGGTCGACAATCCGCTCTCCTTTCCCCAAAGCAGGCCCCTTTTCCGTACTTCCAAAGTTGAAAAGGTATCATACCTTTAGGGTGGCTTGTGTTCACAAACAAACGTTCTCAATCGACGATAACAATAATGATTATAGTTTGAATGGGAGCATGATGCCCAGCGTCACCGGCGAAGTAAGCGAAGTCAGGTTGACACAAATGTTGGGCATTTGACAAATTATCTATAATGCCCATGGAAGCTTATTGATTGGGCTTTGGCCCACGGCAAGCCTGGATAAAACATTGTCCAAGGATTGTGGGGCCAATAACCTCATTCGTTGGAACCCCTAACGGCGGTTCACCCAAAAACGTGCCGCCACCGCGCATAACTCTTTGAATTAATCCTAGCCTTCCCAAGTTGCCTATAATTGGTAATAATTGTATCTTTTCAAATTTTAGGCTCTTTAGAATTGTTTGAACACTGACACCACAGATTTGGATTTCGCCTTCTTCTTCAGTTACCTCCACTGTAGTACATATGAAATCGAAAGTCTTTGCATCAACGGCACTTAGCTCGGCTAAAATATGGACATATGCGGTCATGGGTGTATCAAATGTCGCCGCCGATGCTAGCAAACCAGCCCATTTATCGACCATGCTCTGGTCATCTTCCAGTGATGAGTATTCAATTAAAGGCACAAGTGTTTTCAAGTCCACAGGATGTAAGAAAAGACCTGAGTCAGCTATTAGCTTTCTGGCTTTCGTTAGCGCCAGAGCAGCATTGTCGATCCTACTGAAACGCACTTTGTCAGCTAGCAACTGACCAGCTTCTTTTAGGCCCGGTGCGAGAAAGTCATAGGCGAGCTGCCTGATTTCTTTTGTCCCTTTTTCTATTGATTCGCTCAGCTTTCCTATTCCAGCTAAATCTTCCATTCTGCCCCCTTTATGTTCTTGGCCCAACTGAGCATGAGGCAGGGTCTTGACACCCAGTCCATATTACCTCCCGCCTTTGCGTGAATCTTGAGCAGCTCACGAGTGCGCAATGGGCGATTTGGATTTGAGATGAGGATTACCATTCATAGTCTATCATCATCTTACGGTTTAGTTAATCTCAAATGGTCATGCCGATCTTTTTCAATACATAGGGTCTCTTGACGTAGACGCCACCTTAAAAAAATATATCAATTGCTCAGGGCCTTTGTGTCGCAATAATATTTGAAGATTCATGCCAGCAAATGCCGAATTACACTGGGCTCCGGTCTTAGCAATGCTTCTCCAGTGAGTCACCGATCTTAGCAGTTGATATGCTAACTCTGAAACTCACTTCAGTTTTGAATAGTTGTTAACGCCCCATTGTCAAAATAGAGATAACTACCACCATAGCACCACTGTTCACGTTTCCCAGAAGCAGTTATGGTTGTGTTAATGTCATTCGGTTTTCCCCATGAAGCAATTGCCTGCTCCTTATTCATTCCAATATAGACAGTCCCTTCTAAAACACACTTTATAGCTCTATCACTCCAACCAGGATGTTTCTTTATTAATTCTAAACGTTTTTGTTGTTTTGCTATTTTTACCTTTTCTAGTCTTTTTTTCTCAAGTTCTGCTGCAAATTTTCGTCTCTCTCTTTCCTTCTGCTTAGCAATTATCTTTTCTTTTTCTATTTCTAAAATCCTTTGCTTCTCACGGTCTGCCAGTAATTTTTTTCTATCATCGTTACTTAGTTTTGATTTCAAACCAATTTTATGATAATACAAACCCCGTCCCAAATATTTTTCAAAGGTTAATATTTCTATGTAAGCTATTCTTTTTTCTCCCTCCGGATTTATCATGACCTTATAAACATTATAATACCTATTAGATTCGTTAACTTTCAAAAAATCTAAAATCACAAAATCTACATTTTCTTCTATTTTAAAGAGGTCTCCAGTATAACATGTTTGTTCTGAACAAAATTCTATAATTTCATCATGGTGATTTGGGTATAGTTTTATTTGGTAAATATTCCCAATATAACTTAATTCCTTCCCTGAAGTATCGCATTGCTCTCTTTCTTGCTTCTGATTTTCTTTCTCAATTTTGTCACATACTCCAGTAATTGGAAATAATAGCATTAACACTATGGCAATGACCAAGGTATATTTCATTAAAAAACCTCCACAGAAGAGATTTACAGACTTATAGGTGAGGTGGTCTAAAAGATATGATTCCGCGCAACCGCTGGGATCGGTAACTCACATTGTGGCCCTATGGAATACATTTACACGTGTCCTGATCAGTATTTTGATGAACAAACAAGCTATTGGAACATGCATGTATTGATGCAGTTGCTCTGCTGTATCAAATCCCCCATACCGTCAAAAAGAGAATACGCTCTATTTATAGTCGAAATCAAGCATTTTTGCTGAGGTCGGTGTTTTACTGCTTTCAGGAAGTTACAAATGCCCCCCAATCATCCTCCCCCAATGCCACATTTCAATCGCAACTCATCAATATACCTTGATGAAAAAAATGGCTGCTTGTATTTGAAGGGTAAGTATCTGACGACATCGTCATCGATTGGCAAATCAGGCTACCCATTGCATTGACGCAAGCTAACGGATGTGCCATTACTCAATCTGGAAAAAGCTTCTCAAATTCCCTGGGGCTTAGGATGCTTATGCCCTCATAATTCTTCAAAACCAATAAGTCTTCATCTCCGGTAACGACGTAGTCTGCAATAGCATCTCTGGCACAGGCCAGAATCAGGTCGTCATCCGAATCCCTGCAGATGGGCACAATCGAATCAGTCTGTCCGAGAATACCTTGCGCTGCCGCAGAAAGAATAGTCAGTGCTTCGGACATTTCATGAGGAGAGGCGGCAAATTTTTTCTTAAGGACACGCTTAAATTCATGAAGTATTTCATCGCATAAAATCATGTCGAAATCCCGCCTGCGTGCCCGGATAAGGAGCTTGGCACAGATTCCCTCCGTGAGGAAGGCTGCGATAAGAACGTTCGTATCGAAAACTGCCTTCACGATACCGCCTTAAAGACATCCTCTTCAGTAACAACACCGGCCGCCTTAGCCTTTGGGGAGAGTTTCTTCCTTATATTGCGGAACTTCGTTTCCCACAGAAACAATCCCAATGATTCCTTTACAATGTCGCTCTTGTTCCTGCCCATTGCTTTTGCAATGGCTTCAAGTTCCGCAGCCATGTTATCCGGCAAGCTTACCGACAAGACGGTTCTCATATTTTTTACCTCCTGCACTACAATACACTACATACATGATTACATCAAGTAGATTTTTTTAGACTGTCAAGAGTAAATAGAAATGTCCGGTTGGGGGTGCGGATGAAATCTTGTACTAAAAGAGACAGGAGGGTGTCCGTATGTATTCGAGAGAAAAGTTTAAGAAAGCAATTGAGTTATACATTAAATACGATAAAAGTGTTGCAGCGGTGATCCGTGAACTTGGTTACCCATCCCGCAAGGCTTTGCCAAGGTGGTACAAAAGATATCTGAAGGAGCAAGAAACCGGTATCGTTCGGCATACCAGACGCTCGAAATATTCAATGGAACAGAAGAAGGCTGCGGTGGAATACTATCTTGAGCATGGCCACTGTCTATCCCGGGCAGTGAAAACCTTGGGATATCCATCAAGGCAGCAACTTAGATTATGGCGCGATGAACTGGCACCCGATACTCGCAAAAGCCGCATTGGGGGTGTAAAATACACACAGGAGCAGAAGGAAGATGCTGTGATGTCGCTATGCACCAGAGAAGGCAGTGCGATGGAGATTGCCAAGGACTTCGGCATCACTCGGGCGGCTTTATACAACTGGAAAAACAGTCTGCTCGGCAAGGAGGTTCGCATCACGATGCCAAAGTCAGAAGACAGATCTCTTCCAGACGACAAGGACGCTCTTTTATCTGAAATCGATCAGTTGAAGCGCCAAATCAGAAGGCTGAAACTTGAAAAAGATATTCTGGAAGGAGCCGTAGAACTCATAAAAAAAGACCCGGGCATCGATCTGAAAAGTCTGGCAAACACAGAGAAAGCGACTCTGGTCGATGCCCTGAAGAGTGAACACCCATTGAATGCATTGCTTGATTGTCTGGGAATGGCCCGCAGCAGTTATTTTTACCATCGCAAGATCGCAGCTTTGCCGGACAAGTATGAAGAACTGAGGCGCCGCATCGTTAAGCTATTTCATGAGAACTGCGGAAGATATGGTTATCGCCGGATTCAGATTTTACTTATACGAGAAGAAAGGCATGTTTCTGAAAAGGTTGTGCGTCACATCATGTCGGAATCCGACCTGGTCGTTGTCGGGAAAAAGAAACGTAAATACAGTTCCTATCAGGGAGAGAGTCATCCTGCGGCTGATAATCTGATCGATCGCGATTTCTATGCGGAAGCGCCAAACGTAAAATGGCTTACGGACATCACTGAATTTGCTATTCCCGCAGGCAAAGTTTACCTTTCCCCTATTGTGGATTGTTTCGATGGGCTTGTGACGAGTTGGTCGATAGGGACAAGCCCCAATGCAGAGTTGGTCAACACCATGCTCGACCGCGCTACAATTACACTAACAGAGGGAGAGCACCCCCTGGTGCATTCGGACCGAGGCTCCCATTACCGTTGGCCAGGATGGATAAGTCGTATGGAAGAAGCGGGCCTCGAACGATCGATGTCCAGGAAAGGGTGTCCTCCCGATAATGCAGCTTGTGAAGGTTTCTTCGGCAGGCTTAAGAATGAGATGTTTTATGATCGATCTTGGACTGGGGTCGGAATTGAGGAGTTCATGGAAATCCTTAATAGATACTTGGTTTGGCATAATAAAAAAAGAATCAAACTATCGCTTGGTGGAATTAGTCCATTGGAGTATAGGTTAAGCCTTGGTTTGGCAGCTTGAGCAGTCCAAGAAAACATCCGCACCCCCGTTTTGTAGCACGTGAATTGTCCGCTTTTTGAGTTCAAAAAAAGGGCCCCTTTTTTGAACAGGAGGTGAGCGGCGGACGTTCGCCTTTCCTCATCAGTTATTCCAAGTTGAGGAGTTATCCATAGCCATTTTCCCGCAGCCCTTGCGGAGCATGGCGGGGAATATGGCTGTGGGTAACTCCGTCGGGTTACGCGGCCTTTTTGATTCTTTCATCCATGAGCTTCCCGTATTTGTCATAATTGGCCAGTTTTCGCGGACCATGGAAGATGGCCAAAGACCCGTCACGATAGCAATGGAGCATGATCCTCACCTTGACGTAATGGCAACGATATTTATCTGGGGGGATTTGCAGCTTCATTCCTTCAAAGCTGACGCAGTTGTCGGCACTGACAGTTCGTTCTTCTTGAATGCAAAGGATGTCGTCGATATCTTCTCCCCCCGCATAGGGAACGAATGCTGACCCTTCTTCCGCTGCCGGCTGCATGAACTCAGCGTTGAAATTGGGTTTGTACTCCTTTTCCAGGTAGTGGTTAGCGGCATTCATATCGGTGATACAATGAAGAGCCAGTTCCTTGGGAAGTCGATCCTGGTGAGTCAAAAATGCACGTTCACTTCGTCCACCCCGCACGGGCTTCTGGTGAATATGCCGCAATCATCTGGATCCCCAAGCGTTTGAGGGAGCGTCCAAACTGGGTGAGTTGAGTCTTGCTGACTTTACCCCCCCCTTCTTTGGGCGTAAACCAGTAATGACTTCCTCGGTCCGTGTACAGAGAACTAAACAGACCACGCTTAACTATCACGTCCCGGACCCCCTGTAAGCTGCTTTCAGTCCCTTCCTCGTCCACAAAAAACATCGAATAATGCTCCGACGTGGCATCATCCATCGTTACAATCAAGTCCCACTTTTTCCCAGGAACCCATTCATGGGTGCTGCCATCCTGGTGCAGCATCATCCCGGGCAGTGGAGCTCTGTCACGATGTTTACGATGAATTCCCCGTTTAGAAGCCTTGGAGACTAAACCCTGAGCCTGAAGCGTTTTCTTGACCCAGCTGTAGCTCCTTGAGCCTCCATCCTTCTTGTACCAGAAATAAAAATGCTTTACGTTCCAACCCCGGCAGCGTCCCCCATACATGGAACTTAATGCCATAACCTCGTCAACCGGCGCTCGCCGAAATGAGGCCTGAGTCAAGCGCTTATCCGATAAGCCTTCCATCCCACCATTCTCATAACGATTTATATATCTTCGAAAGGTCCTGTCACTCACTCCTAAAATCCGCGCCGCTTCCTCCTGGCTTAACCGACTCTCGTTCCATCCATAATATACCTCCTCAAATCGCATCTTCCGGATCTCCTGTAGCATCTCTGTCCGCCTCATCCGTCACCTCCTGTGGTGACAATACCAAACCGGACAGTTTATGTGCTACAAACCGGACATATCATGTGTCAGTGACAGTAGATTTTTTTAGACATTGCATGTTTCGAATAAGCGTCATTCTGCAACTCCGCTGCAGAATGACGCTTATTCGAAACAAAGGATGCCGGTAAAAATTGACAGATGCTCTGTTTCAGGAAGGCTTCAATAAAAAAATGCATTTGGGTCGGATGAATTCAATGTCTCGACACCATGGTGGCAAATTCTTTCATTGAAAGGTAAAAAATAGATTTAACTTTCGCAACTAAGACACTTCTGATAGTATTTTTCTTATGGCTGCAATGAACAAGAGTTTTCTATCAGGGTTTATTTTGGGAGCGAGTCTGCTTCTACTTCAGGGTTGCTTCACCAGTGCTTTTTACCATCCTGATCAGGACCAGATTGAAACCCCGGCGGACTATCATCTACGGTTTGAAGAGGTGTTTTTCAACAGCAAGGATGGTACCAGACTCTATGGGTGGTTTGTTCCGGCGATAGGGTCGCCGGTCGGTACTGTAATCCATTTTCATGGAAGTTACGGAAATCAGACCTACTCCTTCAAGCAAGTCCACTGGCTGCCGGCTAAGGGGTTCAATGTATTTACCTTTGATTACCGCGGTTATGGCCAGTCAGATGGAAAGCCCTCAAAGCGCGGGGTTTACGAAGATTCGGTCGCCGCTATTGAGTACATATTGAAAAAACCGAGGGCCGACCACAACAATGTGTTTGTTTTTGGCCAGAGTCTTGGCGGAGCCAATGCGATTGCGGCTGTTGCAAAGAAAGATTTTCCACAAATTCGCGCTATAGCTGTCGAAGGGACCTTTTATTCTTACCGGGCGCAAGCGCAGGATATGATGATGGCGAGCACCCGGGAAAAGATTGGCAATGTCCCCTATCTATCGCTGCATATATGGCCGATTTCTTTTTTAACCGTTACCAATTCTTACAGCCCTATGGAATATATCCACCAGGTTTCACCGATTCCGGTCATGCTGATCCATTGCCTTCGGGATTCCATCGTTTCCTATCAACACAGTGAGCGGTTGTATGAAGCGGCAAAGGAACCCAAACAGTTGTGGCTGATTAACGATTGCGGCCATGTAGAGGTATTTACAGAGGCGCAATCCGATTCAGGTTACCGGCAGAAGCTGGTGCAGTTTTTTATGGATTATCGCAAAGAGGCTCATTAGTCGTTAAAGGGCGACAGTCATCCCTGTTAGCAGGGACGACTGTCGCCACCTCTTAGCTCTACTCCGTTGAAAATTCCTGATGGTCCCGCCTGGCGATCTTCATTCGTGCTGCGCCAATGATCCGGGCCGGATCCTCCTGCATGTATGGAGGATCGGCCTTCAAAGGGTTTCTCTATTGGGCCTCTTTCCGCAGGATCTTCTTGTCGATCTTGCCCACGACGGTGAGGGGCAATTCCTTCCGGATGTCGATATACTTCGGCACCTCGTAGGGAGAAAGCCTCTCCCGGGCCATCTTCATGATGTCGGCCTTCAGCGTCTCCTGGTCGCTGGAGGCAAAGTCCGGCTTGAGGGTGACAACCGCCTTGACGTGTTCTGAGCCGGGACGGTCGGGATTGGGAAGACCGATGATCGCGATCAAGTCGATCGCCGGATGCTCGGCCAGAACATCCTCCACCTTCCGGGAAAAGACCTTGAAGCCGCCCACGATGAGCATGTCCTTGGTTCGGTCGACGATCCGCAGGTAGCCCTCCTCGTCCTGGACGGCCACGTCGCCGGTATGGAGATAGCCATCCGCATCGAAGATCTGTCGGGTCTCTTCAGGTTTCCCGTAATAGCCGGCCATGACCTGCGGCCCCTTGACGCATATCTCCCCCGGCTCGCCCACCGCCACCCTCTGGCCCGTCCCGGGATCGACCAGCCGGATGTCGGTGTTGAGCAGCGGAAGCCCGATGGAACCCAACTTCCTCTTTCCTTTGTCGGGGTTCATCGTGGTCAGCGGCGACGTCTCGGTCATTCCGTACACCTCCAGGAGCTTCCCCCGGCCGACGATTTTCTCCAATTCCCGCTGGGACTCCTCGGGGAAGGGGGCGGCGGCGGAGATGCAGGCTTGCAGGCGGGAGTGGTCCAGCTCTTTGAAGCGGGGATTGGCGATGAGCATCTGGTAGAGCGAGGGCACGTTGACCAACGCCGTCGGTCGGTATTTGGCCATCTCCTTGCAGATGTGGTCGGTGTCCCGGGGATTGGGGATCAGTACCTGCGTCCAGCCCAGGTAGATGCAGCCCGTGTTGAAAAAGAGCCCGGCGAGGTGGAAGAAAGGAAATCCCGAGAGGGCCAACCCCTTGCCCTCCTCCCAGCCCAGCCAGGTCTCGATGATGACGAGATCGGAGACGGTGTTGCGGTGGGTGAGCACGGCGCCTTTGGGACTGCCGGTGGTCCCGCCGGTGTACTGGATGTAGGCGATATCGTCGGGGGTCACCTTTACAGCAGGCGGTTCGGCGGAAAACTCCTCTCCCTTGATGACCTTGATCATGTTGATCACGGATCTTCCCGGCAGCGGGGTAACCTTCCCCTGGGGTATCTTTTTCAGAAGCCGGCCCAGGACCCTTTTGATTGCCGGCAGGAATCCCCCCACGCTGGTTGTTGCCACGACCTTTAGCTCCGGAAGATCGGCAACGATTTTCGTAAGCCTTGCGGCGAAGATGGCATCGAGGGTCACAAGCCCCACGGCACGGGAATCCTTCAACTGGTATTGCATTTCCTCGGCGGAGAGAAGGGGAGAAACGCCGGAAACGACGCACCCCGCCCGGAGGATGCCCAGCCAGGCGATGACGTATTCCGGGATGTTGGGGAGGTTGATCCCTACCACATCCCCTTTCTTGAGCCCCTGCGCCAAGAGCATGCGGGCGAACCGGTTGGCGTAGCGATCCAGCTCGCCGAAGGTTACCTCCACGCCCATGAAGGCCAGGGCCGGCTTGTCGGGGAATTTCTTGAAGATGGGGGCGACCGCATCGACGTAAGATTTTTCCCATCTTGCCGGGTCGATGTCGGTTAACCCCGGATCGTAGGATTTCGTCCAAAATCTCTCTTCAGCCATCATTTCTCCTTTCTAATGAGCAGGTCCTCTTTTTCCCCTGATTGTCTGGCCGGGATCAAACTCATGCACCGTTCAGCCAGGGCTTCTGATCATAGATGTCTTGCATGGTAACCTTCCCCGGTCCATGGATAACCGTTTGATGGAAGCTTGACCTCTTTTGCCGGGAGAACTGCGCGGCACTTTCCGCCGCTCGATTCCTTTTCGGTGGTTCTCTGATAAATCTGCGATTGGTATTGGATTTTTACGGGTTGACCATAAGCAAAGTGGTCTTGTATGTCAAGGAGATTTTATTCTTCCCTTTCATCGCCTCCTCGTTCATGATATTGCTCCTCGGAGGGGCGACTGTCACCGTGAGCGGCGATCAGGCGCCGGTACGGCTGTGACCGTGTTGTTGATCCTATCCACAAGAGGAATATCGTCGCTCTGCTTGAGGAAAGGCGGCGGCAGGCGTAATCAAGGGGTATTGAAGACCGCGCCACGCGAAGCCCCGGAAGAAGGTGGAATTTTCATGCGCATTGTTCTCGTTCACCCGCGGGGATTTAACTGGGTTCCCGGTCATCGCGATATTACCGATGTCGCCAATCGCATGGTTCCCCAGGGGATTTTGTCCATCGCCGCGTATCTGTTGAAACAGGGGCATGACGTTTTTATTTACGATTGTCTGGGTCCGGGCGTTCCGGTTAGACTCCCTGAACAGGTTAAAGCGATCTTGAATTATGAACCTCAGATAGTCGGATTTTCGGCCACGACATCTTCGTTTCCTGATGCAGCAGAGATGGCGCAGAAAATCAAGGAACGCTCCGCGAACATTAAAACCGTCTGCGGAGGCGTACATGTTTCCGCATTGCAAGACCAGTTGCTCCGCGCTTACCCTGCTTTTGACTTTCTCTGCACCGGCGAGGGAGAGCTCTCGATGGCGGAGCTGGCCCAAGGCATGGATCCTGCGGAAATCAAGGGATTGATATGGCGCCAAGGTTCTGAAGCAATTACAAATCAGCCCCGCCCCCAACTAACCGATTTGGACTGTCTCCCGTTTCCCGCTTATGAAAAGCTCAAGGGTTTTCCTCACGATTACCACCTGCCTTTGTTCAGCTATGTCCGTACGCCCGGGGCGACGATGATTACGTCAAGGGGTTGCATGTATCAATGTTCTTATTGTGATCGTTCCGTCTTCAGGAAGGGATTTCGTTATAACTCCGCTTCTTATATTTACGAGCACATGAACTATTTGCGGACCAGATTTGGTGTGCGGCACATTAATATTTATGACGACTTGTTTACCGCGGATCGCGTCCGCATTATTGAGCTCTGCGAAAAACTTGCCCGGCGTCCCCTGGGGATTCAGTTCAACTGCGATGTGCGGGTTGGTTACACGGATGATGAATTGCTCAAAATGCTGAGAGATGCCGGCTGTCTGGTGGTTTCTCTGGGTATCGAATCGGCAGACCCGCAAATGTTGGCCAGGCACAAATCCGGGGTCTCGCTTGAGGGGGTATGTGATACCGTGAGGCGGATTCATGCCGCAGGGCTGCGGGCAAAAGGGTTATTTATGATGGGCTTGCCAGGAGAAACGGAAGAATCTATTCGAAGAACTTCTGATTTTATTATTTCGTTGGGGCTGGACGACATGAATATGTCCAAATTTACCCCTTTTCCCGGGGCTCCGCTTTGGTCAACGATCAGGGAAGAAGGGACATTTAATGAAGATTGGCGGTTGATGAATTGTATGAATTTTGTTTTTGTCCCCAAGGAAATCGCGTCAAAAGAGAGATTGGATCTTCTTTACAATGAGCACGTGAAGCGCTTTTATTCCGATCCCGAGTGGCGCAGGAAATTCCGCCGTCGCCTGTGGCAGCATCGTAAAAGCATTACGTATTTAATTCATCATTTGCCGTCGTTCTGGTCGGCCAAGCGCCAGTTTGAGCCCGGCAGATGAAGCTTATCGAAACTAACGGGAAATTAGGAGGTCAATATGCGCATTCGTCACGTGATGATGGTCACTTTGATGCTCTCGGTTTTTTTATTACCCTCAAGCGCTATAGGAGAGGAAAAACCTCTTTGGGAAGTGGGTGCGGGATTGGCGGTTCTCCAAATGCCCGACTACCGTGGGTCTGACGAAAACAGACTTTATTTGCTGCCTTATCCGTACATCATCTACCGCGGCGATATTTTAAAAGTCGACAGGGAGCGCATTTCGGGACGCATTTTTAAAACAGATAGACTGTTATTGGAATTTAGTCTCTTTGGTAACGCGCCGGTTGATAGTTCCAAAAATACCGCCCGCAGCGGTATGCCGGATCTTGACCCAATGTTTGAAATAGGTCCGTCTTTAAAGATAACACTACTTGAAAACCGGAAAGACCGTTATAAATTGAATCTTGCTTTACCGGTGCGTACTGTTTTTTCTACTGATTTTTCATTGCTGCGTCATAAAGGCTGGGTATTTAGTCCCCGGCTGGTTTTCGAAAAAACCGATTTAATTCCGGAGAGCGGTTTGAATCTGGGAATTTCAGTCGGGCCGATGTTTGCCGACAGCGCCTACCATAGATATTTTTATTCGGTCGAGCCGGCTTATGCTACGGCACAGCGCCCTTCCTATGATGCCGGCAGCGGATACAGCGGTTCCACACTTACCCTCGGTTTAAATAAAGGATTTAAACAATTTATCTTTAATGCTTTTGTCAGCGTGGATTTTCTCCAAGGCGCCGTTATTGAAGATAGCCCTTTAGTAAAAACCAGATATTCCGTCATGAGCGGGTTCAGCGTGTCCTGGATATTTCTGAAATCCGCAAAACGTGTACCTGCCGAAAGATAAGAATTAATCAATAGAACAAAACGAACAGCAGAAGTAAAATAACAATGACTTGCGCAAAATAAATACCAAATTTGTGCCGATGGTAGAATTCAAATGCTTTTTGAATACGTTTAAGCCCGCCCAACCAGCGCCGGATTAGCGCAAGTATTGGATACTTGTAATTATCCGTTGTAAAATTATTTTGAAATGCACACATGGGATAAATTGCATAGACATCATCCGTCAGCGGCCGAAAGAGGGTGTCATTAACGATACCCTGCCAGGGCTCATATGCCAACGTTTCCGCATAATGCCGATTTAAAGCGTAGGCATGGGTCAGGCTCTGGTAACAAACTTTCTGTACGCAGGGATCAGCAGTTTTACGACTGGAGCGAATTAAAGCCCCGAGAAGCAAAACTTTCCATCCTGGATGTTGTCTCAAAAATTCAGTGCAACTTCTTAATCGTTCCGGATCAAAGCGGTCAAATTCTACATCGTCTTCAAAAATAACGATATTTCTCGCACCTGCCTCCAACCCTTTACGCAGGCAGATCATGTGGGATTCATACACTTGCTGCTCAAAATCGTACTGAAGACGTTCACCAATTACGAACTCAACTCTATCAGCCAGCCCTGCTTTCGAAAATTCTTTGAGCGCCGACTTGCGACGATCCTCACGTTCCCGCAGAGAAATGCAGTATAAACGATCAAAATAATCCCAACCGGAAACCGGATTTTTTACGGCAGCATCTGCATTAACAAGATTCATGACCGCCCCTCTTTTGAGCGGAAGAGTTTCAAAAAGAGTTTCCCAATGGCATATCTTGTCAGGACTCCCATGTAATGGGGGGCATGGGCTAACCCAGCGCCTATAAAAAAAACCAGGCAGGAAATACCATAGGTTGTTGGACAGCCGATGATGGCGATCAGGGGCTCGTGCAAATGAACAGCAAGAATAGTCAATACGGTCACTGCCGGCCAACCGATAAGATAACTGAATCCCATCAGTATCAGTCCGGCAATCAACCGTGGTGTCGGACGTTCTCGAAATTCCGAGAGATCCGTAGGATGATCAAGAATTCCCCGGATAGATTTCGTTTCGGCAAGGATTCTCGCGATTCTTCGAATCATACATACAGATCTTTCCTGAAAGAGCAAGATTACATTGATTAAGGACCGAAGCCTTGTGTTTGTTTATACCGCAAACTTGTCAAGCTCATCGGCCATCCCGCAGTTTTCCAGCGCCGCTTTTGTCGGCAGGCCGCTTTCGGGATCTATTCCCATGAGTTCGTAAAAACGCGCCTTCATTCCTTCCAGATCAAAACTGGCGCCTTGGGCCTCGCCGCCGCTACCGGGGGCCAGCATTCTCATGGTCAAGGAATCGTCCTGCGCCCTCAGGCCGTAGCGGCTGTTGATAATCCGCTTCAGGTAGAAAATCCGCCGACCCGCCTTCAGCATCTCTTCGGCATCCCACT
>Ga0208373_1001033_pt1 | contig 40346 bp, 43 predicted proteins | sample RifOxyC2_FD_184036 | JGI IMG/M metagenome (GOLD analysis project Ga0208373, IMG submission 184036) | Soil microbial communities from Rifle, Colorado - Rifle Oxygen_injection C2 (SPAdes) | ecosystem: Environmental > Terrestrial > Deep subsurface > Rock core/Sediment | place: Rifle, Colorado...
GTTAGGGTGAAGGAACTCGAAGCTCAATTAACGGCACAGGAAAAGCGAGGGGTAAAACGAAGACCCGAAGGTGAAGACTCCGTGGCGGGTGGACTGTTTCGAACTCAACCCAAGAAAGAAGAGATCAATAGTTTATCCGCTGAGTCGAGTGACGAAAAAGCCCCTCGCGCCAAACGAATCAAACGCAGGAGATAACCCATGCCTTATCATCTTGAAAAATACCTTGCCTTATCTCAAGCAAGTGATACGGCGAACTGGCAAAATAAAACCGACATTCCTTTACCTGCGAAAGATTGTCTTAATCAGCAATCTTTGCAATTCATTGTGCAAAAAGCAAAACGTATTTATGCATTGAACCAAAAAATTCAAGATTTCCTGCCGACAGAATTAGCCTCGCATTGCTGGATTATTAATTACTCAGATGACGTCATTACTATCGGCATTGATGAGGCGGAATGGATTGCTTCGCTGAAAAACAATGAGCAGGATTTGCTGGAAAAACTGCGGTTTCATGCAAATTTAGCTCAGGTTAAAAAAGTGCAGTGTATCGTTCGCCCTGTGCATTTCAAAGAGGCAAATGCCGCCGATGAGAAATCTGCTGCGCCCCTTTTATTTCCAAAACAGCATCGCTCTTTATTGCAGGCAATTGCTGAGGCAGTAACCGATCCGGCACTTAAAAAAGCGCTACTAAATCTTGTCCGTTAACTCCATGAAAAAAGAGACTTTACATTGAAAAAATGATACTCTAATGCGATATGAAAAAACTGATTCAAACCCTATTAAGCCTTAGCTTAGGTTTTTTTATTGTCTCTAGTCAGGCGACCAGTCTGGTAGGCGTCTATCGCCAAGCAATAAAAAACGACCCGACTTTTAAAGAAGCGTACGCAACATGGATGTCTGCGCGGGAAAACGTTCCCATTGCGCGCGCAAATTTACTGCCGGATATTACCATCACAGGCGGATTATTACGTAACTATGCAACAGGCGCCACCCAATATTACAACAGCGGCGCTTTTGGTTTAACTATCACACAGCCCATTTTTAATTTTGCCGCGTGGAAAAATTATAGCCAAGCAAAAGCATCCGTACGTGCCTCCGCAGCAACTTATGCTTATGCGGCACAAGATTTAATGTTCCGAACTGCCAGCGCTTATTTTCAAGTGTTAGCCGCTTATGATAACTTGCGCTATACACTTGCCAACAAAAAAGCAGTTCATCGTCAATTAGTCACTGCACAGCAGCAATTTCATGTAGGATTAATTGCTATTACAGGCGTTTATGATGCGCAAGCACAGTATGATGCGGTTGTCGCACAAGAAATCAGCGACAGAAATTCTCTTAATGACCGCTTAGAAGATTTACGCGCGATCACCGGCAACTATTATGTTGCCCTGAGCAGTTTGATAAAACAAGCGCCATTGATTACGCCCAAGCCTGCTGACATTGATGCATGGGTAAAAATTGCTGAGCAGCAAAACTATGAATTACAAGCGCAAGAAAATACGATGTTGGCAGCCAAAGAAAATATTATGGAACAGGCAGCCGCTTCTTGGCCAACTTTAAATGCCGTCGGAAATTATGCAAGAACTTATTATCACGATTACACATCTTCAAATGCAACAAGCGGCAATTTAGGCGTGTCGTTAAACTTTCCTATCATTCAGGGCGGTGCTGCGTTAGCAAAAACTAAACAGGCGCGCTTTGATTATCTTAATGCTGCTGCAACATTAGAGTATCAGCACCGAACAGTCGTAGACCAAACGCGTCAAGCTTATTTAGGCATTGTTTCCGGCATCAGCAAAGTGCAGGCAGACGTGCAATTGATTCGTTCTAAACAAAAGCAAGTAGAGTCTACACAAGCAGGCTACACTGTCGGCACACGTACCATGGTGGATGTGTTAAATGCTTTATCTCAATTATATCAAGCTCAGCAGCAATACTCGGTTGATCAATACACTTATATTATTAATCTAATTCAACTAAAAGAATTAGCAGGCACATTAAGTGATACAGACTTAGCGCAAATCAACGGCTGGCTGCAGGGAACTATGAATGTCAAGCAAGCAGCAGCGGAGCCAAAAACAACGGCAAACAAAACTACCAGCAGTACTAAAACAAAAACAACTTCGCATAAAACAAGTGCCGCAAAAACAAAAACAGTTTCATCCTCATCTAAAAAAGCAACACAAGCAAACAATTATGCCATCCAAGTTTTTGCTTCCAGTTCCCAACACACCGCTAACTGGTTTGCAAAACAATATCCAGCACTTCACTTGCAAGTAATCCATTCAACTGTTCGCGGAAAAACTTGGTATAAAGTGATTCAGCCCGGATTTGCTTCTCACGCACAAGCGCAGACTGCTATTCAAAAATTACCGCAAGATTTGCGCAGCCAAAGTCCCTGGGTAATTAAAATTTCTTAGATGGTTTAGCCGCAATAATTTTTTGCAGCCAATTCAAATATTTTTCACACGTACCTTGATTGTTTTTAAAAACTTGGTGCGCTCGTTCGCCCATTTGTTTTGAAAGAACAGGATCATTAAAATAATTCAATACGCTTTCAGCTAATGCATTTTCATCATTCACGATTTTTAAAGCATGCGCCGCCTCTAACGCATCGCGAATAAAAATAAAATTAAAAAGATTAGGTCCTGATAAAATCGGCAAAGAAAAGTAAGCGGGTTCTAATAAATTATGTCCGCCGATTGAAACAAAACTGCCGCCGACAAAAGCTATTTGCGCACACGCATAAAATAATAACACTTCGCCCATTGTATCGCCTAACAATACAGCATCTGAAGAAGCAATATTTTTTTCTTGCATTTCACTGCGTTTTAAAAATTGAAACTGTTTTTTTGAGATTAAACCAGAAACCAAATTAAAACGCTCTGGATGTCTTGGAATTAAAATCAGCAAAGCATTTTTTTGTTTTGTTAAAATTTTTTTGAAGGCAGATAAAATAATTTCTTCTTCGCCTTCATGCGTGCTGGCTGCCACAAAAACAGGACGTTCGCCGATTTGTTCGCGCAATATTTTTGCACGCTCTCTAATTTCTTCTGAAATCGTCATATCAAATTTTAAATTGCCCAGCACTTTTATTTTATCTTTAGATAATCCTAATTTCATGAATCTTTTTGCATCTGCTTCTGTTTGTGCGCCGACAAAACTCAAATGCCAAAATAATCTGGACATAAATTTTCGGATATGCAAATAACCTTTCAAAGAGCGTTCAGAAAGACGCGCATTCACAATGCACACGGGAATTTTTTTGATCGAGCAGCATTTTAAAATATTTGGCCAAATTTCTGTTTCCATTAAAATGCAGACAATAGGATGCGTGCTGTTTAAAAATCGCCTGACAAAACGCGGCAAATCAATCGGCGCATAAACATGAATCACGTCATCTTTTAATTGATTTAAAACTTGCGCGGAACCTGTCGGCGTTGTTGTCGTCATGACAATAGGAATATTGGGATAATTTTTTTTTAAAGCATGAACTAAAGGAATCGCCGCATTGACTTCGCCTAAGGAAACAGCATGAATCCATAAACATGAATCACATAGTGATTCAACATACCCAAAGCGTTCGCGCCATCGTTTACGGTAAGCCGATTGTTTGAATCCGCGCCAAATGAGTCGCAATAAAATAAATGGCAGAAGTAAATTTAATAGTAGCGTATATAATTTCTGCATAAATTTAAAAACTTTTTATGACAACTCTTGCCGTTTTTGTTTTAACGATTGTTCTAATTCTTCGCGTGATATTTCTAATCGTTTTGCTTTTTGGATTTCTTCTTCTGTCGGCGTAAAACCTGTGACGGCTAATTTATATTTCGTTGCTTGAATCCATGCTGCCCATTGTATGCGCCGATTTCCGCCGATAATATGAATGCCCGTCCATTTACGATGAATCGCTAAATTCACCATATCAGTTCCCGTTAAAAACATTTGGTTGATAATTGTGCCTTTATCTGGATTCACAATACCTCGCCGTGATAACTCTCCTAACGCACCACCGCCGCTGCCATCTTCACTTTCCCAATCAATATAATAATAACCGCCAGCAAATAAATATAAACCTGGCGAGCTGGCAATCATGTCGCCGTAATCATGAATCAACCAACCTGACATTGCGGTGAAAAATTCCACTGCATGTTTATCTTGCTCTGTTGCATCAGGTTTTGCCATTTGCAAAAAAGGCCAGTGTTCTAAAATATAATCAATATCCGCTTTAGAAATTGGGCGTTCCCAATTAATATTTTTTAATCCTGCTTTTTCAGCAATTTTGTCTAATTTAGAAATAACTTCCCAGCGATTTTTTAACGGCTCTTGAAATTTCTTTTCTGAATCTATTTCTGTTTGATCAGGCATGGCTTTCTCCCTCGCTTTTATTTTTCCAACTGTAAATAGCCAAGTGTGACATTCCGCAAGTTAAATTACATCCTCCGCAAGCATCTGTCGGCATGGTTTTTACTACGTTTCCTTTGTTAATCCAATGTTCCAGCATGTCCGCAATAATATCAGGATCTTCATGAAAATGCTGCGACAATTCTTCAAGAGTCGCTTCTTGCTTCTCGATTAAATATTTTTTTAATTCTAATAGCATCATGGTTTTAGTCTCCTCATCTACCGAAGTCAGCATAAAAAAGAACAATTTTTACCCCCAGCATTGATTAAGCACCTCACCGAAAGAACTGAGGATTGCGGATTGAGGATGGTGGATCTAGGGATGGGGTTGCTCCGCAACATTATTTATAAAATCATCTAATCCGCACTATTTTTGCGGACAGATGCCCACTTACTTCACTACGTATTTAACCACATCAAATCGGATATCCATGAAACATTATCTTTCTACAATAAAATCCCTGCTTAATTAAGTGGTCAGACTGTCTCTACAAAAAACTGTTCCTTTTTTCTTTTCCCTTTTTTCTATTCTGTTTTCTGATTCGCATAACGCGATAAAGCAATCGCAGTAATAATCAGCACACACACAATACCTATCACCCAAACAACGCTTGTCACAGGATGATATATAATAGTCAATGCCTGATAACACAATGTCGCCAATAAATAAGCTAATCCTGTTGTCCAAAACATCGAAAACCACGCCCACTTTTTATTTAATTCACGGCGCATCACAGCAATCGTTGCAATACAAGGAAAATATAACAGCACAAATAATAAATAAGAAAATGCACCAACTTTTCCGTCAAATTCATTCGACATCAAACCATAAACCGCATGCGCTTTTTGAAACATCGCTTCATCTGACGCATTCTCTTCCCCTGTTACCAGCGCTCTCAAATTAATCGGCACAGACAAAACTGCCTCTTTAAATCCTGTCATCAAAGAAAGCGAACTTTGTTTTTTTGCAGAAATATTTGCCTGCTGTCCATACAAAGTATTGAGCGTTCCAACCACTACTTCTTTGGCGACTACGCCCGACATTAAACCCACCGTTGCCGGCCAATTATTTTGATGAATGCCCATCGGCGAAAATATGGGTGTAATCGTACGACCAATCGCTGACAAAATAGAATTTTGTCCCGCGCCTTCTTGCACTAAATTGCCGGAAAAAGTTAGGGCATTTAATAACCCTAATACCATACAAAATGGAAGAATGACTTTGCCTGCGCGATACACAAAACTTTTTAAACGATGCCAAGTTAATTTTAATAATGAATTTAAATGCGGAATATGATAAGCCGGCAATTCCATCACAAGCGGTTCTGTTTCTCCTTTCAGCACCGTTTTACGCAGCAAAAGCCCTGTTAAAATCGCCACCAAGATGCCGATTAAATATAAAATAAAAATCATATTTTGTCCGTCATGCGGGAAAAAAGCCGAGGCAAACACAGCAAAGATTGCCATTCGTGCGCCGCAAGACATAAACGGCAGCATCATAATCGTGAGGATCCGATCGCGCCGATTGCTGAGCGTGCGTGCAGAAAGTACTGCTGGAACATTACAGCCAAATCCCATGACCATCGGCAGAAAAGATTTTCCCGGCAATCCGACTGCACGCATAAAACGATCCATCAAAAAAGCAGCGCGTGCCATATAGCCTGAATCTTCTAAAAAAGATAAAAATAAAAACATGCCGCCGATCACTGGAATAAAGGTAATCGTTGTACTCAAACCTTTTCCTGCGCCGTTAGCTAAAATAGCAATCAGCCAATCAGGAATATGCCCATATAATAATAACCGCGATAAACCGTGTACAAAAATAGTATCACCGGCAATATTAAAAAAATCCTGGAAAGCGCCGGCAATATCAATGGCAAAATAAAATAAACAATACATGATGCCGAAGAAAATCGGCAAACCTAAAATGCGATCCAAAACAATTTTATCAATCCATTTCACGATGGCTGTTTGTTTCGCTGGAATTTTCTGCACAAATTGATGAACTAATTGATGAATAAAACCATAACGCGCATCCGCAATTAAAATATCAGTTTCTTCGCCTAATGTTTTTTCAATTCGATTGATTTGATTTTTTGCTTCATTCATCAATTGATCTTTCGCATCACTTGCCAGCACTAAATTGCCTTCCAATAATTTAATAGCAAGCCATCGGTGATTTAAAGATGCATGCGGCAGCAATGATTGGCTAATCACACTTTCCATGTGTGAAATAGCAGACTGCAATACAGAAGGAAAAGGCAAAGTGGGCGAAACCGCTTTTTTTCCTGCTTCAAACTGCTCTACCATTTTTCTTTTTAACGCTTCTAATCCGCGGTGACGCGTGGCAACAGTCGGCACCACTGGACAATGCAAGCTTTCCGACAAACCTTTCAAATCAATTTTTAATCCATGCTGCTCAGCGACATCTGTCATGTTGACCGCTAAAATAACAGGCAGACCCATTTCTAATAATTGTGTGGTTAAATATAAATTGCGTTCTAAGTTGCTGGCGTCCACTACATTCACAATCAAATCAATTTTGCCGGCTAATAAATATTCGCACGCAATTTTTTCATCGAGTGATGCTTTTTCAGAATTGGCGCTTAAAGAATAAACGCCGGGCAAATCCACAACGCCGATACGATAATCACCAAAAATAAAACTGCCCAGTTTTTGTTCCACTGTGACGCCGGGCCAATTACCCACGCGCTGATGACTGCCGGTTAATACATTAAATAAAGCAGTCTTACCGCAGTTAGGATTTCCCGCTAAAACAATATTGAATGTGGTCATAGCAAATTCTCTAAACTACCATACCTGATCAAAGAGGGAAAAGAAAAAAGAGAAAAGGGAAAAAAGAGAGATGGATATTTTTGGAAATATATAAAACTCATATCGTCACAAACAAATTTTCCCCAACAAAAGCCTATTCACTTAAATAAAAAAACTTCCTTTTAAAAATCCCCCTTTCCCCCGCGAATTTTGCCAAATAATTTATGCTCATTCATCATTAAAATTAACTATCGTACCGCTCTATTTTCAACAGCTCCGCTTCTGCTGAGCGAAGCGTTAAACAAAAATCACGCACTTCAATTTGAATGGGATCGCCTAAAGGCGCTTTGCGAATTAATTTAAATTCAGCGCCGCTGGTCAATCCCATGGACAATAATTTTTGGCGATAACCATCACGACCTTTGTGATAACCGCAAATACGTGCGCGTTCACCTATTTTTAAATCAGAAATAGAAATCATAAGGGAAATATTATCCCCTTAACGTTTAGGAAGGTCAACGAGAATGGAATTATTCTAACTAAACTTTTCATCCCAAAGCTTTTCTAAAAACAATTGATAGGGAAGAATTTGTATTCCTTCAACAGTTCTGGGTGCATTTTCGAAACAAACCAGCAGATAATATTTTAATTGTTTTTCTTCTTTTAACTTTTGAAGATTTTTCAAATCCTGATTAACAATATTCTTACTCGCTTTTACTTCAACCGCTGTTTTATCTGCCAAAATAAAATCAACTTCAAAACCAGAATGAGAGCGCCAATAATTAAGTGTTTTTATCTGATGATAATCTGCAAAAGTTTTTAGCTCATGGAAAATATAAGATTCAAATGCTTCACCAAATTCAGGAGCGCCTCTTTTAATAACACTCCTATTCTGTAACATACGTGCTACACCAAAATCAAAAAAATAAAATTTTGATGTGCCGATTGGTTTTCGTTTCTTTGTTTTTTGCCAAGCTTCCAGTTCATACCCAATCAAGGTATCTTTTAAAATTTCAAAATATTCATGCACTGTCGTGCGCGCAACCTGTGCATCATTAGCAATATTAGTATAACTAATCATTTTCCCATTACATAAAGCAGCCACTTCCAAAAATCGGCTAAAAGCGGGAATATTTCGAGTGATTCCTTCTGCCGCGATTTCTTCACGCAAATAAAGTCCAATATAAGCATCTAAATCATCTTCAGGTGTTTCTGATAAATAAACTGAAGGCAGCAATCCATAATTTAATGCGCGCTCTAATTGAAATCGTTTTTTTAATTCCATAAAACTCAATGGATGCAGATGCCGAATATGTGCACGCCCTCCTAATAAATTAACACCTTTTCGCCTAAGTTTACGCGCACTGGAACCCGTTAATAAGAAATGTATTCCGTACTCTTCAATCATGACATGCACTTCATTTAACAATTGAGGAAGACGCTGAATTTCATCAATGACCACAAATTTATCTTTAGCGGTTAATTCCTCCCGAATTCTAGAAGGCTGACGATTGAGACGAACAAAGGTTTCATCTTTTAATAAGTTATAAGTCTTAATATCTTTCAGCAGATGATGAATCAAAGCAGATTTCCCCGTTTGACGAGGACCCAGCAGGAAAATAGATTTTTTTTTCAGATCTTCTAATAAAGGATAGGCTCGGTCAATATAGAGTGACATGATAATCTCCAACTCTGTCGTCATTTATCATGCCAGATGACAAAATAGTTGTCAAATAAAATATCTACTTGATTTTTTCTAGGATCCCATCTAACTCATCTAAACTATTATAATGAATCACCAGTTTGCCTTTGCCTTTTGCTGAATGATGTACGAATACTTTTGCGCCGAGCGTATCGGAAAGCTGCATCTGCAAGCGGCGAATATCAGGATCAATGGCATGAGAATTTTCTGTTTTGATTTGTTTTTCTTGCAGCATACGGCGTACTAAATTTTCTGCCTGACGCGCTGTATAATCTTTAGCAATAATTTGTTCTGCTGCTTCCAATTGCTGCAGCCCTTCTAATGCAAGCAGCGCACGCGCTTGTCCCATGTCTAGCACTTTTTGCTCAACTAATTTCCGCACGTCTGCATTTAAATTTAATAACCGTAATAAATTGGAAACCGTAACGCGTGATTTGCCGACAGCTTCTGCTGCCTGTTCGTGCGTCAAATTAAATTCTTCAATTAAGCGGTGCAGCGCAACCGCCTCTTCAATCGCATTTAAATCTTCGCGCTGAATATTTTCGATCAGCGACATCGCAAGCGCCGCTTCGTCTGTCACGTCTTTCAAAATTACCGGCACTTCTGTTAATCCTGCTAATTGTGCGGCACGCCATCTTCTTTCGCCCGCAATAATTTCATAGCGGTTTTCTGCAATTTTCCGCACAATTAACGGTTGAATAATGCCCTGCGCTTTAATGGAATCTGCTAACTCTTTTAATTCTTCTTCATCAAATGCCTGACGCGGCTGATACCGTCCGCGCTGTAATTGATCAAGCCCTAATTTTCGGTAATCACTTTTTGTGCCGGTTTTTAATGCATCTAATTTGTAATCGCCCAACAGTTCATTTAATCCTGTGTGAAGTCCTCGTTTCATTTATTTTCCTCTCGTTTCTTGAACAAATTATATCATCTTATCGGAAGCAAACACGCAGGTCTGCCCTTACATTTTTTCGGACAGGTTGCGACCTGTCCCGACAGTATGCCGCCGCAAAATTTCACCTGCTAATGCTAAATACGCCATTGACCCCTGCGAACGATTATCATAATACATCACAGGTTTCCCGTGACTCGGCGCTTCTGCTAAACGAACATTGCGTGGAATAATCGTTTGATAAACTTTGTCGCCGAAATGTTCGACTAATTCCTGCGATACATCTTGTGTTAAACGGTTGCGTCCATCATACATCGTGCGCAATAAACCTTCCAAAATTAAATCTGGATTTGCTGTTTGACGAATACGATCGATGTTCATTAATAAACTTGCCAATCCTTCCAGCGCATAATATTCACATTGAATCGGCACCAGCACACCCTGCGATGCCACTAAGGCATTCACCGTTAACATATTTAGAGAAGGCGCACAGTCAATCAAAATAAAATCATAATTTTCGCTGACAGGCATTAAAATATTTTTGATGCCTGCTAAATGATGATTATCTTTGAGCAGCCGAATTTCTGCGACGGTTAAATCACCATTGCATGGAAATAAATCATATTTCCATTCGGAAGTTAAAATAATTTCTGCCGGATTTTTTTGATTCAGCAGCGCATCGCTGATCGAACTTTCTAATTTATTTTTTTGAAAACCGCTGCCGACAGTTGCACTGCCTTGCGGATCTAAATCTACCAATAAAACACGTTGTTTTGTTGCAGATAAAGAAGCAGCGAGATTAACACACGTTGTCGTTTTTCCTACGCCGCCTTTTTGATTTGCAATGGCAATGATGTTTGTCATGAGATCTCACGATACAAATAAAAAATGTACCAATCGCGAATGAGATTTCTTCGGTTGGCACAAATAGACCCAAGTATTTTGGTTTCTCCGCGAGACGGCGAGGAGTGAGCAACAGGAGTGTATAAATCATACATGACTGTTGCGAAAGACGATGCCAACAAAGCGGAAAACCAAAAGACGAAGGGTATATACGGTCAGGTCGCGACCTGACCTTACAATGATAATAACACCTTAATTTTCATCTCTTCTAATCACAATCAAATGTCTTTCTGCTTCTAATTGCGGTACTTTAACGGCAATCACTTGATACGGTGCTTTCAATTCCTTTAATTCTTCCTGCGGATATTGTCCTTTCATCAGCAGCATTTGTCCATCTTCTTTCAAAAATCGTTTAGATAACTTCCAAAGTTCTGCCGCTTTTCCAACCGCGCGAGTAACAATCATATCAAACTCTTCTCCTACATTAAAATTTTCCAACCGTTCATGCACGAGTGAACCATTTTCTAATGCTAATTGCGTCACAACTTCCTGCAGAAAATGAATCTTTTTAGATTGACTGTCCAATAAAGTAAATGTTTTCTCCGGCTCGCTGATTGCTAACGGGATTCCCGGCAATCCAGCGCCTGTGCCGATATCTAAAATAAAATCTCCTTTTAAATAAGGCAGCGCAGAAAGGCTGTCTAAAATATGCAGCGGAATCATTTTTTTTAAATCGCGCACAGCAGTTAAATTATAATGACGATTCCATTTATCCAGCAGTTCCAAAAAATGAAGAAGTTTTTCTGCGCAATGATCAGGAAAATCGTGTGGAATTTCGGAGAGACCAGATTGTAAGATTTTTAAAAGCATAAAAATATACTGCTCGCGAATGAGTTCTCTTAGGTTGGCACCAATAGACCCAAGTATTTTGGTTTCTCCGCGAGGCGGCGAGGAATGAGCAACAGGAGTGTATAAGTCATACATGACTGTTGTGAAAGACGATGCCAACAAAGCGGAAAACCAAAAGACGAAGGGTATATTTCTTGGCTTTTTATTTTTTAATCATTTTTATCTTATGGGCAGACACTTAAGATCCGCCCTTACAATTATTTTATCTCGCGGGCAGACACGTAGACCTGCCCCTACATTTTTCCAAACTTTCCCTTTTCCCTTTTCCCTTTTCCCTTTTCCCTTTTCCCTTTTCCCTATGCTACAATAGCACAACTTTTAAACTGCAATCAAACAAATAGAAAGTACAGCATGGGCAATCATTATTCGTTACAAAGAAATGCAGCGCCGTGGCTTTTTTTAAGCGCCGGTATTTTATTATTGGATCAGATCTGCAAAGCATTAGCCAATAATTTTTTAATTTACGGCAAGCCACTTAAACTTTTACCTATTTTCAATTTAACACTGACTTACAATCGCGGTGCGGCGTTTGGATTTTTAAATATTCCTTCGCTTTGGCCGGGTCCTTTTTTCACTTGTCTTGCCACCGTGGCTATCACTTTGTTAACCCTTTGGCTTTGGCAATTAGCGCGCACCGATTATTTAAAAGTCATTGCCATCAGTTTAGTGATTGGCGGGGCTGCCGGTAATTTAACAGACCGCTTATTCCGCAATCATGTCGTGGATTTTTTTGATCTGCATTGGCAACATTGGCACTATCCTGTGTTTAATACGGCTGATATTGCTATCTGCATCGGTGTGCTTTTATTAATCATAGCGCTTTGGCGTTCGAAAGAATTATGAAAATCATCTTAGCTTCTCCCCGCGGTTTTTGTTCTGGCGTAAAACACGCTATCGACTTAGCAGAAAAAATTTTGAGGACTGAAAAAAAGCCTGTTTATATTTTTCACGAACTAGTGCATAACCAAACTATCGTCAATGAATTAAAAACAAAAGGCGCGGTGTTTGTTGACGATATGACAGAAATTCCTGATGGCTCTGTTGTTATTTTCAGCGCGCACGGCGTTTCTAAAAAAATAAAACAACAAGCAGAACAAAAACATTTAAAAATTTTTGATGCAACCTGTGCTATTGTCCAGCATATTCACCGATTAATTCAGCGTGTATCGGCAGAAAAAAAAGAATGTCTCTTAATCGGTCATGCTAAACATCCTGAAGTAGAAGGCGCTTTAGGTCAGTATGATGGCGAAGGCATTTACTTAATTGAAAATTTAAATGGTGTTGCGCAGCTGATTTTAAAAAATCCAGCTACTTGTATTTATGTTACACAAACTACTTTATCCGCTGATGAAACTAAAAACATTATCGCAGCGCTGCACCAAAAATTTCCTGAATTACCGCAGCAATCTGGCAACATTTGCCATGCAACTCAAGAAAGACAAAATGCGGTGAAAGAATTAGCAAAGCAGGCAAACAAAATTATCGTGATCGGTTCACAAAACAGTTCGAACTCAACACGCTTAAAAGAATTAGCCGAACAATTTTGCCCTGCTTTTCTTGTTGACTCACCCCAAGAACTTTCTTTAAATGATTTTTCTGAACAAGATATCATCGGCATTACTGCGGGCGCATCTGCCCCAGAAAAATTAGTGCAAGAAACCATTGCATGGTTTCAAAAAAATTTTTAGCTTTTCTTCAAAAAAAAGTAGCAAGTTTTAAAAAATATGTAAGAATATCCCTGACACTGATTTAAGTTTGTACATGTGTTGGTTTGAGGAGGCGTTGAAATTTAATGGTTCTCTTAAGCTCATCAAAGCAGATCTTAAATTTCAACGCCTCTTCTTGAGAATCCACGGGACACAATTTAGTTTTGCGATGACTGTTTAATCTATTTATTTCTTCTTATTTTTGGCAAGGATTCAAACCACGCATGATTTTTTTAAACTTAACTCTGAAGTGTCTTGCCAACCAAGAGGAAATACCACATGAAAGCATCTTCTCTTTCGGAAGAGATTGATCCTTTGCTGATGGCCGCACAACACTCCCGCTCCCGCTTCTATCAAACTTTTTTCAAAGATGTTCCCAAAAAATTAATTCGTGATTGGCGCTGGCAATTAGCCAACCGCATCACGAATTTGCAGGCATTACAGCGTTTCTTAAATTTATCTGAAGCAGAGTTGAGCGCATTTACACTTTCAAATGGAAATTTGCCGTTAAGCATCACACCGCATTACATGAGTTTGCTTGATCCGAATAATCCTGATCAAGCCATTCGTAAATCTGTGGTGCCGACACATCATGAATGGATACATGATAAATTTGAACAAGCCGATCCATTAGGCGAAGATAAAAATAGTCCAGTCCCGGGATTAGTGCATCGTTATCCTGACCGTGTTTTATTTTTAGTGACAAACTATTGTTCTGTTTATTGCCGATACTGCACACGCTCAAGATTAGTTGGGCATTCGGTGAACATGGAAAAAAATAAATCACGCTGGTTAACTGCTTTAAATTATATTGAGAAGCATTCAGAAATTCGCGACGTTCTGCTTTCGGGCGGCGATCCTTTAACCTTACCGGATGAAACTTTGGAATGGTTAATTTCGAGCATCCGAAAAATCCCGCACGTTGAAATTATTCGCATCGGCACAAAAGTACCGGTTGTTTTGCCGCAGCGTATCACGCCTGCGTTATGCCGTTTATTAAAAAAATACCATCCGATTTTTTTAAGCCTGCATTTTACACATGCAGATGAACTATCCGAAGAAACGCGAATAGCCTGCAATCGCTTAGCCAATGCAGGCATTGTGATGGGCAGTCAAACGGTTTTATTAAAAGGCATTAATGATCATCCTTCGGTGATGAAAAAATTAATGCGGCAGTTACTCACCATTCGAGTAAAACCTTATTACATTTTTCAGTGCGATCCGATTTTAGGATCAGGACATTTTAGAACTCGCGTTGAAACCGGTATTGATATCATTCGTGCATTAAGAGGACACACTTCAGGCTATGCCGTTCCAAATTATGTGATTGATGCGCCGGGCGGCGGCGGAAAAATTCCATTGCTGCCTGAATATTATCAAGGACGAGACGGCGATGAAGTCGTGCTGAAAAATTATGAGGGAAAATTATATCGGTATCCGGATCCTGCGGGTAATGTATACCAGTCACAAATGGAATCCCGGGAATTGGCACAAATAGACCTGACCATTTTTGCAGGAGTGCAAAAATAGCCCAAAATGACAGAGTCATTTTGACCCCGAAGGGGTTGAGTACAGGGATGTACGAAATATTATTTTGGTTTCTCGGCGAGGCGGCGAGAAGAGAGCAACAGGAGTGTATACACAATACATGACTGTTGCGAACGACGATGCCAACAAAGCCGAAAAGCAAAAGACGAAGGGTATATGAATATCGGCATCACCTACGATCTAAAAACTGATTATACAGAAGATCACCTTCCTACTGAATTATTAGCGGAATTAGATAAACCAGAAACAATTAATGCCATTAGTGATGCGTTAACTTCGCAAGGACACGCCGTCGAAAAAATTGGACATTTTAAAAAACTATCGCGCGCCTTATTAGACGGCAAACGCTGGAATTTAGTTTTTAATATCGCGGAAGGTTTGTACGGCATTGGACGTGAGTCTACCGTGCCTTGTTTATTAGATGCCTATCAAATTCCCTATGTATTTTCAGATCCTGCTGTGTTAGCTGTTTGTCTTCATAAAGGGATTACTAAACAAATGATTGATTATTTAAAAATTCCAACGGCAGAATTTTTAATTGTCAATCAATTATCTGATTTAGAAAAATTAAACATTCCTTTTCCATTGTTTGCCAAACCAGTTGCTGAAGGAACAGGCAAAGGCATTAATTCAAAATCTATTTTGCATCATTTTCGAGAATGTGAAGAAACGGTGAAACGCTTATTGGATTTATATCAGCAGCCTGTCTTAATTGAAAAATTTTTATCCGGACGGGAATTTACCGTCGGCATGATCGGCACAGGTAAAAAGGCTTATTGTCTTGGCATTATGGAAATTCATTTTAATGAAAAAATAAAAGAAAAAATTTATTCTTATCAAAATAAAGCTGACTACGAATTAAATGTTCACTACTCGCTTTTAAAAAATGAACCTTCCTTGATAAAAAAAATTGAGACGCTTTCACTCAATGCATGGCAGGGGCTTGGCTGTCGTGACGGCGGACGCATGGATATTCGCTGTGATGAAAATCATGAACCTATGTTTGTCGAAGTAAATCCGCTCGCAGGACTGCACCCAGAAGATTCTGATTTAGTCATCATGAGCCGCTTAAAAAATATTTCTTATGACTCACTGATTCAGCGAATTGTGAATTCAGCGGCGGAGCGAATAAAAAAATGAAAGCCGCGTTATTATACAATGTCTCTTTAAAAAATCATGCCGATGAAAAAGACACGCTTGAGCAAGTGCATTTTATTCAAAAAATTTTAATGGATTTAGGCTATACAGCAGACATCATCGGCTGCACGTTGGATTTAGAAACACTGCGTCAAACGTTAGAACAAAAAAAATATGCTTTTATTTTTAACAATGTTGAAAGTTTAAATGATTCTGGGCATTTAATTTCGCTTGTTCCTTTTTTAATTGAAAGCCTGCATTTGCCTATGACCGGCGCTAGCGCTTTAGCAATTGCGTTAACATCAGACAAAATAAAAACAAAACAATTCCTTAAAGCTTGTCATTTGCCGACACCTAATTGGTATGAGATGAATCAGCCTATTGATGAAAAGAAATTCTTTCCAAAAACAATGATCCTCAAACCGATTGGCGAAGATGCTTCTATTGGTTTAGATGATGATTCCATTATCACTTGCAAAAATTTAGCTGACTTACAATCTGCTATTAAAAAACGCCAAAAAAAATTTCAGTTGGATTTTTTTGCAGAAGAATACATTGACGGCAGAGAATTTAATGTTTCTATTTTAGAAATGAATGGGCAGCCTGTTGTGCTACCGATTGCTGAAATGCAGTTTATTCATGATCCGCCTCATCCCAAAATTTTAACTTACCGCGCAAAGTGGGATGAGCAAGCAGAAGAATATTTAAACTCACAGCGTTCATTTAAATTCAGCAAACAAGATCACTCACTGCTTGAAAAAATAAAACAATTCAGCATTGACTGCTGGCATGCATTTCAATTAAGCGGTTATGCACGCGTTGATTTTCGCGTAGATAAAAATGGAAATCCATTTATTTTAGAAATCAACACTAATCCTTCGCTCAGCCCTAATGCAGGATTTATGGCAGCCGCACAGCAAAAAAAATTAACCGCGCATGATGCTATAAAAATCCTGATTGAAAATTGTTTATAGAGATAAGGGAAAAGGGAAAAGGGAAAAGGGAAAAGGGAAAAGGGAAAGGGGAAAAGGGAGAAGGGGAGGGAAAAAATAAAAAGAAAAAAGTTTTTGTAGGGACAGGTCGCGACCTGTCCGCAAAAAATGGTAGAGACGCGATTTATCGCGTCTCGATTTATTGCATCGCTGAAAACGGAGAACACCATGACGACACATTTTATTTTCAGCATAACCAAACAAGATCGCTTATCCATTGAAAAAATTCTTCGCTCAACTGATTTTTTTAATGAAGAAGAAATTTTAGTGGCGCTTGAATTAGTGGATGAAAAATTAAAACTAAAAGATAAAAGCACCTATCAATTTATTTTAGCTAAAAATGAAAACGATATTTGTACAGGATACAGCTGCTATGGCAAAGTACCCGGCACTGATTCTAGCTTTGATTTGTATTGGATTGCTGTGCATCAAGATTTTCGAAATCATCAAATCGGCAAAGCTTTATTAAATGAAACAGAAAAACAAGTGATCAAACAAAAGGGTTTGCGTCTTTATGCAGAAACTTCCGGACGAAAACAATATCATCCTACGCACGAATTTTATTGGCGCAATCATTTCAAACTCGAAGCGCGTCTTACCGATTATTATTCTAAAGGCGATGACAAATTAATTTTTGTTAGCTGCCTTTCTTAAAAAAATCGTCACTATTCAGCATGAAGCTGAAATACGGTGGATGTTCAGTTTTGGATAAAATTTCAGTCCTCTGAATTTCCATTACTTTTTAATCTGCCTAAAAACCTCTGACATGATATAATAACCGTAGAAATACGGAAGAAACACCATGAGTCCTCGATCGGATAAAAAATTTAAAACAGAAGAAGTGCCGACTTCGCGCGAAAGGTTATTTTCTCTTGCCACCGCTGAAACAGCACGCACAGCTTCACACGTTATGTTGGCAGGCAATGCGATGTTATCATCTTCTGTTTCGCCGCTTCTTGCCAGCTCACTCAACAGTATTTTTTCAACACTGGCGACTTCGATTACGTATGGACGCACACCAGAAAAAATTCAAAGCGCGCGTTTGAAAGATTTACAAACGCTGATTATCAACATTCGTCCTCTATTTGAAAAACCAGAAATGCCAATCTTTTTTGCAAAAAGCACTTCGTATCAAACATTAAAAAAACAATTTGAAATGCTCGATAAAAAATATTCTGCTCGAATAGAATCAGAATCAAAAACGTTTCGGTATTTAATGCTTGCGGTTGGATTAATCGGTTCACTTTATTTTTCCGCTCGATTATTGCAAGAAAATTTAGACAGTGGAGCATTAACATGGATAGAAGCAACTTTTGTAATCAGCATTATGTCGCTCATGGGTTATTCGAATGTGCATTCGCATCGAGAGTTAGTGATGTGTTCGAGAAAAGATTATCAAGAGTTTGTGCAAGTTCTTATTTTATTTAACACTCAAGTTGTAGAGGAAATACCTATTTTAAGAATAATGTCAACATTAGAACAAACGAAAAAAGAAATGGAAAGTTGCGAAGAAGAATTGAGAGAGTTAGTAGTTGAAACATCTGAAGAAGGTAACGGGGTTGAAGAAAGCAAAGGAGATGAAAAAATTTTGTTGCCGCAGGTCGAAAGTAAGCTACAAAGTTTAATGAGGGAGAAAGATCGAAAGACAGAAAAAATTCAACAACAAAAGGAAACAAAGTTACAAGGCGTCATTGCAAGCGCAGAAAGAATTGCTATTGAGCAACAGGCAAAGAAAGACGCTGACAAAATTGTTCATGAGTATCAACAAACTGTTGTGAAAATTTTAGACTCTTTAAAAAAATTACAAAGTCTACAAATAAAATGTACCACTATTTATGAGGAGTTTTTAAAATCGTATGAAGAATTTGAACAGATTAAATCAATTACAATTAATAGCGATGCACTTTCTGCACTAGAAACAGAATTTTTGAGCGTAAGATCTCTTCCCGAAGAAGAAACAACTTCTTCAACAGCTCATTTTGGCATAAGCGTGTAATATTTTAAATTTAATGAGAAAATTTATGAAACTTAGTATTGATGAATTGAGAAGGCATATTGAAGATACGTTATTTACTAGTTTAGTGATGGATCGTATTTGTAAGATGCCTGTTGTTATTAAGCTGCTGACCGAAGCTGGAATTGATTTAAATTCCGTATATTCTGAAAACAGAAGCATCTTACAATGTGCCATTTCTTCGATAAGTTATCGTTGCCTAGCTTATTTTTTAGATTTAGGATTAGATCCTTTTATGCGAGACATTTCTGATATGCGGTGGTCTGCTGCACATATGGCAGCTATTTATTTGTCTGATCGTAATATTGCTCTCGCTCGTCTTATGGGTTTTGTCTTTGTTGATCCACAATTTTTTAGCTTAAAAAATTACTTAGGAAAACCCCCTTCAAGTTGCCTTGCTGCTCCAGTTAAATTAAGTATTTTCGAAAAAATAAGAAACATCTTTCTTGCTTATGTTGGTTTTCACAATTCTGCTGAAAGGGCTGCAAATCTCACGCCACCTGATCATTTGCTTGCGGCGCTTTATTATTTTTTAGCGGCTGAACAAATGAAAACAAAAGTCGCTGATGAAGAAGACGATTTTTATTTAAAACGATTTCATTTAAAAAAAGTCGTGGGCGATTTAAGAGAAGCCATAGCACATTATCATCAAGCGATTTTAGTTGAAGGAAAAATTCCAGATACGGTAAGCGAATTTAATGCCTGTTTAATTTTAAGTGAAGAAATGATTAGAACAGTTGCGCCAGACAATCCTGAGAGGAATTGGGAAATTAAATTAGGCGATGCAGAGACTTTTCGTCTTTGGAATGAGCAGTTAATGTTATTACAAAATTGGCTAGAAGAAAGAAGAACGAGTTTTAGCAGCACAGGCAGTGGAAGCAGCGCTGCCGAAGATGACGCTAAAAAAGTAGATGAAAGAACAGCCTTATTAGGTGAATCAGCAGGATTACAATTTCGAGGCTAAAAATGATTACGCCTTCATTTCTCCATTCCAAAAAAATCCCCATATTGTTGCACGTTGACTAACCATTTATAGTGATCTCCTATCATAGGAGATTTATCATTGCACTTTAAAAAACCTACTTTATCCAAACAATTATTTGTGTTAACACAAGATTCTATTATTTATGCCGAAACTCGATTTTATCAAAAAAAATTTGAGATCATTCGGCAAAAAAATTTTTCCTTTGAAAATTTAAGACGAAACTTAGCCAAACTCAAATTAAAACAAAAAGCCTCTCTTTGCATTCCTGTTTCAATGGTCAACTGTAAACTGCTGCCTATTGATCATGCGTTGAATGAAAAAGAAATGTATCAATACATCAATGAAGCAGTTTTAGATCTGTTCGGCAAAAAATATGATGATCTTTATATTGATTATCAGTTAATTTCTGAACCATTAACTTCTGTTTATAAAAAATCGGGGCAACGTTATTTGCAAATGGTTGCTGCAAAAAAATCAGAGCTTGATAAATTGTTGGCGCATTTTTCTGCTGCAAAAATACGTATTAAAAATATAGAAACAACCGGTTTTGCTTTGGCACGTCTTGCCTGTCATTTAGTGCCAGAAAATGTTGAGATTTTTACAAGTATTTTCATTTGGGGTAAAACTTTTTTCACTTGCGTGATTGAACAAGGCTGTTTACTTTATGCTAAACAAAGTGAATTAACAGGCGATGATACCAGCGAAATAAAACAAGCCATTCAAATTTTTAAAACGCTTTATCCGCACACAAAAATCCAGAAATATTTTTTAATTCAGGAAAATGTCCGAAAAGATTTTTATTTAGATCTTCCTTGTGAAAAAATAACAATAGAAAATCCCTCGCTTCTTTGGGGATTAACCTTATGAAAACGTATTTGCTTCATTTTAATTTATATCCATGGAGAAAAGAAAAAGCAAAACAGTTAATTCAATTTAGTTTTACCGGCATGATATTTATTTTATTTTCCATTGCTGCCGGATTATTTCTTTACCGAATACACATTGATAAAAAAATAAATCTCTTTCAGGTTTCTTTAAGCGAACAAAAGCAAATTTTAGGCGCGCAGGCAAAAGAGAATGGATTTCTCCGAGGGGATAATCAATTGCAATTTAAAAATGTGCAGGATATTCAATTTATTCAAAAAATTTTAACGGCTCATCACGATGAAATCAAAGCGTTTGATTTTATCGCTCAAACGCTTCCCCCTTCTCTTTACTTAACACAAATCCTGCAAGAAAAAAATGAATGGGATTTATCTGGGATCAGCCGCGATGAAAAACTGCCGAATGTCTGGCTTAAAATTCTACAGCAAGAAAATTTATTTCATAAGGTGCAATTAAAAACGCTCAAGAAAAAAATAAACTCTCCTCAGCTTTTATTTGATATCGGAACAAATTTGTATGCCTAACCAATTAGAAAAATTACTTTTTATTCCTAAAGGACAATGGCTTCTCATTTGCACTTTAATTCTGATTTTTCTCACGTGGGTTTTGTATCATTTTATTTTAAGTTCAACCCTGCAAAACGAACAGGCGCTTTCAAAACAGATGCAAGAAAACCAATCACTGATTCAGGCAAGTCAAGACGGGTTTTTACAACTAAAAAAAGTCCGGGCTGACTTGAAAAATAAAACGGATTTAAAATTTTTAATTTCCAAAATACAGGAAAAACAATCTGCCAATGAAATCATTGAAAAAATTATTTTGTCTTTGAAAGAAAATCAATTACATCTCATTGCAATAAAACCGATGCCATCTTCTAATAATACATCAAATTTATCCTGGAAATCTGAAACATTAGAAATAAAATTTTCCGGTTCTTATGATCATACCATTAATTGGCTTAACAGCTTTCTTATGGGCTTTTTCTCAATCCAAAAATTAAAAATGGAGAAATTAAAAAATCATGCGGTTCAAACAACACTTCAGTTACAAATTTATCATCGCTAGTTTGTTCTTATTTTTGTGCACTGCGCAAGCACGCGATGTTTTTTCGCCCGAAATCTCTTCTAACACACAAGAAATTTCTATTTTAATTCCTGTGCATTATGCGCAAGCAAAAACGCTTGAAAATTTTATTGCAGATCCTAAATTAAATTTACTTTCTGAAAACGGCCGCATCAAAGCAGATGAGCGCACCAATAGTTTATGGATTCAGGATGATTCAGATCATTTAAAAAAAATTAAAACAATTATCCAAGAACTTGATATTCCGCTGAAACAAATTTTAATTAAAGCAAAAATTGTGAATGTAGATGACAAATCATTAAAATCTTTAGGCATTGATTTTTCAACGCATGCCTCAAATGATAACAATACTGAATTAATGCTGGATTTACCGGCAGAAAGCGGCATTAATCATGCAACGATTCCCATTGCTAACTTAGGCGACGGCACTATTTTAGATTTACAATTAAGTGCATTGGAGCAAGAAGGCCATGCGCAAATCATTTCATCGCCGGAATTAATGACGATGAATAAACAATCTGCCACGATTGAATCAGGTGAAGATATTCCGTACCAAGAACAAACACGAAACGGCGGAACAAGCGTCATGTTTAAAAAAGCACTGCTAAAATTAAAAGTAACCCCGGAAATTTTGCCGAATAAAAAAATATTGCTGCAGCTTGTTGTCAATCAAGATAAAGTCAGTTCACTTTTGATACAAGGTTCTCCCGCTATTCGTACACAGCAATTGCAAACGCAAGTATTGGTGGATAATAAACACACGATTGTGCTAGGCGGCATTTATGAACAAATGGATAATCAATCAGATAATACTATTCCGTTTTTTGGCAAACTGCCTATTATCGGTTCTTTATTTCATGACCAAAATAAACAGCATGAACGAAAAGAATTATTAATTTTTGTCACACCAGAAATTATTTAACGTTTTTAATTTTTGCTTAAGGATTTTTTGCGTGCTTTTAAATTATTTTCTGTTATGATGCACATGGACGTCATATTTCAAAACAGCATAAAATTTTCGTGCAGTTTTGAAGTGTGAGGTCAAATGCCGTACTGCTTCAACAATACAAATCTTTTAACATCATCGGTCCTGTTTTTACTTTTCAAATATCCCTTTCATGCACTCAGTTTCTTAGAACCAGTTCAAAATCTCGCTAGGTCGAGACAGAAAACATTGATTTTCGAGAACCGTAGCGCAGCATACGTTTGGCTATGTGAGCAACGGATCGCAGAAAATCGTCTGTTTATGGCCGACATAGTAGAGATTTTGAACAGGTTCTTAGTAACCCATTCATTGTATGGAGGGTTTGCTCATGGCATCTAAGGTTTTAAAAAAAACAAAAGCCATAGGAGGCGCTGCTTTAACCACCGTGCGCAAAGGATTTTCAGGTTTTTTCAAATTAACAGGGTTTGCACAGCACGGCGTTCGTTTACCCAATCTCATGATTTGGGCATTCACTGCCATTGCTACGATTGTTGGCGCCTGCGTTAGCGGCAAAGGCAGTTATGATGGATTACGAGAAGAAGAAAAGAAAATCCCTGATGAAGCTGATGATAGCAATACAAGCAGCACAAGCCTCACGCCGCCACCAGACGATCCTGCTGAAAGCGATAATGAAAGCGACTCCAAGCTACTGGAAGAAAAAGAATCAAATGCTCCTGTACCAAACAGTTGGGAATCACGCGGAAAAAAATTCGGCTGGTTTGCTGCTGTCATCAACACCTTTGTTTTTTCAGCCATGTCAGGTTATGGCGCTTATTTTATCTTCATGCATGCTTGTCTTCCGCTTTTAATTACCGCCATTGTTTTATTTACCTTCGCAGGATTTATTGCCAGTTGGTATTTTGCCAAACAAAAAATAGAAAATACTTTTGCCTCTTGCGGCAAATATTTAGACAATAAAAATGCTTCGACACCATTGTCTACAATAGCAAAATTTATTTTCATTGCTGTTTTAAATTTAGTCACTGCCCCTCTCTTTGTTTTATCGCTCGAAGTCCCGCTAATGGCGCTTTTCTCCTTTTTCATGAACGCATCTTTAGCCGCAATCCTTGCATACAGTATTGCGGGTACATTAGTCTTTTTTGCGCTGTTTGCCAGCATTGGATTAATCTATGCACAGATGGAAAAAACAAAGATACTGACAATTTCTTGCCAGAAGGCGCATCGAGAAAATCAGGCAAAAGGTTTTTATGTTAAACTTTTATTGGGTGTTGTATTTTCACTCGTCTCATCTGGAATTGCAGCCGCCGGTGATTTTTTTGGCATGCATGCGCTTTATCCAAGTCTCATCACGGCAACTGTTTTCGGTATTTTAAGTTTGCTCTATAATTTGTGTTACAGTCTTGCTGATACAACGATTAATACCATAGGAACTTGCGACAGAGTCAGTGACATATACTGCAGTTTGTTTGGAAATAAAATGCGTGCAGACAGTTTCGCCTCAGATAACCAACCAATACTCGACTCACCACACACACCTTCTCTTTAATATACAGCTAAAAATTTCTGCGGGCAATGCCCTCTTCCTGTTTCTTTGATGACTGTTCTTTTTGCTTTTGAATGCGCGTTAAAAAAGTTTTCATGATGCGGTAATACAATTCATCTTTTAGCACAGCATCTTCGACATCTTCTTCAACGCTGGGATTATCGTTGACTTCAATGACATAAGGTTTGCCGTTTAATTCTTTTAAATCTACACCGTAAAATCCATCGCCGATTAAATCCGCTGCTTTTAAAGCAGTTTTCACAATATACGGCGGAACATTTTCAATCGCCAGCGTTTCAAATTTTCCTTCTTTGACTTTTGACGCTTCCCATTTATAAATTTGCCAATGTTTTTTTGCCATATAATATTTGCAGGCAAATAACGGCTGACGATCTAAAATACCAATGCGCCAGTCAAAATCTGTCGGCACAAAATCCTGTATGACTAATAAATCCGAACGGTCAAAAAATTCCTGCACGGTTTTTTTAAGCGAAAGTACGTCTTCAATTTTTAAAACAGCTTGTGAAAAAGAACTGTCCGGCAATTTCAACACGCAAGGAAAATTAATTTTTGGCAAAGCCTCTTTTAATTTCCCTTTGTATAAAATAACGGTGTTGGGTGTTGGAATTTTTGCATGTGCTAATAATTCAGCTAAATAAACTTTATTCGTGCATTTGATAATAGATTCTGGATCGTCAATCACCACTAATCCTTCTGCTGCCGCACGCCGTGCAAAACGATAAGTATGATGATTAACTGCCGTTGTTTCGCGAATAAATAAGGCATCAAAAAAAGGAATTTTAGAGAAATCATTTTTTGTTATCAGCTCAACACCGAATCCTAATTCTTCTGCAGCTTCCACAAACTGATCCATTGCGCCTTCATCAGAAGGCGGATGAATTTCAGAAGAATTGTGCAAAATCGCTAAATCATAAATGATCCTTTGTTTTTTTCTTCGATGATAATATGGTTTGCTGAAATACTCCTTAGCAAATTCTTGAAGCGCTTCTTGTTGTGCTTGCGGCACATCTTTAAGCGCAATTGTAGAAACATCTTGTAAAATCCATTTATCGTTAAAAGAAAATTTTGCGCGAAGAAGCGGCGATTGAAATAAATTATATAATTGCAGACAAAGTTTTTCATATTGTTTGGTTAAACTTTTGCCGAAATAAATCGGCAGTGCAAATTCATCAGATTTTAATTTAGACAAACTTTTTTGAATCAGCTCATCAATTTCATCTGAAATAGTCCGCAAAATTGTTTGGTATTTAAAATCCTGGAGTGTTTTTACGCTGGGAAATACACGATGTTCTCTCGCTTCTGCCAAAAGCGAAACATAATAACCAGAACTTTGATAACGGTAAGAAGAACACAAATTGCAAATTCTGACATGACGCAGTTGTGCATAGTAAGGGCTGGTTAAATAATCTTTTGAAGTAATGATCTGAACATTTTCAATCGCCAAATGCCAATGCGCTATTTGATCGACAATAACAAAACTGTGCATGAATCTCCTTGATTGTTTTTAGCTCCACATCCCAAAAAAAGAAGGCGCATAAGAGCGCCTTCTCTACTTATTATTTTTTGCTCATCTTTTCTTTTTTAGCTTTTTTGCTTTTCTTAGCTTTCGTTTGTTTCTTCATTGTCTTAGCTTTTTTTGTCTGATGAGTTTTTGTCACGGCTGTTTTCTGAGCCGAAGCAGGTTTTCCTGCCGGCATTGTCGCAGCACTGACACTCACTGCCAAACCTAAAGCAGCTAAAGCAAGGATGAGTTTTTTAAAAATAGACATGAGTTTTCTCCATATATTAAATGCCTAAAGCGCTGCGCAAATCGTCATTGGACAACAGCCTGCCATAGCCAGACCGACTATTGTGAATCAATGTTGTGTATGCGACAGGATCTCCTTAGGAATCTACAGAATGTAGACATAAATATTTTGCACTTTATTTTAAGAAAGTCTACTTTTTTATACGCGCTTTATGTTTTATCTTGTGCTAATTTACGTTACTATAACCTTTTATTGAGAGGTCATCATGGCTGAGCGAACAAATATTTTTTTAATCGGGCCTATGGGCGCAGGCAAAACCAGCATTGGCAAGCAATTGGCTAAATTGACACATCGTGAATTTTACGATAGCGATCATGAGTTGCAGCGGCGTACAGGAACCAATCTTTCTTGGATTTACGAACTGGAAAAAGAAGAAGGTCTGCGGAAAAGAGAACATGATGTCTTGAGGGATTTAGTTAAAAAAGAAAATATTGTTTTATCTACCGGCGGCGGTTCAGTGGTTATTGAAAAAAATAGAGCCCTTTTAAAAAAATATGGGGTGGTCATTTATCTGCAAGCTTCTATTGATAAACAAAAACGCCGGACGCGCCATCATAAAGATAACCGCCCTCTCCTAGATACAAAAAACCCTCATGACCGCATCATTGAATTACATCATTTGCGTGTACCTCTTTATGAGGCGTTAGCAGATATTACGTATGAAACGAATGACTGTGCACCGAGTCATTTAGCCAAACAAATTTTTAACGATTTAAAATCACGCGGGATTGTTTGAAACGGACATCATTAATGTTTATACTAGGCGACTTTCACCTCACTGTTAAGGAATTTTTATGGCTGACTTTATTCAATTTGCAATTCGTCACTGGATGCTGTCACTTGCTTTTGTGATCGTGCTGGCAGCTATTTTTTTTGAAGAAGCACGGGGCAAAAAAAGCACAAAAACGCATTTAACTCCTACTGATGCCGTAAATTTAATTAATCATGAACATGCCGTCATTTTAGATGTCCGCGCAGAAACAAAATTTAAAGAGGGACATCTAGTGAATGCTGTTAACATCCCTGCTCTATCATTAACGCAGCAAATCATTAAACTAAAAAAATATCAGAAAAAACCTATTTTAATTTGCGCTGACCCTGCACAACGAACTGCTCCGATTGAAAAAGAATTAAAAGAAAAAGGATTTGAAAAAATTTATGTGCTATCCGGCGGTGTTCAAGCATGGAGCGGTGCAGACTTTCCATTAACAAAAAAATAAGAGTATGGATTATGACTGACAAAAAAAACGAAAAAGAAAATTCATCTGAAAACAAAACTGAACAATCAGAAAACAAACAGACCAATAATATGAGTTTTGTTATCCAGCGCCTTTATACAAAGGATGTTTCTTTTGAAACACCAAACAGCCCAAACATTTTTTTAAAGGAATGGAATCCGCAGATGCATTTAGATTTGCATACTGAAGCCAACAAACTGCAGGAAAATATTTATGATATCAAATTAACAGTAACGGTAACTGTTAAATTAAAAGAAGAAACTGCTTTTTTAATTGAAATTCACCAGTGCGGAATTTTTGAGATAAAAGGTTTTGATGAAGAAAATTTAAAAGTAATGCTCGCCGTTTTTTGCCCAAATATTTTATATCCTTATGCGCGCGAAACTGTCAGTGACTTAGTGACAAAAGGCGGATTTCCTCCTTTGTATTTGCAGCATGTTAATTTTGATGCGCTGTATCAGCAGCAATTAGCAGAAGGAAAGAAAGCTAAAAATTAAATATCAATATTTTCTGCATATAATGCATTCTTTTCAATAAATTCGCGGCGCGGTTCTACTTTATCGCCCATCAGTGTTGTAAACATTTCATCGGCTAACACCGCATCATCTACACTGACTTTTAACATGCGACGCGTTTCAGGATCCATGGTGGTTTCCCACAATTGTTCAGGATTCATTTCGCCCAATCCTTTATACCGCTGAATGCTTAATCCTTTTTGTGCTTCTTCTAACAGCCAAATAAATGCTTCAGATAAATGCTGCACTGATTGTTTTTTCTCTTCTCTCTCAATGAAAGCACCGTCATGCACTAAATCTGAAATTTTTTGATAAAAATCGAGTAAATGCGCATATTCTGCTGATTCAAAAAATACCGCCGGAATTTCATATTTTGTTTGGACACCGTTTGCTTTAATGATCAATTGCAAGTAACAAACGTTTTCTCCGCTATTTTGTGCTGCTTTAATTGTATAATACCGATGCTGAGATTTTCCTTTTTGATTTAAAAATTTTGAAACTGTTAAAGCCCACTCTTCCACTTTGGAAAGTTCTGTAAGCTGATTCACTGTCAGCGGCGGAACAAATAATAACGCATCTAAAAATTCCCGCGGATATCTAAACGAAAGTTTTTGCATAAGACGTTGTAATTTTAAATAAGCGGTTGCTAATTCTTCTAAGCTTTTCGCTGAAATAGCCGGTGAATTTTCTGTCGGATGTAATTTTGCGCCATCTAATCCTGCTTGTAATAAATAATTTTGTTTAGCCTCTTCATCTTTTAAATATTCTTCTTGTTTCCCTTTTTTTATTTTATACAACGGCGGCTGTGCAATATAAACATAACCGCGTTCAATTAATTCCGGCATTTGCCGATAAAAAAAGGTTAAAAGTAATGTGCGGATATGTGCGCCGTCTACGTCTGCATCTGTCATTAAAATGATGCGATGATAACGCAATTTATCAGGACTATATTCTTCACGACCAATGCCGCATCCTAGTGCGGTGATCAATGTGCCAATTTCTTGCGACGCTAATAATTTATCAAACCTCGCTTTTTCAACATTTAAAATTTTTCCTTTTAGTGGCAAAATTGCTTGATATTTTCTATCACGCGCTTGTTTAGCAGAACCGCCAGCAGAATCTCCTTCAACTAAAAATAATTCAGAAAGTGCCGGATCTTTTTCCTGACAATCTGCTAATTTCCCCGGTAATCCTGCTACATCTAAAATATTTTTTCGCCGCGTCATCTCGCGCGCTTTTCTTGCTGCTTCTCTTGCGCGTGCTGCATCTACCATTTTCATCACAATACTTTTTGCTTGTGCAGGATTTTCTAAAAGAAATTCTTGCAGTTTTTCAGATACAGTAGATTCCACAATGGATTTAATCTCTGAAGAAACTAATTTATCTTTTGTTTGTGAGGAAAATTTTGGGTCAGGCATTTTTACCGATAAAATAGCTGTTAAACCTTCGCGTGCATCATCACCCGCAGGCGTTACTTTAAATTTTTTATCCCATCCTTCTTTAATAATATAATTATTTAATGTGCGTGTCAGTGCTGCACGAAATCCAGCTAAATGTGTACCGCCATCTTTTTGCGGAATATTATTGGTAAAACAAAATAGTGTTTCTTGAAAACCATCATTCCACTGAAGCGCTGCTTCTACTGTGATCTCTTGTTTTTCAACAGAAAAATAAATGACTGCAGGATGAATGGGATTTTTATTTTTACTTAAATGCTCCACAAAAGCTTTTATCCCGCCACTGTATTCAAATATTTTTTCTTTCCCATCGATTTCATCTATTAAATGAATTCGAATGCCTGAATTCAAAAAAGCAAGTTCCCGAAGTCGCTTTGCCAATAAATCATAGCTGAATGTTACATTACTAAATGTTTCTTTACTGGGTTTAAAGCGAATAGAAGTACCTGTTTTGTTCGAGTCTCCCCCTTCTTTAATAGGGGCTTGAGGAACACCTAATTTATAAAGCTGTTCGTATTGCTTACCTCGTTGATAAATAACAAGTTTTAACTCTTCTGACAATGCATTAACCACAGAAACACCAACGCCATGCAATCCTCCAGAAACTTTATATGAATTTTTATCGAATTTACCCCCGGCATGCAGCACGGTCATAATGACTTCAGCCGCTGAACGTCCTTCTTCCTTATGTATATCAACGGGAATACCTCGACCATTATCTGAAACAGTCACAGAACCATCCGGATGTAAAATGACCTCTATTTGTGAACAATAGCCAGCTAAAGCTTCATCCACAGAATTATCCACAACTTCAAAGACCATTTGATGAAGGCCGCTACCATCATCAGTGTCCCCAATATACATGCCCGGACGTTTGCGTACCGCATCTAAACCTTTCAGCACTTTAATTGCTGAAGAATCATATTCAGCCATTTTTTACCTCTTAAAAATCAATCAGTTCGAATTGAGTAATATTATATCAACTTTATGATAAAAAAGACATTTTTATTATAGATAATGCAAATTTTTCTTCTATTCTACTGGAACTATTTTACCTTGTTCCACGTGAAACAAAGAACAATTTTTATATGCCAAGAATGATTCAAGATCCTCTTGAGTAACTCCCGTAATAAAAATTTGGGCATCTAATTCATTTAATGTCTTGGCTACCAACCCTCTTTTATCAACATCTAATTCAGCCGGCAAATCATCGATCAAAAATATAGGTGAATATGTATGCTGCTGTTTAAATATATGCCCCTGTGATAAATAAAAAGCATACGCTGCTACTTTTTGTTGTCCTTGTGATAAATAATCTTGCGCTAACGTTTCACCTACATATAAATTAATATCGGCTCGATGCGGGCCATATTTTGTATATCCCATTTGGAAATCTTCAAATAATCCCTGCCTTAAAAGCTGAGATAAAGAGAAAGCTTCATCCCATCCCCGTTTATAACTTAAAGAAAGCTTTTCTTCTTGTAGAAAACCCTGCAAAATAGGTAAAAGAAAAGTCTCTAATTTTTGAGTATAATTTTGTCTGAGTTGATGTATTAATTCAGCGGCTGCAACAAATTCACTATCCCAACAAATCACTTCACCTGAATTTAATCTATTTTTTAATGCGCTATTCCTTTGCTGCCAAATTTTATTAAATTGCCGCAAAATTAGAGGGTAATCAGAATATTGATGAAAAGCCCCCCAATCTAAAAATTTTCGGCGTAGTGTCGGTCCTTCGACAAAAAAACGCATATTAAAAACATTAATCGCTAAAATTGGCAGCATCTGAACTGCTAAAGACATCCGTTTTGTTTTTTCTCCGTTAATATAAAGTTCCCGATTTTCATTAGTGAACTTTATGCCAAGAGTGTTCTCTTGAGTATTTTTTTGTAAATTCAATCGAACAAGCGCACTGTCAGTCTGATACTGAATCATTTTTTGACTGCTATTTACCCTAAAAGAATGACCCGTTGATAAATAATAGATAGCTTCAAGCAAACTGGTTTTACCTGCACCATTTTTACCAAAAAAAATATTTATTTTATTTGAAAAAGAAAGTTGTTGTTCAACAATATTGCGAAAATGCTGAATATAGAGATTTTTTATATGCATATTTTGGTTTCACGTGGAACAAAGCTTTCTTCATAAGCACATAGGCATAATAACGAATGTGGCGTCCAATTGACCATCCACCTCTTCAATTAGCACACTGCTGCCTGAATCTTTCAAAATAAACTTTACTGCTTCTGCTTTGCAAACATTTAAAACATCTAAAAGATAGTTAATATTAAAAACAATATCGAAATCTTCTTGATCATACTGCAAAATTAATTTTTCTTCTGCAGTTTCTTGCTCCACATTATTCGCCCGCAATATTAAGGCATCTTTCCTAAATTGAAAACAAACAGCACGCAATTTTTCATTACATAAAATAGCAGTACGAATCAAAGCTTGTTTCAAAGTTTCTCTATTAAATACCAATGACTTATCGCCATTTTTAGGAATAACTCGCTGATATTCTGGGAAACGCCCATCAATCAGCTTTGAAGTAAAAATATATTGTGACGTAATAACACGGATAAAATTATGGCTGATTTCAATTTCAATTTCATTTGCTTCATCCAACAGACGCAATAACTCTATAATACCTTTTCGCGGCACAATAATTTGAAGCCGTTGTTCAAAAACTGTTTCAATCTGCGCCCCTGCAATTGCCATTCGATGTCCATCCGTAGCCACCGCATGGAATTGTTTTTTATCAAACTCCCAAAGCATTCCATTAAGATAATATCGAACATCTTGTTGCGCCATAGCAAAGTACGTTGATTTTAACAAAGGGAATAGATTTTCCTTTTTTATTTTACATTTTGTGCTATTTTTTTGTTCTTCAACAATTGGAAAATCTTCTGGTGGCAATGTGGCTAATGTAAACCGGCTATGCCCTGATCTAATTAGCACTTTTGACTCCTGGTGGTCCAAATCAAGCATTGCTCCTTCCGGTAACGCACGACAAATATCCATTAACTTGCCTGCCGATACAGTAAAACGATCATGTTCATTAGAATCAACCGATATTTTAGCGATCATTTCAACTTCTAAATCTGCCCCCATAATAAAAAATTGTCCGTTTTCTAATTTAATTAAAACATTCGATAAAATTGGCAGCGTTTGCTTTCGCTCAACAATTCCTGCCAAAAGTTGCAAAGGTTTAAGCAAAAGCTCGCGCTGAAGTGTGAGTATCATAAAAAGGTTCCTTTTAAACTAATAGATAGCTAAAAACTATGCGGAAAGAATGCGCAATAAATTTTTATAATCCTCTTGTATATCCAAATCTGTTTTTAATAATTCATGAATTTTACGGCAGGCATGCAAAACAGTCGTATGGTCTTTGCCGCCAAAAATATCACCAATTTCTGGTAAACTCTTTGTTGTTAATTCTTTTGATAAAGCCATTGCCATTTGTCTAGGTCGTGCAAAAGAACGATTACGCCTTTTAGATAACAAATCAGACACTTTAATTTTATAATATTCTGCAACAGTACGCTGAATATTTTCTACAGTAACTAACTTTGCTTGTAATGTTAACAAATCTCTTAGCGATTCTTTAGCAAATTCAATTGTGATGGATTGCCCCGTAAAAAAAGCATTAGCAGATACTCTTTTTAAAGCGCCTTCTAATTCACGTACATTGGACTGTACATGTTTTGCAATAAAAAAGGCTACTTCATCGGGTAATTTAATTTTTACTTCATCCGCTTTGGATTTTAAAATAGCAACGCGTGTTTCCAGTTCCGGCGGATCAATAGCAACCGTTAACCCCCAGCCAAACCGCGATTTTAATCTTTCCTCCACACCATTAATTTCTTTTGGATAACGGTCTGACGTTAAAACAATTTGTTGATGTCCATCTAACAATTCATTAAACGTATGAAAAAATTCTTCCTGCGATCTATCTTTTCCTGCAAAAAATTGAATATCATCAATTAACAAAACATTTAAAGAACGATAATACCGTTTAAATTCATTCATCGCATTACGCTGTAGTGCTTTAATCATATCAGCCACAAATCTTTCTGAATGCAAATATAATACCTTAGCATAAGAATTTTGTTTCAAAACAGCATTCCCGATAGCATGCATCAAATGTGTTTTACCTAAACCCACACCACCATAAATAAAAAGCGGGTTATAAGCATGCCCCGCATTTTTTGAAACTTGAAGCGCTGCGGCTTTTGCCAATTGATTAGATTTACCTTCCACAAAACTTTCAAAAGTGAATCTAGGATTTAAATTACTATTTATCTCCCCTCTTGCTTTTGTTTCTAATTTTTGAGGTCGAAAAGAAGCTAATTGCTCACCTGCTGCTTCTTTTCTGCTGCCCGTTTTAACAATAACTTTGACAGCATTTTCGGCGATTTGGCTGGTAATTTCTTTGATTTTGTTTAAAAAATGCTCAATTACATGGTCTCGAACCTGGTCATTGGGTGCTAACAAGACTAATTGGTCATCCTGCTGCTCCACATGCAAAGAGGTAATCCAAATATTATATTCGGGCGCAGAAAGCTCTGACTGCAACTGAAGCAAACATTCATTCCAAAGTGAGTTACTCAAATCAATCTCCTATCAGTGATCTTTTAACCAAGTTTCTAAAATAATCTTAGCAGCATAGTCATCAATTTTTTCTTTTTTTTTCAGTTCCCATTGAGCTGCTTTTGTAGTCAATCTTTCATCGGCAAGATAAACCGGTAACTTAAATTTATCTTTTAACTTGGCGGCAAATCGTTTAGCTGCCTTTGTCATCAGCTGCTCTGTGCCGTCCATATTATAGGGAGTGCCAACTACAAAAGCATCTGCCACCCAATCATTTTTTAATTTTTCTATTTCTGCCCAATCAGGCACACCATCCATGGCTTTTAAAATAATAAGCGGCGTTGCTGTTTGCGTGACAGTTTGTCCGATAGCCACACCCATTTTTTTCATGCCAAAATCAAAGCCTAACACTGTTTTCACTATGCCCTTCCCGCTTCGCCAGAAAAATAAGATAAGTTCACACCAATGCTCGCAAGAGCCGCTTTCCATTTCATTCCAACATTATAAGAAAATAACAATTCCCGATGAAAAGGAGCTATCAGCCAAGTATTTTGCCTAATCTCTTCCTCTAACTGCCCAGACTCCCATACAGAATGCCCTAACGTCAATAGAAAACTCTCTGGTCCTTTCCCTTGCGAAATTGCAATTAATTCATCTTTAGAAGAGCTAATTAACAAGCCACTTGGTTTTTCTGTTAAAACTTTTTCATAAATAATTAATCCTTGCTCAGGTGAAATGGGACCCCCCGCAAAAACCAAATGATTATTTAATTCTTCTTGTTGTGATAAGACATTCAACTGCCGTAACACAGCACCTAATTTAACCTTAAGTGGCTTATTTACAGCAACACCCGAAGCCCCTTCTGCATTATGTTGATAAAGATAAATGACGGATTCAGCAAAAAACTGATCCTCTATTCCTGGTGTTGCAACTAGAAAATGGTTCGCTAAACTTTTCATCTCAACCATAAGCTTTCTAAACCTTGTGATAAAACTGTGTATAAAAAACACTATAAACAAAGTATACTTTTTTGCAACAACTTATCCACAGATAAACGCAAACATTCACACAGGAAAATAAATAGAAAAATACAAATAACCCCATAAAATTTAAAGAAAAATAAAATTATCCACAAAAAATACGTCGCCTAATTACAACTACTATTTCTTTATATTATTTAATATTTGAATAAATATTAAAATTCCTCTAAGATTACCAACCTTTTAATAAGAGGACAAGAAAATGCAACAGACTCTTCAAGTCAGCAAAAGACGACGAGCAAAAACACACGGCTTTCGTGCCAGAATGTCAACAGCTAACGGTCGCAAAGTCATTAAACAAAGACGAGCCAAAGGACGCAAACGTTTAACTGTCCAGTAAATTAAAGATGGAAGAGGACAAATTAAACAAATTGCTGAAAGTATCAGCCATCAGAAAACAAACTGAGTTTAAACAAGTGTTTTCTAGTGGCACGAAAATGTTTTCTAACTATTTTAATTTGTATTACAGTAATTATCCGATGCTTTGTTTAGGCATTCAAATAAATAAACGAATTATCCCCACAGCGGTTAAACGAAATTATTTAAGGCGTCTTGTGCGTGAACATGTTAGATTAGCTCAGCATCAACTGCCTAAAATGAAATTGGTTTTTTCAGGGAAAAGAGAAGCATCTACAGCAACTAAAGAAGAATTGCATCAATGCTTAGAAAAATTTATCAATGTACTCATCAATCAGTACAAAAAAGTATAATGGGATGCATTAAAATATATCAATATATTTTCAGTCCTTTTCTGGGATGCCGATGCCGTTTTTATCCGAGCTGTTCACAATATGCGATTGAAGCCGTTCAACAACTTGGAATTTTTAAAGGCATTTATTTAAGCGTTCGCCGCCTTTTAAAATGTCATCCATTTCATACGGGCGGATATGACCCTATACCAAAAAAATAAAAAAGAGATAATTAATGGATATCAAAAAATTAGTGCTTTATTGTTTGTTAGCAATTATCGGCATGTCGCTTTGGAGCGCGTGGGTTAAAGATCACCCAGAAAAAAATCAAGCAGCCGCATCTACACAAACAAGCAATCAAACAGAGCTAGCTTCTTCTTCAGTGCCCAGCGCCTTTAATCCAGCTTCAAAAAATACAGCAACTCAAACTTCTTCTGAAAATATCAACCATTCAGTAAATGCAATTCAAACAGGAAAATTAATTCATGTTAAAACAGATACGATAGAAGCAGATATCAGCGAGAAGGGCGGAGATTTAGTCTCACTAAAATTATTAAACTATCCAGTTTCTTTAAAAAGTAAATCTCCTGTCCAAATGCTTAGCACTTATTCGGATCAATTATATATCGTTCAAAGCGGATTAACAGGCATTAATAACGAAACGATTGAATTTAGTTCTGCTAAAACAAATGACGAACTCAACAATAATCAAAAAGAAATTCAAGTTATTTTAAACGGTAAAACTCAAAATGGATTATCGGTTGAAAAAATTTACACCTTTGCGCGCGGACAATATTTAGTTTCACTGAAGGAACAAGTTAACAATAATTCGGGTAAAACTTGGGAGGGAAGTTTTTATACACAAATCAAACGGCAGCAACCGCCCGGTTCAAGCGGCGGATTTTTTAGCGTACACACTTATGATGGCGCTGTGATTTCCAGCCCAGAAAAACGTTATGACAAAATTTCTTACAAAAATATGGATGAAAGCGATCTAAATCAAAATAGTCAAGATGGATGGATTGCAATGCAGCAGCGTTATTTTGTTGGCGCATTAATTCCGCCGTCACAACAAGAGACACATTATTATTCCAACACGAATCAAAATATTTACATGATAGGATTAGTTGCACCGCAAATCAGTTTAGCATCAGGCGAGTCGAAAAGTTTTTCTACCCGCTATTATTTAGGTCCTAAAATAAATACGTTATTAAAAGCGGCAGCGCCCGGATTAGATTTGACTATTGATTACGGATGGCTTTGGATTATTTCAGATTTAATTTTTTGGCTAATGCAGAAAATTAATTTACTCATCGGCAATTGGGGATGGACGATTGTTATCATCACTATTCTCATCAAAATTATTTTTTACCCATTGTCGGCGACAAGTTATAAATCTATGGCAAGAATGCGTGAATTGCAGCCCCGCATAAAAGCGCTGAAAGAACGTTTCGGCGATGATAAAAAAGCGATGGGGCAGGCAACGATGGAAATGTATCGCAAAGAAAAAATTAATCCGCTGGGCGGGTGTTTGCCGATGGTGATACAAATTCCTGTGTTTATCGCGTTATATTATGTGCTGTTAGAAAGCGTTCAATTACGGCAGGCGCCTTTTGTTTTTTGGATCCATGATCTTTCCGCAAAAGACCCTTATTTTATTTTGCCGATTCTCATGGGCGCGAGTATGTTTTGGATGCAGAAATTAACACCCGCATCACCTGATCCGTCACAAGCAAAAATGATGATGTTTTTACCGCTGATTTTCACCGTGTTTTTTGCGACTTTTCCAGCAGGATTGGTATTGTATTGGCTAATTAATAATTTGGTTTCTGTGCTGCAGCAATGGTATGTCATGAAAAAAGTTTCAGGACAAACAGGCTGGAAGAAAACAGAGTAAAGTAATAGAGAACCAAAGAAACCAAGAATAAAAAACCGAGCATTTGCTCGGTTTTTTAAAGTCAGGGAAATTACTTCTAAATTAATTAACCCAACCCAGCTTGTTTTAACTGAGCAGAAGATGTTTGGGTTTGTTTTTTACCTTCTAAAGTAGAATTAATATATTTTTGCACTGTGTTAGCTTGCTGCTGTGACATGGTATTGTTAATTTGTGCGTTTTGCATTTGCATAGCAGATAAAGTGGCTATCATTCTTTCATTATCCATGTGAAGGCGCTGCAGTTGACTTTCGATTTCTGCGAGTACAAATAATGTTTCACGCTGCACGGTAGCAGGAGAAGCAGAATTCATAGATTGATACCAGTTATTAGAATCAATGCGATGATTAGCTGTATAATTTTCTAATTGCAACAAACTAGCGTCTTGCATAGGCATTCCTGTATTTGCTCCGAGACCTTTTTGTACTGTTCGTTCAGCAATGAGATGGTTTAAATTGCTTAATGCAATGGATTCTTGTGCAAGTGAACTGCGTTTTTGTACGACATACAGTTGATAATCTGAATTTTGCATTAATGTTTGTAATGCTTTTGTGTTACCTTTTAAACCACTAAAATCTAAATCAGGATAGGTTGCTTTATATTGTTCCGCAAAATAATTCAAGAAAGTTTGAGCAGTAGTTGATTCGTTTGCGGTATATGCAATTGGTGAAAACAAAGAATCAAAATTCATATTGACATCATTAGGAAGCACAGCATTACCTGGATTATTATTCAGGTTTGGAGTGTAATTTCCACCGTTTGGAGGCAGTAACGTATCAGAACCAACTTCATTAGCTAAATCTGCTACTGCTTTATTTTGGCTCAGACTAATACCATTAGCTTGCCCTTCACTGGCGCGAGCAGGTAATTCAGCTAATGCTATTTTTAAAGCGCCTAAAGTATTTTGTGAAGAAAGTTTCTTCGCGTTATCATAGGCTGTAATTAAATTAATATTTAAATTTTCTGTGTTTGCGACAGTTTGATTTGCCTGATACAAAAGATTTGCTTCTTTTTGTGCATTTGCAGAGACGAATGAATCAATGCGAGTGCCTAATCCTGCGACAGAAGAATTGACAGTGTTTAATGCGCTGATAATACCTGCCGCAGGATTAGGCTGCGGAGCAGGTGTATCTGCCAATGCTGGCATCACAAAACCTAACGAAAGACCGATTGAAAAAATGAGGCGAGTTAATTTTTTTGTTTTCATAAGATCACCTATTGTTTAAAACCAATTGAAAGTGGATTTTTTATTATTGGTATTTTGATTCGTGGCTTGAGTTTGTTCCGATGCAGACGGCAGTGCATTTGACTGTACTTGATTGGATGAATTCTGTGTTGCTGATGGTGATGACTGTGCTGATACAGGCGGCAAAGGAGGAAGAGATGAGCCAGATCCTCCGCTGGAAGATAAACTGTTCAAGCCTTGAGCATAGTGACACAACATATCCTGCGATAATGCAACGCGTGAACATTGATCTGCTTGTGCAGGATCTGACAATTCACCGCAGGAATTGTTTTGCACAATACTGTCCAGCGCAGCAACATCATTTGGGAATAGACAGCTATTAGATAAAGCTGTGCCAGCTAAAGTAGTTGGCGTAACACTTGCCATTGCAGCAGTACTTAAAAAAGACAGACTCACTGATGTTCCAGCCAACATAAGAAAAGAAGATAATTTATTCATAACCTGATTCCTCTAATGATTTTAAAACTAAACGAAAACGATCTTCAGAAAAAACTCGGCTCAATAATCGCAAACGCTCAAATACAATATTTCTTCGGATAAAAATGCCAGAAATATCTTTGTCGGATTTTTTAGTATCTTCTGCGCGCATGATAATTTTTGCGGCAGCGCCGGGGTAAGCATTGTCTAAACACATTAATATCCGCAAACCTCGACCTGTTTTAACATGCGCCACTAAATTAATAAAAGCATCTTCCTGTTTTAATTCAATTTTGCCGACATCATCTAATGTCTTGCCCAAACGCTTGATAGCCTCTTCTAAAGGGGGATCACCATCCAGCGTCCAATTTTCAACACTCTCCATAAAAGCGATCACGCGATAAATCGTTGGATCAGGATACTGATGCCAAAACTGATGCACCGCTTGATGATTTAAGTCCGGCATAAAAAATTTCCTTCCGTTAAATTCAGCATACAGACAAAAGCTTAAGGAAATCTTAACATTTTAAAACTTGTTGGGGCAACTCATGATTGATTGGATGGCAAAATCTTTACCTCGCGTCCTGCAAATGCAAAGCCTAATTTCAAAATATTTTTGATGCCACGCTGTTGAAGTTCTGCCGTGTATTGATTGGATTCAATTTGAGTCAGAGCTTCTTGTGCCGTTTTTTCGAGGAGATTTTCATCGGAGGTTCTTTTGAGTTCCATCACAATGCCGATCGCGTTTTTATCTTTGGGTAGTAATAAAATATCGCAGCGTCCTCTGCCCACCGGACAATTGGATTTAATGTCGTAACGATCCTGCAAGCCTGCCACGAGTCCTAAAATAAAAATATGATAACGCACTTCTTCGGCATTTTTATTGAGTTCAAAAAAGCTCACCGAATGCGTGAGATATTGTTGGAGCATGTAACTGAAGGTTTCGATATCACCGGTGGTTAAGGCTTTTAAAAACGTATAATAATTGGCTAAACCATTTTGTCCCGTTAACCAAAAACGCGCCC
>Ga0208373_1001040_pt1 | contig 40262 bp, 28 predicted proteins | sample RifOxyC2_FD_184036 | JGI IMG/M metagenome (GOLD analysis project Ga0208373, IMG submission 184036) | Soil microbial communities from Rifle, Colorado - Rifle Oxygen_injection C2 (SPAdes) | ecosystem: Environmental > Terrestrial > Deep subsurface > Rock core/Sediment | place: Rifle, Colorado...
TGACATTGCCTGCATCGGCATTAACACCGGCCCTGGCCCATTCAACACCCTGCGTAGCATCATCGCAACCGCCAACGGCATATCCTTTGCAAAACAAATTCCTCTAGTTGGATGCAACGGCTTAGAGTTAATGTTGCAAGAAACTGACGATCACAACACTGTCGTGATTTTAGATGCGTTTGGTAGCGACGTTTATTTCGCGATCAAATCGAGCGGCATACAGGGGTATAATTCTATAGAAAATCTTGTGGCTGAATTGAATCAGTCAACAAACACAACGATAATTTTTATGGGAAATGGTGCAGTCAAGCACCAAGAATATATTACGAATAACGTTGCTGGATCAGCACCCTCCTTCGCCAAGGCTCCGGCGGGCACGATTTTTAAGAGCGATTGCTTATTTGCAAGTCCACAATCATTGGTGAATGCAACCTATAAAAAATTCTCACAAGGTCAGACCGAAAAAGAAATATTCCCGCTTTACTTTGCAAGCCCTGTCGTAAAAAATTAAAAACCGAAATATTTAGCCAGGGCATTTGATTCTGGCTTTGTTGAATTAGCAACATCGTAAATATAGTTCGACGATAAAATTTCATTTTTATATAACTTATTACCAAGCTCTGCAAGCTGCTCTTGATGCGCATCCAAAACATCATAAACTTCCTCATAACATTCTTGTACAATCATATTAACTTTACCTTGATGATCTGCATTTGGTGATAGCCACGATAAAGGATTTGAGTATAAATAATAACTTTCAGCATTTTTATAAACCTTATACATATCTGAACCAGCATAGTCTCTATTACCCATCCCATATTCAAATGAAGATTCATATCTAAACTGTTTATATGGTCGCCTTTCTTTTCCTTCTAATAAAGACATTGCAATGCCTCCAGCTAATTGAACTTTTATCTCTTTTCTATAATTTTCTAAATCTTTATAACCAAAAACTTGTTCTGATAAAGATTTTGATGATTCTGCAATATGACCAATATTATCTTCATTTTCAATTATAGTTGCATAAAGAATTGGTTCATTTTCATACAAAGCACCTACTAAAGCATGTCCAGCTTCGTGATATGCTGCTTCAAGCTTATTATGCTTATCACTGTTACTTAGAACACCTTTTTCTAAAAATGCATCTGCTAAATTAAATACATAGGGTTTATGACCATTTTTATCTGGCGATTCTTGAAAAAATTGCATGGTTTTATTAAAATCATCCTCAGAAATTTTATCCTGTACCTTCATTTCATCCAAAACATGCGCAACATCACCCAAATGCATTAAAAGTCCATTTTTATTGCGAACATGTTCATTAAGTTTTTCAACAAAATTGGTAAATTCTTCTTTAGAAGTATGCTTTGTTAAAGAATGTGCTACATCTGCATTTAAATCTTTCGTTGGAATACCTGAAAACTTTGCAGTATTATTCAAAAACATAACTTCTAACAATTCAAGCCTTTTTTCAGAAGAATCTTCTTTTTGATTCTTAAAATCTGATAAATTATCCTTCCACGCATCTTCAGCATACAATCGTACTGCTGCTAAATCTCCTTGAATTTTACATACCATCATGTAACTCAACGCCACAACACTAACCGCTCCCGCAACCAAAGCTCCATTTCTCCACGTCATGTAAGATGGATTTGCGGTTTTCCATGTCTCAGTCGTAATGATTAGTTTATCATCCTTGGTTTCTTGCGTGATGAGCGTGCGAGTTTTACCATCGTTAAAATAGTTACCTATTGTTTTATCGCTGACAATTTCTGGCGCAATAACAAGACCTGGCTCTGCGGGCTGCTCAACGGTCGAAATTGCATAAACGTACTGCTCTGTAGAAAGTCGTGGAAATTCTTCATTGGTTGCATCGACTTGAGATTGCACAACCTGTTCTTGCTGCGAAGCATCGTTTGACGCAGACAGCTGATCCATTGATGAAATCAACAAACTCATCAAAAATAATATATTTAATTTCTTCATAGCTACTTCCTCTTTTAAATCAAATCTACAATTCTATATGAAATAATTATACAAAGTGGCGAGACGTAATAGCAATAGATTATCAAAATAATTATTACAGAGAAAACCACAATAACTTCCTAATCATGAAAACAGCTACAAAACAACGATTTCATCAAGAAAAATGAGGTGAAAAAATTGAAAAGTTAAATTTTGCCTACGCTTTGCTCCCAGACTTCGCCAAGGATTCGTCGGGCACAGTCGGCGTTCTGGCCGCTGGCGGGCGACTAATCCGCTTTTCATGTAGCTTTATGAATACTGCTATAACTTACAGACGAAACAAGCCAGAAACTAAACTGATTGATCGAACAGATCGTAAAACGGTTGAAGTCAGTAAGCAGGATTGAAAGCCAGCTTTTTTGACCAAAGCTTTTTCATCATCCGTTAAATCACCTTCTGGGCCAACTAATAAATGATACTGCTGGCCTGCTTGCACAGGTTGATACCAAGATGCAAACGCAGCGCCCGTCACATCAAAGTGATACTTGAGCCCCGGCAGATCAGTTGCCAGCAACTCTGCAAGTTTGACTGGTGGTAAAATGGTCGGGAATGCATACATTTTTGATTGTTCTGCTGCAGCAACAGCAACGCGCTGTAATTTATCGAATAATTTTTCTGAATAGGGAGTTTGAGTTTTGTGCGTGGTCACCAACTGAATGTTGGTTATGCCAACTTCTGCACAAGAATAGATCGCATCAGAAAGCGCATCAATTTTTAACATTGGCAAAATAAACGTAATTTCTGGAGCAAGCTTTTCGTTCTGCTGACGATTTTGCCACGTTCCTAAAATTCTATTTTTACCTTCTAACTTTGCAAACATGAAGGTCACACGTTCTTTTTGATTAAAAATAATACAGGTATCATCTTGCTGCATGCGTACGACATGTTTAAATCGATGAAATAAATCATCACATACAATTACAATATCGATGTCTTGAAATAAAATCTTGCTCAAGTCTGCATAGTAAAAAGCAAATTCATGATGCGTTGATGTTTTTTTATTCTGCATGTTCTGAAGATATCCAAGAGCTAAGATTTTTATAAGTTTGTTTTATTTTTGCTGACTGAACGGCCCACACTGCATAAAAAGCTAACGTCATTTTATCATACGTTGATAAAACAACTGGTTGGATAGGTTCGAGATCTGTTAAATTTAAATGAGAAAGATCATCGAACATCATATCACCAAAACAATCATCTTCTTCATCATCTTCGTCTAAGTAAGAAGCTGCAGAAAATTCAACAACATCAAACGGATTGTCTGCAAGAAAATTATTTTTAATCATAAGAACACGAACGATACATGACGGATCAACTTCGAAATACAAATAAACAATCGAATCGTCATCTAATTTTGCTTGATCTTGTTTAATAACAGAAATAATTGCTGATTCTTGTTGTGCAATAGAAACCAATGTTGGATGGTGAATAGAAATTTCATCGTGAGAAAATTGAGTTTTTCTGTCATTTAAAGCAACATACCCTGCGACTTGTTCTAACCCATTGCCATCACGAGCGATTAACACTAAAGAGTTTCCTGAACAAAAATCACGTGCTGGAATAGCTATCTGTAAACTTGCTTGCACTGACACTATCGAAAGACAATATAACACCATCATTATTTTAAAAGTTTTAAACATATAATTTCCTTTTTATTAAATTTCAAAATCAATATATACTTATATACTTAAATTATACACAACCGACGAAATTAATTTCAATGAAACATGAATTCATTAACTTATTTATGAATAAATGACTATTATGTAAGATTTTTTTATAAAAATCTAATTTTACTATTTTCACTAAAGGAACGCAGTGTCTTGTTTTTCTCCAACACTTTTGATTATACTCGATGGACTTGGGATATCTGATGAAAAAAAATATAATGCTTTTTTCCAAGCAAACACTCCTCACCTCGATAGTTGGCAAGACAAACATTTTTACACAACCCTACAAGCTTCTGGAACTTTTGTTGGGCTACAAGAAGGTTACCACGGTAACTCTGAAGTCGGACATTTCACATTAGGTGCAGGTCGAATCATACAACAAACTTCAACTTTACTAAACGTACAATTACACCCTGAAAACCTAGTTACGAATAACACTCTAACAGATCTTTTAAAAAAATTCAACAAAGCGAGTCGCGTGCACCTACTGGGAATGGCTTCTGATGGCAATATCCACAGTAATTTAGACCATGGGCAAGCCTTCATTTCTGCCCTTGCGCACCATGGAATTTCTCAAATTTTGGTGCATGCTTTTTTAGACGGTCGAGACACGCCTCCGCAAAGCGCAATAAAATATTTAGACATTTTACAGGCTGATCTTGATACATATTCTTGCGGAAAAATTGCTTCGATTCATGGACGATACTATGCCATGGACAGAAACAATAATACCGACCGCACACAAAAAAGTTTTGATGTTCTAACAAAACAACAAACCACATGGACAAGTTACCAAGATTGCATAGCAAAAAATTATGCTGCTGCAATTTCTGATGAATTTATAGAACCTACTGCCTGTATCGAAGATCATACCATTCAACCTGGCGATGCTGTCATATTTTTTAATTTTAGACCCGATCGAGCTATCCAACTCACAGAGCAACTCCTAACGCTAGATCTTGCATTTTTCGTAACGCCAATCATCTACCATGCATCGCTCCCAACAACTCCCTTAATTACCGCTGCGCATGCAGATAAAACATTGCTCGAAATTATAGCTGCACAGAACAAAACAATTTTCACGATTGCAGAGACAGAAAAATATGCACATGTTACGTATTTTTTTAATGGGCATCGCGACATCACCATTGCCAACGAACAACGAGTTCTCATCCCATCGTCACCTGCGCACCCGGCTGATGATCACACCATGCAAGCAAAACAAATCACTCAAGCAGTGCTTAACTCTCTTACAACCAATCCAAAAGATTTTTATTTGATTAATTACGCCAATGCAGACATGGTCGGCCATTCTGGCAATTTACAGGCTACGATCGCTGCCATCGAATGTTTAGATAGACAACTGGGCAAATTATATGAACAAGTAGTCGTCAAACAACATGGAACTATCTACATCACCGCAGATCATGGCAATGCAGAAGTCATGTTTGATGAAATCAGCAATCAAAATTGCACGTCACACACAAGTAATCTCGTGCCGTTCTACATGCTCACAAAAAATAATATTCAAAAATCTGAACTTCATGGTTTAGCTGATGTTGCACCTTTTATTTTAAAAAACATGAAAATTGAAAATACGATAAATTTTAATTCATCTCTTTCAAAACCCTCCATTTTCTACGAAAATTCCGGGAATCAAGAGGCCGGCGGGCCTAATCCGCTTATTTAAAAAGCGAAATAGAAATGCTGAAAGCGGATCAAATGGGTCGCCACCCACTACGTTTCCGGCCGCGTCCGGCGTAGCCTTGGCGAAGTCGGAAGATGTAGCGATAGCGTAATCGTAGGCTGCATTATATTTTTATAAATTATGAAAAAAGTCTAGCTTTCACTTCCTACGAGAAGTATCCTTCCATCAGGATGAATTAACGCATCCATAACTTTTTGCGCCACTCCAGAATCAATTGCATATTTTAAATATCCTGGTGTATCACCGAAATTAGCTGCAAGATCAAGGCCAGAAAGATCTGCACAAAGTTGTACCATAACAATTTGATCAGACACTGCATTGTCATACCCAACAATCGTAATGCCTCCCTGTGTATTGACCAATAATTTTGCAATCGTCAGCGATGTGTTTACCCCAAGCATTGCGCTGGTCACGGTACAACTCGTATCAAAAATTCCATCTGATGTATAACGCTGCACCACAAAATCTAATCCAGAATTATTGACAGCCGCAATAAGGATTTTTCCATTCTGATCAATTGCTAACCTAAAATTATTATTGCCTACAATCCCAGAAATTCTATCTGACACCGAAATAATTCCAGGAGTTATACCTGAGGCATTAAAAGATACATCTAACTCAGATCCGCTTGGTACAAATCGAGCAATTGCCACACGATCAGCTCCATCATTGTAAGCAATGATAATTCTATCTTGAATATCAATAATTTGTGTATAGATTCCTGTTGTTCCTTGTCGAATTATACCACCAGATCCAAAACTTCTATCAAGTTTACCCATCGAGGTGTAACCTACCAATAATCCATTGCCAGCATGATCAAGACCACTAGCAATAATTCTACCTTGTGATTGTTGCCCTACCGTATAAAATTTTTGCCCTACGCCCGATGCATAACCTTGCGGATCACCATCAAACCCTCCAAAATTTGTATCTAAACCTGGTGTATTTACATTATATTGCAACAATAAAGAACGTGTTAGTGACGCTGCACTATTCGTAACATACCCAGCTAAAATCGCTTTACAAATCCCTGCTTGTGTAAAAATCATCACGTCGCGAACGTATTCGTTTGCGTAAGTATGCGGAACTTCAACTTTGCCACCAGATCCAAAACTTGTTTGCAATACACCTTCTGTCGTAAATTTATGTATAAAAATTCTATTATCTTCATTTGCTGTCGATTGACCATCAAGAGCTACAATAATATTTTGTTCATCTTGCAATCCAATCGCTTGAGCAACTTGCCCTTGCGTTGCATCACCTGTGAGCGCATGAAAAGTTATGCCATTGCTAATAGATGGTCCAAAAGTTACATCATTCGTGCAAGCAATACCTTGTAAAGGACTTTGTGATTGTACCGTCACATAATCATCACCAAACACACGAGCCATGTAAGGATTTGGCGCTGTACTACTACCACCAACAATCATGATGCGATTGTCAACATAGACTGTTGCATCATGCACACGATCCATTGGTGAATCTGTTGCAAGTAAAGTAACTCCATTATTAAAAACTGGATCAAATTCAAAACTTGCATTTAATCGCGCACACACAATATTACTTCCGGTTGTTTCGTAACCGACAAGCCCGATTTTATTATTTGATGTTACATACAAATTACCAAGGTACGATGTACTGCCCCCACCTGCTGCAATCGTAATTGCTGTCGATGGATTATTTGCACCGCTACTATCATACCGCCTCAAACTAAATCCAGTGCTCGTCGCAGCTGCAACAACAATATTACCAACTTCATCAAGTATAACCTTGAGTTGATTGCCCGTAACATCGGTCATTGCTGTTCCACTATCTAAATTTGTTAACGACAACCCTTGCGAACTCACTCGTTGTATAACTGCAGTTCCGTCAATAACAGAGACAATAACAATCCGATCTTGATTATCAATTGCAATATCGACAATAGGTGCTACTACACCTGTCGAAACGATACCGTTCACTCCAAAACTTATATCCAAATCACCTGTTGGTGTATAACCATACAACATGCCATACAACGCACCCTGACCTGCAATAATTCGTCGACCACAACTTTGTACACCAACTTCATACACTCCTTGGGTTAAACTATCTGCAGGATTAATCCAACTCGATAAAGGAGTTCCATCATGATTGTATACTTGCGCCCAACTTGTTGTAGCCCCGCCTGCTACAAAAATTGTTCCCTGTTCATCAACATACAAACCTGTTGGATCTGATGTACCAGAAAGTAAAATATACCCTGGCGTTATTGCTTCATTAAATCCCGTACCTTCATTGGCAAGAGTATCTAAGCTCACATCATTTAATATTCTAAAAATAATGGTATCAACTCCATTATCAGCAACAAATAAAAATGAACCATTTGTGTAAGTATAAATATGCTTCATCGTAAAACCTGCAAGATCAAAAGCTCCACTTGATAAACTATCAAAGTTAAAAGCTCCGTACGATGTATCAAGCGTACCTACATCATCTCGATATGTAACACCTTTAACTGGTGGTACATAAAACAATGTGGTATCAATCGTACCAGCAGGAGCCTTTCCTGGCATTTGAGGATGTTGATTTATATAAGAATCACCATAAAGACGTAATAACACTGGTACATTTTCAGATAATCCAACAACAAGAATACGTCCATCAATTTGGACTGAAATATTACGAAATGCTACTGAAAGCGAAAGTGGAAAAAAAGTTACTCCATTTTGTAATGCTCCAAATGTAGTATCAAGCTCTCCAGTAGAACCTACAATCCTAAACAAATGCGAGTCGCCATCTGAATGATAACAGGATCCAATAAATTTTTTTCCACATCCTGTTATATTCGTTAATATACATGCTGGATCACTCAAAGGTATTGTTTGAATTGAACTCAATACATTTCCTGTTTTACCATCATACAAACAAACTTGAACTCCTTGAGATGTAGAAGCTCCTACTAAAATATTATTGTCAGAATTGATTGCAATATTTGTTGAACTCGTTGCAATAATTCCTGTATCAATAGCTTGTCCGTTATTAAATGCTGCAACTTTACACGATCCATTTGGCATAATTTTTTCTAAACAAATATGATTGCTCAAATTTTTATAGACCGCATAAATTGCATCTTGATCATCTACAACAAAATCATCAATCTGACTATTAACATCTGTAGCATAATAGCCGCCTAAAAAAGGTGTTCCAAAAGAGGAAACAAAAGATTTACCATTGTTTTGATACCCACAAATAATACCAGTCCCTCTCGTGTAGCCACCAACAATAATTTGTCCTGATCTTTGCTCAGCTACAATAGTACCAACCATGAATGGAAGGATTTGTATAAATTCTGTATCAATAACTCCTGATGTTGTATACCTTAAAACTTTTTGCTGTCCATGAGTCGGCCCACCTACAAGATCTGTATCAATAGCACGCCCTGCAATAATTGGTCGGCCCTGCGAATCAACAATCAAACTATAAATATTGATCATTGGTTCTGGTGCAGTAAGTCCATGTATTCCAAAACTTGTTACGGGATACATGTTAACATCAACCAAACCAATCAAAAGATTTTTGCCGTTTCCAAAAGCTACATATATTGTTCCATCATTATTTGCTTGCACAGCATAGGCTGCATACCCATACAAACAATCCCATCCAGCAATTGCAGAAAAATCTTTTTGCCCCACTAATAAATCATGAACAGAACTATCAGCGGATCCTGGAATAATATTTGCTTGGAGATCCTTTGCAATTTCGGTTATTCCAGATTGTCCATGCAATCGCATCATCATAGGTGCTGCTTTTGTAGTATCTTGTTGCATATATCCACCACACATAATATCTCCAGTTGCTGCTTGAATAGACAATGCAGTTAAACAACGAGCATAATAATCTGATTGGTTATCAACAGTGAAAAACATAATACCAGGCGTTAAGCCCTGAGAATTAAATGTCGTATCTAATTGTCCATCAATCGTAATTTTTATCATCAGCATCGTAGCATGTACTTGGTCGTAACCAGCTAATAATAATGAACCATCACTTAAACCAATTATTTTTTCAATCTCGATATCATGACCAACCGATGAAATAATTAAAGTTCCTGTGCTACTAAAATGTTTATCATACACACCTGTCTGACAATCTAAACGAACAATGACAATATCTGTGCTCGTGCAAGCCGCAACAACAATATTTTGATAATTATCAAGAGCACAACAAACCGAATTGATATGAGACAGAGAGGAAAAAAGATTATCAACAACTCCTGGATTGCTAGTTGCGCTTGCAAATTTTGAGATTAAACTTCGACCATCACCATACAACGCAGCAAGATCAATCAATCCCGTTATGCTATTTTGATAGGCTATAAAAATATTTTCTTGAGAATTAATAATAACTCCATACAACCGCCCGATAGCTAAACCAAAATCAGAAGAACTTATTATGCCAGGTATAATACCGCTCATACAAAAAGTTGTATCAATTGCACCTGTTACCAAATCATACGCCACAAGTTGCCCTTGCTGCGCTGATAATTGTTGTGCTACCAACAATCTTTTAGTTCCTTGCAAAGCAATATCTGCCACAAAACTTCCTGCAATATTATTGTCTGCAACCCATAATTCATTACCATCTTGATCATATTTACGAACAATCGAACCTTGGTCACCATAACCTACAACATAAAAATTTGATGATAAATCTTGCAACGCCGCTACAAGATATTCATTTGTGTGGTGTAATGGTAAATTTAAAAATCCATTATTTCCAAATGTTGTATCAACAGATCCATCTGCTGTAATTTGCGTGAGCATCATATTGGAATTATTACTTGTATCAAGCTTGCCATCCATACCAACTAAAAAATTTCCTGTTGGCAGCTCTCGCATAGATTTTACTTTTTGCTGTAAAAAACGACCCGCAAAACCGTTACATGGAATTTGCGCTCCTGGATAATTTGTTTGCTGCCCAAATGAATAATCAATAGATCCTTGAGTAGTATGAGTTGGATATTGATTAACTTGAGAAATATATGTTTGATAATCTACATCAGAAAAATCAGGGTTTTGATGAAGCCCTGGCGTAAAACAATCTCCATAAACTCGAGAAAGTATTGGCGTAGAATTTTGCTGGATAGAAAAGATGCATCCTATTTTAAGAACACACAGTAGCAATAATAATCGGTGATTCATCTTCATAATATAACTGATAACCTCAACCATCTCTTACAACAAAAGTGTATTGATTTTTTTCAAAAAAGATTATGAAAAATAAAGAAGCAGCGTATAAAGTTATGATTCTTTATACGCTGCACATTAGAATAAAATTAAATAAAAAGCAAATAAGGATTAATTCTGAGAGCCAACAATGATGATTCGCCCATCTGGATGAATGACAGCATCATTAGCTGTTTGTGTTGTACCTGTTGAAACAACATATTTTATGTATCCAGGAGTTTGCGATGCATTAAAGGTTGTATCCATACCAGATAAGGTTGTTGTTGTACGAACCATGACAACTTTATTTTGCGTTGTGTTTGCATCATACCCGACAACCGTAACTTTACCATTCGTATCAACTAATAATTTAGCAATCGTTAAACTTGTTACGCTGCCAAGATTTGCAGAGGTTATGGTTAACGAAACATCTAAAACGCCTGTCGATAAATAACGATTAATGACATAATTGGTGCCTGAGTTATTCACAGCCGCAACAATAATTTTACCATTACTATCAAGCGCTATACGCATGTTGCTGTTACCAGAAATACCCGATATAACTGACGTCACTAAACCATTCGTTCCAAATGTTGTATCAAGCCCAGCGCCATTTGCTAAAATTCGTGCAACGGCAACTTTATTTGCTCCATCATTATACGCAATAACAATGCAATTTAAACTATCGATCACATGCGTATAAATAGGATTTGTTCCACGCGTCATGTAACCACCAAGTCCAAAAGTTTGATCCAACGCACCTGTTGGCGTGTAACCAAGTAACACGTCACTACCATTTAATCCTGTTCCACTGACAATAATTCTTCCCATTGATTGACGGCCAATCGCATTTGCTTGTATACCATCACCAAAGGCAACACCAGTTGGGTTACCTTGTAAGCCACCAAATGTTGAGTCTACTGCTTGTGAAGATAGATTATATTGCATAATCAAAGAACCAGAAATATTCAAAGTTGCATTGGTTGCATAACCAACAAGAATTGCTTTGTTAATCCCTGCAGAACTAAAGGTATACAAATCTTTTACATGTTCATATTGATAATTATGAGGCAACTGTACTTTGCCTGTAGTACCAAAATTTGTATTTGCTAACCCATTAACACCAAACATATTTAAGAACATGTAATTATCACTGCTACCAGAAACTTGGCCGTCTAACGCAACAACAAAGTTATTGTTGTCCTGTAATTTAATTGCTTGCGCAACTTGTCCTTGCGATGCCAAGCTTCCTGCAAGACCAAAGAATGCAATACCATTTGTACCAGTCAGCCCTAGGGTAATATCATTGGTACCAACTGGTTTTGCATTTGGAGATTGTGCACCTTCAGTAATGTATGGATTATTGTACGCACGAATTAATGTTGGGTTTGAATCTTCACGACCAACAATTAATAATCTACCATCAGGACGCACTGAACATGCACTGTACGTATGGCTTGATGTTCCTGTGCCAGCGTAGGTCATAATTCCAGGAATTGCACCTGTCGGATTAAATGTTGTATCAAGAGTAATCGCTGAAGTTCCTGACAACACACAGCGAGCTGCAAACATTGGATTTGTTCCTGATTGAGTTCCAACAACAATCACATTACCATCAAGCGTTGCTATAAAATCGGTCAATGTTGGACTCGTCAATCCAGTGATATCAAACTCTGCATTCACGACAGCACCATTGCCCGATGATGCTGATAAATTATTGAAAGTTTTTACCGCAATTTTTTGAACCGAGCTTGCCGTAATGTGTGCAGCAACAACAATATTGCCCGCAGAGTTTAACACTAAACGGACTTGCGCAACTTGATCAGCATTTGTAATCGCACCAGTAATGACACCTGCAGTTCCAAAACTTGTATCCAACTGACCGCTTGATGTTAATCGTGCAATATCAATACCTGTATTATTTTTATACGCAATAATTAATCTATCAAATTGATCTGCAGCAAGAGCATAAATTCCACTTGTTACTCCTGTGTTATAAGTTCCTGGAGTTACGAGAGCATTAAATGTCGTATCAATAGCTCCCACGTTGGTGTACGCTCGCAATATACCACGACCACTACTATCTTGGCCAGCTACAACAATACGAGAAAGCGTTTGTTCAATTGCAAGATTTCCTGTTGTTGATGATCCAAAAGAAATTGAACCTGTGGTATTAAAGGTAGTGTCTAATGCTCCTGAATTATCATTTTTATAACGACTCACCCAACCAGCACCAGCGCTTGTTGTACCAACTACTAATAAATTATTATTACCAGTCAGCATCATAAAGTTAACACCGTTTAAAGTATCGGTTGCAATACCACCTGTACCAAAGGTTGTATTTAAACTATTTTCTGCCGTCATGCGAATAATTTTTGATGATGTTGTACCATTATTTAATGCAATGTAACTGCCACCATCAGACAATCCTAAGATTGCTTTGGCTTGTGTTGAGTTTAATACTCCAGAACCAAGAGATGAAATAGCAAATGCTCCTGATGTACCAAATGTTGTATCAATCGTTCCTGCAACTCCTAGCGATGGAACTTGTTGAGTGTAGGTAACATACGAATCACCAAACACACGAGCGATGGTAGGATTTGATGATGTGCTATTGCCACCTGCAATCATAATACGATCATCAATATGAATGAATGCATCATACGCTAAATTCATCGATGTTGCCGCAGTGATCAATGCAGCGCCATTATTAAATGTGCTATCCATCGCAAAGTTTGCATCAAAACGAGCAACAACAATATTGTTGTTGCTCGTTTCGTAACCAACAAGAACGGTTTTACCATCTGATGTCGTGTAGATATTTCCAAGATGCGATGTGCTGCTACCACCAGCAGTAATCGTAATTGCTGTTGATGGACTATTTGCACCAGCACTTGTATAACGACGCGCCGTAAATCCTGAGGCTGTTGCAGCAGCAACAATAATATTGCCACTTGCATCTTGAGCAACTCGAATGTCATTGGTACTGTTAATTCCTGTAATTGCTGTACCAGAATTTAATGTTGTTATCGTTGCGCCATCAGAACTGACTTTTTGTAAAACTGCGGTACCAGCATTGGAATAAGCAATTAAAATTTGATCTAAACTCGTAATTGACATACCAGCAATTGGAGCTGCAACAGTCGTTGCAACAATACCATTTGTTCCAAATTCTGTATCAAGAATTCCTACTGGAGTATACGCATACAGACTACCTGCTGTAGCTCCAAGACCTGCGACAAGTAAACGCGTTGAACTTTGTTGCCCAACTTGATACGCACCTTGCGTCAAGTTCGTCGTTGGTGTTGACCAGCCAGATAATGCTGCACCAGAATTTGTGTAGGCTGCAACCCAACCCGTTGAAGATTCACCACCAGATACAAAAATATTTCCCCTCGCGTTAACATACAATCCATGAACATCTGCATTACCTCGCAATCCCACATAACCATTTGGACTATTGAATCCTGTTGTATCTAAAGTTAGATCTTTGAGCAATCTCAAAAGAACCGAGTTTGTTCCATTATCAACAACACACAACATGCTACCGTTACTATAATTGTATAAACGTTTTATTGCATATCCAGAAAGACTTAGACTTGCTGGTATCAATGTTCCACTCGTTGCTGGATTTAATGTTGCATCTAAAGTTCCTGCAGCAACTTTGCCGGGCATTTGTGCATACTGAGTAATGTATGGATAACCATAGACACGCATGAACACAGGCCCTGTACTATTTGCACCAACCATAACAACACGACCATCTGGTTGCACTGCAAGACTATTCATAGCTGTTGCAGAAGATGGAGTAAACGAAGCAAGACCATTCACACCAAATCCTGTATCAACCAGACCTGTCGAACCAATAATTCTAAATGTCACCATGCTGCTTGTTGAACTATAAGCACTTCCTATAAAATCTGTCCCAACACCAACAACTTTTGTCACAATCGGAGAATTTGCTGATAAAATTGTTTGAGCAGAAGAAATCGCAACGCCTGTTGTTCCATTATAAACCACAGTTTGCACCTGTGAACTTGTCGTCACTGCAACTAAAATATTACCAGAACTATTGATAGCTATACGTGCTGGCTGCGTTGTTGATGCAACAATACCTGTATCAACAACAGCTCCACTATTAAATGTAGCAACAATTCCTGAACCATTTGCTGTTAATTTCCCAACACATACTTTATTTAAACTATTGCGATACACGAAATAAACATAATCATTGCTATCAACAACAAAATCATCGACTTGCGTATTGCTAGTTGTTGCAAAGTAACCAAATAATGATGCTGGACCAAAAGAAGTTTCTGTTGCTAAACCAGTATTTTGATACGCATTAATCGCGCCTGCTGAACTTATTAATCCACCAACTAACAATCTTCCAGATTTTTGCTCTGCAATAGCTGTACCAACAGTTGATGATAATGTTGTTGCAAAATTGACATCAACAATTCCTGCTGCTGTAAAGCGTATCACCTTTTGTGCAGATCCTTGTGTTCCAGAAACTAAAATTTTCCCTGCTGCATCAACAATTAAACTATTGACCGTTGTCATAGTTTGTACTGCCGTCAGTCCATTGGTTCCAAAAGAGCTCACCGGATTCATGTCTGCATCAACTTTACCAACAATAACATTCGTACCATTTCCAAAAGCAAGATAATAACTACCATCACTATTTGCTTGCACTGCTCGCGCTGTATACCCAGCAAGAGAAGACCAATTGGTAAGAGTAGAAAGTGTCAGACCACCATCAACTGCTGTATCAATTGGATCAAGTGTTACATCAATCGCACCAGGAACTGCTTTTAATAGTGCATTTGATAATTGTGAATTATAAGTATCACCAAAAAATCGTGCAAGATAAGGAACTGATGAACCATTATTACCAACAATATAAACTCTGCGATCTAAACTTAAAGCTCCTGCAGCAACTGTTGTTATTGCACCTGCGGCAAGATTTGCAATACCTGCAGGAGATGTTGTAGTATAGGTTGTATCAAGCGCTATTGTCGTTGAACTTGTTGCAGCAACTCGAGCAACAATACTATTATTATTCGTCGCATTATAACCAATAACATAGATATTTTGCATCGAGTCAATAAACGTATTTGCTAAGCTTAAAATATTCAAAGCTATCGTAATTGTCGATATCGATCCTGTTGATGAGCCTGTTGTCGCATTAAAACGAGCAACTTTTAAAATATTACCCGCGAGTGTACCATCTTGTACAACCACAACGAGTTGCTGATTTGTCGCATCTAAAACTAGATCAATTTGTGATGACGACAAAGCAGTTGTTTGAGCAATTGAACCTACAGCAAACGAACTATCAATAGCTGTACCATTTGCTAAAATACGCTTCACTTTAATCGTTGAAGAACTGGTATCTTTGTACGCAATGTACATTTTATTTGAACTATCAACAGCTAGGTTATACAAGCCTGTCGCAACGCCCGTCGCAAAATATCCAAGACCATTACCAAAAGATAGATCCAATGCAGAACCTGTAGCATTGTAAGCAGCAATAATTCCCGAACCGCTTGTTTGGCCTGCTAATAAAATTCTACCATTTGTTGATTTACGAATCGCCGTTACTGCCGTCATCGATAAACTATTTGGCACAGAAAGCGATGTAACAACTCCTGTTGAACTTATTTGTGCAGCCCACGGCGTTGTGCTATTCATACCCGCGACATAAATCGATCCATCATCATTGATGCCGTTCGCAACATACATATCATTAACAGCTGATGCGTTAGAGATCGTAACAATACCCGTACTATTAAATGTTGTATCAAGAACTCCTGCTGGTGTTAATTTTGTTACAAATGTTTTACCGCTTGCATTAGATGTCATCAACATTGCACCATTGCTATAGGTATACAATTGTTGCGGAGCACCTAGCGTTGACGCTAAAGCTGTATTTAAATTTAAAGCTCCTGAACTATCAAGCGTTGTATCCAAAATACCTGGAGCAACTTCAAATGGTTGTTGTTCAGACTCTACAACATAACTATCTCCGACAATACGCATAATCAATGGCACATTGGTTGAACCAAGACCACAGGTATAAATTGCGCCATCAACCGCAATAGTTCCACTGTACATATTTGTTGAATTATTAATGGTATAGGTTAAAACGCCTGCTGTATCTGGTGATTTAGGTGTTGGATTCCACGTAGCATCAAGAGCTCCTGCTGTAGATAAACGCACTGCAAACAATCTGCCATTACCACCTGCTGTATTAAAACCAAGTGCAATTATTTTATTTTCACCAGACATTTCATTCGTTGTCATAACATGCGTTAAGGTAACACCTGCTGTTCCAATATTTGTAATCGATTTAATAGCTCCTGTTGTATTAAATGTTGTGTCAACAGCACCAGTTGCAAGATAACGAATCATGCTGATACCTGTACCTGTTGAACCAGTTGACGATGCAACAATTACTTTATTATTAGTATCAATTGCCACTCTAATTTCTGATGAATTTTTCGGTGTGATTGTTGTATTTAAAACTCCCGATGTTGCAAAACTTGTCACAAGTCCACTACCATTTGCTTGTACTTTTGATACTTTTACCGTTGTCGCTGCATAAGCAACTACAATCGTATCATCACTATTAATCGCGAGGTTGTAAGCGCCTGTTGAACCTACTGTATATTGACCTGGCGTTACGCCTGAAGGATTAAATGATGTATCAATCGCAAGCGTTGTATTTGATCCTGTTAATTTATCTTGCCATGCAACTAAAACTCCATTACCGCTCGTATCATTACATGCCGCAATGTAACGGCCAGATTTTTGTTGATAAACATGGTTCACCGCAGCAATATTTGATGGCATCGTTGCAGTCACATCAACAACTCCAGCTGTAGTTAATCGCTTCATCCAGCCTGCACCACTGTTGACGCCGGCAATAATTATTTTACTATTTGCATCAACAGAAATATGATTAATTCCTGTTAACGATGAAATCGTCAGAATACCACGTGATCCAAAAGTAGTATCTAATTTCATGCTCAATGTATTAACGCGAGCAATTTTAATTGATGTTCCCGTATCAACACCAATTAATAATTTACCTTGATTTGCATCTGTTGAACGATAAGCATACATAACTTTTGCACTACCAGAAGCAATCAACTTATTTAAACTCATAGCGCCAGTTTTATTAAAGGTCGTATCAAGCATACCTGGCGACCCAATAGCTGCTGCAGAAGCTTTAATTTCTGTCGTTCCTGGTTGACCAAATAAACGCATAACCATGGGCATAGAATCATTTGCTGTCATTTGTTCATAACCAGCAACGACAAGATTACCCGTAGCTGATTCAATCGCTAAATCTGTAGCAACGCGCGTATTATAAGCTGAAGATCGGTTACCTATTTTCATTGATGTCATACCAGGAGTTGCACCTTGACTATTAAACGTTGTATCAAGCGCTCCTGTTGAATCTATACGAATAACAAGCATGCTATTATCAATTGCAACATCATACCCTGTCAATAAGATAGATCCATCACTCACACCTGTTATTTTTTGTAACATAACAGACGTACCAACAGATGAAATTGTTAAAGAGCCTGTATTGTTAAATGTAGTATCAATTTCACCAGTTTCACCATCAAGACGATTTACAATGAATCCCCTGCCAGTTGATGCTGCAACGACAATATTATAACTCGTATCAAAAGCGATACGAACATTATTTGCTGCAATCGATGTTGATGCAAAAACATTCGAAACTATACCGTTGTTACCAAATTGAGCAACTAATCCTGTACCATTATTTGCAATTGCTGCAACATCAATTGCATTCGTGCTACTATTTTTATACGCAACAAAAAGAATTTCTTGTGAATTAATAACACCACTAAAAATTGGGCCCATGTTCAAACCAAAGTCTGTTGGTAAAATTACCCCTGGAGTCACCCCTGCTGCATGAAAAGTTGTATCAAGCGCGCCTGTAGAAGTAAGATGCGCACTTAATCTTCCCGTCGTTCCTGTAACTTGCGTGCATAATAAAAGACGATTGGCGTTCTGAAAAACAATTCCTAAACCTTGATATCCTGCTGTATTAATATCACCAACCCATTGTTCAACACCTTGACTAGTATATTGACGTAAAATCCCACCCGATGTTGAATAACCTGCAACATACAAATTATTCAATGAATCTTCTGCAACTGATACTAAATATTCATCGGTCTGATGCGATGGCAATACAACTTTACCAGCTCCACTTGCAAAAGTAGTGTCTGTTAAACCAGCCGATGTTAATCGAGTCAACATCATATTTGAATTGCTGCTTGTTGAAAGAAATCCATCCATACCAACTAACATATTTTTCGATGCAAGCTCAATAACAGATCGAGCACGTTGCATCAAAAACACACCATACAAACCATCAAACGGACTAACTACCCCTGGATATAACTCAGAAGTACCAAAAGTTGTATCCTGCAAACCTTGTTGTTGCGAAATTGGACATTGATTGACTGATGCTGTATACGCGTCATGAAACATCGAAGAAATATAAGGAGTTGTCGTCGTTGAACTTGTCTGCGATCCTGCAAGATATAATCTGCCATCACCAGAAACTGCCGCACCCAATAGATAAGAATTTGTTGTTGGCGTTCCAACGCTAAATTCATTAAAACCTGTACTATTAAATGTTGTATCTAAGATGCCTACTCCCGTAATTCTAGTTACACGATTTTTTATAGTGGTTTCGTTTGAACCAACCAATAAAACCATATTGTCTGAAGTTGTCAGCAAAGATCTCAAATTTAACGTATTGCCAGTACTGCTCACGGTAACATTCGTAAACGCTGAATTTGTACCACCATTTGAACTTAAAATTGTTGCAACTTTTAACGCAGTTCCAACTTGCGCTGCAATCACGAGATTATTATTCACATCCAATGCCATGCGAAGCTGAGATCCAGTTGCGCCAGCTAAATAACTGATCGTTGCAATACCACTTGTTCCAAAAGTTGTATCTAAAATACCTGATGCTGTAAATCGCACAACCTTAACAGCATTTGAAGAATCAAGACATGCAACATAGATTAAATTATTCGCATCAACGACACCATTGTATAAACCATTCGTACTTGTTGGCAAGCCTCCTGCACCATTGAAAGTAATAAGACCTGATGATCCGAAAGTTGTATCTAATGAGCCTGCTATAGTCGATGTTCCTGGTGTATAACTAGCAATTTGAGCATGAGTATTATTAAACCCAACAGCAATAATATTTCCTGTTAATTGTTGAGCTAAACCACCAATAAATCTCCATGTTCCACCTGTAAACGAAACAACAGAAGATCCATTCATATTGACTCTCTTGAGCCATCCTGCCGTTCCTGATGTTGTATCATTTCCTCCGGCAACTAAAATTCTTCCTTGTGTATCAACAAGCATTGCTTGCGCTGCTAAGGTTGATGACCCAAGATCAACAAGTCCGGATGTTCCAAAACCTGCTGAAATAAATATTCCTGCTGAATTATAACTAGCTAAGAAACTGTTTGATCCTGATAAACTTAAGGCTCCTACAATCGTACCGTTTGGCAAAACATCTATTGCTCGAACTTGCCCACCTGCAAGTTGGCTATTAGAACTCACACTACCAGCTGATCCAAAAGTTGTATCTAAAACACCTGGCAAGCCTTGCGATGGTTCTTGTTGAACACCATCGATAAAATAATCTCCATAAACCCGTGAAATTGTTGGTATTGCATTTGGAATTGCTTGTAATTTTTGAATAAGATTTATATCGAACAAACTACTCAAAAATATAATAATTAATACAAATCTCGTTTTCACTATCTATCCCTTTTTTATAAAAAATATAACGGCATAGATTGCAACCTATATTGTTCATATAAAAAAAGAAAGAGAACGCCCAAGATTTAATTTTTTGTATGAAGAAAATTTGTAAGCGGACTGAGAAATTTTGATATTTCTCAGTCCGCTTACAAATGTCATCAAATTTTTAAAATTTAATTAGTATCTTCTGTCGAGGGCATAATTCTTTTTTTACAAGGAAAACACAATAAACGCGAGAAAAATCTTGTTCTATTATGATGCACAGGAATTTCTTGACGATGATTAGTGGCTTGACTCACCGATCTAATATCTAAACTTGTATCAACGCTCAAGACTTTAGATTGATCATTACTTTGATAATCACTCAATCTACCATCGATTAAACGTTGTTATTTTTCATCAAATGCTATATTTAATGCTTGAAATGTCTGCAAAGAATATTCTACTTTAACCTCAATATGAGCTGATCCACATAAAAAGTTAGAACTCATACCTAAAAACAATATCCATATATTTTTCATATAAAAATCCCTTTCACTTAAAAAGCTTAATTACCCCATATAAATAGCATAACACAAGCATTATTAAGCGCAAAAGGCTCACCATAAAATCACATTCCAGTATGTAAACGTGTAACTATTTTTATTTTGTAAGCTTTTGACGAGCAGCAAATCCACGATGCAAAGCCTGTATTTTTGTTGCAGCTCTATCAGCTTGAACTCCTTTTGCCAATTGATTTCTATCAATCACTGTTATTTGTTGAGTTGAAGAATTAACTACCTGAGCTTGTGTTTGAATGGCAGAAGCTGAGCTACCTACAAGATTAATATCCCCAATCACCCCATCTCTCTCCATGATCATGGTATAAATTGGAGCAATCTCAACATTTCTACATCTTTGTTTATATGCTACAACATGACGATTTTGATAAGGTAAAATACAAGGAGCACAACACAAAGATCCAATAACCCTACAAGGATAACAGGCTACATAATTAGCCTTTTTAATAAAATCTTCACAAGAATCACATTTTGCACAAGGATGAACGATAGAAGGTTCAGGATCAATAGGCACTAAATAACAACATAAAATCCGCATACACGGAGTATTTAAAAAACTAGTTGTAGCTCGTTCGTCAATGTCATTTAACGCAAAAGTATATAAAGCGCTGTTACATAATGGAGCAGCATTTTGAACTTCTTGGTCATTATTATTTTGACTTGCAAACAATAAAAACGAAATGCAATTCAACACTAAAAAAATAATTTTACTATTTATTTTCATCTTCAATCTTCTTATTTTATTTTCGGGTACAAAACTAAATCCATATATTTCTCATCGTGATGACAAACGTCTTTAAAACCGAATTGTCCTTCATAGACTGAGCGAGCTTTTGTATTGGCTAGACGAGTAAAGGTTGAAAGTTTAATAGCTCCACGAGCAACTGAATCATCAATAAAATATTGCACGAGCTTTGCTGCATACTTTTTACCACGATGATCTTTATCGACAATCAAAAACAACATGTGCCACCAGTAAGGTGATTTTGGATAATAAGCTAAAAATCCAACGGTTTGATCAGACTCACGTAAAACTTTAAGTACCAAATTGCTATTGGCTGAATATTGCGATGATGATCGATTATCTAACATAAAATCAACATCAAAATCTGTTTCGCTAATTTTGTCCCAATCACCGTAATACAACATTTTCCAATCATCATGGAACATTTTTTTGATTGCAACTTTATCACGAGATGCTTTATAATCAACGATTTTATTGTCATGAGATGTCAATGCATATCCATACCAACCAATCACGACACCAGCTGTCATTATCGTGAGTATAAACACAAAACGACGATACGATGTAAAAAAAACCATCTACTTCCTTTTTATTTTATAAATCAATATACACAAAATTATGAGCGTTTTTCGCCTTCATATTCTATTTCATACAATAATAAACCTTTTGCCGGAGAATTTGGCAAGATTTGAGCAGGATCTTTTTTTGCAAGAGCAATAGAAATATCTTCACACGAAAATTCATCTTTTGATGCAACAGCCAAAGCAGCTCCAACAATCCTGCGAATCATATAGCGTAAAAAACCTGGCCCCTTGACCACAATTTTATGAGCTTTCTTATTTTGGTCATATTCTACATGAATAGAATGAATCGTACGAATCGTACTGTGCATATCATATCCAGTGCAAAACGATCGAAAATCATGCGTACCAACAAAAACTTGCAGCGCTTGCTGCAATACCTGCAAATCAACTGGGCGAGAAAAATACCAACCATATTGTTGCACAAACGGCAATGGTCGCTCGGTAAAAAATAAATAATGATATGTTTTAGAAACGACAGCATGACGAGGATTAAAATCATCTGCTGCAAGAGTGATACTCATAATAAGAACATCATGAGGTAGGTGGTTATTCCATGCGAATTTTAAAGTTTCGGGTGCGATCTTCATATCCAATGCAAACGATGCAACTTGCCCTAAGGCATGCACACCAGCATCGGTACGAGACGCACCCGAAATTGAAATCTTCTGCTTAAAAACAGATCGAAAAGAATCTTCTAAAACTTGTACGACACTTATATCTTCCGGTTGTCTTTGCCACCCATGATAAGCAGTGCCATCATAGGCAACAACCATTTTATAAACTGCCATACAACCTTCTCAGCTAGTTATTAGTAAGAAGTTGCGCAATATGGCAATAACGCCATAACACGAGCATTTTTAATCTCTCTTGCAACCATTTTTTGATATTTGCAGCTATTGCCAGAAATACGCGCTGGTAAAATTTTACCACGCTCAGTCAAGAACTTACGCAAGAAACCTGCGTTTTTGTAGTTAATTTCTGAAACTAAATCTGGGTTATTGCAAAATCTACAGTGCTTTGAGCCGCCTGTTGAATCTTTGCGTAGCTTTTTCTTTAAAAGACGAGCACTAATTTTTAATTTAATTTTTTTTGTCATGATTTAAATCCTACTCGATTGTATCTTCGAAATCTTCTTCATCTTCTTCAAAACTTACTGCTGGAACAGCTTTCGCTTCTCTACCAGCAACCCCACCAACAATAGACTTCTCTTCAGTCTTCTTGCCACGGAATGTACCTTTTGGTTTCAAAAGACCTTCCATGTCATTTTTTTTCAAGAAAGAATCGATATCATGAGGTGTATCTTCTAATGATTCTGGACGTTTATATTCCAAAGAAGCTTTTTCATCAAGACGACAGATCATATTTTTTACAATAAGCGTATTGAATTTAAACACATAAGAACCACGGATATCTTTTAATAAAGCATCACGTTGTTCTTTTGCAACTTCAAAACGAGTTAAGAAGTAAACACCATAATCATTTTTATTAACAGGATAAGCCAATCGGTATTTTCCCCAACGCTCAAATGATAACATATCACCTTGAGCTGCTCTTACAGACTTTTGAAAGTAAGACTTAATTGATTCGATTTCGTCGCCAGTAATCTCTGGGACAGTAAGAAATAACATTTCGTAACGTAACATACGCACCCTATATGGATACTATACAAAAGCTTCGCTTTGTATAATAGGTTAAACAAACAGTAAATACTATAAAAAGTATACCAAACACTAAGCTTTTTACTAGTATTTGGCATACTTTTTAATCTAAAATCAAAAATAAATTGCTGGACTATGCTAATTTTTGAATTCTTTGAACAATACGTCCAATAATTCTAAAATGATCTTTACCGCGAATCAAAGCTACTGGAGCTTCTTTATGATTAACAGATTCAAGCACAATGAACTCATCTGTATACGTTACACGCATAATTGCTTTAACTGGAGTCTCGTTGCCATATTCAACCGCACCGATATCACCTGAGCGAGTCCACATTTCTGGAGAGATAATTAAAAAATCACCTTTAGTAAATGTAGGGAAAAGGTTGTTATTGTCGATTGATAGCGCAAACATTGCATTATCAGTTGTATTTAAAACAGGTACAAAAATCTCTTTAAAACCTGTTGTAATTTGCATTAATTGGTTATTGTACGGAGATGGATTTGATGGAATATCACCTACAGCTGGAACAATCTGAACCTTTAAGCTCAGGTCAGAAGTTTCTGGTAAACTAACATTACTGTCAATATTATCAGTACGTTTACGACGTTGAGCAAATAATTCTAATGGACTTAACTCAAAAGCATTTGCTAATTTTCTTAATGAATCTTCATTCCAACGGCGTGTACCATTTTTAATGTGAGTTAAATAACTTTCAGACATGCCTGTTTTTTCAGCTAGAACTTTTGTAGTCCAACCTTTTTCACGCAAAAGTTCTTTTACACGCAACTCAGTTGATGTTGAAAAAGACATTATAATCCTCCCGATATCGGAAAATATTTGGTAGTATGATATTTGAAACAACTTATTACAAGCAAGAGTATATATCTGCAATTTTTTGTCAATCGAAATAATTACACAGTGAAAGAAAAAAATATAAAAGCTGAAAAAAACAATTCTAATTTATATGAACTAGAAATCGATTTTTGGCAAGAAAATAAACTTATTTGTGGAGTTGACGAAGTTGGTAGAGGTTGTCTAGCAGGCCCTATTGTCACAGCTGCTGTTATTTTAGCCCCACATGCAATCAACAAAAATATCAAAGATTCCAAACTTCTATCTTCGCTTCAAATTGAAAACATTTCAGAATGGATCGTCAAAAATAGTTCGTATGCCATCGGTATCAGCAACCCCAGAATTATCGATCAAAAAAATATCTACACAACAACGCAAATCACCATGAAAAAAGCATTATTTCATCTCTTGGCTTCAACAGACACAGCTCCCGACGTAATCGTCATCGATGCCATGCCATTAATCCTAGAAAATAGTTCTTACAATGCTATACCCATAGAATCGTGGGTACAAGGCGAGTCTAAGTCAGCATCTATAGCCGCGGCATCAATCATTGCAAAGATGACTCGCGATAGAATCATGCAAAAAATGCACCTTTCTTTCCCTGCTTATGGATTGTATAATCATAAAGGATACGGCACACCTGCTCACATTGCAGCTCTCAAACAACAACAAGCATCAGTCATTCATCGAAAAACTTTTATTAAAAATTTTAAAGGCTCAAATCATGACATCCCAGAACAACAAAACCTGTTTCGCTGAAGTCTTAGAAAGTAGCATCTCGACATGGCAAGCCCAAAGCTGGCAATGGAATGCCATTCCTGAATTTGGGTCACTGGTCACTGCAACCTCAAACGGGCGGACAATTTTTGGAATAATTTATGATATTAGCACTGGACCGATCGATCCAATTCGTCAACCGGTAGCTTATCAAAAAACAGAAGAAGAACTGCTCAAAGAACAACCCCAAATTTTTGAATTTTTAACGACATCATTTTCTTGCATTGCTATCGGTTACATGCAAGCATCCGACTCCGCCAATCCAGCCGTCGCCAAGGCTATGGCCGACTTTCGGGCTACGACGGACAAGGGGGCTGAAAAAATTGTGTACAATCTACCACCACAACCACCTAAAATACATACTTTTGTATGCCATGCAACGCAAGAAGAATACGAACAATGTTTTGCAAGCGAACAATTTTTATATCTTTTGTTTAACTCTACGCTGCAGCTCAACCTACAAGAACTTTTGCTCGCGATCATCAAACATCAACTCAATCGCAAAACATTAACAAAAAAACGACTCAATGCATTCATCGAATCGTTTTTTATGCTCAATAAAAATAATTATCTACAAACTAAAATGTTTTTATCTCGACTGCAACAACTTGTAGGATCTACTCAGTTGCCTTAAACTCTATGAATAAAATTAAAAATAGTTGAAAAGCCTACGATTTTTTACAAAAATCTCCGGAAATAGGATGGCGGCGGCCATAAAACGCTTTTTAAAAAAGTGAATTAGGCCCACCGGCCTGCAAAACCCCGAAGTTTTCGTAGAAAACGTAGGGCAAAATGCAATATTATAAAATCAACTTACAGAATCTAATTTTTATCAACTTAACCTTGCACAACAATAAATTTTTCTTTCTGATGAGATACGACAAGAGCATGCGCCCCATAACCAGAAAGTCCTCCAAGCACAAATCCTGCTCCTGCAGCACGCGTATATTTACCATTTTCTACCCATGCAAAAAATGATTCGCTTAAAGTTTTTTTAGCATAATTGTAATTGTAGGTATTGTGATTTGTCGTTGCCGTAGAATTTTTAGCAAAATTCAAAAATCCAGAAGCCGTTGCCGCTTGCTCACTTTCACTTTTTGCCGCTTGAGCCACAGGTGGCATTGAACTTTGACGATGCAATGTCGATTCAGTTTTTGAAACATTTACAGCTTCATTGGTTGTAAATTTATTTTGAAACTCTTTGGATTTGACAACAATCAGTTCTTTAACTTTCGTTGATGATCGGCTAGCAGCAATTAATGCAGCTCGAAAATAAGATGCTTGCGCTGATTGCATCGCAGAAAATAAACATACACATAATAACATTTTTATATATTTCATTGCTGTATAACCTTTATACTCAAGTAATTATTATTACGAGTAGAATATCACCCCCATAAAAATTGCGCAATCGTTTCATATCGCTTTAAAAAAAATATAAACGCAAACCTTTTTGCGAAAATATAAATTCTTTGTGATACTTGTAGTATAGATAAAACATTTTGAAAACGAATTAATACACCTACGATTTGATCTCACTTTGTGATTTCTATTTCGCTCTCGCTTCATCTTCCGACTTCGCCAAGGCTACGCCGGACGCAGCCGGAAATAGAAATGCTGAAAGCAGATCAAACGGAGTGGCGGCGCCCACTATCCGCTTTTAAAAAAGCGAATTAGTCCCGCCGGACTCAAATTCCCCGGAGTTTGCAAAGCAAACGAAGGGCTTAACGACTTCATATTAAAATGTAATCTCTATGCCTGTTTTTACATAAAACATCTGACAATAAAAATCAATGCGACAAAGGATTATGAATGTTTGATTTTATTAAGAAAAATCTGCAAAAAATTTACTCTTCCATCACAACCAGCTTACTGACGATATTTTCTGCAAAAAAAATATCTCAAGAATCTTTGCAAGAAATCGAACGAATTTTAATCACCGCAGATACTGGTGTTGCAACCACAAAAAAAATTATTGCATCGCTCAATCAGCAATTTGCTGCAGGCACAATGACTGAAGGCTCACAACTCCAACAAGCATTAGAAAAAGAACTCTTGCTCACGCTTACTCAAGCTGGCAAACCAAAAACCAACTCGGCCATATTTTTACTCATTGGTATTAATGGCAGTGGTAAAACAACTTTTGCAGGCAAACTTGCACACTCATTGCGATCACAGGGTAAAAGTTGCTTACTTGCAGCTGCAGATACATTTCGAGCTGCTGCTCCAGGACAACTCAAACAGTGGGCAACATTAAGCCAGTCAGATATTTTTATCGGCGCCCTCAATCAAGACCCTGCTGCAATCGCTTTTGGCGCGTGTGAAAAATATAAAAAAGATCAGACGGATATCTTAATTATCGATACCGCAGGCAGACTACAAACAAAAGAAAATTTAATGCGAGAAATCGAAAAGATTAAAAAAGTAATTCAAAAACAACTTCCTGGTCAAACAATTCATACCCTACTGACTGTCGATGCGATGCTTGGGCAAAATTCATTTGATCAAGCAAAAGTTTTTCATGAAGCTGTGCACATCGATGGCATCGTGCTGACAAAAATTGACGGCACCGGCAAAGGCGGTATTATATTTTCGATCACGCAACAGCTACAAATTCCCATCGAATATATTTCTTACGGCGAACAGATGCAGGATATTAAAAAGTTTGACGCTCAAGAATACGTAACCAATCTTGTTGGCTCATTTAAAGATACAGAACATGCATCAAATAATTAATTTCATAGTTCAAGAAACCAATCTATCACCTCAAGAAGCATGGTGGTTGCTCGAATTTGTCACGAATAAAAGTCGAGCACAACTTCAAACAACTTATGAAAAACTAACTGCAGCACAACAAGAAAATTTAGATGCATACATTGAACAAATTGCTGTCCATCACAAACCACTTGCCTACATTTTAGGTTGGGTGCCATTTTTAGACCTCAAACTCTTCGTGACACCACCAACCTTAATTCCTCGCCCAGAAACAGAAGCTTGGGTCTACGACCTTATTACTATGATTAAATCATCTCAACAAGATGATTTAATCATACTGGACATCGGCACGGGCTCTGGCTGCATCGCCCTATCGCTCGCGCAAGCCTTCCCTGCTGCACAAGTTTATGCTGTTGACATCGCGCAATCAGCGTTAGACTTGGCTCAAAGAAATGCTGTGCTCAATAAGATTGTAAACATTACGTTTATCCAATCTGACCTGTTTGCCAATCTACCTGCAGATCTTAAGTTTGATCTGATTGTCTCAAACCCACCCTACATCGACCCTGCAGCTCAATTAGACCAATCGGTTTTAAATTGGGAGGATCATGGCGCATTATTTGCACACAATCAGGGTATGCAGATCATCGAACAAATCGCAGCGCAAGCACACACATATCTTAAAAAAAATAACGAACTGGCGTACCAACTCGTTATGGAAATCGATGTATCACAAGGTGACATCGTTAAAAATCTACTTAAAAATTGCGGTTTTAAAAACGTTGAAATCCGCAAAGACCAATTCGATCGCGATCGCACCGTGTGGGCCTGTCCATAATTTTTGAAGAAAATGATGAATGCAGACTGAAAATAACCGTCAGATCGACAAAGCAAGACAAAAAACACAAAAGCTACCGCAAGCGCAGCTCTTCTTGATAAAAAAGATACAACCCAAAACCCAAGGCTGTCAGTGAGGCAAAAGAAGTTGTTGAAATTGGTTGCCCCAAAAATAGTGAGGCGTAGAGTAACCCAAAAGCAGGTTCTAGAAAGCTTGCAAACGCAACAAATGTTGCACTGTATTGCTTGAGCAGAGTCGAATATAAATTGTAAGCAAACGCTGTAATCATAGCAAATAATAAAAGTAGCCACCAAAAATCTTGGGTCACTTGCATTGCAAAAAGCGCTTTGCCTTGCATCATGACAGAAAATAACAACGTCAATCCACCGCCAACAACCAACGCTGCGCCCGTAATTAACGAAGATGGCACATGGACAGTTTTATGCATTTCTTGATTTAAAATCCATCCGTAAGCAAAAGTTATCACCGCAAGCCCAAAAGCTATATACCCAAGCATCGCTAAATACACCGGAATATCATGCGATGAACCATGCGCTGCTTCTAAAATAATGGGTATGACTGCGGCAAAACCAATCATTAATCCAGCAATTTTCTTTGGCGTAAGTTTTTCATCCTTTAAAAAGAATAAAAGCAAAGCTGTTATAAAAGGTGCTAAAACAAAAACAAAACAGGCTTTCACCGGGTCAACATATTGCATTCCCCAAGAAAATCCAATTGCCGATAACGTGTACAAACAAAAAGCATATTTAAAAAAAGATGGGCAAACTAACTGCGGCAACTGCTGCCACATTGTTTTTTTATGTCGTAAAAAATATAACGTGAGTAAAATAACACCACTTCCAAAAAATCTTACCCCTGCAACAAAAAATGGGTAATGGTTTTGGGTTAAAATAGTACTACCCAAAAACATGGTGCTCGTAAAACATAGATATAAAAACGCGACTGTTAACACATGACGCCCTTCAAAAATTGAAAATAATTTCATTATGATTATAAATTTTGCTATCGCTTTATACAAGGATATTTTAAAAAGTTACAAAATATATCGTAACGAATAAAAGGTACAAAATTCAAGATCAACTTGTTTTTTAATTTTGCTTTTTTATTTTCAGACACTTATACTAGCTGCCAGGCAAACGCATCCTCAAAATCTAAGGGAATATCATGATGAAATTCAATGTTAGCTTGTTTCTTACAATTTCTTGCACAACTCTCAATTTTATAGCATCTGATCATGGCTCTCAAATAAAATTACAAGATACTCTGCCTGCCGCCGCCGCAGCCACTGTAGAAATTTCAAATCCTCAAGTTAAACCTGTTCCTTATTCAGAGCTGCGTTATTCAGTCTGGACGTTTGCTGGCAAAACAAACACAAGTTACCTAATTGAATGTAATGCAGATGGATCTCTTGGTGCCACACTTGAAAAAGAACCAATTCGAGCTAAAACTTTATACAGCAGATCGATAGGTGAACGCTTTGGAAAAGATTTACACTATGAACGCAATCAAGAACGATTAGAAACTGTGATAAACATCGGTAAAAAATATTCCAGAGATCTTAAAAATGCAGAAAAAACTACTACCCAACCAAAATTAGAACTTGATCAAGATATAGCTATGCAATTTAGACCTCAACAAGAACAAGCTTTACTTGCATTACTTTCTCAACAAAAAAATGAACTTGAAGGCTTGAGGGCTGATAAAAAAGCCGCTGAAGAACTTGCTTTAAATATTTTTAATCAAGGCGTTGAAAAAATGAAAGCTCGAGCTGCAATCGCATCTCATAACTATGCTTATTTAAAACAACAATCAAAAGATGCTCACAATTTATCTTACAACGCTGATAAAAAAGAACCTTACAAAACTATTGAATCATTTACTGCTTTACTCGACTCAATACCAGCACAAGCACAAGCTGCTCAAGAAAAAAACACAGGAAAATAAAAGAATGATCCTTATGAAAAATGTTGTGACAAAAACCAGCTTGATAGTTCTATTCTGTTCATCAACAACTTTTTTTTGCTCTGATAATCCAAATCGCTTTACTACTTTTTTACAATCAGAACAAGTACAAAAGGTGAAAGAGCTGACATGTTCAGTAGCAAAAAAAGGATACGAGACAACTGCATGGGCAGCAACATCAACAATTCAATATGTGAGAAATAAAAGTCAAGTCTCGGCAAATCAATCTGACGATAAAAATTCTATAGCATGCCAAGGCTATCAATCTCATTCTGACTCTGATTCAGACTCTGAATTTTCTACAATTAAAATATCGAGCAATAATTTTTTTAGAGATCAACAGGAACTACAAGCAAGCTTAGAAACTGATACTCCTAAAACTATACGAAAGCTCAATACCTTCACCGTAGATTGTTTTACAAAAGAAAATCCAGAAAAATTATCGACACAAAAAGACATGCTGCATACTTTTGCGCTACTGCAAGAATCTTGCAACCAAAGCAAGCAATTAGCTCTTGACCCTGCTATAGCCAATGATTACAATGCTCAACAGCGCGCATTACTCATCAACAAAATAGAAGAACATGCTCATACCGTTGAGCCTGAATTCGAAATAGTCTACCAAGCAGCTAAAACAATTGCCGATAATGATTACAATCGTAGAGTTGCTGCAGCAAAAAAGAAACATGAAGACGCAATAAAAAAAGCTGATGATACTCGCTTGAACAGCCTGAATAAAAGTAAAAACACACTTTATACCTTTGCGTTTAATTCACAATACCTTAATCATCGTGCAACAAAAAAAGAAGACCTCGTGGCCCACAATCTTGAAAATTTTGCATCTGAACCATCTTATAAATTTTTTTTAGAAGATGCGCGGAAACAACAAATACCAATGAGCAGCACACAAGAAACCACTTCCCAAATTGAACCTTTAGAAAAAAACAGCAAAAATAATAGTGCCAACGGCAAGAGTAAAAATAAAAAAATTAAGACTGATGAAAATGCATAAAAACAACTAGTAATTTACTCGAATAGAACTACTCAATCACATCATTAAAGAAATTATTTTAAAATATCATTGAATAAGATTTTTATAAATTCTATACTTTTGTTGAAATATTTTTATATCCCCAGATAAAGGAAATGTCATGAAAATAGCTCGTATAGTTTTGACTGCGTCGATTTTATTATCTTTAAAATCAACACTTTTCTGTTCTGAAGAAAAAGCAACCGAAGTATTCGGTTCCCTTGCTCGCAAAGATAGCTTTGATGCACTTCGTGATGGCGGTGCATTAAATGGTTGGCTTGGTTGGAATCCTGATGCTTTAGCCAATTACACCATCGACAACTGCGGAAAAGAATACAAAGGAAAAGAAATTCGTATCGGATCAAAAAATACAACTCCAGCATGGACAACCTTTGGTCAAAAAGTTGATAGCCTACCAAAAGCACAACAATTCTTAGATGTTATAGAAAAAAGTGGAGCGCAATTACCTGCAGCTGCTACAGCAAAATCTAACGAATTTATAACAGTTCAAAACCAAAGAATCGCTACTGAAAATGAATATCGCAATCAAATAGTAGAAAAAAACAAATTGATTCAAGCTCAAATTATTGCACATAAAATAGAAACTAGTGAACGTTCATTTATAGAATTAAATCAAGCAAGCAAAGCTTCATTAAGAGAGTTATTCACTCAAAGAACGGTAGAAAGACCTGCTACAAAAAAAGCTATTCAAGACAAACACGAAGCTGCAAAAAAAGCTGAACTGAATCAATATTACGAACAATGCAAAGCTACTGATGCTCAAAAAGCAAAAGAACTACAAGAAAACTTAACTAAACTTGTTGCTATCAAAACTACTCATAATCAAGAATTCGCAGAGTTTAAAGATCAAATTAAAAGACTACCATTTGCTACATCAGAAAAAGATTTATCTGGTAACAAACTTTATGCAACTGCTTTTATGTATAGATATTGGGCACCAAAATCTCCAAATAGCTTTGTTGAAGCTGTAAAAGGTGATAAATAAAATATCATACTAATCTACATGAAAAACGCCTCGAAACTTCGAGGCGTTTTTGTTTTTAACATATCACAGATATAGCTAGTCTAACTAAGCTTAACACACCGACTCATTCACTTTCGTTCATTCGTCGGGATTGGGGGAGTGGGCTGCGCCTCACACAGCTTTTTAAAAGGCGTATTAGACCCGCCGGTCTCTCGAGCCCCGGAGATTTCGCAGAAATCGTAGGGTGTATTGTTTTGTGTGCAGCTAAGTCCAATTAGCTATAACAGACTTTTTACAAAATTACAAAAACATCATACCCATGGTAATCATAGCTGTTAAAGCAACGGGTAATTTAATATATTGAAAATCAAATAAAATATAACCCAAATTACAAAAAGTAATCATCATAATAATTGGATAGCCAATTAAAACAACTGGCATGCCATAATGTAAAATATTCGTTAATCCAAAATTTGCTACAACAGTTGTCGCAATCATAGTCATCAACAAACAAACGATTTTAGGTGTTTTTTTATGGAAAACTTCACTGTGCAAATATTGAGCAAAAATTGCAGCAAATGCGGTAATCGTTGATAAGCAAGCGACTAAAACTGCTAATATAACAATAAAAATAGTTTGTTTATTTAAAATGTGTAATGAAATAATTCTAAACATTTCAGCACCATTCATATCAACGCTCACAAGATCCGCATAATAAGCGCCTAAATAACTAAATGCTAAATAGACAAGCATTAATAAAACGCCTGCAATAAGCCCACTTTTCAAACTAATAATTGCTAAATCTTTCGTGTTTATTTCTTCTGATTGGCTATTTGATTTTAAGATACGCAAGACAATATACGCAAAAAACAAACCTCCCAATAAATCTAAAGTTTGAAAGCCATACATGCATTGTTCTAAAAATACCGTTACAAGAGGAACTGATGCTGCGTGTACATGATCAGCTTGCCATAAACCCTTACCTGCAATAATCGCAAGTGATATTAAAAGAAATGGACTAAAAACATTACCTAATAAATTTAATATCTTCGATTGTTTATAACTCATTAAAAATGTTATTGTTGCAAATAATACGCTAAACAATGGAAGATTGATACCAGGCATAAATGGTTTTAACATTTCAAACGGCACCGTGATACAGCGAGGCATTGCAATTAACGGCCCAAGAATAAACATGCAATAAAAAATCGCAATAGTCCCAGGAATATTTCCAATTCTATAAAAAAACTTTCTATAATCCCCTTCAAACAAAACCATCGTAATCAAACCAATAATTGGCAAAAAAACACCTGTTAAAATAAATCCCGCAACACCAATATAATTTTGGCTACCCGTAATAACACCACATTTAATAGGGTAAATAATATTGCCCGCACCAAAAAGCATAGAAAATATAGCAAGGCCAACAGTTAAGACACTAGACTGATTATAATCTTTCATGATAAAACCTTATATAAAAGAAAAAATCGATATAAAAACACTATGAACAATAGAATAAAAAAGAAAAATTTGATTTTATAAGAACATCTGTAATTTTTATACGATTAATATTTTTGCACGTTTAAATTCATTATCTGTTTCTAATAATTAGATAAAGATACGTCATTTCAGCCTTTTTTGCAAATTTGAAGCAGACAGGTTATTATAAAAATAGAAGTTTTATAGCATGATTTCCCAAGCAATGAATGTTATTATTTTCTACAATTGCCACACAATCTACTACAACTATAAAGATTTCAAAACAATCTCATTAATCTGCTTTCAACATTTCTACTTCGACCTTTGAGTCAATATTTTTGTAATCAACTAATCAAAATAAATAATCATGCAACCAACTAATAAAATTAAAATACTATCACCCGATCAAGCGATTAAAATTGCTGCTGGCGAAGTTGTCGAGCGGCCGGTCAACATCATCAAAGAAATTGTCGAAAATAGTATCGATGCTGGCGCTACAAAAATTAGTATTTTTATTGAGCAGGCTGGCAAAAAGCTCATCAAAATTATCGATAATGGTTCAGGCATGACCCCTGACGATGCAAAATTATCAGTCGCACCGCATGCAACCAGTAAAATTACAACGGTCGAAGATCTTGAAAAAATTGTAACGTTTGGATTTCGTGGCGAAGCTTTAGCAAGTATTAACTCTGTCAGCAACCTGACCATCACAACAAAAACCGATGCTGCGCAAACCGGCACGCGTATCGCATGGCAATTTGGTAAACTGACATCAGAATCTTTGCAATCGCATCAAACTGGCTCCACGCTAGAAATCGCACATTTATTTGATAACATTCCGGCTCGACAAAAATTTTTAAAAAAAGATGAGACAGAATGGCGTGCAATCGTCACACTCTTCCAGGCTTTTTGTTTAGATTATTGCAATGTTCATTTTCAGCTCTACAACGATGACAAGCTCCAGTTTAACTGTCCTGCCGTCATAAAACTTTCTGATCGTGCAGCGCAACTATTTGATACACATTTGCAAGAAAAAATAATTGATCTGATTGATCTTGAAAATAAATTATGCTCCGTGACCGGAATTATTTCTCAACCAACTTATTACCGCTATGATCGCAATCAAATATTTATCTTCGTCAATAATCGCTGGGTTAAAAACATCGATCTGACCAAGGCGATCATGCGTGGTTACGCAGGCACGCTACCACCACAAAAATATCCTGCGGCAATTATTTTTATCAATATCGATGCAGACCAGGTTGACGTTAACATTCATCCAAAAAAAGAAGAAATTAAATTTCTGCATCCAAAAAAAGTTGAAACTATTATTGTTAACAGTATCAAAGCAACACTCACGGAAACAGTCACGCAAGAAATAATACCAACACATTCAGTGCAATCAAATTTTTCTGCAATCAACACAGAAGAATTCTCAGTTAAACTTGAGAGACATGAATATAAGCCCGCTCCATTTTCTTTTTTACAAACAAATACAGCGCAGCAAGCTTTCAAAAAAGTTGCCTTGTCAGCCGAGGAGGAAACACAGGAGAAAAAAACAACATTATATAATGAATTAGAATTTATACCGCACGATTTTGCTACTCATGCATTTGAAAATTTTAAAAAATCAGACATTTTACCTGCGGTTGAAACGCCCGAAACTCAGAAAACTTTAATTTCTGACGAGCATCAAGAACTAGCTATCATAGGCCAACACAAGTTAACTTATATTTTATTTGAACGACACAATAATTTAGTTTTTGTCGATCAACACGCTGCGCACGAAAGAATTTTATACGAACAGTTTAAAGCAAATTTTCATAACGTTGCTACGATACAATTGATGTTTCCAGAATTTATCAAACTGCAAGCACAGGATATTATCACCATCACGCCTTATTTAAGCTTGTTGAAAGATCATGGTATCGATGCCGAAATTTTTTCTGATACACAATTAATTATTCAAGCAACGCCCGTGCATCTTAAAAATCAACTATTGCAAGAAACTCTGCGACAAGTTATTGGATGGATCGCTGAATTAGATGAGACTGACCCAGATCGAATTGCACACTTACTTAATGAAAAAATGCATACCAAGATGGCATGCTCTGCAGCAATAAAAGCTGGTGACTTACTCAACATGGAGCAAATGCAACAGCTTTTACAAAATTTATTAAAAACAGAAAATAGATTTTCTTGCCCTCATGGCCGGCCAACATTTTGGACGCTACCGATCGACCATCTTGAAAAACAGTTCAAACGAGACTATGGAAAAAAAGCCGAACAGTTCTTCGATTTTTTATAAATTACTCAAACTCAGCAACAATTTCTTTTAATCTTTTCAGTAATGGTTGAATCGGTTCAAACACAACATTTTCTTGAACATCATCAAGATCAACCCAAATACTTTCTGCAATTTCTATAGGGCATGGATGAATATTACCCGTCACCTGGCCTAAAAACAACGTGACAGTTTTATCCACATATTTTCCATGGCTACGACACTCATAGGAAAAAGAAAGTGGTTCGACAGAAAAATATGATGTCAGCCTAAAACCCGTTTCTTCTCGCAGTTCTCGTTCTGCAGCTTGGTGAGGAGTTTCGTCTTGAAAATCTCGATGGCCTTTAGGAAAACCCCAATGACCCGTTATGCTTTGAACAATAAAGACTTGCCAACATCCATCTTTTTTTTGTAAAGGAATTATTCCAAATGACGCATCTTTTTCTCGAATAATTTCTTTCATAATGTTATCACTTTCTCTCTATAAACTGTTTATCTGACAATATTTTTTATAAAATTATTGTTTTAAACCATATAAATTAAGTATAATTACATTATTATAATAATTTTTTATCAGATAATTCCACAAAATATGAATTTAATGCAACCCATACTGTATCTCAGCTTACTTTGTTGTATAATTTTTTTTCTCTATATCATATTATATAAAAGCTATTTTTTATCGGCTAGTAAAATTACAACGCCAGATGAAGCTTTAGCAGAATTATTACAGGGAAATAAGAAATATAATAGTTTTTGGCACTTTATAACACGCGCAAATCGCAAATCCGTGTCGTTAGTGCAACGCCCTTTTGCTATAATTTTAAGCTGTTCAGACTCACGAGTCCCAACAGAAATTATTTTCAACCAAAAAGGGCTTGGAAACTTATTTATCATTAGAAATGCTGGTAATGTTGTCGACGGTATTGTTCTTGGTAGCATCGAATATGGAGTTGATCAACTCAAAGCCTTACTCATTATTGTTCTTGGGCATGAACGATGTGGAGCAGTAACCGCAACTATAGAAAAAATTATCACGAAAAGCCCTGAACAACCTGGCCACATTAAAGATATTATTAATGCTATAAAACCAGCAGCTCATAATATTTTAGAAAAAAATGATATCCCTGAAGATCTTCATGGGCAAGCAAAAGATGATATTATTAATAAAACGGTCAAAGAAAATGTTCGATTGGTTGTCGAACATCTCTATAAAGAGTCTCAAATTATATCAAACGCTGTAGACTCCAAAAAAATTAAATTAGTTGGAGCGTACTACGATCTTGACGATGGTAACATCAAATTAGTTCGATAGTTTTAAGGTTTTAAAAAAATAATAATTTTTAAAGCCTTGATTTCTTAATAACAACAATTATAAGATCCCTTTTATGTGTCATAACAAATAAAGGATCTTATGAAATTCATAAAAAACAGACTCGTATATATTTTAATTTTTCTCTCTGCAATCAATCCTGATATTCACGCAAACAAAGAAGAATCTTTAGTTAAAGATCCTATTATTATCAACGGTTCAGACAAAGCTCTCAAAGAGCTTATGAATGGCAATAAAATATTTGTTAAAAACTGGAATAAAAAAGAACGTAAAAAAGTTGCTCAAAGCCAACATCCTTTTGCTATTATTTTAGCCTGCTCAGATTCTAGAGTTTCACCTGAAATTATTTTTGACGAACTACACCTTGGCAGTTTATTTATTGTAAGAAATGCTGGTAACATTGCTGACAAAACGACTATTGGTAGTATTGAATACGGCGTTGAACATTTACATGCTTCATTAATTATTGTCCTTGGGCATGAACGTTGTGGAGCTGTAACATCAGCAGTCAATAATATACTGCAACCACAACCCGAATTATCTATAAACATTATAAATATTCTTGATATGATAGCTCCCGCTGTTCATACGACTTTAGCAACCCCAGATATTAAAAAAATGATATCGTCTCAACAAAATATGGCAATAAGTGAAGCTATAAAAAATTCAATTATTACTGAATCTATTCAAGAAAATGTAAAATTGGCAACAAAAAATCTGTATCAAAATTCTCAAATAATTTCAGCTGCTTTAGATTCTAAAAAAATTAAAATTGTTGGCGCTTACTATGATCTTGACGATGGCATTGTTCAAATTATAGCATAATTAATTTTATATTTCACATGATTGGCAAGATGAACATGTTGCATTATCAACTGGTGGACAAACTAATTGTCGATACACATGTGCCGTTACGATACATATCCATGCGTACAATAATAAATAGGCCCAGGTATAAAAAAAGTTATACATCATAGCTATAAAAACAGGCTCGACATGCAGTTGTAATCGTTCAAAAAACCAAAGAATCATCGGTAATAAAAGTTTAATAACACGACCAAGAGAGAAATATAACAATACGATTGCTGTCACGGTAATCGTAACTTCTAATAATAAAATCTTACATAAAAACAGAGTTTTTCCTGCTACCATGGCAAATAAATCTTTGCATGATTGCACAATTCCCTTTTTATATTCTAAAATATGCATACCTAAAAAATAACTCTGTTGCATAAAATAGATAACACTGCAGCTGACTATCGCCATAAAAGCTTTGACTATCAAAGCATCCATAGAAAAATTAGTTTGCATAAAAAAGAATATAACAAAAACAAGAAGACTGCTGATTAGTCGCACAAACAACATCAAAAAACCATTGCTCAATATTGTTGCAGCAATATATGCAAAGGTTAAACTATGCAAAGAAAATCCTGACATAGAAGAATCAAAAGCTAAATCTAAAGCATTTTGTATAAGGACCAAGGGAAACATTATTCCAGCCGTAATTAAAACTAAACTCGCTGCCCCAACCATCCAAGTCGAAACATCTTCAGCAATAAGACCATAAATTTTATAAGTCCAATCAAACAACATATTTGGTAACCATCCCCAATATGAAGTTGCATAATCAGACGTTACATAACAAAGCCCACAAAACATCAACATAATAATAATTGCAAGCAAACCGGTAATAGAAAACCAGTTCGTAAAATTATTGCTCAAATCATAATGTGATAATTTTAAAATTTTCTTAATTAATTTTTGATCGTTCATAAAAACCCTCTGAAAAGCTATAGAATTCACGTATTGATTTATGATTAAAGAATTACCCTTCGCTTGCTATACAAGCTACGGGGTTCGTGAGTCCCAGTCAGAATTAAAACTCTGCCTGACAGGCGGCATGTCCGGCATTGGATCAAGTAATTATGATACAATGAAGAACAAGTTGCCAATGACGGGGACTTATTCGCTTGTTAATA
>Ga0208373_1001041_pt1 | contig 40218 bp, 37 predicted proteins | sample RifOxyC2_FD_184036 | JGI IMG/M metagenome (GOLD analysis project Ga0208373, IMG submission 184036) | Soil microbial communities from Rifle, Colorado - Rifle Oxygen_injection C2 (SPAdes) | ecosystem: Environmental > Terrestrial > Deep subsurface > Rock core/Sediment | place: Rifle, Colorado...
TATCAGCCCCCTTGTAAAATCCTTAAAAGATACGGCGCACAAACAGCTCGGAACCAGCGGGTCGGGAAATCATTTTGCAGAATTCGGCAGACTTATTCTGAGCCGGGATGACCTTGGTTTAAAGGCCGGCGACTACCTTGCTTTTTTAACCCATTCCGGCTCCAGAGGCGCCGGGGCCAGGATTGCAGAGCACTATTCCAACCTGGCCAAACGCCTTCACCCGGAGCTTGGAAAAGCTTTAAACAATCTTGCCTGGCTGGACATGCAAAAGGGAGACGGCATGGAATATGTCAAGGCCATGGAACTCATGGGCCGGTATGCCTCGGCCAATCATGAGATCATCCATGATGCCGTGCTGGATTTCCTGGGGGAAACCGCCCTTGTCACCATTGAAAATCACCATAATTTTGCCTGGAAAGAAAAGATCGGGCTCCAGGAGGTGATGGTTCACCGGAAAGGGGCCACTCCGGCCGGAAAAGGCGTATTGGGCATTATTCCCGGTTCCATGGCAGATCCGGGTTTCATCGTCCGCGGGCTTGGAAACGAAGACGCCTTAAGTTCTGCGGCCCATGGCGCAGGGAGACGGATGAGCCGGAATGCCGCCATAAAACAGTTTGATTTTAAAGATCTTCAGGATATAATGGAAAAAAAACATATCATCTTGATTTCCGCCGGGCTGGATGAAATACCCATGGCCTACAAGAATATCGAAGATGTCATGGATCAACAAAAGGGTCTTGTTGAAATCGTGGCCGGATTCGAACCCAAACTTGTAAAAATGGCGCCGCCCGACAGAAAGAGGTCTAGAAGAAGGTAGGTCATTTTTATAAACTCTTGCCAAGGAGAAAAAAATGGGAAAACTATTAAGAATCAATACCAGGGAAAAGACGTTCAAGTTTGAGGAAGTGCCGAAAGCCTATGCAGGCTTGGGAGGAAGAGGGCTTACATCCAAAATGATCCTGGATGAGGTCCCGGCCGCCTGCCATGCCTTGGGAAAATCAAACAAACTCATCTTTGCGCCCGGAATTCTGGCCGGTTCAGCCGCAGGCAATTCAGGACGCCTTTCCGCCGGCGCCAAATCTCCGCTGACGGGCGGCATCAAAGAGAGCAATGCCGGAGGTCTGGTATCCCAGAAACTGGCCAGGCTCGGCATCACGGCCATTGTGCTGGAAGACAAACCCGAAGCCGATGATTACAGCCTTATCGTCATCAACAAGGACGGGGTGAAGATTCTTCCGGCCGGTGACCTGGTCGGAAAAGGCAATTACGCGGTTATGGCAAACCTGTGGCAAACCTACGGCAAATCCGTAGGGGTGCTGAGCATCGGCCAGGCCGGGGAACAATGCCTGAAAGGCGCCTCCATCAACCAGGCCGACATGAACGGAAGACCGGGCCGAGCCCATGGCCGGGGAGGCCTCGGAGCCGTCATGGGATCTAAAAAAATCAAGGCCGTTGTGGTGGATGATAAAGGTGCGCCGCGCCTTGAAATGAAACACCCGGATGCGTTTAAGGCGGCCAATAAAAGATGGGTGGACATGCTGCAAAAACACCCGGTTACCGGCCAGGGCCTGCCTGCCTTGGGGACTGCCGTTCTGGTCAATGTGATCAACGAGGCCGGGACCTTCCCCACAAAAAATTTCCGGACCGGCCGCTTTGAGTATGCCCAGGACATCAGCGGAGAAAAAATGGCCGAACTCATCCAGAAAAGAGGGGGCATTACAACGGAAGGCTGCCATCCGGGCTGTGTCATCAAATGCTCCAATGTTTACCACGACAAGGACGGCAAATACCTGACCTCCGGCTTTGAGTATGAAACCATCTGGGCCTTTGGTGGTCATACCACCATCAAAAAGCTGGATGATATTGCCATGCTGGACCGGCTTTGCGATGATTTCGGCCTGGATACCATTGAGATGGGGGTAGCCGTCGGAATCGCCATGGAAGGCGGCATGATTCCCTGGGGAGACGGTAAGGCCGCCATCAAGCTCCTGTCTAAAGTTGGAAAATATGCACCCGAAGGCAAAATCATCGGGAACGGGGCCAAATTCACCGGAGACGCCCTTGGCGTGGACCGTATTCCGGTCTGCAAAAATCAGGCCTTCCCGGCCTATGACCCAAGATCCTGCAAAGGGGTCGGCGTAACCTATGCCACAACCCCCATGGGCGCGGATCATACCGCAGGCTACGGGGTCACGGCCAATATCCTGGGTGTGGGCGGCACCATAGATCCCCAGAAAAAAATTGGGAATATTGAGCTGTCCCAGGGGCTCCAGATTGCCACGGCCGCCATTGATGCGGCAGGCCTCTGCCTTTTTGTGGCCTTTGCGGTGCTTGACAATGCAGACGGCCTTTCCGTCATTGTGAACATGATCAATGCCCAGCACGGCCTTTCCCTGACGCCGGATGATGTCATGGCCCTGGGGAAATCCATCCTAAACAATGAAAAAGAATTTAACCGGAAAGCAGGGTTTACCGAGGTTGACGACCAGCTTCCGGAAATGTTCCTGGAAAGCTTCCCGCCCCATAACACGACCTGGGATTTCTCAACTAAAGAACTTTCCAAAACGCTTTCCTTCTAGTTCACACCCTTTGCAAGCGTTCTCCAGGGGCAGAGTTTTCTGCCCCTGGTTTTATTTGAATGGATTTATCCCTGGTCTTCTGGTATAAAAAAAGACTGTTTTTATGTTTGAATTGAATCAGGAGCAGACCCGATGAAATTATATCCCTATCCTTCAAAAACGGCTGAAAAAAGAATCCTCAAAACCCTGGAACGGGGCCTCGGATTTTCAAAAAAGGATTTAAAAGCGGTTGAGGCTTATCTTAAAGATGTCAGGAAACGGGGAGATGAGGCCCTTGTTGAATATACCCGCCGGTTCGATTCGGACCAAATCACCATCGAATCTTTGAAGGTAACGCCAAAAGAATTTGATCTGGCACTCAAAACCGTTGATGCCTCTTTTTTAAAATCCCTGGACCGATCCGCCAATCAGCTTGAATATTTCCATTCAAAGCAAAAAGAAAATTCCTGGATCGACACCCCCAGAAACGGTGTCATGGTGGGCCGCCTTGTCAAACCCGTGAGTGCGGCCGGGGTTTATGCCCCCGGTGCCAAAGGCGGGAAAACCCCCCTGGTATCCTCGGTCCTCATGGGCGGGATTCCCGCCAAAGTGGCCGGGGTGCCTTCCATCCACCTGATGACCCCGCCCATGGAAAACGGCAGCATCAATCCCCATATTCTTGCGGCAGCTCAGAGAATCGGCATCACCTCGGTTTTCAAGGCAGGGTCGGCCTGGGCCATCGCGGCCTTGGCCTACGGAACCCAAACCGTTCCAAAAGTCGATGTCATTGTGGGTCCGGGCAATATCTATGTCACCCTGGCCAAAAAACTGGTGGCCGGTACTGTGGGCATTGATATGATTGCCGGACCCAGTGAAATTCTCATCATTGCCGACAAAGAGGCCAACCCTGAGTTTCTGGCCGCCGATCTTCTTTCCCAGGCCGAGCATGATGTCATGGCCTCGACCATCCTGGTGACGGATTCCCGGACCCTTGCCCAAAAAACCATTGCCGCCCTTGAAATCCAGATGGAAAAACTGCCCAGAAAAGAGATTGCCAAAAAGTCCATCGACCGGTTCGGGGCCGTCATGCTGGTACCGGACATTGAAACCGGGATTGAGCTTTCCAACCGCCTGGCGCCGGAACACCTTGAACTTATCGTCAAAAACCCCTTTGATTATCTTGACCGGATTCAGAATGCCGGGGCTCTTTTCCTGGGTCCCTATACACCCGAACCCATGGGAGATTATATTGCAGGCCCCAACCATGTTCTGCCCACGGCCGGAACCGCCCGGTTTTCATCGGCCTTAAGCGTCGAGCATTTTATTAAAAAAACCAGCCTCATCCATTATTCAAAGGAGGCCTTTGCAAAGGAGGCCGATGATGTAATCCGGCTGGCGGAAACCGAAGGTCTTTCCGCCCATGCCAATTCGGTCAGAATCAGGAAATAATTTGTAGCGGCCATTTATATATTGACCAAGGCTTTGATTTTAATCTATAAAGAGCGTTTGGTGAAATTTTTGTAACACTATTAATTAAAGAAAAAATCATGCAGACCATACGAGGGTTCAGAGATATACTGCCGGAAACCATTGGACTCTGGCAAAAAGTGGAAAAAGAAGCCACACAGTTATTTGAAGCATTCGGTTTCAGTGAAATCCGGATTCCCATCCTGGAAAAAACAGAACTTTTTGCCCGAAGCATCGGGGAGGCCACCGATATTGTTGAAAAGGAAATGTACACCTTTGAAGACCGGAAAGGGGATAAGCTGACCCTGAGGCCCGAAGCAACGGCTTCCATCGTGAGATCCTATGTCCAGCATAAAATGTATGCCTCGGATCCGGTCAGAAAATTTTTCATGACCGGCCCCATGTTCCGCCGGGAAAGACCCCAGAAGGGAAGGTACCGACAGTTTTATCAGATTGACGCCGAAGTTTTCGGCATTGACTCGCCTTATATCGACAGCCAGTTAATTCTTATTCTCCATGAATTGTTCAAGCGCCTGGGGTTGACCGGGCTTTCCGCCCATATCAATTCGCTGGGGTGTCCCGATTGCAGACCTGCTTATCAGAAAGCACTCCTTGAATTTCTTGAATCAAAAAAAGAAACGCTCTGTGAAAACTGTTTGCGCCGGATGGATAAAAATCCGTTAAGAATCCTGGACTGTAAGGTCATCGAATGCAAAGGCGCCCTGATGGACGCCCCATCAACCCTGGATCATCTCTGCCCTGCCTGTACGGACCATTTTGAAACCGTTAAAAGGACCCTGGAGATCCAGGGAGTCGATTTTATGGTGGACAAAACCCTGGTCAGGGGCCTTGATTACTATACCCGCACGGCCTGGGAAATTCAAACCACGACCCTGGGGGCCCAGAGCGCTGTTGCCGGCGGGGGAAGATATGACAAGCTTGTGGCTGAACTGGGAGGGCCGCCGACGCCCGCCATCGGATTTGCTATTGGGTTTGACCGCCTGGTGGAGGTCCTGGAACAGATTGAGGCCCCTAAAGAAAAACCCCTGGATCTCTTTATCGTGTCTCTGGGCGACACAGCCGTTGAAAAAGCCTATCTCTGGTCCTGTGAGCTGAACCGGAATAATGTCCGGACGGAGTTGGATTTTCGGGGAAAAAGCATGAAGGCCCTCATGAAACGGGCGGATAAACTGAAGGCAAGCTATGTCTTGATTGCCGGGGAAAATGAATTGGCTCAGAATACGGTTCTCCTGAGAAATATGGCGACAACGGAACAGGTTTCGCTGAAGCTTGACCACCTGGTTTTGGATTTGATCAGAATCATAAAAAAATAAGAGGAAATCTTAAGTGACTGACTTACTAGGAAATATGAAAAGGACGCATCATTGCTGTGAATTAAGCGCCGCCGATATCGGCAGGGAAGTCGTCCTCATGGGATGGGTTCAGCACCGCCGGGACCACGGGGGGGTCATCTTTGTCGATCTAAGGGACAGAGAAGGCATCACCCAGATCGTGTTTAACCCGGAAATATCCGAAGACGTCCATACAAAGGCCCAGGAACTTCGCAGTGAATATGTCCTGGGTGCAAAAGGAAAGGTCATTGCCCGGCCCGATGACATGATGAATCCGAATATGAAAACCGGCGCCGTCGAGGTCATTATCAGCGAACTCCGCATTTTTTCCAGGGCCAGGACCCCAATCTTCCAGATCGAAGACCGGACGGAAGCTTCGGAATCCGTCCGCCTTCAATACCGGTATCTGGATTTGAGGCGATCCCAGCTTAAAAACAATCTTATTGCGAGGCATAAGGCCACCCTGGCCGTTCGAAACTATCTTGACACCCGGGGGTTCATTGATATTGAAACGCCTTTTTTAACCCGGAGCACACCCGAGGGCGCAAGGGATTATCTGGTGCCTTCCCGGGTCAACCCGGGCAATTTCTATGCCCTGCCCCAGTCCCCCCAGCTTTTCAAACAATTGCTGATGATTGCCGGATTCGACCGGTATTACCAGATCGTCAAATGCTTCAGGGACGAAGATTTAAGGGCCGACCGCCAGCCCGAATTCACCCAGATCGATATGGAACTCTCCTTTGTGACGGAAGAGGAGATCATGGAAATTGCCGAAGGCATGATTGTCACCATTTTCAAAAAAGTTCTGGACATGGATCTGGTGACGCCCTTTCCCCGGATGACCTATGACGACGCCATGGCAAGGTTCGGCATTGACAGGCCCGACATCCGGTTCGGTCTTGAATTGTGCGATGTCTCGGATATTGTAAAAGATACCGGCTTCAAGGTATTTGCCAATGCCGTAAAAAACGGGGGCCTGGTAAAAGCGGTCAATGCCAAGGGCTGCTCTGCCTTTACGCGGAAACAGATTGACGAGCTTACGGAATTTGCAGCCATCTATAAAGCCAAAGGCCTGGCCTGGATCAGGATCAAAGAGGATGAATGGCAATCCCCCATTGCCAAATTCTTTACGGATGCAGAAAAAGAGGCCCTGAGGCAAAGGCTGGGTCTTGAAATCGGGGATATTGTCTTTTTTGTGGCGGACACGGCCAAAATCACCAACGAAGCTTTGGGTCAGTTGAGAAATGAACTGGCCAGACGGCTGAACCTGATTTCCGACAATACCTTCAGTTTTACCTGGGTGACCCATTTCCCCCTTGTGGAATATGATGACACGGAAAAACGGTATCAGGCCCTGCACCACCCCTTTACCTCTCCCCTGGAAGAAGATATCGCAAAAATAGAAACAGAGCCGCTATCGGTCAAATCCAGGGCCTATGACCTGGTCCTGAACGGGATTGAGATCGGTGGCGGTAGTATCCGTATTCATTCAACGGATCTTCAGTCAAAAGTCTTTAATTGCCTGGGTATCAACGAAGAAGAGGCCAATGAAAAATTCGGATTCCTGCTCAATGCTCTTGCCTCGGGGGCTCCGCCCCACGGCGGCATCGCTTTCGGCCTGGACCGCCTCATCATGCTCTTGATGAAGGAAGACTCCATCCGGAACGTCATCGCCTTCCCGAAAACCCAGAAGGCCACCTGTCCCATGACGGAAGCCCCCTCAAAGGCATCCCCGGCGCAACTGATGGAACTTGGCATCATGGTATCTGCTGCGGAATAGACCAAAATCTGATTTTAAGGTGTCTTCTTACGGGAAGACACCTTTTTTATTCCGATCTTTTTTCAAAACATCCCAAGATATCGCCCATACCCTTCTTCCTCCAATTTTTCCTTTGGGATAAATCTTAAGGAGGCTGAATTGATGCAATATCTCAATCCCGAAGGTGCCGGGCCGTCATCGAACAGATGGCCCAGGTGGGAATCCCCTGTCCTGCTTCTGACTTCCGTACGAACCATGAACAGGGTTCTATCTGTTTTTTCAACCACATGGTCCGGTTCAAGGGGCTTTGTAAAACTCGGCCACCCGGTTCCGGAATCAAATTTGTCTTTTGAACTGAAAAGGGGTTCGCCGGATACAATATCCACATAGATACCTTCTATCTTATTGTCCCAGTATTCATTTTTAAAGGGCGGTTCCGTTCCGTTCTCCTGGGTGACTTTGTATTGCATAGGGGTGAGCTTGGCTTTTATTTCAGCGTTCTCAGGCCTTTTCCAGGAACCGGAATCTCCCCCTTCTTTCATTGCCGTTGATAGGTTCCCCGTCCCTGCCGTTTTCCATGTTTTTTCCAGGAATTTATCCCGTCCCGAACCCCATCGGTAATAGGTGTAACGGTTTGAATTCTTCTTATAATAATCCTGGTGATAATCTTCGGCAGGATAGAATTTTTCAAATTTTGTGATGGGGGTCACAATAGGTTTATCAAATACCCGCGATTTTTCCAGGGCCGTTTTTGAAGCCAGGGCTTCCTGTTTTTGAATTTCAGTGTGATAGAAAATTTCAGATCGGTACTGGGAGCCCCGGTCCACGAACTGGCCGCCGGGGTCCGTGGGATTAATCTGGCGCCAAAACACTTCCAGAAGCGCTTTATAGGTCACCACGCCGGGATCATAATGCACCTGTATGGCTTCGGTATGGCCGGTATTGCCCATGGAAACCTCTTCATAGGTCGGGTCCGGCTTTTGACCTCCCGTATAACCGGAGATCACTTCCTTAACCCCGTTGATTTTTTCAAAATCAGACTCTGTACACCAGAAACAACCCCCTGCAAAAGTTGCGATTTCATATTTTTCCGCCATGGCCGGATATCCTTTAATAAGTATTGAAACGATCGTAAGCATCATCAATAGCGTTTTCATCCTGCATCTCCTTTTTTATCTTTCATGCAGTTTCCCTGTAGATCAGAATCATTGTCTGATGAACGGTTGAACATAAAATAATCACCATTTCATCACAAAACAATTAACGGGAACTTTTTTTAAGGGGAGATGGACAAATAAAAACGCACCAAAGCATGGCATGCCTTGGTGCGTTTTGAAGGATAGGGCTAAAATCAGGACGCTTTTTTTCGCTTTACCTGAAGGATCGGTGTGTTAAAGACCAGGGCGGATACGTTGTCGTCTCTTTTAACTTTCAGTTCAAGGGCGTCTTTATCGATTTCAAAATATTTTGAAATCACGGCCACAATATCATTTTGAAGGTCTGTCAGGGTTGTGTCGTTCACCTCAAGCTTGTCATATATCAAGGAGAACTGGAGTCTTTTCTTGGCCGCCATCTTACTGGGCTTCTGACTCGTGAATCTTTTAAATAATGCGCTAAACATTCAATTCTCCTTATTATTTAAACCCAAAGGTTTTACTGATTTTTTTCCACATGCTGCTTTTATGGGTCGGTATCTCTATGGGTAAATCAGCCTCGCCGTTGAGTCTTTTGGCAATCCGCCTGAATGCGTGGCCCGCCTTTGATTCATTCTGCAAAACCAAAGGGGTCCCGGTATTGGAAGAAATCAACACATGTTCATCCATGGGGACAAGCCCGAGAAGCTCTATGGAAAGAACTTCCAGCACATCTTCATAACTGAGCATCTCCCCTCTTTCCACCCGGGCCGGTTCTATCCGGTTGACAACCAGTTTCGGGGTCAGGGAGCGTGAATACAAAATACCGATGACCCGGTCGGCATCCCGGACGGAGGACACATCCGGCGTGCAGATGACAATGGCTTCATTGGCGCCGACGATGGCATTTTGAAATCCCCGTTCGATTCCGGCGGGAGAATCCATGATCACATAGTCAAATTCTTTACGCAGTTCATTGGCCACGCGTTCGACGCCGGCCGGGGATAAAACATCTTTATTATCGCTCTGGGAGGCCGGAATCAAAAAAAGATTATCAATTCTTCTGTCCCGGATGGCGGCCTGGCTGATTTTGCATTTGCCCAGAACAACATCCACAATATTAAAAACAATCCTGTTTTCAAGCCCCATGACAACATCAAGATTTCTTAAGCCGATATCCATATCCACGATGGCCACCCGTTTGCCTTCCAAAGCCAGGGCCGCGCCGATGGAAGACGTGGCGGTTGTTTTTCCAACGCCGCCCTTTCCTGATGTTACAACGATTACTTTTCCTTCCAATTCACACCTCTATATTTGATATTTTAAATAGCTTCCGGCCAGGGCATTTTCCGGAAAGGATTGGTTTTCATATAATCCTTTACAATAATTCCGTCATTTTCAACGCAGGCATATTCCGGCTTTATCCGTACTTGTTCATCAATTCCAGAGGCTGCTGTTTTCCCGATCCGGACCAGGGTGGGCCTGAACTCCAGGGCAAATACAATTGCGGATTCATCCCCTGGAAATCCGGCATGGGCTTTACCTGCCAGACGCCCGAGAACAATAATATCCCCGCCTGCACAAATTTCCGAACCCGGGTTGGCATCCCCCATGATGACGATATGTTTTCTGGATTCAATTTTCTGACCTGAACGGACAATTCCTCTGAGCATCAGAACATCACTTCTGTGATGGTTCCAGCCTTTTGAAAGATCCCTCTGACGGATCCGCTCGGTGGGAATGGATCTTTTTTCCGGGGGCTTGGATACTTTGGCCACTTCAAAGGTGGCCATGATATAGGATCTGAGTTGTTCTATGAGATCATCATGACCTTTTGCATCTCCGACATCAATGACTACGCTTGCATTTATAGCCAGATGTTTCAGATTCCTGAATACTTTATCGATTTCAGATTTGAGAACCTCTTCAGGATGAGACGGATCAAGGGTTATCCAGAAACCGTCACCAACTCCTTTCAACTTTACCGGGGCAGCACTGTCAAAATTAATCATCTTTATGTCTTTAGCAAAAGCATGGGTTCATCCAAAATAATGTTCAAGGACTATAGATAATCATAAGATTTGTGTCAAGGATTGAATAGACTTAAAAAAAGACTTGCAGGCAAATTTGAAAACCTGCCTGCAAGAAGGGTTTCCAGTATCTAAGGCTCTAGAATTTCTCTCAGCTTATGGGAAAAATCAATGACGCTGTAAGGCTTTAAAATATATCCCCTGCATCCCTGTCTCAACATTTCCTGGGCTTTTTCATCAATGGAATACCCGGTTGAAAGAAGAACCTTGATATCGGGGTTGATTTTTTTAAGTTTCAAAAAGGTTTCAAGTCCGTTCATCTCAGGCATGATCATGTCCAGGATGACCAGATTGATTTTGTCTTGTTCCCTTTTATAAATTTTGACGGCTTCTTTTCCCGAAGCCGCAGTGATAACACTATATCCCAGGGCCTTGCAGATTTCCCGCCCTACGGTCAGGATTCTATCCTCATCATCCACCAGCAGGACGAATTCGTGTCCCAGGATTAATTTTTCGTCTTTTGAAGGAAGGTCAAGGGTGTCCGTCGTTTCCTTCAGAGGCAGAATCACGGAAAAAGAAGATCCGATATGGGGAGAACTCCACACATCAATGACACCGGAATGATTTTGAACAATTTCTCTGGCAAAGGTTAATCCAAGGCCTTTTTTTTCAGGATAGCGTTCATGATCGGCAGAATAAAAAGGGGTGAATATTTTATCCAGCACATCCTTTTCCATGCCGATACCCGTATCGGTAATGGAAATTTTGACAAAAAACCCGGAATTTAACCCATAGGCGTCGGCGGTTCCGTTTAAAATAGCCGCAGATTCAGTAATAACCGACAGTTTCCCCCCTTTGGGCATGGCCTGAACGGCATTGTCAATGAGGCTCATCAGCACCTGGCTGATTTTATCGGGGTCTGCTTCAATGATCAGGGGTTTGGAATCCAGATCCACATCCAGGACAATCCGTTTTCCCTTAAGATCAAGATTTTCCACTGTTCTGCGAACCAGCCGGTTGACATCAATGGCGGCAGTATAATATTCATCCACCTTGGCAAAGCCGAGGAGCTGGGTTGCAATTTCAGAGCCCTTGTCAATACAGCGGATAATTTCAACGATATGCCGATAAAGAGGATCAGACGGTTTTATGCTGTTCATCATCAGGGACGCCCTGCCCTTGATGGCGGCCAGGAGGTTGTTGAAATCATGGGCTATTCCTCCGGCAAGAGCCTCCACGGCATCGGGGGCTTCGTTCTTGAATTGAATATGTTCCATGTTATGCCTTACCTTAAAGCTTTATTGATGAACAATTTTCTTAAACAGTATTAATATAGTAAAAGTTTTAAGGGAATTCAATCAGGGAAAACCCTGAATTTTTAAAAAAAACTAAAATAACTCCTTATTCAATGGCAATAATTCCTTCCTGAATGGCAAACTTGGTCAATCCTGCTATTGTAAAAATACTAAGTTTTTTCATCATATTTCTTCGATGGCTTTCCACGGTCTTGACACTCAGGTTCAATCGCTGGGCAATATCCCTTGTCTTTAATCCCTCGGCAACCAATTGAAGCACTTCCCGTTCTTTTTTCGAAATACCTTTGGATTTTGAAATATCCTCAAGGGATTGAAATTCATTTTCATCGGAATCGACATACATCCTAGCAATGGAAGGAGTCAGATAAAACCTGCCCTTCAGCACCTCCTGTATCGCGTCATACAACTCTTCAAAGGCGGATTCTTTCAGGATATATCCGGAGGCCCCGGAGGCGAACATCTTATCAATAATATGTTTACCCGAGTGCATAGACAATCCGATGATCTTAGTATGAGGGACTTCGTGTCGAATGGCGGCCGTTGCCTCCATGCCGTTGAGATCCGGCATGGCAATATCCATAATCACGACATCGGGCTGGTGCAGAATTGCCGATTCAATGGCTTCCCTGCCGTTTTTTGCAATGGCTGAAACGGTTATCTCCCTTCTTTCCAGGAGGCTTTTCAAGCCTTCCCGTATAATGGCATGATCATCCGCCAGGACGACGCTTATTTTCATATCCATCCAGATCGTTTCCTTTTACAAAAAACTTTAGCCTGATGATCCGTTAAAATCAAATAGTAATTTTTGGAGTTCATTTTTTTATTCATTTTTTTATTGACAAAGAAAATTATTAATTTATAATTTTGCGTCATTATGATGTTACTATACACAGAAACGATATTTGAGTATTCCTTTCCCTATGAAACCGTTACGGCAGTGTTGCCGCTCTGGCGATGGCAAAGCCCTGCTTCAACGGCCCGACCTGATTAACCCATAAAAATGATGATAAAAGGTTGCCGGAATATGCAGCCTTTTTTATGGCAAGGCTGTAAAATATGCCCGAAGCCTTTTTTATTGCTCAAAAGAGGGAATACTGATACAAATCCAAACGGAGGAAAAAATGCTGGTTGTAATGCAAAAAGGCGCGAGTGAAGAAACGGTTAAGGCTCTTGTAAATGCGATTGAAAAAAGAGGCTATACAGCCCGCCCCATACCTGGGGGAGAAAGGGTTTCCATCGGAATTCTGCACAATACCGGTTCCGTCGATGCCGATCATTTCCAGGGTCTTGACGGTGTTAAGGAGGTCATTCCGGTGACAAAACCATATAAGCTTGTCAGCCGGGAATTTAAGCAGGAAAATACCTGCATCAGGGTCGGCGATGCCGTCTTCGGCGATGGAAGCCTGCCTGTGATTGCCGGCCCCTGTGCGGTTGAAAGTGAAGATCAGATCCTATCCATTGCCAATTCCGTCAAAGATGCCGGTGCCGCATTTCTCCGGGGGGGGGCCTTTAAACCCAGGACCTCTCCCTATTCTTTTCAGGGGCTTGGAAAAAAGGGCCTGGAATTATTGGCAAAAGCAAGAAAAGAAACAGGTCTCCCCGTTGTAACCGAAGCCATGGATGTTGAAAGTTTTGATATTGTTGAAGAATATGCCGATATCATCCAGATCGGGGCCCGGAATATGCAGAATTTCAGCCTGTTGCGGAGGGCCGGAAAATCCCCGAGGCCCGTCATCCTGAAAAGAGGGATGTCGGCTCTGCTCCAGGAATGGCTCATGGCTGCCGAATATATTATGGAAGAAGGCAATAACCAGGTCATTCTATGTGAAAGAGGGGTCAGGACCTTTGTCAGGCACAGCCGGAACACATTGGACCTTACGGTTGTGTCAGCTGTTAAAAAAGAAAGCCATCTTCCCGTTATTGTGGATCCTAGCCATGCCTCAGGGGTGAGAGAACAGGTCATTTCACTTGCCTTTGCCTGTGCCGCCTTTGGTGTGGACGGCGTCATGATCGAAGTTCATAACAAACCCGAAGAAGCCTTGAGTGACGGGGCCCAGTCCTTGTATCCCGAACAATTTAAAACCGTCATGGAAAAAATGAAGGCCATCCATGCCATTGTCGGAAGAAAATAATGGAAACCTTTCATATTAAAGGCAGGCTCGGATGTTCCGCCATCCATGTGGGGGAACATCTTAAAAATCTTGGGAACTACCTGCCCGATGCCCGCACCGTCATCATTACCGATGAAAACATCCAAAAATATTATGGAAAAGATTTCCCGGATCTTCCCGTCATTACCATCGGAACCGGCGAACAGATAAAGACGCTTGCCAGCGTTGAATTCATATTAAAGGAACTGATCCGGTATTCCTGCGACCGGTCCAGCTTTATCGTCGGCATCGGCGGGGGGATTGTTTCCGATATCACCGGGTTTGCCGCTTCCATCTTTTTACGGGGGATAAAATTCGGATTTGTCTCCACATCACTTCTGTCCCAGGTGGATGCCAGTGTGGGCGGGAAAAACGGGGTCAACCTGGATGCCTATAAAAATATGGTCGGCGTCTTTAACCAGCCGGAATTTGTCATCTGTGACCTGGACCTCTTACAGACCCTGCCCGGACCCGAAATTTCAAACGGGTTTGCGGAAATTGTGAAGCATGCCCTGATCTGTGACAAAACCTTGTTTGAATTCATTGAGGCCAACCGGCAAAAAGCCCTGGCACTAGATTATCAAACGATTTACAGACTGGTGGCAGACTGTGTGAGAATCAAATCCGGGATTGTGCAGCAGGATGAAAAGGAAGCCGGTGAGAGGCGAAAGCTGAATTTCGGCCACACCATCGGCCATGCCATTGAAAAAATCGAACGGGCGGGGCATGGAAGGGCCGTTTCCATGGGCATGGTCGCGGCTGCACGCTTTTCCCAGGAACGAGGGATGATTTCCAAAGATGAAGTTTCAAAAATTATGGGCTTATTGCAGGATCTCAACCTTCCGACGGGTTTGAATTATCATCCGGATGACGTCATCAACGCTGCCGGTAAGGATAAAAAAAAAGAGGGAAAAGATCTGTTCTATGTTTTTCTTGAAGAAATCGGAACGGCCCGGGTTGAAAAAATCGGTTTCCATGAGTTAAATGAATTCATTTTGAAAACCTTCATTTTCAGTTGAAATTCAATTGAATTCCTTTTAAACTAACCCGAGTATCTTTTAAATTCCGATGACCAAAGGAGAAAAACATATGTCAAACTTAAAAGGAACAAAAACCGAAAAGAATCTGTTAACCGCATTTGCCGGTGAATCCCAGGCCAGAAACCGGTACACCTATTTTGCAAGTACTGCTAAAAAAGAAGGTTATGTCCAGATTTCAGATATTTTCACAGAAACGGCGGATCAGGAAAAAGAACATGCCAAACGGTTCTTCAAATTTCTTGAGGGCGGGGAACTTGAGATTACCGCATCCTTTCCGGCCGGTGTCATCGGTTCCACCCTTGAAAACCTGAAAGCCGCAGCCGAAGGGGAAGAATTTGAATGGTCGAAAATGTACCCCGATTTTGCAAAAACCGCCCGGGAAGAAGGCTTTGATGATCTCGCCAAGATATTTGAAATGATTGCCGTGGCCGAAAAACAGCATGAAAAAAGGTATAGAGACCTTGCAGCCAATGTGGAAACCGGTCGGGTGTTTAAAAAAGATAAAAAGATAAAATGGCGCTGCAGAAACTGTGGTTATGTCCATGAAGGGGACACGGCTGTTGATTTATGCCCGGCCTGCGACCATCCCCAGGCTCATTTTGAAGTTCTGGCCGAGAACTGGTAGGGGGCCCGATCTTTTCCAGATCCATCCCAAGGGGGCACCGGCTTTTTTCAGCAAAAACCGGCGCCCCCTTATTTATTCCGGCGGGTATAGAGTAATTGACAAAGATGGATTAAGAACATATATTTACAGGGTATTTTTTAACCCCCACATTTAAATTAGGACGGTTGCCATGGCAGAAAATATTATTGAAATTAATGACGATTCCTTTGAGAAAATCGTTCTCAAATCAGATAAACCTGTGATGGTGGATTTCTGGGCCCCCTGGTGCGGTCCCTGCAAGGCCATTGCACCCACCATCGATGCCCTTGAAAAAGAATTCGGCGATAAAATGAGCTTTGTGAAGGTGAATGTCGATGAGAATCCCATCAGCCCCAGCAAATATGGTGTCCAGGCAATTCCCACGCTTATTTTTTTTAAAAACGGAGAAATAGCGGAACAGATTACAGGAATGGTGGCCAAACAAAAACTTGAAGAAACCATTAAAAGTGTCCTGTAGTGAAGAGGAAATCCAATGATGAAGACTGACTATGATCTTGTCATTATCGGGGCGGGACCTGCCGGTCTAACCGCCGGGATATATGCAGCCAGGGCAAGAATGAATGTTCTTCTTCTGGAAAAGACGGCGCCCGGGGGTCAGATCCTGATCACGGACTGGATCGAAAACTACCCGGGCTTTCCTGAAGGTATTTCAGGGTATGATTTATCTGAAAAAATGAAAATTCAAGCTGAATCACTTGGATTGAAAATTGAATCGGCTGAAGTTCATTCCCTCAATCTGTCCGGTGAAGCAAAGGAAATTATTTTAAAGGACAGGTCCTTGACGACGAAAAGCCTTATCATTGCCAGCGGAGCCTCTCCAAGAAAACTCGGTATCGGTGAGGAAAAATTTTTCGGCAAGGGGGTTTCCTTTTGCGCCACCTGTGACGGGCCTTTTTTCAAAGAGAAAACGGTTGTTGCCGTGGGCGGGGGAGATACGGCTATTCAGGAATCCATATTTCTGACAAAATTTGCAAAAAAAGTATATCTGGTTCACCGGAGAAATGAGCTTCGGGCTGCAAAAATACTTCAGGAACGCGCCCTTAAGAATGAAAAAATCGAATTTGTCTGGGACAGTGTCGTAACCGGGGTCGAAGGATTTTTCGGGTTGGAGGGCGTAAAGGTTAAAAACCTGAAAACCGATGAAGAAAAAACCATAAGCGCCAAGGGTTGTTTCATCTGGGTGGGGATTTTACCCAACACTTCTTTTTTAAACGATTCCGTCAAAACCGATGAATTCGGTTTTATTCTAGCTGATGCAAAGATGCAAACCTCTGTACCGGGTGTATTTGCCGCCGGAGATGTCAGAGATACGCCCCTCAGACAGATTGCCACTGCTGTTGGAGACGCTGCCATTGCTGCTGTTTCTGCCGAACACTATATTGAGAATCTATCATGATGAAAAAATTATTCATATCTATTATTGTTTTGCTGTTTTGCGGTTGCTCTATTTTTGAAACTTCCAATGAAATGAATCAAAATGTAGAAGATCTTGTTTCAGAAGGGTCCGCAGCTTTTATGGACAAGGATTATGAAACAGCCTTAAAAGCGTATACAAACCTGAAAGACTGGTACCCGTTCAGCAAATATGCCATTCTGGCGGAGCTTAAAATTGCCGACTCCCATTTCTATCTTGAAGAATATGATGAGGCCATCATGGCTTATGAAGAATTTGAAAAAATGCATCCGAGAAATGAGGCCATTCCCTATATTATATATCAGATCGGCCTGAGCTGGTTTAAACAGTTGGGCACGGTTGACAGGGACCATACCCCGGCCTTGAACAGCCTGGCCCAGTTCAAAAGGCTGCAGACTCAATTTCCTCAAAGCGAATATGCACCAAAAGCAAAGGAATATATTGAAAAATGTATGGCCGGCATTGCCGGTCATGAGCTTTATGTTGCCAATTTCTATATGAAAACAAAAAAATATGCGGCTGCGTTAAAACGATATGAAGATATTGCGGCAACCTATCCGGATTCAAAAGAAGGCCGGGAAGCCCTGGCAAAAATCCCGGAATGCGAAGCCCTGGCAGAGAAAGAAAAATAATCTCTTTACATTTATCGGATAGTGGTATATTAATTTCAGGTTATTTCGTTTGCTAAAAAGATTTTTAGGAGTATAAAAAATGTCAAAAGAATGTGCAATTTGTGGAAAAGTCCCCATGGTCGGCAACAATGTGAGTCATGCCCATAATTTAAATAAAAGAAGATTCAATCCAAACCTTCAAAAGGTCCGCGCATTTATCAGAGAAGGCTATATCAGAAAAATTACGGTGTGCACCAGTTGCATTAAGGCGGGAAAAGTAACAAAAGCCGCCTAATCTGCTTTTGTTTGACTCTTTTTCCGGGCATTTAAAAATTCAGGTTCGGGTTGTTTTTTAAACAGCCCGAACTTTTTATTTGCCCAGGTTAAAGGATTTTTGCTGCCAGTTCCGCCAGTTCGGAGCGTTCGCCTTTCTCCAGATTGATGTGAGCGTAAACCCTCTGCCCTTTCATTTTCTCGATGATAAACGCCAGCCCGTTTGTCTGGCTATCCAGATAGGGGTGGTCAATCTGAAAAATATCCCCGGTAAAAACAATCTTTGTGCCTTCTCCTGCCCTTGTGATGATGGTCTTGACTTCGTGGGGGGTCAAGTTCTGGGCTTCATCCACAATAAAAAAGACCTTTACAATACTTCTGCCGCGGATATAGGAAATCGGAGTAATCACAATCTTTTCTTCTTCCAGTAACTGCCTGATCTGCTTTGAATTGGCATTGTTTTCATTAAAATGATTCTGGATTACGGAAAGATTATCATATAAGGGCTGCATATACGGATCCAGTTTTGAAGCCACATCCCCCGGAAGAAATCCGATGTCTTTGTTGCTCAACGGCACAACCGGTCTTGCAACAAAAATCTGACGGTAAAGATGCTTGTTTTCAAGGGCCGCCGCAAGGGCCAGAAGCGTTTTCCCGGTGCCCGCCTTTCCCGACAGGGTCACCAGGGGAATGTCCGGGTTCAGCATGGCATTTAGAGCAAAGGTCTGTTCCGAGTTCCTGGGTTTAATCCCATAGCAGATTCTGGGCTGGATCCGTTTGAGGCTCTGGCCGGCCTCATCAAAAATTCCCAGGGCGGATTTCGACCCATTTTTAATGATGAAATTTTCATTGCTGAAAAGCTTATCCTTGATGTTGAGTCTTGAAATATGAATTTCACCGGGTTTCTGGTAGAACTCGTCCAGAATATTTTCGTCTACAGGATCAAGGGTTTTTATACCCGTATACATGTCGGATAGGTTTTCAACGTATTTTGAATTGTAGTTTTCCGTTTTCAGACCTATGGACCTGGCCCTTAATCTTAAATTCACATCTTTGGTCACAAACACCACATTGGTGAAATCATGTTTTTTGGCAAGAGTATAGGCGATATTCAATATCCTGACATCCGGCGTGACGACATTGAAATTTTCCCGGATTTTTTCATCCAGAGGAACCTCCAGCAGGATGGAAATCTTTCCCTCCCCGCTGTCAATCTGGGCTCCGCCGTTTAAAATCATATCCCCGGACAGGGCATCCAGGGTTCTTAAGAAATCCCTGGCATTGCAGTTGATGACGTCATTGCCTTTTTTAAATTTATCCAGCTCTTCAATGACCGTAATCGGAATAAAAACATGGTTGTCCTTGAACTGGTGAATGCAGCCGCTGTCATGGAGGATAACATTGGTGTCCAGAATAAATTTTTTTTTCACAGATCCCCTTTTCAATTATTCTTCCCTGAAAATGCGTTTCACATCGGTAACTTTTTTGACTTTCCGGATATCGGACATGATTTTTCGAAGCTGGTCCGTCCCTTCAACCAGGATGGTAAAATAAAACAGCCCCATACCGGTTTCCAGGGTCTCGGTTCTGGCATTGAGAATATTGGACTTATTCTTACTGATCACAAAGGCGATATCCGCCAGGAGCCCGAATCTGTCCTCGGTCCTCACCCTGACGCTGGCCGGGTAAGACTCTTTGGTATCGTTACTCCACTCGACTTCAATCTGACGCTCCATGCTCATGGTCAGAACATTTGAGCAGCGCCGGCGATGGATGGTCACGCCCTGGCCCTGGGTGATATATCCGATAATCGGATCTCCGGGAAGGGGGTTGCAGCATTTTGAAAACCGGACAAGGATATCATCCAGCCCTTTGACAATAATACCCGTGCTTTCTTTTTTGGCTGCCTTTTCTGAAGCCTTCTGGGAAACCGCTTCTTCCTTTAATTCCTGTTTTTCAATATCCGGCAGGGCCTTATTGAAAACCTGCAGGGGAGTAAATTTACCGAACCCGACCTGGGCAATCAAATCATCTATGGTTTTAAAACCGTAACTGTCGGCCACTTTTTTAATTTCACCGGATTTGACCAGGGCGTTGAAGTTCTGATTTCTTTTTCTAAAGGTCTTTTCACACATCTCACGGCCAAGACTATAGGACCTTTCTTTTTCCCTGGCATTGATCCAGCCGCGAATCTTGGTCCGGGCCTTTACGGTTTTTACAAAACCAAGCCAGTCCGGACTGGGGGTATGGCCTTTGGTAGTGATGATCTCAACCGTATCACCGGTTTTCAGTTGATGGGAAAGGGGGACAATCTTGCCGTTGACCTTGGCCCCCGTACATTCGGACCCCACTTCCGTATGGATCAAAAAGGCAAAATCAACGGGTGTGGCTTTTTTGGGCAGGGTTTTAATCTCACCGGTGGGCGTAAAAACATAGATTTCATCGGGGTAGAGATCGATCCGGACATTTTCCAGAAATTCATCCGGATCATTATAATTTTCCTGGTTTTCCACAAGCTTTCTGATCCAGGCAAACAATAGCCCCGTATTCTCATCTATCTTTGTACCCTCCTTGTAACTCCAGTGGGCGGCGATACCGGATTCGGCCACCCTGTTCATCTCCCAGGTCCGGATCTGGATTTCCACCCGTTCTCCCTTGGGTCCCACCACGGTGGTATGGATGGACTGGTACATATTGGGTTTGGGATTGCCGATATAATCCTTGATCTTATAGTAAATCGGTTTCCACATGGAGTGAATGGCTCCCATGGCGGCATAACATTGGGGAATCGTGTCCAGTATGATCCTGAAGGCAATGATATCGTAAACCTCGTTGAATTCAAGATTCTGGGAGAGCATCTTCTGATAAATGCTGTAATGCTGCTTGTAGCGGCCCTTGATCTCACATTCGATGCTCATTTCCAGCATTTTGGCCTTGAGTTTTTCATTGACTTCCCGGATATACGCTTCCTTTTCATCCTTGGCCCGGTTGACCAGGGCGTCAATGCGCTCGTATTCGTCCCGCAGGGTATAATAAAAGGCAATTTCCTCAAGCTCGTATTTCATCCAGAATATGCCCAGGCGTGCGGCAATGGGAGCATAGATATCCAGGGTTTCCTGGGCAATGGCTGCCTGCTTTTCAGGGCTTTTATGATATTTCAGGGTCCGCATATTATGGACCCGGTCCGCCAGCTTGATGAGCACCACCCGGATGTCGTCGGCCATGGCAAGAATCATTTTCCGCAGGCTTTCCGCCTGTCGGGCCGCCTTGGTGCCGAAGGGAAGCACGGACAGTTTGGTCACTCCGGAAACAATGCGGGCCACGCCCGGACCAAACATTTCCTCAATGTCTTCCCTAGTGGCTGGAGTATCCTCAATCACATCATGCAGCAAGGCTGCGGCGATGCTTTCCACATCCATTTTCATATCTGCCAGGATGGCTGCCACTTCCAGGGGGTGGGAGAGATAGGGTTCACCGGAAAGCCTGACCTGGCCTTCATGAACCCTTGCAGAATAAATATAGGCCCGGTCGATAATATCGGAATCCCCGCCGGGATTATACTCGTAAATCTTATCCAGTATGTCGGTGATTCTGATCATGGACGGCAATTAATACGCTTTTGCAAACAATACCCGTCTTGAGCTGGCATTGCCGCAACAGATACATTCTCCTTTTTCCGTGGGGCTGTCAAAGGGGATGCAGCGAATGGTCACGGACAGGTCTTTTTTAATGGTTTCCTCACATTTGTCCGAGCCGCACCAGTGGGCCATGACAAAGGCGCCGTTATGGTATCCCGAGGCTTTTTGATATAAATCATAAAACTGTTTTTTATCATCCATGGCAAAGGTATTTTCTTTTCTGTAACGGATGGCCCTGTTGAAAAGGGATTCCTGGATATTTTCCAGAATAGCCGGGATCTCGTTGATAAACCCCTCCCGGTCCATGGATGTTTTCTTTGAGGCCGGTTCATCCCGCCTGGCCATGAACACGGAATTTTTTTCAATATCCCGTGGCCCCAGTTCAATACGGACCGGAACCCCTTTTTTGACCCAATCCCAGCCCCTGGCCCCGCCGATATCCCGGTCATCCAGTTCCACCCTTATTTTCCCGCCATGAAACTGCTTTGCTTCCAAGGCGTCTTTCAGGGCCCGGGCGCTTTCCAGGATGGGCTTGCGGTCTTCATCTTTTTTAAATATCGGCAGGATCACCACATGGGCCGGCGCCACCCGGGGCGGAAGCACCAGGCCGTCATCGTCGGAATGCACCATGATCATGCCGCCGATCATTCTTGTGGAAGAACCCCAGGAGGTGGTCCAGGCATAGTCTTCCTGGCCTTCCTCATTCTGAAATTTAATCCCGGATCCCTTTGCAAAATTCTGGCCCAGGAAATGGGAGGTCCCCGCCTGAAGCGCTCTTTTATCCTGCATCATGGCTTCAATGCAGGTGGTGTCGTCGGCTCCGGGGAATCGTTCCGACGGGGTTTTTTGGCCCCGGATCACGGGCATGGCCAGATATTCTTCCACAAATTTGGTGTATACATCCAGCATGAGCAGGGTTCTTTCCTTGGCTTCCTGCTCGGTGGCATGGGCCGTATGGCCTTCCTGCCATAAAAATTCACTGGTCCTTAAAAACATCCTTGTCCGCATCTCCCAGCGCACCACATTGGCCCACTGGTTGATGAGAATGGGAAGATCCCGGTAGCTGTTGGTCCATCTGGCCATGGATTCACCGATAATGGTTTCCGATGTGGGGCGGACGATCAGGGGTTCGGCCAGTTCCCCAGCCGGCTTCAGACCGCCTTTGCCGTCGGGTTCAAGCCGGTGATGGGTAACAACGGCGCATTCCTTGGCAAAGCCCTCCACATGCTCGGCTTCTTTTTCCATATAGCTCAGGGGAATAAATAAAGGAAAATAAGCGTTTTTAACCCCGGTCTCCTTGAACAAGACATCCATGAGATGCACCATATTCTCCCAGATGGCATATCCCCAGGGTTTGATGACCATACACCCCCTGACCGGCGAGTTTTCAGCCATATCGGCGGCCCTCACCACTTCCTGATACCAGTCAGGATAGTTCTGTTCCCGTGTCGGGGTGATCGCTGTTTTTTCACTCTTTGCCATTATTATCCTCCGAATTCTTCGTCATTTTATCAATTTCATCCAGCAACTGATTCACAAGTTCATCCTGGTCTATTTTCCGGATCACTTTTCCTTTTTTAAACAGAATCCCCTTGCCGTCACCGCCCGCTATCCCTATATCCGCTTCTTTTGCCTCTCCGGGGCCGTTTACCGCACAGCCCATAATGGCAACTTTAATCTTAGACGACCTCTCAAGTAAAGCATTTTCTACTTGTGCGGCGATTTTAAAAAGATCGATATTACACCGGCCGCAGGTGGGGCAGGAAATCAGTTCCGGCCCCCGGCTCCTGATCCCGAGGGCCCTTAAAATCTCATACCCGGTCCGGATTTCTTCAATGGGGTCCCGGGTCAAAGACACCCGGATGGTATCGCCGATTCCTTCGGCCAGCAACATTCCGATACCAATGGCGGATTTGGTGATTCCGGCAAAAAGGCCGCCCGCCTCGGTCACTCCCACATGGAAAGGAACATCGGTAAGAGACGATAGGAGCCGGTAGGCCCGGACCGTCCGTGAAACATCCGAGGCCTTGAGGGATACCTTGATGTCCTGAAACCCCAGGTCCTCCAGGATCCGGATATTGCGGAGCGCGCTTTCCACCATGGCTTCGGCCGTTGTCCCGAGCCGTTGTTCAATCTCTTTTTCAAGGGACCCGGCATTGACTCCCACCCGGATGGGGATACCATGATCCTTTGCACAGTCCAGGACGGCCTTGATCTTTTTTTTTGCTCCGATATTGCCGGGATTGATCCTCAGGGCATCAGCACCGGCCTTGGCCGATGCAAGGGCCAGCCTGTAATCAAAATGAATATCCGCAATCAGGGGGATCGCGATCTCCTGTTTGATTTTTTCCAGGGCAAGGGCAGCCTCCATGTCCGGGACCGCCACACGGATGATGTCACATCCGGCCTTTTCAAGACCTTTGATCTGCCTTACCGTGGCCGGGACATCCTGGGTCTTGGTATTGGTCATGGATTGAACTGTGATGGGGGCGTCGGAACCGATCTTTACCTTTCCAATACGGATCTCCCGGGTTTTGCGTCTTTCCTGGACAATGGACATCTTTGGAATTACCTTTAAATTTAAAATCAAATATGGTGTATCCGGCCTGTCAGCCTGGAATTCACCCTTTTCCGATCTTCAGAATATCAAAGCTGTTCCTTTAATTCAAGGCAACAGTTTTTAAGAGCGGTCTCCCATTTTTTTATTGAACATCAACCGGAATATTCTGGAAATACCTGGAAAGAACAGACAGGGACCGGGTCAGGTTTTCGAGATTAAAAACCTCAAGGCTCACAACCCCCCTGAAATTTTCGAGAACCCGAAGGATCTTCAGGATCTCTTCTTGGGACAAGAGGTCAAGGGCTTTGTGGTCCTTTTTTTCCGGCCCTGAGCCGTCAACGCCGTGCAGATGAATCAGGGGAATCCGGGACCTGTGAGTTTCAAAGGTTTGAAAAAGATCATGGCCGTGGCGGATCTGATGCCCGGCATCCAAACAGACCGAGAGATGGAATTCCTTGATAAGGGGTTCCATATATCGGAAAGGATAATCCAGGGTCTCCACGGAAATAATCGATGGGTCGGGCAGGCGGGATAAAAAACCGGCCAGGCCTTCACGGGTGGTATTCACCCACTCCTCCCTTTTTTTTCTATTCTCCATATCCTGCCGGATACTCAGGGGTATTTCCAGATGGAGGGTATGGGTGGATGGGGTCAGGGGATCAAAGCGATCCATGACCCTTAAAAGCGTGTCCGTAGCCGCCCTTCTTTTCCGGGAGGATTCATCGGAAAGACTCACATCCGTGGGCAAATGGATATTATAGGTCAGGTTCAGATCCCCGGCTAAGGATAAGAGTGTTTTCACATCCGCTTTTGAGGGCAGGACATCCAGGGGAAAGCTTTCAAACACCAGCAGTTCTATTTCATCAAAAAAAGGCCCCAACCGGATGACGTTGGGGATGATATGGTCCGGAACGATAAAAGAGGTTGTCCCCAGCCTGAAACGTCTTGGAGATGCTATGAAATCTGCTGGTTCTATGCCGAACACCCTTTCTGATCCAGAACCTGGCGGATGGCTTTTTCAAGGACCGTGATTTCAAAAGGCTTTTTCAAATAATTTTTTGCGGATTTGATAATCGGATCTTCAAAATGGCCTTCATCATGGCCTGAAGAAATGATCACCTTGACATCCGGGTCAATTTTCAGCATTTGCTTTAATAATTCCCGGCCCGGCATTTTAGGCATGATCATGTCCAGCAATACGAGATTCACGGTGCCGGCATTCTCTTTGAAACGGGCAAGACCCTCCTCTCCGTCACCTGCCGGAATAATCCGGTATCCGAAATCTTCCAGGGCTCTTTGCAAGGATTCCCGGACCGACGGGTCGTCATCCACAATCAGGATGGTTTCACTCCCTCCCTGGATAACGGCGGGTGGCTCTTCCAGACCGCAGGCATCATCGGCCTTGGGCAGAAAGATATGAAAAACCGTCCCCCGGCCAGGGCTTGAATCCACTTCAATATGGCCTTCATGCCGTTTGGTGATGATATCCTTGACCATGGCCAGGCCAAGCCCCTGACCGGTATTTTCCGGGCCTGTCTTGGTGGTAAACAAAGGATCAAAGGCTTTCTCAAGAACAGCTTCCGGCATGCCTATGCCCGTATCTTCAAACAAAAATTCATAATACTCCCCTCTGGGGAGATATTGCAGATCCGCGCTTTTCCGTGTTTCCGCATTAACGCTGAGCCGGATACGATCCCCTTTTTTCAATCCTTTGGCCTCAATGGCATGGACCGCATTGGTGGCGAGATTCATGAACACCTGATGTATTTCATTGATATCGGCGCAGACAAAAACCCGGTCTTTTTCAATATCCAGTCTTTTTTCGATCAGTTTATCCGTTGTTTTCTCCAGCAGAAGAAAGACTTCCTGGGCAACGGTATAAATATCAATATTTTCTTTTGGAGAAACGGCGCGGTTGGAAAGATTCTGGAACTGCTTTACCGTCGCGGCCCCTCTTTTAACGGAATTGACAATATTCTGTACATAGGCTTTCTGGGAGGGGGAGAAATTATCATCGGCTAGGCTTAAAAGATTCAGATAGGCCATAATGCCGGAAAGGATATTGTTAAAATCGTGAGCCACGCCCTGGGCCAGGGTTCCCAGAGAATCCATCCGCTGGCGCTGTCTGAGCTGTTTTTCAACCAGGGAGAACTGAGCTTCAAGGGACCGGAGCTCCTTTTCCAGAAGATGGAGATGACCCACCCTCAGTTCCAGGACTCTGACTTTGTTTTCCAGTTCTTCGTAAGTCGGTTTTGCCATTGTCTTTTTCCTGCAACCGGTGATTTTCATTAAGGTTATCTTAAAAAACAAAAAGAATAAAGCATGAAATTAAAAGAGCAGCCCAGGAGGCGGTCATCATCAATCGGCAGGCCTGGCCGATCTTTTCCTTACCAGGATCAGGAAATCGGCTTCCGATGAAGGGTTTTTCAACAAGGATGCCGTGGTACACATTCGGGCCGCCCAGCTTGACCTCAAGGGCTCCTGAAAAAGCTGCCTCAGGATATCCGGAATTGGGGCTTTTGTGGCGGGATCCTTGAGAAAAACCTGTCTTCAGGGCCAAGGCCCCTGTCTTAAACGACAGAAAAAAGGCGCTCAGACCGATGAAAAGGACGGAAATCCGGGCCGGGATGAAATTGGCCGCATCGTCTATCCTTGCCGAAGCCCGGCCGAAAAGAAGGTAGGCCTCGTTTTGATATCCCACCATGGAATCCAGAGTATTGACCATTTTATAGGCCAAGGCAAGGGGAACCCCGCCCAGCAAGGCAAAAAACAAGGGAGATAAAAACCCGTCCACAAAATTTTCAGCCACCGTTTCCACGGCAGCCCGGGTAACACCCTTTTCATCCAGGGTCTGTGTCTGCCTTCCCACGATCATGGATACGGCCTTTCTTGCGGCTTCTATATCATAGGCTTCAAGGGCTCGGAAGACTTTTAAGGCAGATCTATCAAGGCTTCTGGAGGAAAAACAGAAAAACAGCAAAACCCCCTGGACCAGATATCCGAATCCGGGATGGACCCTCATGGAAAGGACGATGACACAAAAGGCCAGGGCCCATGTGGAGAAGATGAGAAAGGCCGCAAAGAAAAAACCCGAAACCAAGAGGTTTTTAAACCATCTCCTGAACCGGTTTTCAAAAAAAGCAATGGCCTTTCCCATATAGACCACCGGGTGGGGCAGGAAACCGGGATCTCCCAGGATAAAATCCAGAATAAAGGCTCCCAGGACCACAACCCATTGAATATCACTCATGACCCAGAGCCTTTCGGACCAGGGCTGAAAGATGCTCATTGGCATCTCTTTTCTTCAGGGAAAACCGCACGTATTGATCGGATAAACCCATAAAATTGGAACAATCCCGGATCAAGACCCGGTGTTGACCGATGCGTTCACAGAATTCCCCGGAACTCAGGCCGTCTTTCAGGCGGGCCAGAATAAAGCAGGTGGTTGAATCAAACAGTTCCAATCCGCTCACTCCCCTAAGGCTCTCCATAAATTTTTGCCGTTCCGCCCGGATATAGGCCCTTGTTTTTTTGAAAAACGGTTCAATGGCCTCGGGATGATCGAAGATATGCTCAATCACAGCCTGGGCCAAGGCATTCACACTCCAAGGCTGATAAAAGGCCATGATCTTTTCAACGATTTTTGGGTCCCCGGTTAAAAATCCCGTGCGAAGGCCGGGAATTCGATAGATTTTCGACATGGACGAGAGCACGATGAGGTTTTCATACCCTGTTTCCGATACAAAGGACAGGTCTTCGGCATTTTCTACAAAGGGAAGATAGGACTCATCAACGATGAACAGGGTGCTTTGATGCTTTTTCAGCAGATATTCAATCTTGTCCTTTGACATCAGTGCGCCCGTAGGGTTGTCGGGATTACAGAGAAATACCGTGTCCGCCTTTGCAGCCAGCCGGGATATCGCATCTGCTTTCGGTTGAAAACCATTTTCCGGCGTTGCAAGACAATGCTCAACATCCGTATGATACATGAAGCAGGCGTCCCTGTAATCCGAATAGGTGGGGCCTGCAATGAGCGCTTTTTTTGAACCCAGGGCAAAGGGGAGAATATAGATAAACCATGTGGTTCCGTTTCCCGCAACCACCCGGTTTTCATCCATTCCATGGCATCTTGCAAACCCAGCTCTCATGGAGGCGGCATCCGGTTCCGGCAGGGACCTTATTTTCATCACATTCTCACAGATGAAGGACTCGATGATCTCCGGCGGTCCCAGGGGATTCAGGTTGCTGCTCATGTCAATGATCTCTTCAAGGGCGCAGCCCAGTTTTTCTGCCAGCTTTCTTTTATTTCCGCCATGACCCGTAATCATGGATATTTTCCTTTTTAAAGGATCAATGCCCCGGCTGCCAGAAACAACACGGCTTCCGTGATCTCGTTCATGGCGCCCAGCATGTCCCCTGTAATGCAATTCAGTTTCTTTTTATAAAACCCCAGGATCAAAACCAGGGCACAAACAAAAACAATATTCAAAACCAGGCCCTTATAGCCTAAAAAGAGGGAGATGACCACAGGAATCCCCACAAATATAAAATCTTTGGGGCCAAGGGGTTTTTCAAACAAATCAAGCCCGGTCCCGGCATCCTGCCTGCCGTATTTTAAATACCGGATGCCGAAGATCATGGCCGACCTGGAATAGGAAGGAATGATGAAAAACATCAGAAGGGTTTGACCCTGGGTTAAAGCTGATTTAACGGCGAATATCCCGGCTGTTTTCAGCAGAAGAACCGAGACCACGGCCACAAGGCCCATCATTCCCGTACGGCTGTCCTTCATGATTTCAAGGACCCTTTCTTTGGGCCGATGGCTGAACATCCCGTCGGCCGTGTCGCCAAGGCCGTCCAGGTGGAAGGCTCCGGTGACGGCCACAAGGAAAAGAACATCCAGAACCGATACCACCGGTACAGGCCAGAAATGAGAAACCATGAGGTCAAACAAGATGAGAAGGGTGCCCACCAGAAGCCCCACCAGGGGGAAGAACCGGATCATGCCCAGGGGGGAATAGGCCACCCCTTTTCCCGCCGGAAGAATGGTGATAAAAAGAATGGCCGATCTGAAATCCGAGAGGAATTTTTTCATTTGGGTTTTTGCCCGGGCTTTATTTCCACATCGATTCCGGCAACGGTCATGACAACCCTGTCGGAGATCTTTGCCATGCGCTGATGGATCATTCCTGCAAGGTCCCTGAATTCCCGGGCAAGCTTGCTTTCCGGAACAATTCCCTGCCCGACCTCATTGGATACCAGAAAAACAGGGCATTCGCAGCGCAAAAGGGCCTTCTCAAATAGATTCAGAATCTCAAGGATTCCGTCAGTGTCATAGGAATGATATAAAAGATTGGACAGCCAGAGGGTCAGGCAATCGATCAGAATCACATCGGCCTTGCCTGAGTATTCATTTACAATTTCATGTATCAGGATAGGCTCTTCAATGGTTTGCCAGTCTTTTCCCCTTTCCTTTTGATGCTTTTCCACCCGCTTTTCCATTTCCGGGTCCAAAGGCTGGGAAGTGGCAATAAAATATTTATCCTTTTTGGCGGTCTTGTTGGCCTGATTCAGTGCAAATGAACTTTTCCCGCTTCTGCAGCCGCCGATAACAAAGGTTATCTTTTTTTTCAACGCGTAATCCATCCCGTAATGAACTGATTCAAATTCAATTTTTTTCAATTTATCCCATTCTCCAAGGGATTGGCAACCTAAAAATCAATTCATATTTATGCTTTACTTTCGGTTTTTATTGATGTAGGACTTTTAAAAAATGAATCGATTTGCTTCAAATTAGAACGGTAACAGTTCCAAGGAGGCGGTAATGATCAACAGGAATACGGTAAAGATCCTCAGCCTGAAACCCATTACCCGCACCATGTGCCATGAATTTTATACCAAAATCAATACGGAATTCACCTCATCCGCGGCAATCAGGGAATCGGTGTCCTGGTGGCAGGATGATCCTGAAAAACTGAACAACCTCTGGTGGGTGCTGAACTATTATTCAGACCGGCTTGATCCGGACAGGAATTTAAGGGCTTTTGTTGAAAAAAACCTTGATTCCCTGGCACAGAAAACAACACAGGCATAGTACTTTTTTCTAAGCCCTTTTCCGGCTTGCGTCATCAATGTTCCATATCCTTTCCCACCCCCCAGATATCAATAATCTTTGTATTGCCGGGATAATCAACCGTCCTGTAATGGGTAATGCCGGACAATTTTCCTGTGATTTTATCCAGCCGGGCGGCCTGGGATTTTATGGAATGAATCGCCTTCTTCTCCATAGGACGGGATTCAGGCCCCATCAGCATGAGTTCCGAGTAACCCAAAATGGCCTGCAAGGGTTGATTGATTTCGTGACAAACAGCCCCGGCCATTTCAAGAACCCCCTGAAGTTTTTCTTTCTCGAATTTTTCCTTTTCGCCGGCCTTCCTCTGGGAAATATCCGTAAAGGTTGCAATGGTCCAAGCCATTGGATTTTCATCATCCCTTGAGTTGAGGCGGATATGAACCGGAAAAAGGGTATGGTCTTTTTTGACCAGATCAATTTCATAATCTGCCGTTCCGCCCGTGATAACGCTCTGATAAATATTTTGGCCAACATTTTCAAAATCTTCATCATTTGAATAAATCATCCGGGTGCTTTGATTTTGAAAATCCCGGGTTGATTCATAACCAAACAAAAGAAGCATTTCATGGTTCACCCATTTAAAAATTCGGTTCTGGACCAGAGCAATCCCGACAGGCAAGGATTTCAGAATTTTCTCAAGCATCCGGCGATGTTTTGCCAATTGTTCTTCTGATTCTTTCCTTTCAATGGCAAGGGCAATATGCCGGGAAATAGAATTTAAAAGCGCCAGATCCTCTTTTTCATGGTCTCTTGCAGATCTATCGTTTTGAATCAAAATGGCGCCTTTGACCCTTTCATTAATCATCAGGGGAGCGCCCATCCGTATTTTGCCCAGGCTTCCAAGGGCCTTTTGCTCTATCTCGGCGGTCTCCTTTGGAACATCTGACTCATAAAAAATCATGGATTTTCGGGTTCGAATCACCCTTTTGGTATAGGAGAGCACCGATTTGAAATCAAGAAAGCTTTCAGACGCCTTATCTTTTTCTTCCACATGAAAGGGAAAGGAAATAGAGTCCTTTTCTGCATCGTATAGGGCAATATAAAAATGATTCACATTGAGAATTTCATCAAGGCGATGATGAATCACTTTATAGAGCTCTTCAAGATTGTCCGTGCTGCCCACCGCTTCTGATATTTTAAACAGCACTTCAATGGTTTTTCCCGGATCACGCCTCCTTTTCAAATTTTCAATCTTGTCTGGTTCCATTCCGCCCTACCCCTATCCATAAAAAATTTTGCATTATGTCACCAACCCAGGTTTTTATCAAGGCATATCCAGAACCCAAATCCAGGGAAATTGCAGTGGAATCCTGGTTTACAGAAATCCGGCAGGAGCCTAAAGCCATAACATCTATTGAAATGAATCCGTTTGAATGGTAAAGACCTTTCTAAGACAGGTTAATTATTCGAATTTATGAAAACCGGATCATATCGGAGAATCCATGACTCAAGACAATGAAAAGATTGCACTTGTCACAGGGGCGGGAAAGGGAATCGGCAGGGCCATTGCAGTTGCACTTGCCGGACAAGGGATCTTTGTCTATATTAATTACCTTTCCGACACGGCATCTGCCGCTCAAACCCTTGAAGAGATAGAGGCTTGCAACGGGCAGGGGGCCTTATTGCCCTTTGATGTGACCCGTTCCGAAGATTCAAAAAAAGCGGTTCAGGCCATCCTGAAAGATAAGGGCGCCCTCCATATCCTTGTCAATAATGCGGGCATCAGAAATGACGGGCTTTTGGCCATGATGAAGGAAGATTCGTGGCAATCCGTTATCAATACCAATCTGACCAGTTTTTACAATGTAACAAAACCGGTGGTAAAACAGATGCTGAAAAACAGATCCGGCAGGATCGTGACGGTGACATCTGCTGCCGGCCAGATGGGCAATGCCGGCCAGGTCAATTATTCAGCCGCCAAATCAGGTCTTATCGGGGCCACAAAAGCCCTGGCAAGGGAGGTGGGAAACCGGAACATAACGGTAAATGCGGTTTCACCCGGATTTATTGAAACCCGGATGCTGAATGGAATGGATATGGACCGGATCATGGATACCATCCCGGCCAAAAGGCTTGGGAAACCGGAGGAGGTTGCCCATGCCGTTGCCTTTTTGTGCTCGGACAAAGCAGCCTATATTAATGGTCAAATCCTCGGGGTTAACGGGGGATTGATTTAGGAGGGGGTTATATGACCTTATCCAGGATCTTTCTCAGAGCCCTGGCAAAATCGTTTAGAGAAAAGGGTTTTTGTATAAATCCGTGGCATCCCTGGTTCAGGAACCCTTCAATTTTATCATCAACGGCATACCCCGTCGATATGAGAATTTTTGCATCGGCCTTTATTTCCTTGATTTCCAGAAAGGCTTGCTTCCCGTCCATCCTCGGCATGATGAGGTCCAGCACAACCAGAGAAATCTGGTCTTTGTAGGTTCTGAATATTTCAACGGCTTCCAAGCCGTTTCTTGCAATCAGCGGTTTATATCCAAGCTTTTCCAGAAAATTTCTGCCCACATTGACGATTTCTTCCTCATCATCCACCAAAAGTATGGTTTCAGATCCCTTCTGAACCTGGTCAAAGGGGCGGACCTCCTCTTTTATGGCCTTGATATCAATAATATTGGAGGCCGGCAAACAGACCTGAAAACTTGCGCCCTTGCCTTTTTCGCTTTCAACCAGGATAAAGCCTTTGTGGTTTTTGACGATGCCGAATACGGTGGACAGACCTAGTCCCCTGCCTTTTTTATCGCCTACGCCCTTTGTTGAAAAAAAGGGATCAAATATCTTTTTTTGGATTTCCATATCCATACCAATGCCTGTGTCTTTTACCGTGACCTTGATATATCGTCCGGGATGAACCTCAAAGGGATAGGAATGATCTTCGCCAATAAAGAGATTTTGGGTGGTGACGAAAATTTCTCCGGGCCCGGGCATGGCCTGGGAAGCATTGATCAAAAGATTTAAAAAGACCTGTTCGAGCTGGGATTGGTCTGCATCCACAAGGTAAAGCTCTTTTTCAAAAACCTTATGAAGGGTGATATCCTGGCGGGTGGACTTGAAAATATCCAGGGCCAGGGCAACCAGTTCATTGACGTTTAATACCGAAATCCGGTATTTCCCCCCTCTGGCAAACCCAAGCAGACGGCTTGTCAGCTCTCCTGCGGTTTTTACCAGCCGGCCGATATGCTTGGAATGAGCCGCCACTTTTTCAACGGCCGACAAATCAATCTGCATCAAAGACAAATGGCCCTGGATCCCCATGAGAATATTATTAAAATCATGGGATATGCCACCGGCAAGCACACCTATGGCTTCCATTTTCTGGGCCTGCTGAAGCTGAATCTGAAGCAGTTTCAGTTCGGAAATATCCGTAATAATGACGATGATGCCCTTTGAAGGATCTTTTATATCTATTCTTGAGGCCCTGAGCATACAGGCCAGCGTTGTTCCGTCTTTTCTCAGGAGCCTGGTTTCCAGAAGGCTGGAACCAAATTTTTCCACGTGGGAATATAGATCAACGCCGACTCTGTCATATTCTTTTTGATTTTCATATAGGATGCGCGCATTTTCCCCCTTTAAAGCATCCGGTTCATATCCCAGCATGGTGTGAAATGCATCATTGGTCCAGCCGAGAACCCGGTTTTTGACAACAGTTATCCCCACCGGCGAAGAATCAAGAATGATTTTCATTTCTCCGGGGGTTAAATCCTGCTCATTTAAATCAAATAATTTTTTATGAGCGTTCAGGTTGCGGGTATCGACGTCAATATCATTTACCTGATAAGTATTCTTCATAGAGTATAAACCTGATTGATTTCATAATTTGACTGCCTGCCGACTTCTTGATAAGTATAGCAGATTTTTAAAATTAATATAAGAAAAGAAAACTAAGAATGCTAAAAAAAGATAATTTTTTGATTCCGTATTTACCGGCGCTTGCAAGCGGTCTGTTGCTGACGCTCGCATTTCCAAAGCCGGGGCTTTCCTATCTTGCTTTTTTTGCCCTGGTCCCATGGCTGATATCTCTCCCCTCCCTGACCCTGAAACAATCTTTTTTCAGTGGGCTCATCGCCGGGCTTGTCCATTTTATCACCTTGATTTACTGGATTATACCAACGGTTCATATTTACGGCGGACTTCATCCCATCCTGGCCGGTTCCACCCTGGTGCTCCTGTGTTTCTACCTTGCCCTGTATCCTGCCCTCTTTGCCTTTCTTCTAAAAAAACTCACCCTGGGCGCCACTCCCTTCCTGGCCGCCTGTCTCTGGACAGGTCTTGAATATATCAGAACCTATGCCTTTACCGGATTTTCCTGGGGAAGCCTCGGCTACAGCCAGTATTCAAATCTTTTATTGATCCAGATCGCGGATTTTTCCGGAATCTACGGGGTTTCATTTCTCATTGTGTTGGTGAATTCTGCAATGGCCTATTTTTTTCTAAAAAGGGAAAAGGGCGGAAACAGGCCCTTTCTCTCCATGATTTTGACCATCATCCTGATCTTCGCTACCCTGGTTTATGGAAATCTGATGCTCTCATCCATTGATGCACGGATGGCCTTAGCTCCAAAACCTGCCATTGCCGTTGTCCAGGGCAATATTGAACAGGATCTGAAATGGAGTGACGCCTTTAAACAGGAAACCGTTCATAAATACCTTCTTCTTTCAAAAACCACTCTAAAGGATGACCCGGAACTGGTCATCTGGCCGGAAACGGCTCTTCCCTTCTATTACGGCTATGAACGGGCATTATCGGATCTTGTGGATCAATTCGTCCGGGAATCAAAAACCAATTTTCTCATCGGCAGCCCGGCCTTTAAAATGGATGAAAAAGAAACCCTGTATTATAACCGGGCCTATATGCTGAACCGGTTTTCCATCGTAACCGCCACCTATGACAAAACCCATCTGGTGCCCTTTGGAGAATATGTTCCCTTTGGAGAATATCTGACCTTTCTCGGGAAAATCACGGCCCAGGCCGGAAACTTTTCATCAGGCGATAAAGCTTTTATCCCCCTTGATTTTCAGGAACATAAAACAGGGGTACTCATCTGCTTTGAAATCCTCTTCCCCCGCATTGCCGCAAAATTTGTAAAAAACGGGGCCGATATCCTGACCACGATCACCAATGATGCCTGGTTCGGGCAAACCTCGGCGCCGATGCAGCATTTTTCCATGGCCGTCTTCAGGGCCGTGGAAAACCGGAGATCGGTGGTCAGGGCCGCCAATACGGGAATTTCAGGTTTTATCGACCCCAGGGGAGAAATCCTGGAAACCACTTCTTTGTTCACAGACAAGGCCATTACAAAACAAATGCCGGCCCTGACCCTCATCAGTTTCTATACCCGGTACGGAGATGTCTTTGCCTTTGGAACCATGGTTGCTTTCTGTCTCGGTTTCATGGTAAAAGGAGCAAGAAACCAGTTGAGGAGAAATGAAAAATGAGCGCAGAATTAAAACAGACCATTCATACCATTCGTGCAAAAGCCTTAAAACTCAGGGAGTATCTTTGACCTCCCGGTCAAACTAAAGCGTCTTAGGGAACTTGAGCATTTGATTGCCAAGGAGGATTTCTGGAATGACGCAGAAAAAGCCACAGACCTTTTAAAAGAGAGAACCGTCCTTTCAAATCTGACGGACACCTTTGACACCATCCATAAAGGGATTGAAGACGCTGAAGTCCTCTTGGAACTCGCCCTTGAAGAATCCGATAAGGAGAGCGAAGCGGAGGTGGCGTCACTTTTGGCAGATCTTGAGAAGACCATTAAAAAATTCTCCATTGAAATCACCCTGGATGGCGAAGACGATGCCCGGGATGCCCTTGTGTCCATCAATGCCGGGGCCGGCGGGACCGATTCCCAGGATTGGGCGGAAATGCTGTTTCGCATGTATACCCGCTGGATCGATAAAAAAGGATATAAATGTGAAATCATTGATTACCAGGAAGGTGATGAGGCCGGTATCAAAGGAGTGACCCTCCGGGTATCCGGCACCAACTGTTACGGTTACATGAAGGTTGAGTCCGGGGTTCACCGCCTGGTCCGGATTTCACCGTTTAATGCCGGCGGAAAACGTCACACCTCCTTTGCCGCAGTCTTTGTTTATCCTGAAATAAAAGATGAAATCGTCATCGATATCGACGAATCGGATCTCAGGATTGATGTATTCCGCGCCAGCGGCGCCGGAGGCCAGCATGTCAACAAAACCAGCAGTGCGGTCCGGATCACCCACCTGCCCACCGGCGTCGTGGTTCAATGTCAGCAGGAATCCTCCCAGCACAGGAACCGGGAAATCGCCTTCAAGGTTCTGAAATCAAGGCTTTATCAGCTTGAAAAGCAAAAGCACGATAAAAAAATGCAGAGCCTCCATGACGGCAAAGATGATGCCGCCTGGGGAAGCCAAATCCGATCCTATGTGCTTCATCCTTACCGGCTGGTCAAAGACCATCGCACCAATTTTGAAATGGGGGATGTGGACCGGGTTCTCAACGGAGATCTGGACCCGTTTATCGAGGGAGTACTGCTGTCTTGAAAATAGACCCGCTTCAAATTATTGAAAAATTTTATGACCCCGGAACCAGGCTTTACGATATCCTGGTCAACCACAGCCGGATTGTCACAGACAAAAGCCTTGATATCGCCCGGAGTCTGCCCCATCTGAACCCTGATCTGGAATTTATTGAAACCGCAGCCATGCTGCATGATATCGGCATTTTTCTCACCCGGTCCGAATCCATTGGCTGCTTTGGCAAGGCCGCCTATGTCTGCCACGGGTATCTGGGCCGTGAACTCCTGGATGAACTGGGCTTGCCGCCTGAATACGGGATGGTCAGCGAACGCCATACCGGCGCCGGGATTACAAGGGAAAATATCGTCCTCAATAAACTTCCCCTGCCGCAAAGGGATATGGTTCCCCTCAGTATTGAAGAAAAAATCATCTGTGCGGCAGATAAATACCATTCCAAAAATCCGAAGTTCTCAGGCAAAACCATGACCACGGCAGAGGTGATTGAAGGGCTTCGAAAAATCAACAACGATCATGCAGCGCGATTCATCCTCTGGGCTGAAGAATTCGGATTATGAAAAGGCAATCCCGGTGATTTTGGCCACATAGTTTTTTGTTTCCTCGGGCATGCGGCTCCGGCGGGAATCCAGGTTCCCCATTCCCCAGTTATAAGCGGCCAGGGCGTGGGGAACGCTTCCGTCATAACGGTTGATCAGTTTTTTCAGATACCGGGTCCCTGCCATGATATTTTCCGACGGGTCCAGGGGATCCGTCACCCCCAATTCCCTGGCCGTACCCGGCATGAGCTGCATCAATCCCATGGCCCCTTTGGAAGAAACCGCATCGGGTTTGAAATTGCTTTCCGCTTCTATCACCCGCCTGATGAGGTCGGAATCCACCCCATAGTGAGACGACGCCTTTTGGATAATCCCGTCGATATCATGGCCCACGGACCTGTCCCCAGGGGTTCTTTCTTTTTTTTCAAGCCCCGGCTCAGACATTTGAATCTCCGGCTGCTCAATTTCTGACGGGTCCTGTCGGCTCTTTGACAATAGAGGATGCTTTTTTTTATGCCGGGGAAGGATTTCTTTCAGGCCTTCCATCAAAGAAGTCTCATCGCTTTTTTCCCCTTCAGTCTCGGACATGAGCCTCAGTAAATTTTCATTCATTTGGAGCTTGACCCTTTGGCACAGCTCCAGGGCCTGTCGAGCCTCTAGGGAAGCAGTTGGCTGATCCTGCCGGGTTGGATTCGGCTCAACGCTCTCTGTCGCTTTACTGAAAAGGCTGAGAAAAGACTCCGGGTCGGCGGCCCTGTGCATGTTTTCTCGTCCCTGAAAAGATCCTGAAGCCGGATGGAGCCCGAATTTGTCGATCGGATTGTCAAAATGAATCCCCATACAAACCCGTTCCTTATTTAAAATTTTCAATTCATTTGATCATGATAATCCGCCATGACAAAACAAAGCGGTTATCCCCGGAACGAAAGACAGCAAGAAACGTACCGTAACAGGAAGAGCTTTCTGTTAAAAATCAAAAGGGCCTTGGATTGTTTTTCCAAGGCCCTTAAAAATTTCTGGTAGGCACGAGCGGGGTTGAACCGCTGACTTCTACCGTGTCGAGGTAGCACTCTACCACTGAGTTACGCGCCTGAATCGTTATGTTCTATTAACAAAACACGGTATCCGTGTCAAGAAAAACTCTTCATCAGGGGGCTTCCTTTTTTTCCTCCGGTATGAGTGCCGGGTTCCGGCGGGTTTCCGGGCCAGGCACCTCTTCTTTCTCGATGAACCGGAGGGTGACCCGTTCGTCGGTTACGTCTGTAATTTCAAGGCCAAAGGAATCAAAGGTCTTGAGCATAACGGCATCGGCAAACCGAGAGGGAGTGCCTTTGTACAGGATTTGCACAAGGGCGCTGTTGGATCCGATTTCTTTTTGCAGCATGCTTGTAAATTCCGGCATTTCCCTGAGCCTCTGCTTTAATGCGATAAACCGTGGAAGAAAATTATCCCCGGACAGGCTGAGATCAAAGGAGGCTTCTTTTCTTAAAATTTGGGCCCAATAGGCGCTGATTTTTTCAGTCAGATCCTTGGCCGACAGGTTTGCAGCCGAAGCAAGGGCCTGTTTATGGCCTTCCTCTTCTGAATCACTCTTAGCCACGGCTTGAACCGTTGAGACAATCTTTTTTTCCCCGGTATGGACATCATAGGCCTCCATCAGAATTTGGGCGTCAAAGGTTTTTTCTTCCCCCATACGGTTGATGGCCAAGGATACGGCCGCATGTCCTATAACGATCATATCCGCCTTCATTTCCCGGCCAAGGCGCCTTGCCGCATCAATATCTTCCATTGAATGAAAGGAAATATCATAAAAAGAGGGGTCAGGGCGTTCGAGCCCGGTCCCGGCAATCACAAATCCGTCCCGGGTCATTTGTTCGATCATGACTTCTTCCACCAGAGAGGTATAGGAATCAGGATCATTGCCCCACCAGTACCGGGGCAAATCTTCCGACGAGGTTTTTTCAGAAATAAAAAACATGATAACAGGGTTATCTTTTCCGGCCTCCAGAATTTTTGCTTGGGTCAATGTCTTTTCCAGCAGCTCCAGATTGACCCTGGATTCCACGGCCACAAGGGAAGCGCTTTTATTTTGAACATCACCCAGAACCCGGTAGGTGATAATAAAATCCGAAGGACGCGACAGAATCCCGCTGTACAAAAAATCCAGATTGGAAGCCAGAACCTGGCTTGTCAACAGTTCTGAAATCGCATTCTGAACCGCAGCTCCCAGGGCATCAGAGATGGCCCCCTGCTTTGCCTGCTGGATGTTTTGACCGGCAATGATTCTCCGGCCGGTGGTCACACTCATGAACACCCCGGAATCCTTTGACGCATAGACTGAACCGGCAAAGATCCAGAAACAGAGAAAACAGGCAAGACCCCTTGCGGCTTTTGTTCTTTTAGCCATTCGTTTACACCTTTCTTTCAATGGAATACCCTGCGATAAGGCCCAAAATCTCTTTGGACGGTTCTTCTTCAAATTCTTCCAAGCATTGGACGGCTTTTTGGACATGGTCCTGCGCACATTGACGGGTATAGTCAATGCCTTTGTATTGGATCAATTTTTCCGTGAACCGTTCAAATTCGGTTGGTTTGAATACGGGGTCCGTAATAATTTTTTCCATCCAGGCCCTGTCCTCGGGCGAAGCATGGGCAAGGCTGTAAATCACAGGCAGGGTGAGTTTGCCCTCACGGATATCTGCACCGGGAATTTTCCCCAGGGCTTCTTTTGTGCCGGTATAATCCAGGAGATCGTCGGCCATCTGAAAGGCCATACCGGTGTGAAAACCGTATTGCTTCAAGGCCTCCTGTTTTTCCCCTGAGGCCCGGGCAAGGATGGCCCCGCTGTGGCAGGCGCCCTGAATCAGGACAGCCGTCTTTTTTTCAATAACATCCAGGTATTCTTCTTCCGTCAGATCCAGCTTGCCCTTTTTTTCAAGCTGGTTGATTTCACCCTGGGACATGTCCCTGGTAATGCCGGCAATGACGGTGACAATATCCGGCTGCCGGGTCCTTGCGGCCAGATCCAGGGCCCTGGCCAGAAGAAAATCCCCGGTCAGAACCACT
>Ga0208373_1001042_pt1 | contig 40138 bp, 26 predicted proteins | sample RifOxyC2_FD_184036 | JGI IMG/M metagenome (GOLD analysis project Ga0208373, IMG submission 184036) | Soil microbial communities from Rifle, Colorado - Rifle Oxygen_injection C2 (SPAdes) | ecosystem: Environmental > Terrestrial > Deep subsurface > Rock core/Sediment | place: Rifle, Colorado...
GACTGCAACGACGCCAACGCGACCATCAACCCGTCCGCGACTGAGATCTGCGATGGCGTGGACAACGACTGCAACGACGCGGTAGACGAAGGTCTCGTTACCATCTGGTATCGAGACGTCGATGGCGACGGCTATGGAGTCGTCAGCGCGCGGCAGGCCCACGGCTGCCACCGTCCACCCGGCTATGCCGGATCGGTGGGGGACTGTAACGACAGCAACGCCGCCATCAACCCGGACGCGACCGAGGTCTGCGACGGCGTGGACAACGACTGCAATGGCAGTGTCGATAGCGGTATGACCGAGAGGGTCTACCGCGACAGCGACGGTGACGGTTATGGCGAAAAAGCCATCACTGTCTGCCTGGGGGCAACTCCCCCCGGCTACGTCTCCGAGGGCGGAGACTGCAACGACACCGATGTCGCTATCCGCAGTGGCTGCAGCGAGTAATCGCTGACAGCACCAACCAAATCCCTGGGGACTAAATAACAACCAGGGAAAAGTCGTCCACCAACCTCAAGGTGGGTGCACGAGGCGCGGCAGTACAGCCCGTCTCACCGAGAAGCGATGGAAAATTTCATAGGTTTCCCCAACCATTGCTCCTCGTTTCTCCTTTGAACACAAGATATTGTGTGCATAGGAAAAATAAAACAGTGTAAACGACAGGGGACTAAACCAGTAATTTTCTTCCCCTTAAAATAGCACTTCAAACGTTGCCACGACGCCTAAATTATTGTTAATATTAAGTATTTTTGATATCATCCTTGAGTGATGAGGATTTGACAATCGTCTAAAAATCGTCTAAAATACATCTATAAGTTAGATAATATATGTATGTTTCACCCAAAATATAATATTACCAATAAATTACTAGCTAATATTAAACAAATTAGTGAGATTGTAGCAATTCTTAACGAGCGACGTTTTCCACAAGTTGTTTTATTTGAAATGGAGCGAAAAGCACGTGAAATATCTGCACATGCCTCAACAAGCATTGAGGGTAATCCTTTGCCTTTAACTGATGTTAAACGTTTGTTAAAACAATCACCAAAACACATTCGCAATTCAGAACAAGAAGTTTTAAATTATAATCAAGCGTTGTTACATTTAAAAAAACAATTAGATGCAGGCGATAGTAAATTAGATTTAAAAAGTATTTTAACCACACATCATCTGGTAACAAAACAACTGCTTGAAAAAGCTAGCTGCGGGAAATTACGTCAAGCACCTGTTTTTGTTAATGATCCAAGATCAAGACAAACAGTTTTTTGGCCTCCAGATTATCAGGATGTTATGCAGCTGCTAAAAGATTTACTTAATTTTATCAAAAAGCAAGAGGGGATAATTGATCATTTAATTTTAGCAGGGATTTTTCATAAACAATTTGTGCTCATTCATCCTTTTATGGACGGTAATGGTCGCACAGTACGTTTACTGACAAAATTATTATTAGCAAGACTTGGACTTAATACTTTTAATTTGTTTAGTTTTGAGCGCTATTATAACGCAAATGTTACTAAATATTTTTCTCTGGTTGGCGAGCAAGGAAATTTCTATGATTTAAAAATTGATTTTACTAAGTGGTTAGAATATTTTACTGATGGTATTATTGACGAGTTATTACGCGTTAAAGGCGAATTAGCCAAAGCGAATCAAGCCCCAGCCTCAGGCCTAAAAGAACATCATCATATTATTTTAAATTACATTAAAGAACATGGCTCTATTAATGATGCTCTATATTCTAAATTAGTTAAACGCGCAAAATCAACTCGCGCTTTAGATTTTCGTTATTTACTTGATCAAGATTTAATTAAACGGCACGGAAAAGGCAAGGCCATTTATTATTGTTTGAAGAGATAAATTTATTATGGCTACAAAATTTGATGACTTATCTTCAGAAAAAAAAGGCAAGACAACAGAACAGCCTGCCGATCTTGATGTTGAAAAAATGCTAAAAGAAGTTGCTGAGGCAAAATTAATTCATAACAATTAACGGAATAAAATTTTTACTCGACAGAAATAAGATAGGCAATTATTAGTAAATATATTTATATGACACCCATCATAAAACAAGAAGGAAGAACAAAAATATTCATTAAGACACCTCAGGAAATTGAGGATGCAATGAATCAAGGCTTAGAGAAACAAAAAATGGAGGCAGTAGAAAGAAAAAAAAAATGGATTGAGGATGCGCTAGCTAAGAAACTAGTAGAAGAAGAACCAAATAAAAAGACTCGCGTAATAATTACCGTTCCTTTATATAGAGAGTTCGATGAAATTGTTCCTCAATTAGAATCTTTAGCTAGACAGACAGTTTCTCCAGAAAATTTTGAAGTGATTATTTTGGTTAATAATAAACCAGAGGCGGAAAAAGAAAATAGTGAAGCCTATAAAGATAATCAAAAAACTTTACAGGTAGGAAAAAGATTACACAGTGAAAAAGAACCCTTAGATTTAAATGAATATCGCGAAAAGGTATTATCTTACGTTAAAGCAAATGGTATTGCGGTTCACATGATTGATCAATCTTCCGTTGGTACATTGCATGATATTGCAGAGATTAGAAATGAAATTGATCAAGAAGCATATCGGCGATTATTATTAACTGATATAGGAGATCAAGGTGTTATTACTTGGCTTGATGCAGACACTCTAGTAGAAGCTAGATATGTAGAAAAAATTTTAAATGCCTTTAAAGACCCTAATTTAGACAGCCTTTTTGTTGATTTAGATTTTTTTGCTAATAAAGGGGCTGATGAAAAAATTTTTCAACACACATATGATTATCAATATGGAATGCAGTATAGGCAATTTGGAAGTTTATTAGGCTGTCCGAAAGAATTTTCTCATGTTGGTGGATGTCAAATGGTGGTTCGAGCCGCTGTGCTACCTAAAATTGGTGATATTAGATGTCTAGATAAAAGAAACCATGTAGGAGAAACTGATTATATGTCTGAGGTATTAAGCCTTGGAACTAATAGTAAACATGCTGAGAATATTTGGGTGCATACTAAAGATAGAGCCAAACAAGATGGTTTAACTTATTCTCACAGCAGATATTTATCGGTGAAAGATCCTATCCATCATCCAAATAGACAGCCAAGGTTTTCTTATCAGGTAGTTATGGAACAAGCAGCAATAATAAAAAAACAATTGAATCTAATGATCCATAAAAATGAGCTTACTCAAGCAAGGGCGACAACATATCATGAAGAAGCTTTGCGGAGAATTTTATCAGCTATTGGTATTAAGGATGTAACTACAGCTAATGCAAATGGTATAGATTACAATTGGATAACTATTCAAGGAGTTTTTCGAGAACAATATGGCGAACTATGGCAAAGTGCTAAACCGGTAGACCATATAGAAGATATCTTAATGGTTTTAAGAAATTTTATCAATAACGAATCAGAGTTGTCTGCACTAGAGCAATGTATTCAAGAAAGTATTCAAAAAAGCGAAAGTCATCTTGAGGCAGTTCAGTATTTTTTTAGAGGGATAATATCATCTGCCTATGAACAAGGTTTAAATAAAATTCATTTTTCAGACGATCCTATAGCTGAAGAATTTTTTTCTCAGAATCCATGGGCAGAAAAAAAGCTCAATGAATTATTAAATAAATGTCATAATCAAGAAGATGTTATGTTGGAGTTGCAAAAAGAATTTCCTGATTATTTTAGTGATTTTGAGCAAACCCCTTGTCGCAAGGCAGTGGCTACACTACAAGGTATTTCTGTTTTTTTAAAAAAAGTTAGAAATCATCCAGCACAATTTCCAGTTGCCAACAAGTTTTTTACCGAAACTTTTTGGCAAAAAGAAATTGATTTAAATTCATTTATTCAAGGCATAAAAATTGAAAACAATGATGCTATAGTTAATCAATGAGAAAATTATTTAGAAAAATCTTTCTTATTTTCCAATAAAATAAATACTTTAAAAATGTTAAGGAAAATAAGCTAATACATGGCAGGATAAATATATTAGAAAACAATAAATTTATTATGGCTACAAAATTGGTACTCGTCTGTTTAATTTGTTAATTAGCGAGGCCAAAAAATATGGTGCCACCACATTAAGCGGTAATGTCACGAGTTTGTCTGCACTTAAAACCCGCGCCAGATTATTTGGTAAAGACAATTTAAAATTTCAAAATAGGAGTTATCGGCCACTTGATATTACTTACGAAGAGGTTCTAAAAGGCGATATTGATTATATTGTCAGTGTTGATTTATAAAAAACAGTGTAAACAACAGGGGGCTAAACCAGCAGAAATTGTTCCCCTTAAAATAGCCCTTAAAAAATGCCACGGTGGGTAAAAAAGAAAAATTTTTAAAAATTTGCTTTGTCCTTATTTTTTTGATATGGTTTATATAAAGTTTATTATTATGGTTAAAAAAAAGTTATCCCAAAAAGTAAAAAACGAAGTATTAGATTTTACACGAATTTTACAAGAAGCTAATATTCCTATTGAAAAGGTTTATGTTTTTGGATCTTATGCCAAGGGTACACAAAATAAATGGAGTGATGTTGATGTTTGTGTTGTTTCTAAAAAATTCACTAATTCTTGGCAGGCTACTCAGATGTTATGGCAAAAGCGACAAAAAGATCATGGCTTAACAATTGAACCAGTTGGTTTTCATCCCAAAGATTTTTTATCTTTATCAACTCTTACTGCAGAAATTCTCAAAACCGGCATTCGCGTTGTTTAATGTAGAAACTTGGCGGTCAAATTTCCCTTAAAATAACCCTTCAAAAAATGCCACGGGGTGTAATATTTTCCCATTTAATCGTCTAAAAACACCTCATTTTTTTTGCGCGATACTTGCGTGATACTTTTTATAAATTAAAATAACACCTCCGGAGATTTTTTCCATCAAAACCTATTTGGTTAAATTTAAAAAAACTGTTATAATCTTTTTAAAGATTAAGTTAATCATTAAACAAATGTCTCAATTATTCTGTAGGCGCAAAGGTATTTTATTAGGAACAGTATTTTTTTTATTGGGGTTTTTAGTTCTGCCATGGCCGCAAATGGTCAAAGCGGTTGACACCTTGCCGCCTGCGCTTAAAATTTTTCAAGCCGGTAAAAAGGGCAAAAATCTTAAGGAACAGAGCAGTTTTTTAGCTTTAACGCCGCAAGATGTGAACGGAGGCACAGTGGCTGTTTGTAATTTAGACAACAAAGGAGCGGATGAAATTATGGTCGGCGCCGGACATGGTTCTAAACCTGAAATAAAAATTTATAACCGCAAAGGAACACTCAAAACTTCTTTTATGGCTTTGCCGGATTATATGTTGGTAGGTTTAAATGTGGCCTGTGGAAAACTCGATGGCGCCAAAAAACCAGCTTCAATTGTGGTGGCCGCGGGTCGTGGCGGAGGTCCTTTAGTGCAGGTTTTTGACCAAAACGGTCATCGGCGGAATTCTTTTTTTGCTTATGACCAAGCTTCCAGGAACGGAGCTTTTGTGGCTGTGGGTAAAGTAGATAGAAAAACTTCAGGTGCGCAGATAATTACCGGATCCGGCCCGGGCGCCAGGTCTGATGTGCGGGTTTTTGACAAACAAGGTAATTATTTGGGTCTTGATTTTTTACCGTTTGCGCCTGAATATGAAGGCGGTGTATCGGTGGCGGTTGCCAATGTAGACGGCGGCAAACAAGCGGAAATTGTCATGGCGCAACATGTTTTTGGCGGACAGGTTAAAGTTTATAAAAATGATGCGCAAAAAAGCATCTTGGCCGAGTTCAATCCTTATGTCGATGGTTTTATGGGCGGCATCAATGTAGCCAATGTCGGAGATGTGGATAAAGACGGAGTAGAAGAGTTTATGACCGCGCCTCGACAGGCCGGCGGACCGCAAATACAAATTTTTAAAGGTTGGGGAGCGGTGGTAAACAATAGCTTGGCCGCCTATCAAACCGACTACCGCGGCGGCGTGTCAATCAGCGCCGGCAATTTGGACAAAGACAGTAAATTGGAATTTGTCACTTTACCCCAAAAAAAATACGCGGAAGGGCGCACGGACTTAGGCGCGAAATACATAGAGGTCAATTTAGCCACGCAAACATTAAGCGCTTATCGCAACGGGGTGAAAGAAATTGAGTTTTTGGTTTCCACCGGTATTGCTCGTTATCCCACTCCTCCCGGCATCACTCAAGTCATGGCCAAACTGCCGGTGCATGATTATAAATGGGAATACGGGCCAAATCATCCGGATAATTATGATATTAAAAATGTGCACAATAATTTAAGATTTCGCTCCAACATGTATATTCACGAAGCCTACTGGCACAGTAATTTCGGCCACCCCATGAGTCATGGTTGTATTAACGTCAACCTAGCCAATTCCAAACTTATTTATGATTGGGCCGATGTTGGCAATGCGGTTTGGGTTCATTAATATTATTTTTTTCCATGTCTTCATTTGAGAAAAAAGCGATAGGATATTTTTTCTTTATTTTTTTAAGTCTTCCTTTGGTTACTAACGCTTTTCCCAGCCGCGTTCCAGAGTTACAGATTGTAGATTTTCAAAAAAGAACACTTGCCAGTAGTTGGTCGGTTTTTCCCAGAGATTATCGCGGAGGCATAGCGGTGGCGACCGCTCCAATGGACAATAAGCCCGGTGACGAACTGGTTGTCGGTCAAGACGGCGGTCAAGACGCTAAGGGTTTAGTGAGAATTTTTTCCGCCGATAAACTTTTACGAGAATTTTTAGCTTTTCCCGAAGGCGCAGAACAAGCGGAGATGAGTTTGGCGGTTGGCAATCTTAATCAAGACGCACTGGCTGAAATAGTGGTGTCCACTCCGCGCGGACTTGCCAATACCGTTTTTATTTTTAACGCCGAAGGCAAGCTCGCTCCCGGCACTGTTGGCGCTTTTGTGCCTTTTCCGGAATTAACCGCCGGTGTTTCTGTTGCGGTTGGCAATGTTGTGGGAGATGAGGATTTAGAAATTATCGCGGGAACAGGCGCCGGCGCCGAACCAAAAGTGCGGATTTTCAACGCTCAAGGAGAAGAGTTGACAGCAGAGTTTTTCCCTTTTCCGGCTGATCAAAAGTTCGGTTTATCTTTGGCTGAAATTAAAGAGCCAGCCGGGCAAAATGACGCTTTAGCCGTAGGTTTTTTAAATGGCGGAAAAACTCAAGTGAAACTTTATCAAATAATTCCTCATCAGGCTTATCCTGTTTTGGCTGATTTTAGCGCTTGGACCAAAGAATTTCTCAGTGGCGTAAAACTGGGCGGCATTGATGTGGATAATGACGGTCGCGCAGAAATAGCGGTCGCACCTCTTAATGACCAGCAAGCGGAAATTCGTTTTTTTACGCAAGAAGGCCAACGGATCAATATCACGCCTTTTCAATTTTATGAAGAGGATTTTTTAGGGGGCATCAACTTTGTGGTGGCTGATACAGATCAAAATAACCTGCCGGAATTTATTATTGCTCCGCGCGAACAGCGCAAAATCGGCGATCTTTCTTTTGGCGATAAATACATTGAAGTGGATTTAAGCGAACAAGTGATGCACGCTTGGGAAGGCGGATATTTAAGAAAATCATTTTTGGTTTCTACGGGCTTGCCCGGCACGCCCACGCCTGTAGGCCATTGGTCTATTTTATTTAAAATCGCGAGCCATGTTTACGATGGTCGTCCGGCTTATTATTTTCCCAATACTCCCTGGAATTTGCGCTACAAAGCCGGTGGACCGGAAAGCAATTATTATTTTCACACCGCTTATTGGCATAATAATTTCGGTCACCCCATGAGTCACGGTTGTGTGAATATGCGTGAAGCCGACGCCAAATGGACTTATTTTTGGGCTGATATCGGCACCCCGGCTTGGATTCATCCTTAATTTTGCTTTGCTATTTTTAAAGTTTTTGTTTATAATACTTAAAGTATGAATATTCGTTACAAAATGCGCTTTGCCCTGTTGGGCATTCTTATTTTAACGGCTTTAGCCGGTATTATTGATTACCCCCAAGGACCAAATTTACACTGGGGCGATTATTATAAAGAAATAAAAGTACACCTGGGTTTGGATTTACAAGGTGGCGCTTCTTTATTATACAAAGCAGACGTTTCTAAAATAGACAATGCCGACCGCGCCGGCGCTTTGGAAAGTGTGCGCAACGTTATTGAGCGCCGTATCAATGCTTTTGGTGTGTCCGAGCCTAATATTCAAACGGTGCAATCCGGAGATGATTGGCGTATTTTAGTGGAGCTTCCTGGTATTACTGATATTACCGAGGCTATTAACCGCATCGGAGCCACTCCTATTTTGGAATTTAAAACCGAAGGTCCGGCACCGGAATATACAGCAGAACAAGTGCAACAAATAAAAACGCTTAATATCCAAAAACAGACAGAAGCGCAAGCCACTTTGGATCAATTATTGGCCAATACCGCTAATTTTGAAGACACGGCCAAAGCCAAATCCGAAGATCCTGGTTCTAAAGATAAAGGGGGAGACTTAGGTCAATTTTCTCAAGGCGATATGGTTCCGGCTTTTAACAAGGCGGTTTTTGAAAAAGCCCCGGTAGGAGAAATATATCCCAAATTAGTAGAAACCAGTTTTGGTTATCATATTATTAAAGTGGATGCCCGTGATGATAGCGCCAATCCGCCCACAGCTTCCGCTCACCATCTTCTGTTTGCAAAAATTCCCGAAACTCCACAATCCACCGGCACCAATTACGTAGACAGCGATCTTACCGGGGAACAATTAGACCGAGCAGATGTCAGCTTTGATCCTAATTCCGGTTTGCCTACGGTCACCATCAACTTTGATAACGCCGGCAAAGAATTGTTTGCAAAAATTACCAAGGAAAACGTTGGCAAAACCGTAGCGATCTATTTAGACGGTCAAATTATCAGTGCGCCAGTGGTGCAACAAGAAATTAGTAACGGTGAAGCAGTAATCTCTGGTAATTTTACTTTGGACGAAGCTAAGGAATTGGCTCAACGCTTAAACGCCGGCGCTTTACCGGTTCCGGTGGAACTGGTCAGTCAACAAAATATCGGCCCAACCTTGGGCCAAGCCTCTATCGAGCGTAGTTTTTTTGCCGGTATTTTGGGCTTGGTCTTGTTATCCATTTTTATCATTGCTTATTATCGTCTTCCTGGTTTTGTTGCCGTACTGGCTTTAGTTATTTATTCTTTATTGGTTTTAGCGATTTTTAAAATGTGGCCGATCACTTTAACTCTAGCGGGCATTGCCGGATTTATTTTATCTATCGGCATGGCCGTGGACGCTAATGTGCTTATTTTTGAGCGGATGAAAGAAGAACTGCGCAGTGGCAAACCCATTAGCCAAAGTCTGCAAGACGGCTTTTCCCGCGCTTGGCTTTCCATTAGGGATTCCAATTCTTCCTCTTTGATTACTTGTTTGATTTTATACTGGTTTGGCTCATCTCTCATTCGCGGCTTTGCCATCACTCTGGCTATTGGTATTGTGGTTAGTATGTTTTCCGCCATTACTACTACGCGCATTTTTTTATCCTTTTTTAAATTAAAAAGTTTATGGTGGTATGGAATAAAAAAGAATAAAACTGAAGAATAAATTTATGTATAATATTGTTAAAACAACTAAATATTGGGGAGGCGTTTCTGTTGTTTTGGTTTTGACCAGTTTGATTTTTTGGTTTATTTGGGGATTGAATTTAGGCATAGATTTTACCGGCGGCACTTCCATGCAAGTCAGTTTTGCAGATAATAATCGACCCAGCGTGACAGCGGTGGGGGATTATTTTAACAGTATTGGCATTATAGACGCGCGTTTGCAAACTGCCGGAGACAATGGGTTAAACATTAGTATGCAACAAATTAGCAACGACCAACGTCAGCAAATTTTAAATAACTACCAAAATTTGGGAATTATTGAAGAAAACTTCGCCAGCGTAGGCCCTACTTTGGGCAAAGAATTGAAAACCAAATCTTTTTATGCCATTATTTTAGTTTTGTTGGCCATTATTGGTTATATTTCTTATGCTTTTCGAAAAATTTCCAAAGGCCCGGTGCCATCTTGGGTATATGGAGTAAGCGCCATTGTGGCCTTAGTGCATGATATTTTGATAGTGATAGGAGTATTTGTGGTTTTAGGGCACTTTTGGAACGTGCAAATAGACACCTTGTTTGTGACCGCCCTGTTAACCGTTTTGGGTTTTTCCGTACATGACACGATTGTGGTTTATGATCGTATTCGAGAAGGCTTAAAAGAATATCCCAAAAAATCTTTTAGAGAAATTATGAATGAAAGTATCAACAACACCATGGCGCGTTCTTTAAACACTTCTTTGACGACGTTAATAGTATTATTGGTTTTATTTTTATTCGGCGGCGCTTCTATTAAATATTTTATACTGGCATTGCTTATCGGTATTATTTCCGGTACTTATTCTTCTATTTTTATTGCCAGTCCGCTTTTATTGCTCGGTAAAAAATTACTCAAGCGTTAATTCAGGATGTGTTTTTAACAAAGCCACGTGTTGCTGAAAATAATTTTCAAATTGAGCTTGAGTTTTTTGATAAAGCGCGGAGATTTCCATTACGGCTTTTTCGTCTTGTTTTTTTAATAACAATTCATGCATCAGGCCGTCTTCATCTTTCCACGCCACCAATCGGTCCACATATTTAATTTCCAAGCGACGAATTTTTTCTTTGATTTTGGTGAGTAAATTTACCAATTCCGCCACATTTTTTTCTGGCGATACTTGTGCTTTTTCAAAATCAATTTTACTTTCATTAAGATAATCTTGCGCTAAATTGATTTGAGCGTTGATTTCTTCAATATCCAAAGCTTCTTGGGTGTTTTTTTGAGAGAGGGGATTGTCCATATATTTTATGGGTTAATCATAGCTTATTTTACTAAATAGCACAATTTTTACAAAAAATTTTGGTATAGGACTTGACAAAAGGCTAAAATTGTGCTAACCTAGGAGTGATTTTTTAGCCTATTTTAGGCTTACTAATATTTAAATTTTAAAAATCAACTATATGATTTGCAATAAAAAGAGCTTATTGATTAGCATTTTTATTTTAGTCTCTGCTTTTTTGTTTTTTTCTGTTTTGTCTACTCCGGCTTTTGCTAAAGATTTTACTGTTAACAGTACAGCAGATGTTGTGGACAGCAATCCTGGAAACGGAACTTGTGCTAGTGCCAGTAACACCTGTACTCTTCGTGCCGCCATTATGGAAACTAATGCTTTAGCCGGTGACGATAAAGTTATCTTAAGTGCCGTTATTTACAACTTAACTATTCCCGGAATAGATGAAGATCAAGGAAAAACCGGAGATTTGGATATTTATAATAGCAAAGGCAAGCTTACTATTCAAGGCCAGGGAGCAGACAAAACCATCATTGATGCCAAACAAATAGATCGTGTTTTTGATATTGAAAATTCCAATGTAATTATCAAAGATTTAACTATTACCGGAGGTAATGCGTTAGAATCTAATGAAGATGTAGACGGAGGAGGTGTAAATATTACGTCTAATGGCGATCAACAACCTGATATTTTAATAGAAAATTCTATTATTTTTTATAATCAGGCCTACCATGGAGGCGGTATAAATGCATTTGGTTCTGATCAATTAACTATAAATATAAAAAATTCTGATATATCTTACAACACTGCTAATTATGGAGGTGGCATTAACATGTCGAGCTATACTAATAATATAACTTGCAATATAGAAAATTCTAATATTTATAATAATACGTCTAATGGTAATTCTAGTTCTAGTGGCGGTGGAATTGAAATAGCCAGTAATGATGAATATGCAGTGACAGTAGTTAATATAAAAACATCAAATATTTTTAATAATGTTTCAAATGACGATTACGTTAATAGTCGTGGCGGCGGCATAGATGTCTATAGTATTGGTAAGGTTTTTTTAACCATACAGGATTCTGCTATTTCAAACAATGTTGCTGGCCATGGTGGCGGTTTATACACAAGAAGTAATAGTTTTAGCTCTGATGGTTCTTTAGAGTTAAGTGCTGTTATCTTAACTATACAAAATTCTACTATTTCCAATAACACCGCCAGTTATGGAGGCGGTATATATGGTGAGACTTATTATAACGGAGCTACTCTTACTGCTATTATCCAGAATTCTACAATCGCCAATAACAAAGCTAATGCTTGGGGAGGGGGAATATACATAAACGCTTCCTCTGACACCGTTCCTTTGGTCTTACAGAACTCTACTGTTGCCAACAACATAGCTGGTAGTTATGGTGCTGGAATTTATATTTCTGATTATCAGGATCAGGCAATTACTAGTAAAGCATCTATTATTTTTAATAATACTTTAAACGAGAATAAACAGGTGAGTAATTGTTATGGTGCTCAATATTTGGTTTCTCAAGGATATAATATTTTTGGTAATGATGCAGATTGTCAAGCTGTTGCTATAACCACAGATAAAGTTCTAGATAATTCTGCTGTTGTGTTTTCTACTGGAGTTTTAAATGATAACGGCGGTTCTACACAAACCTTAGCTTTAGCTTCTAACTCTCCTGCAATAGATATAATTCCCACCAGCCAATGTTCGGTTGCCACAGATCAACGCGGTACAGCTCGTCCTCAAGGTGTAGCTTGTGACAGTGGAGCCTATGAATTGGAAGCTAAGTATCTGGATTATGATCAAGATGGTTATATCGGAGAAACAGACTGCAATGATAACAACTCTTCCATTAACCCGGGATTTTTAGATAATACCAACGACGGAATTGATAATAATTGCAATGACCAAATAGACGAGGATTATAAAGTTCCAGCAGATACTAATACTAACAGCAACACCAATAGTTCGGATAATACTAATACTACAGTTGATAATAGTAATAATAATGACAACAGCACCACTACTGCTCCTGCTCCTGCTCCTGCTCCTGTTGATGAAGAAAATACCAGCCCTGATTCTAATTCTACTATTACTGAAGTCACCATTGTGAAAGTCTCTCCTACAAAAAAAGGGTATAAGATCACTTATTCTGACAATTCCACCAAAGTAGTTAAAGCGTTTAAAAAGGGAAAATCTTCTAAAAAGACTAAAATAAAATATTTAGCCAAAAAAGACATTGTTTTGGTATTACAAGGAAACGGCAAGAAAATAGCTTTATATAACGTCTTAACTTCTAAAAAACTTTCTCAAACCAAGCTTTCTAAAAAAAATTATACTACTAACTCTTTTAAAGTAAAAAAAGTTAATGGTAAAAAAATGGTTATAGTAAAATCTGTTAATAAAAAACAACAAGAATCTCAAAAGAGTAAAATAAGCTTTAAGTTAAAAAAGAAGAAATTAAAGCTATTGTCTGTTTTGGTGAAATAATATAAAAACAAAAAATAGTTTTTTAAAACAGCCCTAAAACAGGCTGTTTTTATTGTGGGGACAAAAAATTGACTAATTTGCAAAGAAATGTTATACTATCTTAGTAAGTAAAATTACTTGATAGCTATAATTATATGTCAGTTAACATTCTAGATCGAGTGCTTTCCAGTAGAGAAAATAAAACCAGACAAGAATTTAACCCGCTGGAGCTTTTAAATATTTTGTTTAAGTTAATATCTGGCAAAGAGGCGGAGGTGTTAAGAAGAAGGTTCGGTTTAAACACCAAAGGTCGTGAAACCCTGGAAGTTATCGGCGAGGCTTACGGAGTTACCAGAGAGCGCATTCGTCAAATTGAAAGTCAGGCCATAGAAAAAATCAAAACCGCTCCAAATTTTCACGAAATTATTCAACCTGTCGAGCAACTGATGATCTCTTTATTGGAAAATCACGGCGGTGTTTTAACCAAAGAGTTGATGTTTGAGTTGTTGACTTTTGAGTTGGACAAATCATTGCAAACCAAGCAAGCTATTTATTTTATTTTGGCTAAACTGCTTGATGATAAAATAGAAGAAATAACCCTTTCTCAAAAATATATTTCCGGTTGGAAATTACGTTTAACATCTATGGCTTTTGTGGACGAGGTCATTAACGGTTTGGAACAAGTGATCAACCAAGCAAAAGCTCCGCAGACTTTGGAAAAACTATATCAGAATTTTCAAGAACAAGAAATTTATCAAGCGCATCAAAATCAGTTGAGTGAGGATGTAATTTTGTCTTACTTGCATATTTCCGCCCGTTTGGCTAAAAATCCTTTTGACGAATACGGGCTGGCTTCTTGGGGACAAGTGGTGCCTAAACGTATGAATGATCGAGTGGGTTTGATTTTAAAAAAGGTTGGCAAACCCATGCATTTTGAAGATATCGCCAAACACATTTCCAAAATATTTAAGAAAAAAGCTTATCCGCCCACCGTACACAACGAGCTGATTTTAAACGACGAATATGTTTTGGTGGGCAGAGGCATTTATGCTTTGGCGGAGTGGGGTTTTAAAGAAGGAGTGGTTTCCAGCGTCATTGCCGAGGTTTTAAAAAAGGCCAACAGACCCCTCACGCGCAACGAAGTGGTGGAAGGAGTGTTAAAACAAAGAATAGTTAAAAAAAATACCATTCATTTGGCTTTAACTGACAAAGAAAAATTTTTAAAAACTCGCGATGGTAAATATATTAATGCTTAAATAGCATGGATTATTTCAACACTTTTTTTGACAATCTGTCTCAGGCCACCAATCCTTTTTCGATTATGATTGTTTTGTTGCGCTCTGGCATTTGGATTGTTTTTTTTCCGGTTTTTATTTGGATGTGCAAAGAAGGTTGGATGGATTGGGTGCAAGGACAATTTGCTGGAAAAAGAGCTAAAAACAGCACTTTATTGGCAGTGGATATTCCCAAAGCCGTCTTGGATCAACCGCAAAGCATGAAAGCGGTGGAACAGATTATTGCCAATTTACACGGCCAATTTTGGCATCCGAATTTTAAAGAAGTTTGGTGGGATGGTGTTTTGCAAGATAAATATGCCTTGGAAATTGTCAGTATCGACGGTTATATTCAATATTTTATTCATTGCGCCAATTATAATGTGGAAATCGTTAAGGGTGCGATTTTTGCTCAATATCCAGATGCGGAAATTGTGGAGGTAGAGGATTACACCAGTTCTGTTCCCAATCAGTATCCCAATAAAACTCATCAGCTTTTTGGTATGGAATATACCATGGTCAAGCCCGATGTCTATCCGATTAAAACCTATCCTTATTTTGAACACCAGTTAACCGGTATGTATATTGATCCCATCGCTTCTTTATTGGAAGTAATGAGTCGTTTAAGAACAGGCGAACAGATGTGGTTGCAAATTATGATTACGCCGCAAGACGTAGATGTGTTGAAAGACGCGGCTGATGCTGAAAAAAATAAGTTATTGGGTAAAAAGAAACCCGTGGTTTTAACTTGGATAGATAAGTTTTTGCATTTTCCTTTGCATCTGTTGGAACTGGTGCACGAGTCGGTATTTAGCACAGGACTGGAATATTCTCAGCCTGCCGGAGAGTCTGAAGGGGACGAAAAAGGCAATTTTTTGAATATGACCACCGGTGAAAAATTAACGATAGAAGAGATAGAGAACAAATGCAGTTCTTTGATGTTTCGTTGGAAATGTCGTTTTATTTATATTGCTCCGTATGAAACTTATGATATGTTTCGTGCCAGCGGTGCGATTACCGGAGTTATCAGGCAATTTAATTTTATGAACAGTTTGCGTTGGGGGCCTTATACCAATACAGTCAAACCTTTGTTTTACTTGAAAGAGTGGCGAAGAAATTATCGTCGTAATCATTTGATTTCTTCTTATATTGGCCGTTCTGATTATAATGGTGAAAGATTTCAATATATGTCGCACGTGGAAATTGCCAGTATGTGGCACTTTCCGGTGGATACAGTCAAAGCTCCTTTGGTTTCTAAAGCGGAAAATAAAAAGGCTGAACCGCCGGTTGCGGTGCCTATGGAACAAATGGATAGTTATTATGAAAATTTGGAAAATGCCGCTCAAGTGGAGATCGTGGAAAAACAACAAACGGCTGATAATTTAGCGCAAGCTCAAGCAAAACTTACGCCATCCCCGGTTATTCCTGCCGGTCGTCCCAAGTTACCTCCGCCACCACCACCCCCGGACGCGGTCAATGTGCGCATTCCCAATCAAAAAACCAAACTTCCCCCGCCGCCACCCCAGGCGCCGCTTAATCATAATACAGCGCCCTTGCACTCCATGCCTGGTTTACCCCCGGGAGTAAAACCTGTGTCTGCGCGTAGACAGCCCCCTGTTGCTCCGCCACCGCCTAATTTACCTGCTGAATAAAATATGCAAAATTACGTTACTCTAAAAAAGAACAGCATCCTCAGTGTTGACAAAAAGCAGGAGCAGTCCAAGAAAATCATCAGTCCCGATGATCCCAATCGGCCTTTGTTGTTTGCGCAAACCGTAGCTCGCGCCAAACAGGGTCAGCGTTTTGGCATTAAACTGGATGACCGGCGGCGTCACATGTATTTGATTGGAAAAACCGGTATGGGAAAATCCACTACTATGGAAAATATGATTATTCAAGACATTATTGCCGGACGCGGCATAGCCGTGGTTGACCCGCATGGTGATTTGGTCGAAAAAGTGGTTAAGTTTATTCCTGCCAATCGCATTAACGACGTGATTTATTTTAACCCGGCTGATTTGCATTATCCGATCGCTTTTAATATTTTGGAAAATGTCAGTTTTGAATACAAAAATCTTATTTCCAACGGCTTGGTGGGCGTGTTTAAAAAAATCTGGGCTGATTCCTGGGGGCCGCGTTTGGAATATATTTTGATCAACTCTATTTTGGCGCTTTTGGAAAATCCGGGCACTACTCTTTTGGGAGTGACGCGTATTTTAGTTGACGCGAGGTACCGTAAAAAAATCATCAAAGGCGTGAAAGACCCGATGGTGCGTTCTTTCTGGGTAAATGAATTTAATAATTATTCGGAAAAATTTAGAAACGAGGCCATTGCTCCCATTCAAAATAAAGTTGGTCAGTTTTTGTCTTCGGAATTGATCCGCAATATTGTCGGCCAAACCAAAAGCACCATTGATATGCGCGACATTATGGACAGCCGCAAAATTCTTTTTATGAATTTGTCCAAAGGTCGTATCGGCGAAGAAAACTCCGCTCTTTTGGGAGCTATGATGATTACCAAAATTCAGTTGGCCGCCATGAGTCGCGTCGATGTTCCCGAAGAGGAGCGTAAAGATTTTTATTTATACGTCGATGAATTTCAAAACTTTTCCACAGAATCTTTTGCTAATATTTTGTCTGAGGCGCGTAAATATCGTTTGAATATTATTATGGCGCATCAATATATTGAACAGCTGGAAGATGAGGTCAAAGCCGCGGTTTTCGGTAACGTGGGGACGCTGGTCGCTTTTCGCGTAGGCGCCACCGATGCTGAAGAGTTAGCCAAAGAATTTGCTCCGGTTTTCATTGAAGAAGATATTGTCACTTTGTCCAAATATCACATTTTTTTACGTTTGATGATTGACGGAGTCACTTCTGATCCTTTTTCCGCCATTACTTTGCCGCCAGTAGCCGGTGAAACCAATAATCGAGATAAAGTAATTGCCGCTTCCAGAGAAAGATATGCTAAAGATCGGCAAAAAGTGGAAGAGAGTATTTTGAAATGGTCTGATCCCAATTTAATGATCAACGACGAGGAAACTGTCAAAGAAAAAACTCCGGCACCGGCACCGGTAACGCGTCCTAAACCGGTCACAGTAAAAAATAATGCTCAACCGAAAAGAAATTTTGTCAAACCTAAAGCACCACCTCAAAAACCGTTATCAGCATCACTGCCTAAGCCGAACCTGTCCCAAAACCAAGCACGTCCTGCTGTGGCCAAGCCTCAGCCTAATCAAAATCAAGACGATCATCTTTCCGCCAGGGTAAGTTTTCAAGTTGCGCCAAATTTTAAACCGGCCGAACCAGTAACAACCAATATTCCCACGGGTTTTTCCTCAGTGGTCATTCCTCAATCATCTGTTACTATCAAGAAGACAGCCGAGGCTTTAGCCAAAGAAAAAGTACCGGTGGCCAGCGTGCTCACTCCCGCTAAACCAGCGAAAACGCCATTACCGCAACCCCAACCGCAGTTATCGCAAAATCCCAATACTAAAAAGAAACGGCGCCGTCGGAAAAAGAAAAAGAATCAACAGCCGCAACCAAACCAACAACCGCCAAAAATATGAACAACCCCACTTTTTTACATTTGCGTTTTCCTTTTGAGGAATCCAATAAAACTTTAGCTGAAAGATTAAAGCAGTTTGAGTTATTTTTTTATAATTCTTTTCATATTTTGGTTCGTAAAAAAGACATTATGTCTTTGGAAATCATTCAAATCAACGGCGCGATCAATTTTTATGTGGTATGTCCCGGTCATTTAGCCGATCCTCTTTCCGCTACTTTGTTTGCTTTGTTTCCGGATAGCAGTATTCAAAAAACAGAACAATATTTAGACATGCAGCTTATTCCTCAGCGCGCCATTGGTTTTCAAACTCAACTTATCGGCAGTGAGGCCGTGCACTTGCGTTCTATCAGCGCTTTTGATGAAGATCCGCTTAATGTTTTGTTTAATATTTTTTCTCAAGTTTCCTCTCACGACGCAGTATTATATCAGTTGATTATCAATCCGATAGATGAATCCATGATAGCGGAAGAGGGTAGTATTTACGGAGTAGTGGAAGGCAGGGGCCGGGAAGACGAAAAACCGCGCTTTCACACCACCGTGCGTTTGTTATATTGTCCCGCCACCACCGACAACCTTGCGGCGCGTACTGTTTCTTTTCAACAGGTATTTACGCCTTTTGCTACGGAACAAAAGTATTTACGCGTGGATGCGGCTACAGATACGCAAACTTATGTTAACGCTTTTTTTGCCCACACGGAAAGCGTCAGTGGTTTGTTAAATTCGGAGGAAATTTCGGTGCTTTTTCACTCACCCAATCCCTTGTCCAAAATTCGCGGGGTCAATTGGGTTTATGCAAGACGCGCGGAACCGCCAATGAATTTACCAACTTTAAAAAATGTTGCCAATAAAGACATTTCTCTTTTTGGGGTTACTAATTTTCGCGGGGAAGAAGTAACTTTTGGCATTAAGCGCGAAGATCGTCGGCGTCATTTATATATTGTGGGCAAAAGCGGCGTGGGCAAAAGTAAACTTTTGGAAAAATTGATCATGAATGACTTTCACGCTGGTAAAGGCGTTTGTGTTATTGATCCTCATGGCGATTTAATTCAATCTTTATTATATTATGTGCCCAAAGATCGCATTGACGATGTGGTTTATTTCAGTCCCTCTGATTTAGAACATCCTATTGCTTTTAACCCGATTGCTAATGTTTCCCGCGATTTAAAACAACAAGTGGCGCAGGGAATGATTGAAATTTTTAAGAAATTTTTTGGAGCAGACTGGTCACCAAAAATTGAGCATGTATTTCGGTTTACCATTTTGGCTCTTTTAGACTACAAAAAAGCGACCATTATGGGTATGCAACAAATGCTGACGGACCGTTCTTACAGGCAAGATGTTATTTCTCAAATTCAAGATCACGTGGTGAAAAAATTCTGGGCTAATGAATTTTCCAGTTGGTCGGAAAAATTTGATAACGAAGCGATTGTGCCTTTGGTCAACAAACTTGGCCAATTTTTAAGTAACGAAATGGTGAGAAATATCGTAGCTCAGCAAGTGAACAAAGTAGATTTTGATGATATTTTAAACAATCAACGTATTTTACTGGTGGAACTTTCCAAAGGAAAACTGGGAGAAGAAAATTCCGCGCTTTTAGGCTCACTCATTATCACTAAAATCGAACAGCATATTATGGCGCGCGCTTTGGTGTCTCAGGAAGAGCGTAAAGATTTTTATCTGTACGTTGATGAGTTTCAAAACTTTGCCACTAAAACTTTCGATAATATTTTGTCCGAGGCGCGTAAATATCGTTTAAATTTAACGGTTTCTCACCAGTACTTGGGACAACTTCTTCCTTCCACCAAAGAAACCGTATTTGGCAACGTGGGCTCCATGATTACTTTTCGCATGGGAGCTGATGACGGCCAATATTTATCCAAAGAATTCGCTCCGCGTTTTACCGCCAATGACATTATGAATTTAGGAGTGCGGGAAATGTATATTAAGATGTCGATTGACGGCTTGGTAACCCCGGCTTTCAGTGGCTATACCATGAATGTGCCTGATCCGGATTTTAGCAGTAATGTTGCGCAACAGGCTATTGAAAAAAGTCGCACTAAGTATTCCACGCCGCGCTTGACGGTAGAAAAAGAAATAGCGGGCACTGAAGAAATTAAAAAACCAAAAAAGACCGCTACTGAAAATATCGCCACCGCTTCTGCCACCGTCGCCACCCCACAACCAACAGCGCAAGGGGAAGATTTTGAAGCACCGTTGGTGTAATATTATTGAATTTTGTTTTATGCCGAAATGCAGTCAATGTAATAAAACTTTTGAGATAATTGATGCAGACAGGGTGTTTTATCGCAAGATGGAAGTTCCTGATCCGAAATCTTGTCCGGATTGTAGATTACAGCAAAAATTGGCGTGGCGTAATGAGTTAAATTTTTATCAAAATACGTGCGCGTTGTGCAAAAAAAGAGTTCTTTCCATTATTGATCCAAAAAAACAGTATGCCGTCTATTGTCGTGATTGTTTTTGGAGTGATAAGTGGAATGCACTAGATTATGGACAAGAATTTGATTTTGGTCGTCCGTTTTTCGAACAATTCCATGAATTGATGCAGAAAACTCCAACTATTCATCTATTGAGTTCTGCTGATAACGAGAACAGTGAATATACGAATTATATTATTGCATCAAAGAATTCTTATATGTGTTGCGCAGGTGGGTGGGGCGAGAATGTGTATTATTGTATATTTTGTTTTCGGAATACAGATTGTGCCGATTTGTATGTGTGTTCTGATAACCAGCTGTGTTACGAGCTCACTGACAGTGAACATTGTTATAACACCATATATTCACAAAATTGTCGAAATTGTACGGATTCAGCTTTTTTAGCAGACTGTACTGGATGCAGTAGTTGTTTTTGTTCAACCAATTTAAAGAATAAATCATACGTATTTTGTAATGAACAGTTAGACAAACAAATGTATGAAGAGAAAATGAAAGCAGTAAAACTTTCTTCTCATACGCAAGTTGAAGAATGGAAGCGACGGTTTCAACAAATGCATCGTACATCCATTAAAAGAGCAAATCACAATACCAACGCAGAACAGTGTACGGGTGATTATATAAAGAACAGCAAGAATTGTGTTCACTGTTATACTATATTTGATTCAGAAAATTTAAAGAACTGTGATTTTACTCTCAAAATAAAAGACTCCATGGATTCCGTACAAGTTGGCGGAGGAGGGGAATTGATTTACCAAATGTGCACCGGTGGATTACAATCCTATAATTTAGCGTTCGATATTGTGGTACGCGCATGTAGCGATGTGTGGTATAGCGTTGTGTGTCATAATTCTGAAAATTTATTTGGGTGCGTAGGAGTGAATAAGCAAAAATATTGCATACTCAATAAGCAATATTCAGAAAAAGAATACCATGAATTACGAAAAAAGATTGTAGAGCATATGAGACAGACTGAAGAATATGGAGAATTTTTTCCTGCTCAATATTCATTTTTTGGGTATAATGAATCTGCGGCAATGGATTTTTTTCCGCTCACGAAAGAACAAGCACAAGCGCAGGGGTTTTTATGGCAAGAAAACATGCCTGTTATTATAGGAAAGGAAACAGTAAACATTGAAAATATTCCTGATGATATTTTTGAAGTAGGAGATAATTTCATAAATGAAATTCTTGTGTGTGCTGAATGTGGAAATAATTATAAACTCATTCCGCAGGAGCTTGCATTCTATAAAAAAATGCACATCCCGATTCCAAGAAAGTGCTTTGATTGCAGACATGCAGCTCGAATGGCGCAACGAAATCAACGAAAAGTATATGAACGAACGTGTGCAAAATGCCATACCACTATACCCAGTTCTTTTGCGCCAACACGTCCAGAAATCGTGTATTGTGAAGAGTGTTATCAAAAAGAAGTGTATTAAAACTATTTCAGAATATTAGTTTTTAATTTTTTTGCCTGATCCAAAAAAAATCTAAATCTTCCGACAAGCGATGGTGTAAATAGTATTCGGCCAAAGCTGTACCACCACTTAATACAAAGTTGTCTGTAACCATTTTGCTGTTTGCAATAGCAACAAGTAACTTTTTTTGGTTTTTACTTAAAATTGTTTGTTCCATAATAAAAATGCAAGATATTTTTTCTTTACAGGATCAATGTGTATCTCATTCCAATATTTTTTCAACGCTGTTTTCGGTATTTTTTCATTAGCATGCAAACCAAAATTAACCAGTTGTTCTAACCGCCAAATAGCGTATTGTTTTTTGTCTTTTTTGAGCACATGAATATCAGTACTCCAGTTTTTCATATTATTATTTTATCATAAATTTTAATATTTTGCAATTGTAAGTTTTTGGGATATACTGAATTTATATGACACAACAAAAAATACGAACCTGCCAGCAGTGCAAAAAAGAGTTTACAATTGCACCAGAAGATTTTGCATTTTACGAGAAAATTCAGGTTCCAGCGCCAACATGGTGCCCACAATGTCGTATGATCAGACGCATGACCTTTCGTAATGTTCGCACCATCTATAAACGAAAAGTAGTGGGCACTGATAAAGAAGTTCTATCTTCTTTTTCAGCATCTTCTCCACTGAAAATCTATGAACAGCCATATTGGATGTCAGATGAGTGGGATGCAATGCGATACGGAAGAGAGTATGATTTTTCACGTCCATTTTTTCAACAATTAAAAGAATTGATGCTCGATGTACCGTGGGCCCATGGATATAATTCACATTCAATAAACAGCGATTATTGTAACAACTGCGATAGTTTAAAGAATAGTTATTTGCTTTTTAATAGTGGGTTTTCTGAAGAGTGTTTTTATGGTTCGGAAGTATTAAATTCAAGTAAATGTATTGATAATACAAATATTTTTCAATGTGAATTTTGTTATGAGTGTATTGATTGCCAAAAATGCTTTAACTGTTTTTATGATCAGGATTGTGTGAATTGCATAGAGGTGTTTTTTTCCTCAAATTTAGCTGATTGTCATGACTGTGTTGGTTGTGTAAATCTAAAACATAAGAGTTTTTGTATATTCAACGTTCAATATACAGAAGAAGAATATAAACAGCGTATAGCAAACATGCATTTAAATTCGTACGCAGCTGTTCAAGAATTAATACGACACGTACGAGAATTTCAACTCACATTTCCACACAAATTTATGCATGGGCAAGCAAATGAAGAGGTGAGTGGAGATTACCTCAACCACTGTAAAAACACTCGCGCTTCATTCTTATCAAAAGATTTGGAAGATTGTGCATATTCACAATTGATTCTTTTTTTGCTCAGTAAAGATTCTTATGATATTACTGTTGCGGGAGGAGAATTATGTTATGAACTTGAGGAAGGAGGAGGCTATAACGTTCGATTTGCATGGTTGGCAATACCAAAGAATCTCGGAACAGGTCAGGTAGATCTTACTGATATTGAATATGTGATGAATTGTTATGGTGTTTCAAATATATTTGGGTGTGTTGGTTTGAAAAAGAAGCAATATTGCATTTTAAATAAACAATATACAAAAGATGAGTACGAACGACTGCGTAAACGCATTATTCAGCACATGAGTGAGATGCCGTATATTGATAGCCAAGGAAGAGCATATCGATATGGGGAGTTTTTTCCAACAGAGCTTTCTCCCTTTGCATACAATGAAACACTTGCGCAAGAGTTTTTTCCGCTCACCAAAGAGGAAGCGCTTCAGCAAGGATATGTATGGCGTGATTCTGAAGAACGAATTATTGCTCCAACACTTTTTTCTCATACATTACCTGACACCATTGAACAGATAGATACAAATATCGCCACAAAACTCATCGAGTGCCAACATACTGGAACTTGTACGCACCAATGTACAAAAGTGTTCAAAATTATTGTTCAAGAGTTAGAATTTTATAAAAAATTCAATCTACCATTACCACGCCTATGCCACAATTGCCGTCATTACGAACGGATCCAGAAGCGCAATCCATTAGTGTTGCATCAACGCGCGTGTCAGTGCGCCGGTCATGCTACTGAAAATGCTGTATATACAAATAATACTGCCCACAACCACGGAACAGAGCATTGTTCAAATACATTTACGACTACCTTTTCTCCAGATCGAAAAGAGATTGTGTATTGTGAAGAGTGTTATCAAAAAGAGGTTGTATAAATATAAAAAAGAATGGCAAGTTGCTTTTTTTCTTTTTTTTTGCTTAAATAAAGCTAAATTCACCCTCAGATAGATAAGTAAGATTTTATTTCATAATAGAAACAGTATGCCTGAAATTAAAAAAATATGCACAATTACCGGAAAGGAATTTTCAATTTCTGAACAAGAACAAGAGTTGCGTAAAAAATTTGGTGTTGAGTTACCGGATATTCATCCATATGAACGTCTTCGCTATTTATTTACCTTTCGTAATTATCATACTCTTTACGCGCGCAAATGTGACATGTGTCAGAAGAATTTTTTATCTGTTCATGATCCAGCTTCGCCGTTTCAGGTTTATTGTATGTCTTGTTGGTATAGCGATAAATGGACACCGCCGGAGCTTGAGCTGGATTTAGATAAACCTTTTTTTGAACAATTAGAAATTCTTACTAAGAAAACTCCGCGGTTAGGACAGATTGCAGCTAAACCGATGGAAAATTCAGATTATTGTAATGCTTGCAGTGGACTAAAAAATTGTTACATGACTTTTAATGCCACCGGCTGCGAAGATTGTTATTTTTGTATTGGTACTAGTTATGCCAAAGATTCAATAGATTTAGGCGTATGTGAAAAAAGTGAACTTTCTTATGATTCTCAATCTTGCAATGGTTGCTATCATGTTTTTTGGAGTGAATATTTAGAAAATTGTCAGGATTGTTATTTTTTATACGACTGTGCCGATTGTTCAGAGTGTGCTTTATCAACCGGATTACGCCACGCACGCCATGTTTTTTTAAATGAACAATTGAATGAAAGAGAGTATGCGGAAAAAGTAAAAGAATTGCAAAAAGGCGATTATCAAAAATTGCAGGAGCACAGAAAAAAGTTTGAAGAATTGAAAAAAAATTATAAGAATAAATACTTGATTGGCGTTAAAAATGAAGATGTTTCTGGCAATTTCATTTATACTTCAAAATCAATTGAGGATAGTTATTTGATTATTGATAGTGAAAACTGCGTAAATATAGCAAATGTTTGGAATGCTAAAGACTGTTTAGATATTGCCTCTTTTGGGGTTATGAATGCGGAGAATTGTTATTGCTGTTGTGCTATTGGTTTAGATGTAATGAACTTGCGTTATTGCACTTTGTGTATCACCGGATCACATGATTTAGAATATTGTGTAGAGTTATCAGCGTCTCATGACTGTTTTGGTTGTATAGGGGGTAATAAAAACGAATACAAAATTTTAAACAAACAATATAGTAAAGAAGATTATAAAAAAACAGTTGCCAAACTCAAAGAAAAAATGAAGGAAAGAGGAGAATATGGCAAGCCCCAGCCCCAAACTTTAAATCCTTTTGCTTATAATGAAGGTTTAGCAATGATTCATATGCCTCTTAAAAAAGCAGAGGCGGAAAAATTGGGCTATAAATGGAAAGAAAAGAAAATCCCTCAAGTGCCGGCAGATAAAGTTTATCAACCAAAAGACAATATCAATGATGAAAATTGGGCAGATTTTCAAGGCAAATTTGTAATTTGTGAAAAATCCAAAAGACCGTTTAAAATCATTAAACAAGAGTTTGATTTCTACAAAAAACACAACATTCCTCTTCCCAGAATTCACCCTGAGGTACGCATGTTAGACCGTTATCCAAGCGATTTACTCTTTAATTTACACAAAGCTCAATGTGCCAATTGCCAAACCACTCTCCAAACCAGCATGCCGAAAAAAGATCAGGTGCTATGTGAAGCGTGTTATCAAGAAACAATATATTAAAGATTATGTCTACAGAAACTCGTTCATGCCAACATTGTCATCAAGCTTTTACAATAGAATCTGAAGATTTTGCTTTTTACGAAAAAGTAAAGGTTCCAGCACCAACATGGTGCCCGGATTGCCGAAATATGCGCAGATTTTCTTGGCGCAACGAACGTTTTTTATATGCTCGTGAATGTGATTTGTGCCATAAAAATATTATTTCTACTTATCATAAAGATTCTCCTTATACTATTTATTGTCCTACTTGTTGGTGGGCAGATAGTTGGGTTGCTGAGGATTTTGCTCAAGATTATGATGAACATAAAAATTTTTTTGAACAATTTGACGCTTTATTGCACAAGGTACCGCACATTAATTTTATGAATGATAATAAATCTGAAAATTGTGAATATTGTAATGAAATTGAAGCTTTAAAAGATTCTTACTTAGCAATTTGTGCTTTTTATGGTGAGCGTTTATTGTATACATATTGGTCTTTGAATTGTCAGGATAGTGTTGATTGTTCTTATTTTGTAGAATCCAGTTTATGTTATGATTGTCAAGATATTTTTAAATGTTATAACTGTAGGTACGTTTATAATTGCGACCACTTAATTGATTGTTTTTTTTGCTATAATTGTTATAACTGTGAAAATTGTTTTATGTGTTTTAATTTAAAAAATGCTTCTTATTGTATTTTTAATAAACATTATTCCAAAGAAGAATATCAAAAGAAAATTAAAGAATATAAATTATCATCTTGGCAAGGCATTCAAAAGTTAAAAGTTATTTTTTGGCAAGAAAAATTAAAACATCCTCATCGGTTTGTAAATATTAAAAATTCTGAAAATTGTGTTGGTGATTACATTAAAAATTCTAAAAACGTCCATGTTGGTTTTGATATTTTAGGACAAGAAAATGGTAGATATATTTATGATGGTGGGATGGGCAAGGATGCTATGGACTCCTCGCAAGCAGGCTTGGAGTGTGAATTAATGTATGAAGTACAGGCCGGTGGCTTTTTGTATAATACCAAGTGTAGCAATTGGATGTTGCACGATATTGATTGTACATATTGTGATAGCTGTCACAACTCTGAAGATTTATTTGGTTGTTGTGGTATACGCAAAAAAAAGTATTGTATTCTCAATAAGCAATATACCAAAGAAAAATACGAAAAATTAAAACAAAAAATTATTACCAAAATGCAAGCTGATGGTGAATATGGAGTATTTTTCCCCATGCATTTATCTCCTTTTGCCTATAATGAAAGTGTGGCAAATCAGTGGTACCCCAAAACAAAAGAAGAAATATTAGTTGAAAATTTATCATATACAGACGATTTACCAGGAACCACTAATAAAGAAACTATTGATTGGTCACAGGTTTCAGATGATGTGAATGACGTGGCTGATAAAATACAAAAAGAAGTGTTTCCTTGTTTAGAATGTGGTTGTAATTATAAAATAATGGAAACGGAATGGCAGTTTTATAAAAAATATAATATTCCTTTACCCCGTTTTTGTCCTAATTGTCGTTTTCAAAGACGTTTTCAAAGACGCAATCCGCGAAAATTATGGAAACGTAAGTGTATGAATACAGGTTGTACCACCGAATTTGAAACATCGTACGCGCCAGAACGGCCAGAAACCGTGTATTGTGAAGAGTGTTATCGAAAGGAAGTGTATTAAATTGTGTTTACAAAAGCAAAAAATCATAATATTTATTATAAAATATGTTTCCAGAAACCAAAAACTGTCAAAATTGTAAAAAGGAATTTATCGTCGCACCAGAAGATTTTGCGTTTTATGAAAAAGTTCAAGTACCAGCGCCAACATGGTGCCCGGAGTGTCGAACAAGAAGAAGGCTCGCGTGGCGTAATGAACGTTCACTTTATCGCCGCAAGTGTGAAAAAACCGGAAAAGAAATTTTTAGCATGTTTCACCCAAGTGCATCAGTGGTAGTGGTGGATAATGACTATTGGTGGGGCGACAGTTGGGATGGAATAGAATATGGGAAGGAGATTGATTGGGACAGGCCGCTTTTAGAACAATTCAAAGAATTACAAAAAATTGTGCCACGCCCAGCACGGTCTATTCAAAAGTCAGAAAATAGTGATTATTGTAATAACGGTGGCTCAATAAAAGATTCATACTTGGTATTTACCGCGGAAAATGTTGAACGCACGATGTACTCCGTAGCTATTTGGGATTCCAAAGATTGTATGGATTGTCTCAACACATTTTTTTCAGAACTCTGTTATGGATGTGTCTTTTGTGATCATTGTTACAATTGTCAATATTGCATCACGTGTAATGATTCCAACGATTTATTATTTTGCAAAAATTGTGCGAATTGTTCGGACTGTTTTGGATGTGTCAATTTAAAGAATAAACAGTATTGTATTTTTAATGAGCAATATTCTCCGGAAGAATATAAAAAGCGTTTGTCAGATTTTAAGTTAAACACATTTGACGGAGTACAGGCAGTATGGAAAAAATTATTAGCCTTTTCTCAAAATTTTCCTGTTCAGTTTGCTGTGCATGATAATAGAAACGTGAATTGCAGCGGAGAATTTATTTATAAGGGTAAAAATGTGCAACAGAGTTATTTTTCAACTGGTGAAAATTGTAAGTTTTGTCAGTTGGTATTATTGCCGCAGGTAAAGGATTGTTATGATTATAGTATTTGGGGGAATAACGCAGAACTTATGTATGAATGTGCGCAAGTTGGTACGAATGTTTCACGCATCAAATTTTCTTTTGATATTTATCCCAGCTCTTCTGAAATTGAATACTCGATGTTTTGCACTTCTTCTGATAATTTATTTTTGTGCGCAGGATTGAAAAAAAAGAAATATTGCATTTTGAACAAACAGTATACGAAAGAAGAATATGAAGCATTGGTTCCAAAATTGAAGCAACACATGAACGACATGCCGTACACCGATGCTCAGGGTCGTGTATATAAGTATGGTGAATTTTTTCCACCAGAATTTTTACCGTACGGCTATAATGAAACATTGGCGTATGAATTGTTTCCGCTCACAAAAGAAGAGGCAGAGAGCGCCGGATACTTCTGGCGTGAACCAGAAAAACGTAATTATCAAACAACTATTCAAGCACAAGATATTCCGCAAAGCATCCAGGAAGCAGACGATTCAATTACTCAGCAGGTTATTGGTTGCGCGCATGCAGGGAACTGTGCACACAATTGTACGACAGCGTTCAAAATTTTGCCGCAGGAATTTGCATTCTACCGCCAACACAACATACCACTTCCACGTCTTTGCCCGAATTGTCGCCATCATGAACGTATTTATTGGAGAAGCCCCATTCAAATGCATGAACGCACTTGCCAATGTGCTGGTGAAAAATCAGAAAACAGAGCATACACAAATACTCTAAAGCACGATCATGGTTCATCTCATTGCGCACACACATTTCAAACTCCTTATGCACCAAATCGTCCAGAGATTGTGTACTGCAAAGAGTGCTATCAAGAAGAAGTGGCTTAAAACAAAATTACAAGTTATTAATTTCGCGTTTTAAGATTGCTATTATATTTTTACTAGTATTTTTTACAAAAGCATGTTCGTCGATAAAAGCCTCTAAGTCTAGTTGAATGCTTTTGGCATCGACATTTTCAACAGCAGTTAGTAATATTTTTTTTAAATTTGCTAAATTATTACATTGTTCAATACACTGCAAATTTGGTTTGACTTTTTGTTGCAAATACCACATTAAATCAAAATAATCACGCCCTTTCACAGCAATAAGTATTTTACCGCTTTTGTTAGTTTTTTCCCACCGGCGGTTTAGTACAGCGCGAATTTTGGTGGCCATTAAAGTTGCTAAATCAAATGTTCTTACCAAAATAGAATGATTATATAAAAACAGCGGCATAAATTCTTCTGTATATTTTTTACAAAAATCAAAACCTTTAAAAATTTCAATTTTTACAAACAGTAAATCAGATTCATCATTACTGGCTAAACCTAATTCTTTCAAAATTGGGAATTTTATATAAAGTCTAAATTTTTGTAGTTTAGTTTTTATTTTTAAATCTGTTTGTGCAGCAAAAAATTTTTGTATATCTTTTTCTAAATCAGACAACTGAATATTTTTCTTTACATCTACAAAATCCAAATCTTCTGATAAGCGCGGTAAACCGTAGCAATGCGCTAAGCATGTGCCGCCATAAAAGAACAGGGCACTATATGTTTTGTGTGAATACAAAAAATCTAAAATTAATATTTGTAGATATCGTTTTAATAAATTTTTTTGATAGTTAATATTTTTTGTTGCGGAATCTCTGATGATATTTTTTAGATCGTCTTTGATGCTTTCCATATTTTCAAAATAAATTTTTATAAATTTCTGCCATACGCTTACTACCTTCGCGCTTGATATATCCTAATAATTCTTTTTTGTCTTTTAATTTTAACAAGTCGGTGTTTAAACGTAACTCTGTAATCATTTGTTTATTCTGTAAATTGTTTTTACGTAAATATAAATAATCAAATAAGGCTTTAGCAAGTGTGGCAGATTTTATTTGCCAGCCATGCACTGTTTTAATGCTCAATCCGAAAAACAGAGATGGCTTAATGCTATGATAAATAAAATTACCAAAATAGTTGTTAAAATTTTTTGTTTTAGCTGTACTGATAGCCGTGATAGTAGTTGGCACCTCAGTCAAAATTTGGTATTTTTGCAAAATATATTCGGTGCTTAAATAAGCATTGGGATAAAGAATATTAGCTAACAATTCGTGATAATCATTTGTCAGTTGTTTTTTTTCTAAATTATCAACATAAGCGCGAGTTACATACATACCTTTTTTTAAACGGATTAGTTGTCCATTTTTAACATAGCGTCCAAAAAGAATTTTTAAATAATCACGGTTTTTTTCTATGGCGACTAAATCATCTATAGTAAAATAGGGCAGGATAGCAACTAGCCGCATAATGCGGTCAATACGATTTTTTGGCGTTGTATTATTGTTTCTCATAGTATACTATAATAGTATACTATTGGAAATACTTTGTCAAGAGCTAAGTTGTGCACAAGATTATTTTATGTTTAACTATAATCAAAGTAATATTAAGAAATACTTATGTCTCCAGAAACCAAAAAATGCCAACATTGTAAAAAGGAATTTCATATTGCGCCTGAAGAAGAGGATTTTTTTTCTACAATTGACATGCCCTTACCAAAAATGTGTCCGCATTGTCGTTATATACGAAGATTGCAGTGGCGCAATTTTCGTACTCTTTATGAACGACAGTCGGATTTATCTGGCAAACCCATGATTTCTATGTATGCTCCTCATAATGGATTTACTGTTTATTCTTCTCAGGAGTGGTGGTCAGACGCTTGGGACCCTTGCGATTTTGGCCAAGAGTATGATAGTGCGCGTTCATTTTTTGAGCAGTATCATGAGCTGAACAAACGCGTGCCTAAAGAAGGGCTTATTCAAATCAATTGTGAAAATTCTGGATATTGTAATTTAACTATTAAATCTAAAAATTGTTATTTAGTTTTTGGCTGTATGGAAAATGAAAATTGTTATTTTGGACATATCGTTTGGAATAGTACGGACTGTGTAGATTGTTTTTATGTGATAAATTGTGAATTGTGTTACTGGTGCAACGATTGTGTCCACGGTTATCATAATTTTTTTAGTAACGACTGCAACCATTGTACTGATGTTTATTTTTGTTCAGATTGCTTTAATTGTCAAAATTGTTTTGGTTGTGTGGGTCTAAAAAATAAACAATATTATTGGTTTAATGAACCAATGACCAAAGAGCAGTTTGAAAAAAATATGGTCGCAGTTTTTCCTTTAACTGACAAAAAAATTAATCAGTATCAAAAGCAACAATTTGCGCTTCGTCTTAAAACTATTTTTCCACCATATCACGGAAAACAAAACGAAAACGTGAGTGGCGATCATGTTGATAATTGTAAAAATTGTGAACAGTGTTTTGATATCAAAAAAAGCGAGAACACCAAGTATTGCGCTACTGTGACCGAAAAAATAAATTGTTATGATATTAATTTTTCTCCAACGCCCGGAGAACACTCTTATAATAATTTAGCGCCGTTAAATTTTCATAATGTCTTTTGTTCCCACATGTTAAATAATTGTCACGACATGTGGTATTGCGATGCTTGCTATAGCAGTTCTGAGTGTTTGGGTTGTACCGGTTTGCGCAATAAAAAATATTGTATTTTAAATAAGCAATATGAAAAAGCAGAATACGAACAGGTGAAAGCAGAAATTATCAAAAATATGAAATTAACAGGGGAGTGGGGTGAGTTTTGGCCTGAACAATATTCGCCATTTTGTTATAATGAGAGTGTGGCTCAAGATTATCATCCATTATCAAAAGAAGAGGCAAAAATCAAAGGTTATCGTTTCAAAGAAACGGATCGTAAAGAATATAAAAAAGCCACTTATGAAATTTTGGCAGACAGTGCAGAAATACCTAATACAATTTTGGAAGAACTGTTAGCTTGTGGAAAATGTGGCAAAAATTATAAAATCATTCCCCAGGAATTGGCGTTTTATAAAAAACATCAGTTACCCGCGCCGCGTTTTTGTCCAAATTGCCGCCAAAATATGCGCATGCAATTACGTAATGCGCGTGAATTAAAAAAACGACAATGCAGTTGTCAAAATTCGGAACATGGACACTCGGGTCAGTGTAGTGCAGAATTTGCGACAGCGCATCCTCTTCAACTTGAGAATGTTTATTGTTGGGAGTGTTATCAAAAAGAAGTATATTAAATTTGTTTTTATGCCGCGATGTCGAATTTGTGCCATATCATTTATCGTTCCATTACAGGCAAGATCAGTGCTTAAGTATTTTGATGCGCCAGAACCAACATTGTGTTTTGATCATTTCTTACAGCAACATTTTGCATATCGTAATGAAAGGCATTTGTATCGACGCACGTGTGAATTGTGTGGCGCCACTATTCTTGCCATGTATGCACCAGAATCTTATGTGCACGTGTATTGTCGAGCTTGTTGGCACTCCGATCAATGGGATGTCTTGCAATATGGAAAACCGTATAATTCATCACGACCATTTTTTGAACAATGGTTTGAATTAGTACAGCAAGTACCACATTTTAATTTGTTTCAAATAGGCGAAAACATCAATTGTAAATATGCAAATTATATTCGAGACGGTAAAGACGCCTATTTAAGTTTTTCTAGTCTCAACACAGAAGGCTCTGTGTATAATAGCAATATTGATTTTTCACGCGACTGTGCTGATTCTTTTCAAGTGAATAAATCTGAATTGCTCTATGATTGTGTTTTTACAACGCAATCATATCATTGCGCATTTCTTACACGCGCAGAAAATTGTACCGATTGTTATTTTGGGCGCGATCTTTTAGATTGCCAGAATTGTTTTGGGTGTGTCAATTTGCGACACAAAAAGTTTTATTGGTATAATGAGCCGCTTGCGCAAGAAGAATATCAGCAACGTGTAAAAGAGGTTTTACAAAATAGGGCAATGATTGAAAAACATCAAAAAAAATTCGAACAATTTGTGCCGCAATTTCCAGTGGAAGCAACGAACATTCGGAACAGTAGTGAATGTAGCGGAAATGAAATTACACATTCTCAAAAAATTACCAATGGGTATAACTTAGTGGAAGTGGAAAACGGTGTAGATTTGTATCGTATTGTGTATTCACATGACATGTATCGAGTACTCTATTCTGCTTATCCTGAATGTATGTACCAAAGTTCTGTTGGGTCGAAGATGCATTATTCCTGTGGTTTATATATGTGCCCCGAAGTTGGTTTTTCTGCATATTCGTATATCTGTGAAAACGCTGACGAATTATTTGGTTGTGTTGGCGTGCGTCAGAAGAAATTTTGTATTCTTAATACACAATATTCCGAAGAAGAATATCGTATACTGCGAAAACAAATTACAGCAGATATGAAAAAACGAGGTGAATGGGGTGAATTTTTTCCCACCCAGTATTCTCCGCATGCGTATAACGACACATTGAGTCAAGATTTTTTCCCACTGACAGAAAATGAAGTATTGCAGAAAGGATGGCGATGGCAACATAATCAAGGCGGAACTCATGGAAAAGAAACCATACAGCCAGAGGATATTCCAGAAACGATTGAAAAAATATCCGCAGACATTGTCAAGCAGATTCTTCGCTGTAAGAAGTGTGATAAAAATTATCGCATTCAAAAAAAGGAATTAGAAATTTTGCAATCGCACCATCTTCCCATTCCGCTTGAATGTCAGGATTGCCGGTTTGCTTTGCGACTCAAACGAAGCTATCAACCAAAATTATATAAACGTCAATGTATGTGTGATTGTCGCCACCACGACCACACCCACCGTGATTCTTTGTGTTCGAAACACATCACATCCATTTATGCTCCCCATCGCCCAGAAATTGTTTATTGTAAAGAATGTTATCAAAAGGAAGTGTATTAAATTGTGTTTGCAACTGTAAGTTTTTGGGATATACTAAATTTATATGACACAACAAAAAATACGAACCTGCCAGCAGTGCAAAAAAGAGTTTACAATAGAGAATGAAGATTTTGCGTTTTATGAAAAAATAGATGTTCTCGAACCGACATTCTGCTTTTATTGCCGACTGCAACGAAAATTAGCATGGCGCAATGAGAGGGTTTTGTATTCACGTCAGTGTGATCTGTGTCACAAAAGTATTTTGGCATTATATCCAAAACAATCTCCCTATATAGTGTACTGTCATCAGTGTTACTGGTCAGATACATGGAGCGGAAAAGCGTATGCAAAAGAAATTGATTGGTCAAAACCATTTTTTGATCAATTTGCTGAATTGTTACGTACAGTGCCTCATCCAGCTATATATGTTGATAAAGATGATAATAGTGAATATACCAACTTTTGCTATGGAATTAAAAATTGTTATCTCACGTTTGGTTCTGATTTAAGTGAAGATTGTTATTATTCATCTCACATACTCGAATGTAAAAATTGTGTGGATTGTATCAATTCAGATCATTTGGAACTTTGTTGTGGAGTAGTTGATTGTCATCAGTGTTTTAATACACATTACTCTCAGGAATGTAGTAATATGCAAGATTCATATTTTTGTTTTGATTGTAAATCATGTTCTTATTGTTTTGGGTGCGTTGGTTTGCGGAATAAAAAATATTTTATTTTTAATCATCCCTATTCTGCGGATGAATATGCTATAAAAGTAAAAGAGTTACTGCAAAAGTATTCCAAACAAGAGCTTGAAGAAAAAGCTCGGCAAATAAAATATACTCAACCAATAAAAGGAACGTGTATTACTCAGAGTGAAAATTCAACCGGTGATCATTTACAGAATTGCTCCAATGCATACTACTGTTTTGATTCTTCAGAATTACAAAATTGTCGATATATGACAAAAATTATTCCAAAAGCCTTTGATTGTATGGATGTTTACGGTGGTGGTATTGATTTAGAGCAGTGTTATGAATTTCTTACCGGGATAGGACATAATTTACGTTTTAGTATGCTTTGTTGGAAATCAGTTTTTGATATTAATTATTCTATTTTAACAAATAATGCGCATGATTGTTTTGGGTGTTTTTCTTTTTATGGCGGGCAGTATGCCATTCTCAATAAAGAGTATTCAGAAGAAGAATATAAAAAGTTATATACTCAATTAATTGAGTATATGAAGAAGACTGGAGAATGGGGAGAATTTTTTCCGGCGAACATTTCTCCATTTGCATATAATGAAACACGTGCTCAAATTGATTTTCCATTAACAAAAGAGGGAGTTGAGGCTCGTCAATGGAAATGGAGAGAGGATATACAAAAAACAACAGGTAAGGAAACAGCGAATATTACACGTTTGCCACATTTAGCACAGCAGGTGGCAGAGGATATTGAGAATGCAATATTTACCTGTCAAACTTGCAAACGCAATTTTAAAATACTTTCTCAAGAATTTTCTTTTTATCAAAAACAAAATGTTTTTTTGCCAAAAGAATGTTACGAATGTCGGTTTCAGTATTTATCTCAAAAAAGAAATCCTTATCAACTTTGGGAAAGACAATGTCAGTGTAAAAATGGTAATCACGGACATACTAAGCAGTGTCAACAAAAGTTAGAAACTACCTATGCGCCAGAACGTCCAGAAATAGTGTATTGTGAAGAATGTTATCGAAAAGAGGTTGTATAAATATAAAAAAGAATGGCAAGTTGCTTTTTTTCTTTTTTTTTGCTTAAATAAAGCTAAATTCACCATCAGATAGATAAGTAAGATTTTATTTAATAATAGAAACAGTATGCCTGAAATTAAAAAAATATGCACAATTACTGGAAAGGAATTTTCAATTTCTGAACAAGAACAAGAGTTGCGTAAAAAATTTGGTGTTGAATTGCCAGACATTCACCCGTATGAACGTTTGCGCTATTTGTTTTCATTTGAGAATTATTATTCATTATACGCACGTAAGTGTGATTTGTGTCAAAAAGATTTTGTTTCAGTGCATGATACTGATGTTGATTTTCCTGTATATTGTATGAATTGTTGGTATAGTGATAAATGGACGCCGCCCCAGCTGGATTTAGATTTAGACAGGTCTTTTTTTGAGCAAATGGAAATTTTATCAAAAACAGCACCTCGTTTAGGTCAATTAGCTGCAGATCCCATGGAAAATTCAGATTATTCTAATGCGTGTGGTAGTTTAAAAAATTGCTACATGATTTTTAATGCTAATTATTGTGAAAATTGTTATTATTCCGTAAGCATAAATAACGACAAGGATTCCATAGATTTAAATCTTTCAGATAAAAATGAGCTTTCTTACGAATGTTTATTATGTAATGGTTGCTATCAAGTATTTTGGAGTGAATTTTTAGAAAATTGTCGAGATTGTTATTTTTTATACGATTGTGTTGATTGCCATAATTGTGCGCTCTCAACCGGCTTGCGTCACAAGGCTAATATTTTTTTAAATGAACAATTAACTAAAGAAGAGTACGATAGTAAGATTAAAGATTTAAAAAGTGGTAATTACCAAACAGTGAAAAAATATAAGAAACAGTTTGAAGTATTAAAAAAAGATTACAAGAAAAAATTTATTTTAGGAGTAAAGAACGAAGACGTTCTTGGTAATATGATTTATAACTCTAAAAAAATAGAAAATAGTTTTTTAGTACATGATAGTGAAAGTTGTGTAAACTCTAGTAATGTTCGTAATGCAAAAGATTGTTTAGATATTGCTTCTTTTGGTGTAATTAGTAACGAGTCTTGTTATTCTTGTTGTGCAATTGGTCTGCAAGTGATGAATTTGAAATTTTGTACCTGTTGTTTTAGCGGGGCTCATGATTTGGAGTACTGTATACAAAATATATCTTCCCACGACTGTTTCGGTTGTATTGGTGGTACCAAAAATGAATATAAGATTTTGAATAAGCAATATAGTGAAGAAGATTATAAAGCAACAATTATAAAAGTAAAAGAAAAAATGCAGGAAAGGGGCGAATACAATCAGCCTCAACCTCAAAGTTTAAATCCTTTTGCTTACAACGAAAGCATTGCCAACATGATAATGCCCTTAACTCGTGAAGAAGCTGAAAAATTAGGTTATAAATGGAAAGAGAAAAAAATTCCAGAAGTACCACAAGATAAAATCTATCAACCAAAAGACAGCATCAGCGATGAAAATTGGGAAGATATCAAAGGTAAGTTTGTTATTTGTGAAAAATCAAAACGTCCATTTAAAATAATCGAGCAAGAATTTAACTTTTATAAAAAGTACAACATCCCACTGCCGCGTATTCACCCAGAAGTGCGCATGTTAGACCGCTATCCAAGTGACCTACTTTTTAATTTACATGATGCAAAATGCAGTAATTGCCAAGAAAATTTACAAACAAGCATGCCTGAAAGTGACGAGGTGCTTTGCGAAAAGTGTTATCAAGAGGCGGTGTATTAAATCACATTATATTGATTTTTAATGCAATGAGTGGATTTAACTTGATTTTATTGCTTGATTTTTGTAAGGCTATTTTGTTATGATTATATTATCTTAAGATAAATAGTAATTTTTTAATTATGAACTTAAATAAACTCACCCACAAAGCGCAAGAGGCGCTTCAAAATTCCCACAGTATCGCCCTTTCTGCCAGTCATCCGCAAATTTTACCACTTCATCTGCTCCAGGCTTTATTGGAGCAAAACGACACTATTACTTTACCTATTTTCAATCGATTGGAAGTTAACATGGAAAATTTAGGAACGGATATCAATAAAAAAATTGCTTTGTTGCCCCGCATGAATCAACCCGGGCAACTGCTGGTCGGCCAAGATATGAACGCGGTTTTACTGGCCGCGGGCAAAGAAGCGCAGAAATTGCAAGACGAGTATATTTCCACCGAGCATTTTCTTTTAGCTTTTTTACAGGTTAAATCTTCCGCGCGTGAAATTTTAGAAAAGCAAGGCCTAACTTACGCCAAAGTGGCAACGATTATGAAAGAGGTGAGGGGCGCACATAAGGTAGACTCGCCGGAGCCGGAATCAAAATATCAAGCTTTGGAAAAATACGCGCAAAATATCACGCAACTGGCGCGCGAGGAAAAATTGGATCCGGTTATCGGCCGCGACGATGAAATCCGCCGGGCGATGCAGGTGCTTTCTCGACGCACGAAAAACAATCCGGTTTTAATTGGCGAACCAGGCACCGGCAAAACCGCCATTGTGGAAGGTCTGGCGCAACGCATTGTAGCCGGCGACGTTCCGGATTCTTTAAAAAACAAAGAGATTGTCGCTTTGGATATCGGATCATTGCTGGCCGGTACCAAGTTTCGCGGTGAGTTTGAAGAGCGCATGAAGGCGATTTTAAAAGAAATTGACGAAAAAGCCGGCAAAGTTATTTTGTTTATTGATGAACTGCATACTATTGTCGGCGCCGGCAGTGCCGAAGGAACGGTGGATGCGGCTAATTTGTTAAAACCGGCTTTGGCGCGCGGCAGATTACATGCCATTGGCGCCACTACTTTAAAAGAATATCAAAAATATATTGAAAAAGATGCGGCTTTAGAGCGCCGTTTTCAACCGATTTTTGTGGGCGAGCCTTCAGTGGAAAACACCATCGCCATTTTGCGCGGCATTAACGAAAAATATGAAGTGCATCATGGCGTGCATATTACCGATCAGGCTTTAATCACCGCCGCGGAATTATCGCACCGTTATATTGCCGATCGATTTTTACCGGATAAAGCCATTGATTTGGTGGACGAGGCCGCTTCTGCTTTGCGCATGCAAATTGATTCCATGCCGGAGAATTTAGATAAAATGAAGCGTCGGATGATGCAACTGGAAGTGGAAAAAGAGGCTTTGTCTAAAGATAAAAAAGAAAATAAAAACGAAATTGAAAAAATTGAAAAAGAACTTTCAGAGTTAAAAGATGCTTCTCAAAAAATTGAACTGCAGTGGAAAAATGAACGCGATGTACTGTCTGCCGTTCATCTTAAAAAAGAAGAAATTGATAAAAAAAGAGGCACAGCGGATATTGCCGAGCGCGAAGGAGATTTGCGCAAGGTGGCGGAAATTCGCTACGGCACCATTCCGACTTTGGAAAAAGAGATTGTGGGTTTACAGAAAAAATTAGAACAGGTGCAAAAAAAACAACGCCTTTTAAAACAAGAAGTCACCGAAGAAGAAATCGCCGCCGTGGTTTCGCGCTGGACCGGCATTCCCATGTCTAAAATGTTGGAATCGGAAAGTCATAAATTGCGCCACATGGAAGAGGATTTAGCACAAAGAGTGATTGGTCAAAAAGAGGCGATTACGGCTATTGCCAACGCTATTCGCCGTTCTCGCGCCGGTGTTTCAGAAGAAAAACGCCCCATTGGCTCGTTTATTTTTATGGGCCCAACGGGAGTTGGTAAAACCGAACTGGCGCGCGCTTTGGCCTATTTTATGTTTAATGATGAGGAGGCCATGGTACGCGTGGATATGTCGGAGTACATGGAAAAACATTCGGTTTCCAAACTCATTGGCAGTCCTCCCGGATATGTGGGCTATGAAGAGGCTGGACAGTTAACCGAGATGATTCGCCGC
>Ga0208373_1001043_pt1 | contig 40070 bp, 32 predicted proteins | sample RifOxyC2_FD_184036 | JGI IMG/M metagenome (GOLD analysis project Ga0208373, IMG submission 184036) | Soil microbial communities from Rifle, Colorado - Rifle Oxygen_injection C2 (SPAdes) | ecosystem: Environmental > Terrestrial > Deep subsurface > Rock core/Sediment | place: Rifle, Colorado...
GGACGAAGCAAGGAAGAAAAAGGTCGAGAACGGTGAGACTGATTGTCTGATCTATCGCCTCTTTCTTCCAAATTATTAAGGGAAAGGATATCGCTTACGGCCTTGATTTTTTACATAACAGGTAATAAGGTTAATTCATTTTGAGTGTTGTACTGTTACTAAGGTAAAGCCCATGAATAATTCTTGAGAAAAAATAACCTTATTCATCTTATATATAACCTTAGTAACTAGCTAATAAACAGGCACTCAACCTTATTACCTTATCAATTAAATATAAAAAGAATCGAGACAACAATTATATTTAACAGTTTGCGCTTGAACTACAGTACGATCAGAAATAAACCAAAGTACCATTATTATGAATATCTCTCCTAAAAAACTCTTCCATCAAAATTTTCAAGAGTGTCTTTTATGAACTTTATAAACTTCCCACCGAGCATCCCATCCACGAGTCTGTGGTCGTGAGATAAAGTAAGCGACATGATTGGCTTAATAGCAATCGTTTCTGTACCATCAATTTCCATTACGACCGGCTTTTTCTGAACTGCACCAACACCAAGTATTGCAACTTCAGGCTGATTTATAATTGGAGTTCCGAAAATCGTTCCGAACACTCCGTAATTAGTAATTGAAAATGTACCGTTGGAAATATCATCAGGTGTAAGCTTTTTTACACGTGCACGAGTCGCCAAATCATTTATTGATTTAGCAAGCCCGATGATATTTTTATCTCCTGCATCTTTAATGTTAGGAACAATCAATCCGGTTGGTTCAATTGCCACAGCTATTCCAAGGTTAATATATTTTTTTTGGTAGATAGTAGTTCCGTCAATGGTGGAATTGACCAACGGATACTCTTTTAGTGCTTTTACAGCCGCATGAGTAATAAAAGGCATGTAGGTTAGCTTAACGCCCTCATTGCGAAGGAATTCTTCTTTCTTCGCCTGAATGAAATTGTAAACCTTATTCATATCAACTTCAATCATAGCAGTAACGTGCACAGAAGTATCGCGGCTTTTAACCATATGCTGCATAATCTTAAGCCGAATATTATCCATCTCGATTTTTTGAACCCCATCTGAAGATGCAACTGCTTCATATCTATATGGTTCGGATGGTGCTTTGTAAACTTCTTTTTTCTCTTCCTTTACTTGAGTAAGCTTTCCGGATTTTTTCTGCTCAATATAATTTAGTATATCATTTTTAGTTATCCTTGCAGCAACACCGGTACCGTTTATTTTTTCCAATTCATCAAACGATACATTTTCTTTTTGAGCAATGCTCAAAACCAATGGAGAATAAAATCTTGCAGATGATTTATTTACCTGTTTATCTCGAACTTCCAGTGCTGCAGGTACTTCTATTTTTTCCTTATCAACTTTTTGTTCAGCCGATTTATCTGGTAAAGTTGGTTTTTGTTCTTTGTGAGAAAGAATGCTTGCTGTTTTTGATGATAATCTAGCAACTACAGTTCCAACTTCAACAGTCTGTTGTTCAGAAACTAATATTTCTGTTAGAATCCCTTCTTCAGGTGAAGGTATTTCAGTATCGACTTTATCAGTGCTAATTTCAAAAATAGTTTCATCTTTCTTAACCGGGTCACCAATCTTTTTGTACCATTTGATTATTGTTCCCTCCATAACCGACTCACCCATTTTCGGCATTGTTATCTCAATAATCCCTTCTCCGGCTTCAGTAGTCACTTGATCAATATTTTTGCCAATTGCATCATGCATACTTTCTTGAGGTTCAGTTGGAACTGGCTCGGAAACTGTTTCGTCTACAATTTCTTCGGCGAATGGTTCACCATCTGTTTGAACCACAGCTACAGTTGTTCCAACTTCGACAGTCTCCCCTTCTTTCACAATTATTTCGGAAAGTATTCCGGCAGCAGGTGAAGGAATTTCAGTATCAACTTTATCGGTGCTGATTTCAAAAATTATCTCATCCCGCTTAACGGTATCGCCTTTTTTCTTATGCCATTTTATAATGGTTCCTTCGTTTACACTTTCTCCCATTTTTGGCATAATGATGTTCATAAAACTACGCTCCTGCTTAATACTCTAATAATTCTTTAATACCGCGGTAAATTCTTGTGCGGTTTGGTAATATCGCATCTTCAAGTGCGGGTGAATATGGAATGTGTGAATCTTTGGCGGCAATTCTTTTAACGGGTCCATCGAGATGCTCAAAACAAAATTCAGAAATTCTCGAAGCGATTTCTCCGCCGAATCCTCCAGTTAAAGTATCCTCGTGAATAATAACTGCTTTATTTGTTTTCCTAACTGAATTATAAATTGTTGCTGTGTCTAATGGAATGATTGTTCTCAAGTCAATTACTTCAACAGAGAATCCTTCATCTTGAAGTTTTTTAGCAGCAAGAATTGAATCCCACATACAAACACCATAAGAAATCACTGTGACATCATTCCCTTCCCGGACAACTTTTGCTTTACCAAAAGGGACTAAATATTCGTCATCCGGTTCAGGCGCAGTGGCGTAACTCTGGCGATATAATCCTTTGTGTTCTAAGAATAAAACCGGGTCATTAATTCTACAAGCTGTTTTGAGCAAACCTTTTGCATCTGCAGCATTAGATGGAAAAGCAATATAAATTCCATGGATGTGAGCGAAGACTGATTCTATATTTTGGCTATGATAAAGTCCACCATGAATATAACCACCGATAGCAACCCTAATAACAACCGGTGAAGACCATGTATTGTTGGAACGGTATCGAAAAGTTGCAAGTTCATTTTTTATTTGCATGAAGGCAGGCCAAATGTAATCTCCAAATTGAATTTCAACAACGGTTTTCATTCCCGCTAATGACATGCCAACGGCAACTCCTACTATGCTCGCTTCTGCAAGAGGTGAATTAAATACACGCTCATCACCAAACTTAGTGGATAAACCTTTTGTCGCAGTGAACACTCCGCCTTTTCCGTCTGCAATATCCTCACCGAAGATGAACATCTTATCATTCCTTGCCATTTCCTCATGTAATGCATGATTAATCGCATCGACCATTACAATGTTGGGACCGGCAGGAATATTTTTTTCGTAAACTAATTTTTCTTTGAATCCGCTTTCATCAAAAATATACTTTTCAGCTTCATGGATATTCGGATCGGCTGCTTTGAATGCTTCATCTGCTGCATTTTCCACTTCGTCGTGTACTGTTTTTCTCATATTATCAATTTCAGCTTGAGTTAGAATTCTTTCTGCAATCATTTTATGAGAAAGCTTGTTGATAGGACAATTCATCAAGTCTTTTTCCAACTCTTCATGCTCTCTGTATTTTTTTTGATCATCTGATGAGGAGTGTGACTGCAAACGAACAACTTCAGCTTCAATTAACACGGGACCTTTTTTACTCTTTAAATAATCAAGAGCTTTTTTTACAGAATTATGTGACTCCTCGAAATCAGTTCCATCTATTTTCATACGCAGCAGGCTTTCATAACCAGCCATCATTTCAGCAATTGACCCGCCAACTCCACCTGTCTGTTGCGATATTGGTACAGAAATCGCATACCTGTTATTTTCTATTACGAAAAGAACCGGAAGCTTTTCTCTGCTCGCCCAGTTAATCGCTTCATGAAATTCGCCTTGACTTGTAGTGCCTTCGCCGCTGCTTACATAAGTGATGGAATCAATTCCCTCTTTCACAGATGCTAATGCTGTCCCTACGGCTTGTAAAAACTGTGTTCCTGTGTTGCTTGACTGAGATGGAAGTTTTATAAGGGGTGCTCCGTAATGACATGGAAGCTGTCTTCCCCCGCTTGATGGATCATTAGCTTTTGCAAAACACTGCAAGAAAAAATCTTTTGGTGTAACTCCAGCAGTCAAAACCAAAGTAAGATCACGGTAGTACGGGAATAACCAATCTTTTTGCGGATTTAGATTCATACCAACTGCAGTTTGAATTGCTTCATGCCCTGCCGCTGCAATGTGGAAAAATGTTTTACCCTGCCGTAATAAATTCATCGCCTTGTTGTCAATTTCGCGCGAGACTAACATAAGTTTCAGGGCATTCTTCAGATCCTCTTTTGATAATGAATCAGAATAATTCTCTACCATTGGCTTTGAATCATTTGTATCATCTTTTACGGAATTGTATGACAAGTTTCCCTTTAAGAACGATTTTTGATTTTTATCTTTGGGAAAACTCTTTTTTGACATTTTAAACTAATTGCTTATGATTTGAAATTAATGATGAACATATTTCACTCAATGAAGATTTCTCCGATGAACCATAACCGAATACTTCTATAAAATATTTAACTATCATTTCCTTTATTTGATTTAATTCCAGTTCTTTGCCGAGTTCTTTCTGAAGCGAAGTTACTTCTTTGCCGGTAATTCCACAAGGAACAATTCCCTGGAACAGCGATAGATCTGTATTCACATTGAAAGCAAAGCCATGCATTGTAATCCAACGGCTCACTTTAATACCGATCGCGGCAATTTTTTTATTCTCAATCCACACACCTGTGTAATTTGAATTTCGCGTTGCAGCCAGCCCAAACTTGCTGCACACCTTTATTAAAACTTCTTCGAGTGCACGGAGATATTTATGCGTATCTCTTTCCCATTCAATCAGACTTATGATCGGGTAACCGACAATTTGTCCCGGACCATGATAAGTTATATCTCCCCCTCTATCAATACCATAAACTGAAATTTTATTTTCCTCAAGATATTGACTTGTGCTTATCAAATGATTTTTGTCAGCGACTTTACCTAAAGTATAAGTGTGAGGATGTTCTAAAAGAAAAAGTATATCCGAGATTTCATTTTTATATCTCAGATCAAAAACTTCTTTCTGCAAATCCCAAGCTTCTTGGTAATCAATCAAGCCTAGATCACAATATTTTAAGACTCTTCTATCCAAAATTATTAAGTTAATTTAGTGCAATAGAACGCGGATTTAACTGATTTAACGGATCAGAACTGATCAGTTCTAATCTGTATGATCCGTTGAATCCGTGTTCCATTAAATATGAATGGCTTCACCATAAGCATTAGCCGCTGCTTCCATAACAGATTCCGATAATGTTGGATGAGCATGAATTGTTTTGATGATCGATTCACCAGTTGCTTCGAGTGACTTTGCAATTCCTATTTCCGCAATCATCTCAGTTGCTTCTGAACCAATTATATGTGCACCTAAAATTTCTCCATACTTTGCATCAAAGATCAGCTTAACAAAACCTTCGCGTTCACCAATCGCAAATGCCTTACCGCTTGCCATGAAAGGAAATTTACCAACTTTGATTTCGTATCCATTTTCTTTTGCCTTTGCTTCGGTTAATCCGATGCTCGCAACTTGGGGCTGACAATAAGTGCATCCGGGAATGTTATCGTAATTAATATCGTGCGGATGTAGTCCTTTTATTTTTTCTATGCAGTGAATCCCTTCAGCTGAAGCAACATGAGCTAACCATGGCGGACCAATTACATCTCCTATTGCATAAATACCTTTAACGTTCGTTTCGTAGGTTGATTTGTCAACCTTAATGTGTCCTTTAAATATTTCAACACCTAATTCCTCCAATCCAAATCCTTCAATGTTTCCGGTTACTCCAACTGCGCTTAATACTTTATCAGCAGATACTTCTTTTGTTTGATCATCATGCTTAAAGGTTACCTTTACTTTCTTTCCTTTGACTTCTGCTTTTTCGACCATGGCAGAATTGAAAATCTCAATTCCTCGTTTCCTAAAATTCTTTGCTAATGCTTCAGAAATTTCTATATCCTCAACAGGCAAAATTGTATCCATCATTTCGATAACAGTTACTTTAGTTCCGAGGACGGAATAGAAATATGCGAACTCAATTCCGATTGCTCCTGCACCAATGACAATTAATTCTTTTGGTAATTCATCTAGAATCATCGCTTCGGTGCTTGTAATGATATTTTTTTTATCAACAGGAATTGTGGGTATCATTTTTAACCGGGCGCCTGTTGCAATAATAATTTTATCTGCAATTATAGATTCGGTTTTCTTTCCGCTTTCATCATAAATATCAATTTGATTTTTGGAAGAAAGTTTTCCGTAACCTTTTATTCGATCAACTTTATTTTTCTTTACAAGCATCTCAACATTTTTAGTGATACGGTCTGAAATGTCGCGGCTTCGTTTAATGATCTTGGCAAAATCAAACTCTAATCCTGTTACTTTAATTCCAAAATCAAAACTGTGGTTCTTAATCGTGTCAAATATTTCAGCATTTTTTAGGAGTGATTTGGTAGGAATACAGCCCCAATTAAGGCAAATTCCACCTAATCTTTGATGGTCGATCACAACAGTATTAAATCCTAATTGACCGGCTCGAATTGCAGCTACATAACCTCCTGGACCGCCGCCTAAAATGGCGATTTCATAACTTTTTGACATGAAAAAGCAACCTTGTTATTAGTTATTGTGGTGAGAAATATAAAGAAGTGAACTTGAAAATAAAAACCTTTAGCTTTGACTGAGATTAAGATTAAGATTAAGAAATCATTAAAAAACGGTTAAACCCTAAAACCAATAATCCTCGCTCTTGAAGTGGTTCATACCGCCTAGAAAAATTACAAAGTAAAATTAGTTATCTGCCTTTGTTTTAACCTTAGTAAAAAAGAATTACAATTGAAAAATAACCTTATTACCTCATTCAAAAGCTAATAAGGTTGAACTGTGGAGATGGATTTTTTGTTACTAAGGTTCAGAAAGATATGCCAGATTTTCGTTACGCAAAATCGATGCGAAATCTGGCATATCTTTTTTTAAACGTAAGGAACTGGGTTTGTTTTTTGTAGGGATCGAGCTCCTGCTCGATCCGCTGTTAATACAAGATATTAATTATGGAACAACCGCCAAGAAAAAGTTGATTGCACAAATAACACAGTTGAGATAGCTTAACAATGTTTTTAATCTGCGGAAATCAGCTTACCTGTCCGCCTCTGGCTGAATCTGTGTCATCTGCTTTCTATTGATTTCAAAGCATATAAAGAAGCTTCACAAATTCAACCAATATGTAAACTTGACGAGAAATATATTATCCGGATGCGCATCGAGCAGTTGATTGAATGACTGTTTGAATCTGAACTCGCCAATATTTTCTACATCTGATCGTGTTTGAGTCCATACAAAATAAATAACTGAGCCAGGCAGATATTCCCACCTTAAGACTGCATTACCTCGTAGAGATTTGTAATTAAAATCTGGATTACTAATCACAAATCCTTGTGAAGCACCGCTTCCATCTGGATCAACAAAAAATTCTTCTTGATTTTCAGTCGCTTCATCAATTTGATATTGATTAAAATCATATGTCCTTGGCTTTGCCAGCTCTTTATAGTTCTTGTAATCACCCGATGAAATTAGCGGCTGCATATAAATTTGTAAACTAAGCTTTGGTGTAAATGTCCAATTCAACCTTATGCCTGCACCGAGAGTATTTTGTTTCATCTCTGCGAAAACATATCTTTTGCCAAATGTGCGAGTTGCTGTTTGATCATCGAAAACATCAACCCATTGTGAAAATTCGTTATTTCTTGAATAAAACGGGCTGATACTAAATAAAATATTCGACATGGGTCTGATTTCTAATTCACTTTCTATCTGCCAGGAAAATGGGTAATCATAACTGCCGCTTATTCCTAAATCAAGGCTTACGACCCAGCTCTTCCTGCTATCGGAGTTTGCATTCAAATACACTTCCATCATTTGAGGATACAAGATTTGAGGACCTCCCCTTGTCAGTCTATTGTTAACACTTTCATTATATAATCCTAAATTCCAATTAAGTGAATTATAATTGAGAAACTGAAGGGTGCCAAAATGGAATATGCCGCTCCAAGTTGAAACACCATCGAAATCTAGATTTTGAAATAACGCTCCTCCAAGTTCGAGATACCTGTAAGAATCTGTTGGTTCATTCCAAAAATACCCCGCACCGGCGTGCATGTTAATAATATCAGCTCTGTATAAAAATCCGATATCGTTAACATCAAAGCCGGGCGAGAGGAAACCGAAGGCGGAATTGAAGAAGAAATTTCCTTTTTGTTTATTGAGAACAAATCTCCCTCCGTAACCAGTCAATGAGGTTGCATTACTATCGAGCCGATATTGTTTAGCATCAGGTCTTTGGAAATAATGTTGGGAATTTTGTTGAAGGTCAAGTATTCGTTCTTTTGTACCGGAAATATTAGTGTAACCCAAAGCTCCGGCAAAAACCCACGTTCTGGACGAGTCTAAAAATGTCCACCCATCAATTCCGGATGTAAAAGCATTCTTATTAATCTCATCTTTTAATCTATTATCATCAAATTTTCTAGCAGTTAAAGTTGCAATACCTCCAATACCTTGTCTACCTTCTGCAAATTCTTTTTGTGCACGAAAAACTCCATAGTAAGTCATCGGTTCAATTTCAGCCACAGATCTAGTCCCGTTTATTTGAAGTTCAGCCAATTCTTTTTTAGTTATTGCTTGAATAGTTCCGATTGTCCAGTTACCACCGATTTTTCCTGTTAGCTTTGCAGCACCGAGTATGTAGGTTCCGAGCGGAACGTCGGAATAATCTGCGTCGGGTATGCTTCCTTGAGGTACTCTTGCAATTCGGCGGCTGTAAAAGAATATTGGATTTCCCCAGTTGAAGCCCCAATAATTAGTTGCTCCACCTTGACCAAAATTAAAAATCGTTGAGCCTTCAATGAAGAACGGCCTTTTTTCTGAGAAGAAGGTTTCAACGTCGCTTAAATTGATTACCGCAGGATCAATTTCAACCTGTCCAAAATCCGGATTTATAGTTGCATTAAGCTTTAAGTTCGATCCAATGCTCATTTTAAGATCTCCTCCAATACCCGGTGAATATTTTGAACCGTCATTAAACGGATCACCATAAGTATGCTGAATATATTCGGCTTTACCAATTACATACGGTAAAATTTCAATACTGCTTGATGATTTTATATTTTCAATCCCAATTAGATCATAGAATCTAGACACAAAAACTTGTTCATTCTTTGGTATGTAAACGAGATAATCAATTTCATTTTTCCGGGAAATATCTCTGCGAAAATTTACTCCCCATGTATGCTTCTCATTTTCTTTGAATCTCATATGAGAAAAAGGAATTCGCATTTCACAGTACCAGCCGTCATTATTAATAACTGCCTTACTTTCCCAAACGCCATCCCACGAATCATCATCCCATCTGTCATTATAAAGAACTCCGTCATATTGAGTTCCAGCTGCAGAAGTGCCATAGTAGTATCCGCTCCGTTTGTCGTATTGAGGGTCCAGAAAAATACCAAAAAGATCGTCGTTAGTTTCAACATCGCGGCGTGCAAGTCTTGCAACAATTGAATCGGGTGATGAATCATAGAGTTTAGCTGCTACATAAAGTGCTTCATCATCATATGCCAAAAAAACTTCGGTACGTTCAGTGGCTTTACTTCCTTCTATTGGATCACGTTGAATAAAATCTGAAACTCCTGATTGTGATGTCCAAATATCTTCAGAGAGTATACCGTCAATGTTTATTGATTCAGATATACGATATGCTTTAACCACGATATTTTTTTTATTAAGAGAATCATTTGCCCCAAACAGTGATGATGCGGTAAGTGCTGAAGTAAGTAAAATCAAGATGAATGTTTTCATTAAATCATTGAATTGTCATTTAAAGAGATTATAGGATTTTTCTCGGACGAAAAGTGAAATAATTTCAACAATAATGTTTAAACATTTATTTGAACGGCTAATATGAATGATGAGAAATGGTTTTATCTGATTTCGTTTAAATGTGTAACACTTAGGATTACGTTTTCAGTTTAGGAAGCGGAATAAGCATCAAACTGTTCCAGATTTTCAAAAATTAAATGTCTCGCAACGAATTACATCCTCTTCAAATTCTAATAAGTACTTTTCATCCTCAGGATAGTAACGTGCTTTCTCATACTCCTCACCGGTAAAAAGCTTTATGCTTTCAACTGAAACCCATTTGCTAATCGCCCAAAAATGGCAGACATCTTTTTCTTTCCTGCGTAGAATTTCCACACTTAAATTTCCAGGTATGCTTTTATAATCTTTTATTCCTGAAATCTTCAAATATTCAAGGTACTCATCGGCATGTTCAATCCTGGTTTTTCCGTGCCAAATTCTGGTTATTACTTTATCCATACTTAGATTCCATTCAACAATTTTGAAACTAAATTCCTATTAGGCTTGATTATAATCCTGGAAGGGAGGGCTTCAATACCATTATCACCATTGCGGCAACCGGAGTTATCGTTGCTAAAAAGCCCCAGGCTTCCCATTGCTTGTACATCGTTTCATAAGTGTTCCAGCTACTGTCAGAGTTGTCGGCCGTAAGTGCATAGCTTGCTATTTTTTTCTGGAGCGGAGCTACGTAGATACTAAAAATTGCTCCTGATATTGAAAACAAAATTATTGACCATAAAATCCAGCCCGTACCTAAAATCGGAATCTTTCCATGAATAGCAGCGATAATTCCCGCCAACGTTATACCTACGATTCCCGGTAAGGTAAAATATCGATCACTTTTAATTATACCTTGGAATGTGGTTGCGATCAGATTGAAATCACGGGATTTATGAGCACGCGCCGCCCAAAATAATCCTGTAATAATATTACCCAAGAAAATTATGACAGAGACAACATGCAGAAGTTTCCAAATTAAATAATTCATATGTCTATCCTTTATTTTGCTCTGTTTGCTTCATCGCACTTTCATCCATGAAAAATACATCCCATAAATGACCATCTATGTCTTGAATACTTCGTCCATACATCCATCCGTGGTCTTGAGATTCCCTAGGTTCGATTCCACCAGCTTCAATGGCGTTACCAATCATTTTATCAACTTCTTCTCTACTTTCAACTGAGATTGCTAAAATTACTTCAGTGCTTCCCGAAGTTTCAACTATTTCTTACTTAGTAAAGGAACTAAAAAATTTCTCAACTAACAGCATTGCAAAAATATTTTTCCCAATAACCACACATGCGGCATTCCCGTTAGTGAATTGAGGATTAAAAGCAAAACCAAGCTTAGAAAAAAACGCAGTAGTTTTTTTGAGATCTTTAACCGGAAGGTTCATAAAAATTTGTTTTGCCGTAGTATTATTCCTTTCTAATCGATTATTTGTTCTAATTAATCTCTTGTGCAATATAATGGCATTATTACAAAGTGTATACTAATATCTGTGATTAGAGGCACTCCAGAACGGCTAATTACTCAATTGAAAATGAATTGAACTCCGGATAATGAGTGAGATGTCTGAATTCCATAGAGTGAAGTTATATCGATGTTTGCAGATTTATACGAAGGTTTTGCGATTATATCGTAGGAGGTAACATTGTATTGTTGAAGTTTGGCTTAACATCGTTTGATTTAAAACGACCATTAACCAAAATAATAACATTAACTTCGTTGTAAGATACTTCTACATTTACTTCAGCCTGAAACTGATGAGTCTTTGGCTCAAAATTACATTTTAGCCTGCTGTTAATTTACAATAAACCGGTTTCGGGGATTTGACCAAGGTTCAAGTTAGGTAGTTTATTTTTCCTTTGAATATATATCTTTCCAATTTTCTATGCTTATTGTAAGGGTTGTATCATTTAAAACTAAAAGTGAATAGGGCACTAAATCAGTACCTTTGTTATCAACAGCTTGCATATACCACGAACCGCGAGTTACTTTAAATTCAATTTTTGTACTATCAAAGAAATGAAATCGCTTTGACCAGCTTCCATCATTTTTCTTAATTAATGGGATACCTTTTGAAATCCATGAACCCAAAAATCTATGATTGCCATTTACGTAAACAGATGAATTTGGGGGAAGTGCTGTTGGTGTAACCTGAATTGTAACTATTCTCCTATTCCGGTCATTGCCATTAATTTTATTTGAATATTGCTCCCAGCTTTTTTTAAGCTTTTTCAGAGGAATGTCATTTAACTCATTAAAAGCTTCTGCAAAAACCCAGGTGATTAAATCGCGAATATCCACGAACCTATTAGCAATCACTATTGCTCCAATTTTTATTTCGGGATTGAAAAACAGATATGTTGAAGATCCGGGATTAGCACCGGTATGTCCCCAAACTGGCTCACCATTATCCAATTTCATTGAATAAAATCCCATTCCCAAATCCATAAACCACGGCGGTAATAAATCGTTTTTAACGTTTGGATTAAGCATTTGATGTAGCACATCCCTTCGAAGAATAGAATCGCTGAAGAATTTATCTTCATTGATTAGAAAGTGAAGAAAATTTGCCAGCTCGCTTGCACTCGAGTATAGTCCGCCGGCTCCCAATTCGGGCGATGAATAATTCATTAGCTGGAAAGGCTTGCTCTGATAAATTGCACTATCGACATTAACATTTTTACGAGCAATATCTTTTTCCAGGTCGATAAAATCACCGAAGCCGTACATTGCAGCCATAGTGTTCGTATCAATTTCACTTACAAGAAATGAGGTGTTACTCATTTCGAGCGGTTCAAAAATGTTTTGCTTACAGTATTCGTTAAATGGATGTCCGGTAACCACTTGAACTAAGTAAGCAAGTAATCCATACCCTCCATTTGAATAAAGGAAGCCTTCTCCCGGTTTCCATCTCTCAAAGTTTCCCTCTTTATGATAAAACCTCCCGCCGGAAATAAAATAACCTTGCGCCCACTCTTCCAAAGGAGTTTTTGGATCTCCATCGCTGAAATTTCTCCACAAGGATGGGCCATTACTAATCGAAGAAGTATGAGTTAAAAGCTGCTTGATCGTAATTTCTTCCCCCTGGTATAATGGATGAATAACTTCGAATGGAAGATATTTATTGATCGAACTGTCAATCTCAATCTTGCCTTTCTGATGAAGCTGCATTACGGCAATAGCCGTAAAAGATTTTGCAATTGATGAAACACAAAACGTAGAAACGGTTCGCATGCGTACTTGCTTATTAATATCCGCCCAGCCGAATCCCTCCTCATAAACTATATTTTTGTTTTTAATGATAAGGAGAGCTAATCCAGGAATATTGTCTCTTTCCATTTTGAACCGGATAAAGGATTCTAGATCTTTTAATTGTGGCTCTTTTGGGCAGCCAAAAAATAAGAGACAAAAAAAAGTAAGCGAAGAAATAATGATTTTGTTCGAGGTCATTTTAGCACCTCTTAAATGTTAATCAAAAAATTTGCTTAATACGAATTAGATAATCGATACCCTAGTTCAACTACTGAGTAACTGCCGATGGGGCAGGCAAAAAATAAAGCCCATTTCATCACCTAACACACAGCATGAAAAATATTCTTTATACGTGCAAAGCATTATGATTTAATCTTATTAATAATTTCAATGATAGCTCTTGAGTTAGCAGCATAATGATCAGGTTTATACTCCCAATTTTCAGTCGCATTACTTTTATTATGATTAACTAGAATACTTGTAACTGCTTTCCTGTTTAATTCATAATTTGCATTGCGAGCACATTGTATATCTGTGAAATGATCGCCAATATAAATAACTGAAGGATTACTATCTAAATTTGCAATTGCGGAAATACAAGCCAATAGTCCCTCCGGATTAGGTTTTTGTTTTGAAAAATCAACCTCTTCATATCCAATGACATGGTCAAAATATTTTTTTAAATCTAATCTTTCCAAGAATGCTTTAATGTTCCCCGAAGAATTTTGGGACACAATTCCCTGGGGATAATTTTCCAATTTTAATATCGTATCTCTGATCCCATTAAAAAGCTCGACTCTAGTGTTATCCAATAATTGATATTTAGTCCAAATTTTGCCGGCATTATCAGTTTGTTTCTCATCGAATCCAAACTCATTTCGATATAGTTCTCTCCAATTTGAAATATTATTGATCGCATGAACGTAATTTTCCAGTGAATTCAAGGCCAGATAATCTCCTGACCGACCATTTGTTATTTCGGAGATAATAGCTTTAGTGACATTAAAATTTTTCATTCTTGTGTCAACTAATGTACCGTCATAGTCCCATATAATCGCATTAATTCTCATATCAACAATACTTTCTACCGCTTCGGCATTCCTTTTTCAGAAATTAGTTTTTTCAGCAAAGCTAAAATACTTCCATCCTCATCATATCCGGAAATTTGGTTTTCAAATTTATCGTAAGTCAAAATCTTACCGCGAAAAGATTCATAAAGATTCTGAAGAAATGATAGCCACTTCTCATCACCCATTGCCCTGTGGATCTTGCTTAATATATATGGACCTTTACCGTACAAGACAAGACTTTTTTCTCTTGAGTTGGGAGAATCTATATTTATTATTGGGATGTCATTCTCCTTTCCAGCAAATTCCCTGTACTTTTCTAGCGATTCGCTCATGGATTTAAGAAATGTTTCCTCGCCTTGAGTTTGACATAAATACATAAGACGAAGATAATGCGGTAATGAAAGCGACAAGAACCAAAAACCGGGACTACCATATTTAGCAAACACACCTGCACCTATCCATTGCTGTGCAATAGTTAAATTTAAACTCTCAAAATATTTTTGCTTCATCATTTCTAAAGATTGAGTGCCAATCATTATTAAACCGCTTCCCGTATTTATCCCCTCCCATTGAGTCACTTCAAAAAGAGTTAATTTTTTATATGGATAAATGCCAATGTGCTCAGAGTAAAATTTCATCGAGTTAGCTGCTTCTTTAATTACTCTTGATGCATCAACTGAATCAGCATTCAAATAAAAGAAATCAATATTAATTCCTAAGGAATCATATTCAAATTCTTTATATCGGGAGCGATCAAAAATAATTAATGGCAATTTGAAAACAGCAGATTTGCTTTCCCATATAAAAGTAGTGTTATCTTTTTTGTCTTTGACAGATATTAAATCTCCCGCCGCAAGGACGTGGAATCCTTCAGGCACATCGCAAGCTAACTTAAAAGGTGCTACTTGATCTATAATAAGTGGATACCAACGATGTCCACGGTCAATCATAACCAATGAATCTTTGTGCCAACTAGTTGGATAGGAATACTCAAATCGCAAATCGTATTTACTATGTGGAAGAATTGCGTTCTCAAATAGCAGAAGCAATGAATCTTTTCCATTGAATTGATAGGGGATGTTCACCCAGTTGTTGTCTTTCAAATACTTAACTGAATGGAGTTTAGATTCGGAACTGAAAATGAATTGAACTTCGGATAAAGAAACTGATGGCTGGATTTGACAGAATAAAGTTATGTTGAGATTCTCAGAGTTTAAGGAAAGAGTTGCAGCGATGTCATAGGAGTTAACATTTACGGTTGAAGTTTGACTTAAGATCGTCTGATTAAAAACGATGATTAACCAAAATAATAACAATAACTCCTTCATAAGATACATTTACTTTATTTCAGCGGAGGCCGATAGGGTTTTGCGTAAATACTGCATAGTAAAGGTTGAATTGAAAAATTTGTCAGCCATTTTTCAGTATTGCTGAAAAACTAAAAGGTAATTTTGGGCCTTGAGTAACTTTGAATCCGGCTTGCTCTGCTATCTGCATTGTTAATCCGAATTCTTTTTTGGTAACATGAAATAACTTTGGTTCGACAACAAGAAATTGTCCTTTTTCATTCAGAACATTTTTTAACGTTTCAAAAAAACTATTTTTATTTGGAACTTCATGCACCATATAAAATGCTAAAATAAAATCTACTTTCTCAGGAACATTGATTTGATCTTCTTCACTTTTTATGAGTTTTATTCTTTCTTCGAGTTCCGTACCGTGAATTTTATTTCTAATTTTTTGAAGCATCCCTTCTTGCAAATCAACCGAAAATATTTTTCCATCTTTACCAATCATTTTTGCTAATTCAATAGAAAAAAATCCGGGACCGCATCCAATATCAAGAACATTCATTCCTTCTTTAATGTATGGAGCTAATATTTTTTGAGGATTTTGAAACCACTTCCGAATTTTATTATCTAAAGAACCGGCAAGTTCTACCGGGCAAACACGATTCTTTTCTTTCTTCATGGTCTTTCCTTTTAGATATGCCAACTATGTGACATCCCGATTAAATCGCATAGGCATCAACCTAACGACAAGAAAAAATATTGTGAAACAAAGATATTATTGCTAAATCAATTAAATATTGAAGAAAATATATACAATGACAGAATTAAAAAATGTAAAGTCGTTATTGAAAATAAGTCTCTCCCTTCTCAAGGGAGAGATTAGAGAGGGTTCTGGGATATCTGTTAAATTAGCAAACTCATCCCAACCCTTCTGGCTTGCCATGGCTTTGCCATCTTGCCAAGAGAAGGGCTTATTGGTAAATACACTTTAATTTATCATTCTGACATAACATTATTATATAAAGGCTTATGCTAATATTTTATAAAATTAAGTTGACGCCTATGCGATTTTATCGGGACAATTTGTTAAAACACAACATCCATAACCTTTCCTCCTTTGGAGGAAATGCCTATTGCGAAAACAGCCTGCGGGTGACCAAAAGACTCTTTCGGAGATTTACGTGTTAGGTTTTGCTATTAGGTTCTAAAGTTATGACTACATTTCCAGTTTTCTGCCCTGTTTCAACATATTTAGTTGCCTCCACAATTTCTTCTAGGCGGTAACTCCTATCTATAACTGCTCTGTACTTTCCCGCCTCAATGAGCTCTTTAAAAAAGACAATATCTTCTTTACTGTCTTTTGGAATCGGAAACAAAACTTTTTTACCTCCAATGATTGGAGTTAATAGTGCCCAAAAAATATTCTGGGATAAAAAACCAAGATCTGTTGAAAAATAAATTCCTCCCGGTTTAAGTAATTTTTTACAACGGAAAAAAGAACTTTTGCCTACAGCGTCAAATACTACATCATACAATTGTCCGCTTTTAGTAAAGTCCTCTTTTGTATAGTCAATCACTTCATTTGCACCCAGTGATTTTACCAATTCTAAATTCTTGGTATTGCATACGGCAGTAATTTCTGCGCCAAAGTATTTAGCAAGCTGCACAGCTGCCGAGCCAATAGATCCGGAAGCGCCATTAATTAGGATTTTGCGTGCTTTCTTAAAATCTATTTTCTTAATATTTGACAATGCTAGATATGCCCCATCACAGATGGCAGCAGCTTCCTCGTAAGATATGTTGGACGGCTTTGTTGCGATTGAACCTGTTTCGGGAATACAAACGTATTCCGCGTGTGTTCCAAAATTTGAAGTGCTTAATCCAAAAACCTGGTCGCCGATTTTAAATGTTTTAACATCTTTTCCAATTGATACAATCTCTCCAGCCAGTTCACTCCCTAATATGTTTTTTTTGGGTCTAAAGAGTCCATTGATCAATCTGATAATAAGAGGATATTCAGGCTTTCGAAATCCGTAGTCTGTTTGATTTACAGTTGTTGCATAAATTTTTATGAGAACCTCGTTGTCCTTGGGAGTTGGTTTTTCGACTTCTTTGAGTTGAAGAACTTCCGGTGGTCCGTATTTTGTGTATAAAATCGCTTTCATAAGTATTCCTTAAAGATTACTTTGATTCCATCCTTTTCAAAGGGTATATCCTAAAAGAATTAATATCGCTGAGAATGAAAACAAGAATGGACATAATTTAAATGGTAAAATATTTACTTTAAAACCAGTGAATGATGAAATAACAGCCAGAAATACTAATACTAGAACTGAGGATAAATAAATAAAGACAGAAACATTATTAGTTGGTTCTATCATAGTAACACCTACAACAATAACTCCAATGTATATTAATGCTACTCCTTCGATTATCCATTCCATTGTTATAATATGTTTGTTATCAATACTAATTTCGCCAAATCCTTTTACAATAGATTTAGTCGGGAATAGATGAGCAATTCCCCATCCTAGAGTAATTGTACCCCCAGCATAGAATAATATTTGATTGAGCATAAGAGCACCTATTTATTTTATGTTTTTTTAAAATACCAAAAGTCGCTTTCACTTATCCGTCTTCATTTTATTTCGGAGGACAAGCAGCCGTAACTTGTTCGGTTCTTACGGAATTGCAGCACATAAAAAAGTCTGTAGAAAGCATAGTAGTTCTTTAGTACACGGGTGAGAAAATTTGTAAACCTTGTGCTAATTAAAAAACTATGCAGGAAACAGTATCCCGCCCAAATTGAAGAAAGGATTAGGTATTCCATCTCTTAACTCCCAATACGTCTCTGAAACAAAAACTCCCTTTGAGTTATTTGCTTTGCTGTTAAGCTGAAATTAAAAACAATTATGCTGAATATAAGAGGCAATTTTAATTTATAAAAATGTCTTATTGAACCGTTTACTTTAATAATGAACTTGATTTTACAATTGATACCATATTACTAAGCAATACCGAATGTAAAACGCTGATCAAATGAGCAGCGGATTATGTAAAATTATATTGCTATGCGATATTTACATCAGATTTTGAATAAGGGAAAAAGTCATATTGACTTGTAATGTTTTCCGTTAGCGAATAATTAGAAATGAATAACTCTTTCCCAAGTTGATTCGATTCTTTATTAACGTTACGCATACCATAGGTTAAGTCCCAAGCAGTGATATTTGCAAAAGAAAATAGATTTCTTATATACTCACTATCATCATAAGTGATCAACCATTTATGATTGGTGCGCTTCATTACATTTGCAAATCTTTCGTGGTCAAATATTTTATGTAGCGTTCCATTTTTACCATATAATGCGGATTTGGTGGCGGAATAATAAGGTGGGTCAAGAAATAGAAAAACATCTTCGCCATCAGTTGAAATTACTTCTTCATAATCGAAATTAGAAATTTTGGTGTTAACTAAAATATTTGAAAGAGATTTAACCCTTTCGATACTTGATTCAGTAAATCTTTTATGAAAAGCAGCATTGGAAAAACCTCCGCTTTCTGTTGTACCAGAAAATGTAATTCTATTAAAAATAAAAAAGGCGGCAGCTTTTTTAATGTTATCAAATGAATCTATATTATTCAATAAATATCTATGCAATTCTTTACCATCAGAATAAGTAGAACGGAATTCAAGAATTGAATCAATAAGTTTGTTCGGATTTTCCTTGCACTCATTCCAAAAATGGTAAAGGTTTTGGTAAATATCGTTTATCCAAAAAATCCTTGAAGGATATTTTTGTTTTAAATAAACGAAAACAGAACCACCACCGACAAAAGGTTCTCGAAATTCCTTAAAATCTGGTATTAGTTTCGAGATAGAATCTATTGCTTTACTTTTACCACCGGGATATCTGAGAGGACTTTTCACAAAGTGATGCCTTCGCATAATCATTTCAGACGCCTTCTATAATAACTTCAAAATTGTTTGCCGTTGCTTCTGCGAAAAGTCTATCGATAATCTCAACATTATTCACATTAAAACCAGCAGAGGATTTAAATTCTTCTATTTCTGAAGTCGAACTTTGATTAGATATTTTTCCAGAAATATTAGTAGATGTTAATTTTAAAACTGGCTTGGGAGTAAAATCAGTATCATCTATTTTTACATCAGTTAAATTACAATACAAAACCATTTTCAACAGACCATCTTTTATATCGCCTATACTTGGTAACTTTGAATTACTTGAGTGTTTGCCTTCAATCAAAAATAAATTTTTGTCAACTATAGAAATTTCATCCGTCGTAAAATAGTATTTGCCGCCAAGATAGTTTTCGATTGTGATAGTTGCTTTTGTTGATGTTGATAAAAATTCTTTTGGCTGTAAAGTCTGCTTTTCTCTATTCTGGGCTTCCTTAGCTTTATTTCTTGATGTAGCCATAAAATCTGCTACGCCTTTCTGAAATTGACTTTTAAAGCTTTGTATCCCTCTCGAATTATGAAACGAAACTTTTAATTCTTTTTCAAGACGATTATATGTTTCTTGAACAATATCAATTAGTGACGGAAGAGTATCATTTATTTCTTTTAAATTCCAATGCAATGCTGAGCTATGATAATTACTGATTTCCAAAATTTTATTTTTGACATAGTTGTTATCGAACTCTTGATCTGTGATCTTGTTTTCTCTTGAAGGATGGATGACTGCGTTATTGTAATAAGCAAGAATAACATAGACATCTAAAAGACTCATTAATGAAACTGTATCCCATTGAATAAAGTCACGGTCTCCTTTTGACCCTTCATCTTTAATAATTGGAATTACTGTAATTCTTTTAGGGACATTTAGAGAATTATAAACTCTTTCAAAAGGATATGACCGAGTCCGTTTGGGGGAAACCCATTTCGAAATTCCATAGTTGTATTGTTTGTCGGATAGTAAAAAACAAGAGGAAGCGGAATTAATATTGAAATCTTTGAAACTAACCTCTGTTAAATCATCTGTGCAGTTTACATTATACTTAATTCCGGTAATTTTCGCAGAAATGTTCATATCATTTGTGTTCCTTAGATTTTTTCTTTTCAATATATTCAAGAGTGACAAACTTATATTTGCCAGTTTTTCTTTCAATGATTTCAAGATGGTCCTCGTCGTTGAAAATGTCTGAACTTGTATCAAAGCCAATTTTCTTTCTGATAATTTTTTCTAAATCCCGTATTATTTCAATACCAACTGAATTTCTTTTTAATAAACGGGCAACTTTCATTGTTGTTCCGCTTCCTAAAAAAGGGTCTAGAACAGTTTCTCCAACGTATGAATACAATTTAATGATTCGATAAGGTAATTGTTCTGGAAAAGCTGCAACATTTTTTTCAAGAGTTGACCCGGGCAAAACATTTGTCATTTCCCAAAGTGTTTTATGCCAATTATTGTTTTGAAATTCCTTTTTATCAATTTTCGAAAGCTCGCGTATTTCTTTTGAAATAGAACGATAATCAAATTTACCTTTCTGAAAGATCACAATACTTTCTAATAAATTGTCCGGATAATAATACATCGGAAATGGATTCTGTAATATTACACCACTTCTTTTACTTATTCTTAAATAACCATCTGGCTTTTTCCAAATAATTCTATCCCGATAACGAAAACCAGCATTTTGAAATATTTTTGTGGCATCGGCTACTATAGGATATTTTGTGCCATTGACCAGCATATCATCAATATTCAATGCAACAACACGACCTTCATTTAATACACGAAAAGATTCTTTTGCAAAATGATTTAAAACGCCTAAGTATTGCTCATAATTGCTAAAAAGTCCATCGTAATCAAAAGGCGCATTATAGTATGGGGGCGAAGTAACAATTAAGTGAATGCTAGAATCACTTATTTCGTTCATTTCCATACAATTGCCGAAAATCAATTTATGATTTGTCTTCATATAATCTTTCAAAATTTACCTATTAATCTAACAAATCGTATGGAATGAATATTAAAAAAATATTCAGATTATTTTGAATATAACTAATACTTGTGGTGCTTACAATGAATTGATTGGATACTTATGAATGTATATTGTCGCATCCCAGTATGTTGGTACAGTTATTTACGCTCCAATCTCATTTATTTTGTTCTATATTTTGAATTTCTAAAATGTCCCATGCACAAATATAATCCCTCCATTACTTAATATCTATCATCGATAATTCCTAAAAGGAACGACTGCGTTGTAACAATTACCACACATAAAAAAGTGAGACATGAAACAAACTGCTTCTATAAACTATTTACGCATTTTATTGGTATATTTTTTGGACAAATAAGTAATGAGACTCATTAGTAACGAAGGAAGAAAATATGAAAAAACTTTTTATTTTTTTAGTAGTGCTTGTAGCTGCATACTTGGTTTATGACAATTTTGTAAAAGAGAAAGAAGTAATTCATGTCGAAGGAAGCTTAGTACGGGTTCAGGAGAGTGCGAGTCTAGAAGCGCCCGGTGTTTCAGCAAGGAATTATGGTCATGCTGAAGGCACTACAAAAAACATGACTGATAAAGTCGTTAAAAACATCGTAATCAATTACATGATTGACAGGCAAATATCGTCAACAACAATTGCTCAATTAAATCCCAACGAAGAAGTTAGGTTTAAGACTAATCAAGTAATGATTAGAGTAATGGAACCACCATTCTACCTTGAGAGCGTGAAATTTGAAGAATAAATCAATGGCACGCAGATGACACTGATGCAACAGATTAACACTGATTTGAATCTGCGCAAATCTGTCGAATCTGTGTCATCAGCGTTCTATTGACTTTGTGCTTTACTCATTTCACTTCTTTTCCATTCTTTGCTTATTTTAACTCCACACATTTATAGAATTAAATGACATCCAAAGAAAGAATCAGCAAAGCTATGCAACTCGGAATTCCTGACAGAGTTCCGCTTATGTGTCAGCTTTCCATCGGACATTACTTTCAAAACTCAAAATTAGATCCAATGGATATTTGGTTTGAATCGGAAGGATTTGCCGAAGCGCTGATTGAATTGCAGCAGCGATATAACTTTGATGGTGTTTTGATAAATCTTCCGGGAAGACCGCCGGATTATAAAAACTACATTAAAAAAATTGAGCGGTCAGAAAACGAAACAAAAGTAATTTGGAAAAATGATTGCTACACAGTAATTCCATCAGATGATAATCCTCATTTCTATCAGCCCGATGGTTCACGCCGCTTCCCTATGTTTGAAGAGATTGATCCCGAAAAATTATTTTACATTGAACCATGGGACATAACTGAAATAAAATATCCTTACAAATGGTTCTTTGAAACTGAACCAAGAAACTTTAATGATTTTTTTCCGTCTTATCATCAAAATATAATTAGAGCAGTTAAGCAAATAGCCGGTGATAAGATCTCGATTCATTCAGAAATATTTTCCCCATGGTCACAATTTCTTGAACTGTTGAATTATGAGAATGCGCTGATGGCAATAATGGATGATCCCGGAAAAGTAAAAGCCATTTTGGAAAGATTGACTGAAGGAGCAATTGCACTTGCTAAGCTTCAGGCATCGGAAAAAGTTGATGCAATATTAATTTCTTCAGCATTTGCCGGAGCCGGATTGATATCAAGAGAGCATTACATAGAATTTGTTCTTCCCTATGAAAGAAAAATTATTGCAGAAGTAAAAAAGGAATTTGATATTCCAGTTTACACACACACTTGCGGCAGCATTGGAGACCGGCTTGACTTGATGCTTGAAACATCCACCAATGGAATTGATACACTTGATCCACCTCCATTGGGAACGGTCGAATTAGAAGAGGCAAAAAAAATTCTTACAGGCAAAGCATTCATAAAAGGAAATATTGATCCCGTGAACACCCTTCTTCTTGGTTCATCGGATCAAATCAAAAGGGATGTTGAATGGAGAATAAATGTTGGAAAAGAAAAAGGCGGATATATTCTCAGTTCAGCATGTTCTGTTGCACCAAAAACTCCCCCACAAAATATTGAATTGCTCTCCCAGCTTGTCGAAACCTTTGGAATGTATTGATGAATATAGCCATCGAAGAGCTTCTGCAAAAATTAGCCATATCTGTAATTGACGGTAAACATCTCGAAGCAGTTGAATTGACGAAGCAGCTTCTTGCACTAAATCATACGCCAAAAGAAATTCTTGACAATGGATTATTAGCCGGAATGAACGTCGTCGGACAGAGATTTCGAGATAATATAATTTTCGTTCCTCAGGTTTTAATTTCAGCACGTGCTATGAAATTCTCACTTGCAATACTTGAACCTCTGCTTGCTGATTCAAACATTCCCGCAATCGGAACAGTTATTATGGGAACGGTGAAAGGTGATATTCATGATATCGGGAAGAATATTGTCTCAATGATGCTTCGGGGAAACGGATTTAAGGTGGTTGATATCGGAATTGATGCTTCTCACGAAAAATTTATTGACGCTGTAAAAAAGGAAAATGCACAGATAGTCGGTATGTCGGCTTTATTAACTACAACTATGTTGTATATGAAAGCTGTGATAGAAAAGCTAAAGGGTGAAAAGCTGCCGGTAAAAATAATGATTGGCGGTGCACCGGTTTCAAAAGCATTTGCAGATCAAATCGGTGCCGATGCTTACGGCAAAAATGCATCGGAAGCTGTTAGACTGGCAAGAGAGTTTGTTGACCAAGAAAATAATAATTAATCGAAGGTAATTTTAATTTTACAATTATGCGGCTAAAGCCAATTTACCTTTTGCCCTTCAACCCGTTCACTAAAGTGAACGGAAATTTATTTTCGTTTACCGTCAGATTTATCTGACGGAACTAAAAAAATCCGGATAACTATCGGCTTTAGCCACATTTATTAATGACAAATAGTATTCACGGGAAAATTTTAAAATATTTCACAATAAAAAATACATGAATAATATTCTATCAACATTAAAATCTAAAAAGGTTTTGCTCTGCGATGGGGCGATGGGAACAGAACTTCAAAGACGTGGACTGAAAGTCGGTGATTGCCCTGAAGAATACAATCTCTCCAATTCAAAGATGATTCAAGGAATTCACAAAGACTACTTTGATGCTGGTTCTGACATTGTTGAGACAAATACTTTTGGCGCTAACCGATTACGATTGAAATTTTACGATTTAAAAAATAGAGTTGAAGAAATAAATTTAGCCGCTGTAAATAATGCTATGGAAGTTCGTCCAAAAGATAAATTCATTGCCGGATCGATTGGTCCATTAGGTGAACTGCTGGAACCTTTGGGCAACATCACAGAAAATTACGCTTATGATATTTTTAGTGAACAGGCAAAAATACTTGAGGAAGGTGGGGTCGATTTTATTCTTGTTGAGACAATGATGGCAATTGAAGAAGCAGTTATAGCTGTGAAAGCTGTTGTAGAAAATACTTTTCTCCCAGTTGCAGTTTCAATGACATTTGAATTAGGCAAAACCGGACTAAAAACCCCATGGGGTGTTGATGTTCAAACCGCTGTTACCGAATTAACCAAAGCTGGTACTGATATAATTGGATCGAATTGCGGAAAAGGTTTTGATGAAATGATTCAAGTTATTGCTGAAATGAGAAAACTAACTACCAAACCGATTCTCGCTCAATCAAATGCGGGAATTCCTGAGTTGGCAGGAGGAAATTTGTATTATAAAGAATCTCCAGAAATAATTGCTTCAAAAGTTCAAGAGCTGTTAACATCCGGCGTGAATATTTTAGGCGGCTGCTGCGGTACGACTCCCCTTCATATAAAAAAAATGCGGGAGGTTCTGGATCTTTTTCTTTCTAACATCATCTAAAAGATTAAATCTATTACATTCCTACGGGATTCATGTAATCACAGATGATTGGGTGCTATAAATATTCAATCCCTCTGGGATTATATATTTTTAGAAAAAAGAATAAAAGTAAAATTAAATCCCTTTAGGGATGACATATAGAACCATTGCATAAAAATAAAATTATGAATTACGAAGTAAAAGATTTTTCTATTGATGTTTTACAGGCAAGCTTTGATAAACCTGTGCTCGTTGACTTTTGGGCTGAATGGTGCGGACCGTGCAGAGTTTTAGGGCCAATTCTAGAAAAGCTTGTTGTCAACAACAATGACGAATGGAGTTTAGTAAAAGTTAACAGCGATGAGAATCCTGAGCTTTCGGCACAGTATGGAATCAGAAGCATTCCTAACGTAAAATTATTTGATAAGGGAGAAGTCATTGACGAATTTGTTGGCGCACTTCCTGAACAACAGATTATTGAATGGTTAAAGAAAAGTATCCCGAATAAGTATCAAGATTTGCTTACTAATGCTGAGACGCTTTTTTTATCCGGTAAAGAAAATGAAGCTCAAAAAATGCTTGATAAATTACTTCTCGAAGATCCGAATAACAGTTCTGCGAAGCTATTACTAGCAAGAATTCTTTTATTTAGAGACAATGCAAAGGTATCTGATCTGATCAACACTATTGAAGAAACAAATGAAAACTCTGAGATAATCGGTTCACTTAAAACTATAATTGATTTACTCAACGAGGATAAAAATTCATTACTTAAAGACAGTCCAGTAAAAAATCTCTATCTTGAAGCAGTCAATCACCTCAAAGAAAAACGATACGATTTATCACTGGAAAAATTCATTGAGATAATAAGAACCGATAAATACTATGGCGATGACATTGCAAGAAAATCTTGTATTGCAATATTTAAGTTCCTAGGAGAAGAAAATGAAATTACTGTAACTTATCGGAAAGATTTTGGACGTGCTCTCTACGTTTAAATATTTAGGTATTATTTATCCATGGGTTGAACAGAATAACTCTTAATCGCTTCATCTTTAGTTTCGTAAATTTCAAAAACCTTTATGGTTCCGGTTAGTTCAAGTAAAGCTTGTGTTTCCGAATGCACACCAACGAGCTTCAAATTGCCGCCAATTTTACTAACCTTTTTTAAAGCAGTTACAATCGTGCTTAAAAAGGTTGAATCCATAAAAGTACAATTAGAAAGATCAACTATGATTTTAAAATGACCCTTATCAATATCTTTATCTAGTAGCTTCTTAAATTCATCAGCTTCTTTGAAAGTAGCTCTATTAATATTAACAACTTCGATTACTATTTCGTTAATTTTTTCACTGAAAAATGACATCCAAAATCCTTATTATTTTTGCGGTGGTAATGATAATAAATCATTTACTTTTGGACAAATTAAATTTTGAATAATTTGATTATTGTTAAAAAATGCAACAATTAATTGTTCATGAATACCATAAAACTAGTATGTGAAAGTGCCCGTTGAAAAACTAAATCGCACAACTGATACATGGTTTTGCTGAAGTTTAAAATATCTTACAATGACGAATCATAATTATCAATATTAATTTTCACTCAAATTAAAATCAGTTTATATCGGTTCATAAAACAATTGAGTCTGGAATTTTTGTTCTTGCTAAATGAAAAATGCCAAGTGATAAACTACGCTTGATTTTGTTACAGCAAAACGTAAAGAGGTTCGAATGAGAGCATTAAAAAAGAACGATAAATAACACACCAAGAAACATTATGGTAGAACCAAGCAATCTTTCTTTAATATTTTGCTCTTTAAGAATAAGATACCCAAGAACAACTGTAATCATTCCGGATGTACGCTTGAGAGCGATTACATAAGCTACAAGAGTCATGGCTAATGCCGTCATATGAACAAAGTATCCCAATGATGTAAGAGCACCCACAAAGAATAAATTTTTTCTTTCTCTCCAAACAGACTGGAGCGAGAATTTTCCTTTTGAAATTACGAAAATAGTAGTCCCGATCGTCACAAATAAATTAATAAACAATATGTATTGAAGAATTGAGGATGCTTCTATTCCCTTTTTATCAAAGTTTGCAGAAATACTCCAGATGAATGCAACAATTAACATGTATCGCGTTGCTTTATTTTTCATCAAAGATTTCAAAGGAAATAAGATACCTTTTTCTTTAAGATTAACATTGAGCAAATACGAACCAACAACAATTAAAATAATTCCGATGAAACCTTTTGAAGTGGGAAATTCACCTACTATTATTGGCGAAATAACTAAAAGGAAAAGCGGTGTAAAACTAAGCATTGGAACTACTACTGAAATTTCACCTTGAGAGATAGCTCTGTGATAGAGAATAGCCGCAGCCGTGTTTATAGTACCGGAAATTATAACTGAAATAATGAACTGCTGATTAAACTTTAATTCGATAAAAAAAACTACGGGTAGGAATAGAAGGAATGGTACGAAATTGTTTACCCATGATACTACAAGAGAATCGACATTCAAAGAAGCTTTTTTCGAAAAGACATTTCTTGATGCATCGATGAACGGATTAAGAACAGCGTAAATTACCCACATCTGTTAAACATTATCCAATAATAAAAAATCATTTTTTGTTACTTTGGAAATAGAATGCATATTTTTTTCTGCGTAAGTGCAGATCTTAAACAGCGGACAAATTGTGCAAAGAGGTCTTCCGGATTTACAAATATCTCTACCAAGCTTTATCAAATTTGTATGAAAGGAATGAGCAGCTCCAGCCGGTAAATTCTTGTTAAGAAGTTCAAATGTTTTTTCGGGAGATTTAGTTTTCACTAGCCCGATTCTATTTGCAGTTCTGTGTACATGCGTGTCAACTGGACAAACATCTCTATTTAACGAAAATAACAGAACACAGCTTGCGGTCTTTACTCCAACACCATTGAACTTAACAAGTTCAGATACAACTTCATCGTTCGGAAGTTTTTTAAGATAATCTAAAGTTACCTTTCCTTTTTGTTTGAGTAACTCGTTTAAAATAATCTTGATTGATTTTGCTTTTTGTTTAGCTAATCCGCCAATTCGAATATTTTGTTCAATCGTCTTTTGTTTTGCCGATGCAACTTCATTCCAATTTTTGAAGTTGGCTTTCAAATTCTTATATGCCTTGTATGAATTTTTATCTGTTGTGTTCTGAGATAGAATCGTAGCAATTAGGACATCTACAGGATCCATTTCGGCAGCATTTCTATTGGGCACACCGAATTTGGAGATAAGTATTTTATTTATTTTATTGATTAGCGATTTCATATTTCCAAGCAAAAAAAGAGGAGCGTTAAAGCTCCTCAAATAATACTTTGATTGTAAAAGGTATCAAAAACCTATTCCGAGATCGAAGAATTGTACATTTTTCAATCTTCCATAATCTGCCCATGCATAATTCAGGAAGAAAGTGAACTGATCATTAAACGAATATTTGAGACCTCCGCCAAAAGTTAAGCCTTGTTCGCTGTCTCTTAAGAATAATGATTTATAACCAACCCGGAGAAAAGCCATTTCATCATAAGCAATTTCTATTCCCGAATTAACATATTCAGTGTTATCATTTGGATGAGTAGCATCAACCGCAACAGTTGTCCTAAAGTATCGTTCCTTTATAACATCCATTGCAAGTCCTATTCTAAATGTTAACGGAATATCAAATTCATCTGTTTCGTATCTTGAAAGTATATTATTTGGGCCGGTATTTTGATCGTTATTAGGATCGGTATTAAACAAAATATCTCTGCCTTCAAGCTGCAGCTTTGAACCAAAATTAGAAATACTTGCCCCGATTACAAGATCATTAAACGGAGTTACGTAGTATGTACCAACATCTATTGCAAAACCGCTTGCGCTTGTGTTCCAAATTGATTCGCGAATATATTTTGCGTGAAATCCGATACCAAAATTATCTGTAAGCTTTTTAGCAAATCCTGCACCTATTGCTAGTGAACTTGCATCCCAAACTCTTCCATCACCTTCCGGAAAATCAAACGTTCTAACTTTATCCTCAGGAACAGATAACGAGGTTAATGAGAAAAACAAAGTTCCAAATTCAGGCAGATTAATCGAGAGAGCGGCAAAATCATAATTAATACTTGCTAGCCAATCAGCGTGATTAAAAGCAACCTGCCCGCCTCCGGTTGTATTTGCCACTCCGGCAGGGTTATAATAAACCGAGTAGATATCATTGCTAATGGCGGTATAGGTCCCGCCCATTCCAATTGCTCTTGCACCTGCGCCAATTTTAAGAAACTGAGCTGCAGTTGTTCCAACCTTAGACGTACTTCTGTCTAATTGGGCATTAGCTTTTTGATGAAACATCAGCAGTGTAAAGGTGAACGAATAGTATAAAATCTTTTTTATCATTTTAATTTCCTATTGAATAATTTCAAAAAATTCTACTTCCTATCCTCTTATAGCGGACAGGTGCTTTGATCACTTAATTACAGCAATTCTACCGATGAACTCACCAACATCCGGAGCATCTACATGATAAATGTAAATTCCATAAGCAACCCTTTGAGCTTCATTACTCAGCAAATCCCAATGAGCTAAGCTTGTGAGATCATCCTTTTCAATTGTCTGAACAAGTTCACCAAGAAGCGTATAGATTCTAATCGTACATTTCGGAGGAAGATTCCTAAACTGCAAATCTCTATCGCCTCGTAGTGTTGTGCTTCTTCCAGGTTCCTCAGATAAACTGAAAGCAACATAGGGATTAGGAACTACATAAATATTGCTAAGATTTTTTGATGCCTCACTGGATACAAACTTAACTTCGCTTGAAGAGAAAGAATATGTATCCCCGGATTGGAATGGTTTTAGTGTCCTCACCGTAAAAACATCACCTGCTTTAGGATATTTCGGTACTGTAGTTGAATCAGTCGGTAAAGAGAAACGCAGCTCATAACTTGTTGTTGCACCGGTTGCATTCTGAGGACGAAGAATGATTGGCTGTGTTACTTTCCAACGTGACAAATTCGGTGTTCCGGTTGTGACAAAAAGAAGAAATTTCCCCGGTTCATTTGTTGTTGTATTAATAATTCTAAAGGGACAAATAATTCTAACAGTTCCTAAATTTGTTATAGCAGTGTCACCCGGATTTGCCCATTGCCCAGTTGCAGTGGTATCAAAACCTGTCCATCGCAGCTCCCAATCGGCTCTAAAAAGTACTTTAGGATTTCCGGCGGTCGGCGGGAAAAAAAGAGTATCATTCAAATTACTTTCAGAATTAAGGAAACCCGAATTCTTGTAATCAATTGAAAGTGAATCGTTTGTAACATATACTCTCATTCCGTTGAAAGATGGATTACCATCTTCACCTTTTAGAAGACTACTTGCTGGTATTGGGTAGTACCTAAATTTTGCAGTATATTTTTGGTTTGAAGGTAGATTGCCGGAAGTTACTCCTCTTATTTTACCAGCTTCGTAATTTATTTCGTATTTAGCAGTATCAACTAAATTATTAGCTTCATCAAATAGTTGAAAGCTTCCTTCCTGAATGTTTTCTTTTGACAAAGTAACAAAAACAGTGTCTTTAGAAATCAAGCTCTCACTAACTCCTGTTGAATCTAATAAACGATAATTATTAGATGAAGTGAAGTCAAGCTTGAAGAATTTGGACATTACTTCAAGGTCGTTCAACACTTTAATAGTAATATTCCCAGTGGAATTACCACTAACTTTATTCGGTTTCCCTCCAATTCCTACTGCCGCCGTATCTAATCCTAACGGAAGCGGCCCTGGAGTAACTTCAACGGTATTGACATCGAATTTCAATTCACTGGTTATAGGATCTTTTTGAATTACTGCCTGGCTTTCAGTTGGTGGAATTGAAAATTCTATAGCACCGCCATCATATGCCACAACTGCATAATAATATTTTATTCCATTCTTAACTGTTTCATCAATATATTCATGAACTAAGCCGGTATTGTTACCAAGGTTATATTTAATCCCTCTACCAAGATATTCGACGGGATGAAAACCGCTAAGAGAATCAATTAAATCGAATTGTGCGCTATTGCCAGTTTTATCAATTAATGCTTGACCAATAAACGGAACTCCATTTGCATCGGTAATTGAATAAACATCTGAGAATGTAAAATCTCTACTTCGATAGATTTTGTAGCCCTGGAAATCAAAAACTCTTGTGAACGGATCGAAAGATTTTTCAGAACGGGTATCCCAGTACAGTGTAACTTTCCCATCTCCAGGAACAGCAACTACGTTTGGCTTTTCTGGTGGTTTAGCAAAAAGATAATCCGATTCCAGAACCCTGAATGATGTTTCTGCATTTAAAAGAAGATCATTGAGATTCTGTCCAAAAAGCAGCGCCATTGAAAATCTCTGAGTCTCTCCAGGTTCAAGCGAGAGCGGTCCGGTTCCGAAGTTAAACACGTTATCAGCCGCAATCTGTAAATACTCCTGATTGGGGTCTATTGTTTCTGAAGACAGCCATTCCCACATAAGTGTCGTATTTTTTGGAACATTGGGTAATCCATTTGTATAATTAATCGTATGGAAGCTTGTAAGTCCTAATTGATCAGATTCGGTAATATCTCTTAAACCAAAGTTTGGTTCCGAACCTGCCCAATGATATCCGGAAATTCTTTCATCTGAGATCAATTCGCCAACATCATATTTGTCATTTCCATTAGCATCAAGATACCAACCTTGAGACGGGAATCCATCGCCTTCACCATAATCAGGACCAGGGTAGTTTGGAGATTCAGGAGGTATTCCATCAATACCTATATCGTTTTTAACAGGGTCCCAATCACCATCTTCATCACCAGACCAGCGGGGTTTTGGTTCACCATAAACTGCGCGATACTTTGCTAAATCACTTATTCCATAAGTCAGCGGAAAATTTATTCCATCAATGTAAAAGCCGCGACTATTAAATGGACTCTCATCAATTATTCCATCATCATCGTTATCAAAACCATCAGTATGTTGAGAAGGTGATTCCAAAAATTTCCAGCCAAAATACCCCGCAGGCCTGCCACCCATTCCTGCCATATCTTCATCCCAAGCATATACCATATTCCTCGCTCTTTGTGGATACGGATCTGCAAGAGGGCCTAATGGTGGAATAAAAAATGCTTTGTCATCATTAAAATCAGTGTAACCACCAACGTGTGGATCACCATGCATTCCAAAATATAATCTAGGAAGAAATTTTTCGCTCGCATTAGTAATTCGATAAACAAGAAACATGATATCTTCGGCAAGAGCATTATTGAATTGTAAAACTCGAACTTCTGCATCTAATCCTAATCCTCTATTTGTTGAATCATTTGGGAAAGGATAATACTCAGCGTTTTGATTTCCAAAAGATACATACTTTGTTTTATTGGTGTAATCATCCATGACGTAATATACTTCCTCATCAGGTGCCGTTGCTTGATCACCTAAAAATGCAGGCCATATGTATTTTCCCGCGCCGGATGAATACCATCGATCAGGCCAAGAATCTGGTTTACCATCACCATTTTCATCAGGTGCATTTAATCTGGCAATTTCATTCTGATTAGGATCAGCATAACCTGGTTTAGGAAGCCATCCCCATTTTTGAGTTCCATCTGGAGAGTAACCACCCTGGCCTGTGAGAACAAATGAATCATCTACAATTATAAGCGTGTCAAATCCACCTGTCGTGTTTGGTATTGCTACTTGTCCAGCAGCAAGAGGTCCAAATTCAAAACCGTAGCCCAATCCCTGCCAAACTAAATCTGCTACATTTCCAGGCGGAGAAAAAATATTTGGTCGGCATATCGAGCCAGTGTTATATAGAATTGTAGTAATTTTATTGCCACCTACAATAAGACTTTTTTCTTTCTGCTCCCCTGCCCCCTTCATTAAAATTCGTGGAGAATAAATATCACCGAATACTCTTATTATATCCTCTTGAGATAGACCCTTTATATTAACATTTCCGTCCTTATCTCTTTCTTGTGAGATAAGATTACTCGTCAATAAACTTGTGACGATAATTAAAGTAAGAAATAATATTTTCTTCATTAGTTGTTTCCTTTGCTCATTACTCTAATCAAATAAAAGAGAAAAACCTAAACGAACTTCGCGTGGTCTATTAACCCGATCAGGTCTTTGTGAATAATAATTTTCGATTTGTTCAAGCGGTACTAAACCTGGGTCACCATTTGTAATCCGAGTTTTAAGATCATTAAATTCGAACGAATTTAAAACTTGTTCCACGTTTGATAAAGCTCTGCCTGAACTTTGGTAAACAAGAAGTTCGTTTTCAGTATCAAATAAATTTTCAACCTGGAGAAAGACCGAAGTACTCAGAGATCCGAAATCGAAATACTTTTCAAGTTTAAAGTTCACATTCCATTGCATCGGCTGATTACCTGAGTTTTGGGTGTAGCTTATGCTCACCAAATTAGATGGAAGGACTGGCCAGTAAGGCGTTCCTGTCTGTAAATTAAAAATAAATCCAGCAGTCCAATCGTTTGATTCTGTTAAAGCTAAAGTAGCATTTAGAACATGCGAGCGGTCAAAATTTAATGGAACAAGAAACGTTTCAGTCTGCTTTCCGGATTGTTCACTAAAGAAAAGCTCACTTGAAGGTTCTGTTCGATTTCCCTCGGAAATTGAAAAAGTATAATCAATTGACGCCTGGAAAAGCCCACCGGGCGATCTCCTTTTAAAAAGTGCTATAGTTATGCCTCTGGAATTTGCATAAGCGAGATTAGTTAATAACCGATAAGCTCTTCCTGTTTCCGTATAAATATATTGCGTATAAATATAATTGCTCACATCTTTATAAAAACCTGTAATATCTATTTTCAGATCCTCTGCTAATTGCTGCTGCAAACCAAGTTCATATTGAACAGATTTTTGCGGTTCGACATTCGGGTTACCGAATCTCGGTGTTTCACCTACATTAGTTACATAATAATTGCTGTTGCGATATAAACTGGATAGAGAACCATTTTGATAAAAATGCCCATATGAAAATCGAATAATACCTTGATCAGTTATTGGGTAAGAAATGCTTAGTCTTGGAGATAACGTGTGTTTTAATTTACTCTCCGTATTGTATGCAGTGATATTCCCGCTTAAAGAATCAATAAGATTTTGCGAAATATCTGGATTGTATTGAGCTGCTGGATCAAATAACTCATAGCGTAAACCGGCATTCAAAATAAATGTAGATGCAAGCTCGATTTTATCTTGAATATATGCGGCAATTTGAAGCGGTTTCTTCTTGTATAAAGTATAAAGTGATTGCTCAGTGGGTTTTCTTCTTAATAAAACTAAAGCAGAATCGTAGAGTAAATCATTATTAAGTAAATTCGCATTGAAACTGCCATCGGGATTTTGCTTGCCGAACTGAACTTCATAACCCTCAAAATTTAATTTGTGCTTGCGAACTTCAAATCCGGCTTTAACTTCATGTATATTAAATAACTGGGCGACAACGTCTCCTTTAGCACCCAATGTTGTTGTTTTTCGAAATTCGCGGTAATTGTCTGTTCCTCCTGTTAGAAAGAAAGTATTGCCCAATGTTCTCGAATAAAGACCCGGTAAATATCCCGGATTATTAATATCTTCAAAAAGATAATACTTACTTTCATTGTAACCATATGAAAATTGGAGAGTGTAAAACACGTTATTATCAATAGTATGAGTTAGGTCTAAGGATTGAATTAATCCTTCATCGTAAGTATTTCCAAAACCATCAGGATTATACTTATAAGTAATTCTACTTATATCGGGTCTGCCTGTAGATCTTCCGTTATCATAGACCGCTTCATATTTAACTTTCAATAAAGGACTAAATTTATAGCTGAGATTTCCTTGAAAATTAAAATCTCTTGAGTCATTAATTGGGACAACCGCTCCTTTACCTGTAGGACTTCCACTGCTATCAGCGAGATCATTATACGGATTAAAATAGTATGGATCTGTGGACTTTCCGCTTCGAGAATCTGCTGAATTGAAGTTGTCTCTAGATAAATAGGAGTCAGTAGGATTGTACAATCTTATTCCATAAAGAGAACCCTTGAAATTTTCATAAATGCTCGAGATATAAAATTTTGCTCCTGGAATCTCCGGAAGTGGACCTCCGAATGTTGCTTCTAATCTTCCTCTATTCAGAGGATCAATATCATCTATGTTATTAAATAAAGAGGTTCTATTAGTAACATAATCACCCATGTAGCCGCGCAAACCAAATGAGTAATTATCTGAACCTTCCTTTGTTACATAATTAACCACTCCGCTCAAAGCATTTCCATACTGCGCAGCAAATGTTCCCGTTGAAACTGATACTTCCTTGACAGCATTCGTAGCTAATCCAATAGCGCGTGAGTTGCCATACGGATCATTTAAAGCAATTCCATTTAGTGTGTACGCAATTTCATTTCCGTAGCCGCCTCTAACATGCAGCGCACCATCATCACCTACAACAACACCAGCCTGTAAACTAATTACATCAGAAATCTGATCAACTGGAAGTTCTTGGATAGATTCTTCGGTAATGGCAACAGTTGGATTAGTGAGATCTTGTCTTATCAAAGGATTTCTTTCACCTTGCACCACTATCGTTGGGAGATCGACAGCTCCGGTTGACAATTGAAAATTTAACCTTGTTGTAAAATCAACATTAACTCTCACGTCGGTAACGGTTTGCTTTTGATATCCAACAACTGAACAGGTTACACGGTAAAGACCGGGTGAAATATTAATGATCACATAATTCCCATCGATATCGGAAGCTGCACCCATACTTGTACCTTCAACAAAAATATTTGCAAAAGGAATTGGTTCACCGGTGGTCTTATCGCTGACCAAACCAGAAATTTTTCCGGTTGTTTGGGAAAATATTTGTATAAAAGCTGTTAGGAATAAAAATGAGAATAGGAAAAGTAAACGTAACTTATTCATTAAAAACCCCTCTGATTTTTTTAAAAGGGTGGATTTGGAAAAAATTCAATTTGAAATGCATAAATAAAGATAATTTTAGGTGTGAATATAACACACCTCGAATTCTATGTCAATGAACTATTTTAAATAAATTGGCATTGACACTGTTGTCAGATATGAACGTTGAAAAAAGTTTTTATAATTATTGGTATTAGTCAGTTTTTAATTTATGTTAAATTCAGCTCCTGTCTCTAATAATTCTTTCTGCATTCTTTCTCAAGAAAAATTTTCTGGGGGTTGAAAAGATTTTTCAACAACAGCTTATGTCTATTTTCATAATTTTTAAGGTGATAAGGTTAATTGAATTCTTATTATTTTGTTACTAAGGTCATTGATTTTAGAAGTATAATCAGCAAGAGGATTTTTATGTTTCAGAAACCTTAGTAACATAATACAAACAAAAGAAATAAAACCTTATTATCTTATTTTTTTTGATACGGCATGTAAAAGAATTTTATAAATAGATAAATCTTAAACTTATTTTGGAGAGTTACAGCAGTGTCCAAAATAATTTTGTACTAGAAAATTTATTGTAAAAAATTAAAATATTCTCATGTTTTTTAACCATAAGAGAACTCAACCCAACCCTTCTCTTAGAAAGAGACGGGCTTATTAAATCTTGTGACTTGGTGTTTATATTCTGCCAGAATATTGTCATTTACCGTTTTAATTACAATAAGACTCTCTCTTTTTTGGCAGAGCCATCACTATGTGAAAGAGAGAGATTACCCCAGGGGGATGCCTTTGGCAGAGTGAGTTCAATTTATTTTGGACAGTTATGGAGAGTTATACCTATTAGCATGCTTTCATCTTCGTTTTATTTTATCTTTGAAAATTCATTTCCAAATTTTATAGAACATATAGCGGAGGTTTGATGTCAACTTTAATGGTAAGTGTTTCGGGAATTAGAGGAATAATTGGCGGAGGATTGGAACCGCAAGTCATTGTAAAATATTCCTCGGCTTACGCGGATTTTATTGGCAAAGGAAAAGTAATCATTGGCAGAGATGCCAGAATTTCTGGTGAAATGATAAGGGCAATTTTAATCGGCACATTATTATCAAAAGGTTTAGACGTAATTGACCTTGGTATTTGTCCAACTCCAACAGTTCAATACATGGTTAAAACTTTAAAGGCGCAAGGCGGAATTGCAATCTCTGCAAGTCATAATCCAAATGAATGGAATGCATTAAAATTATTAAATAGCACCGGGCAATTTATGACTCCGGATGAAAATAAAATTATGCTTGAAAATTTAGAAGCTTCACAAGAAACCTATTCAAGCTGGGAAAAACTTGGAAAATTAACTTACTACCAAGACGGCTTACAGAGACACATGGAAGATGTTATTAATATGCAATTTATTGAAGTTGACAAAATAAGAAAGAAAAAATTTCGCGTTCTTGTCGACTGTGTGAATGGTGCCGGCGTTTATGTCATCCCTGATTTGCTAAGAAAATTCGGTTGTGAGGTAATAGAAATGAATTGTGAAAAAACTGGAATATTTCCACGTTTACCTGAACCTATTCCGGAGAATTTAACTGCCACCATGAAAGCCGTAGTTGACTCAAAAGCTGATTTAGGAATTGTCGTCGATCCAGATGTTGATAGATTAGTTTTAATTACTGAAGATGGAAAATCTTTCAGTGAAGAAAACACAATCACTCAAGCAGTCAAATTCGTATTATCAAAAAAAAAGGGAAATGTTGTTGTAAATCTTTCAACTACAAGAGCAGTTGATGATGTTGCCAAGGATTTCGGCGGTCAAGTTTTTAGATCGCCTGTTGGTGAAGCAAATGTAGTTCTTAAAATGAAGGAAACAAAGGCAATTATAGGTGGTGAAGGAAGCGGCGGAGTGATTTTCCCTGATCTGCACTATGGAAGAGATGCTTTGGTGGGAATTGCCTTGACACTACAGCATTTAACTGAAACGAATCAATCGTTATTAGAACTTAAGAAAGACTTACCGCAATATTTTATCTCAAAGAAAAAAATTGATTCGGGAAAAAGCAATCCTGATGAAATAATTGAAAAGATCAAAGAAAAATATTCCGATCAAAAAATTAATACCGATGATGGTTTAAGAATTGATTTTGAAGATCATTGGGTACACTTTAGAAAGTCAAACACCGAACCAATTATTAGAATTATCACCGAATCAAAGAATCAACAACATTCGGAGGAATTATCTCAAAAATATTTTAATGAGATTAACGAACTAGTTTACTAACTAAAATTCCAAAATCTTAATCTTTGTCTTTATCCCTGGCACTCGTAACCCACGGTGGGCAGGCTTAATCTTTATCTTGATCAGCCAGAGGCTGACGGGTCTTTATCTTAATCTCAGTTTCAGTGCAGCTTACTTCGCTTCTGAATATAGCTGAATAAAGCTTTATCAAAAGGTACGGATGTTTCGATAAGGTTATATTCAATGTTTGAATTGAGACATTCTCTTTTTATCGAATGAATAAACTGGTTCATCGCTTCTTTGTAAGCTTTCTGAATTTGGTATGGCTGTGTTGTAATTTCATCAAGTGTTTCTGAATCTTTAAATATGGCATCTCTTCCGAAGGCAAAGCTTCTTTCCAGGGGATCCAGGACCTGAAAAACAATTACCTCATTATTTTTATATCTAAAATGTTTGATTGATTTTAGCACAGAGTTAATATCATCAAAAAAATCAGAGACAATGATAACCAGTCCTCTTCGTTTTATTTTTTCTGCAAGAGAATTTAATGCGGATGCTGTTTGAGTTTTATCGGAAGGAATAATACCAGAAAGCTGTTTGTAAATCTCAAGAAGATAAGTTTTAGTTGCTTTTGGTGGTAAAAACTTGTTAATTTTTTCTGCATAGAGTGCCAAACCAACCGCATCCTGCTGCTCAACCATTAAATAACCTAATGCAGCAACTAAAGTAGTTGCATAATCAATCTTGCGTATATTCCCTTCGGAAGCATAATTCATTGACTTGCTTGTATCCAGCAAAATATAGCTGCGAAGATTTGTTTCTTCCTCATATTGCTTAATATAATATTTTTCGGTCTTGCCAAAAACTTTCCAATCAATATCTTTTGGACTATCACCCTGCATATATGGTCTATGTTCAGTGAATTCGACACTAAAACCATGGTAAGGGCTTCGATGCAAACCGACAATGAATCCTTCCACAACCAATTTTGCTTTTAACTCAAGCGAGTTAAGCTTCGATATGATTTCGGGATTTAAATATTTTCGGTAATCTGAAGAAATTTTTTGCATTAAGTATTTGGTGCACTTTTCTTTTCTAAAATTTCCTCAGGAGATAATCCTAAATTTTTCAATTCTTCACGGGCAGAACTCGCTAATTCATGATTAGGGTACTTTTGCAGAAATAAATTGTAAGATGCTTTTGCTAAATCATACTTTTGAAGCTCATTGGCGAGAATAAAACTAGACATAAACAGCGAAGTTGGTGCTTGCTTGCTATTCGGGTAATCATCGTAAACTTGGCGATAGATATTCACAGCATTTTCTAATGACTCAATATCAGATAGAGTTTTTAACATTTTATTTTGATAAATCGAAGCCAATTTTGTTAATGCTTCGGGAGATTTTTCGTTTTCTGGATTTTCTTTAACATAATTTTCCAAATCAGAGATTGCTTCCTGAATCTTATTATTCTTTAAGTTTTCTTCGGCTGATTTTAAATAATCTTGATCGGGTTTTTTAGAACATCCAATAAGAATAAAAGATAAAACAACTAGATAAATAACAGATTTCATAGTTTATATTTTCCTTCTTTTATTACCGGGCATCTCTAAAAACAGCATTTAGCAAATCCATCGTATAACTTCCGTTGACTAGTTTAGCAAATGGAGGAGGCAGATGCTTCCAGTAAATTATTCTATGTTGTTTTTACTTTTTAGTTTTTTTATT
>Ga0208373_1001047_pt1 | contig 39948 bp, 35 predicted proteins | sample RifOxyC2_FD_184036 | JGI IMG/M metagenome (GOLD analysis project Ga0208373, IMG submission 184036) | Soil microbial communities from Rifle, Colorado - Rifle Oxygen_injection C2 (SPAdes) | ecosystem: Environmental > Terrestrial > Deep subsurface > Rock core/Sediment | place: Rifle, Colorado...
TGAACGAGGAGACAATACGGCGGTACGTTGAGCACCAAGGAAAGAAGGACCTGCCTCAACAGCCCAGCTTCGTGCTCGAATGAGTAAGGTTGGAAACCCCGGACTTTAGTCCGGGGAGGATGTCATTAAGCTCAAAGCTTGTACCTGTTGTTCCTTATACCTATAATGACGTCGATTATTTGGCCTCGCGTCTCAGGCGCGGGGGCTTTGTTTAAAGCAAACATGGGGAGACTACGAGAAATGTTGGCGAGAACCATGGTCTCGGCCACCTGGGCGGCCGTTCTCTTGGGTATAGCGTCTCTAGCTAGCCGGTTTCTTGGCGTGCTACGTGATCGGTTACTCTCTGGAACTTTCGGTGCTGGACCAGAACTCGATGCCTATTACGCAGCTTTTCGTGCGCCGGACTTTATGTTTGGGTTGTTCGTCAGTGGGGCGATCAGTGCTGGTTTTATTCCGGTCTTCACTCGTTACGTGCTCAAAGATGGAAATGGCCGGTTGGGTCAGTCGGCTAACGAGTTTGCTTCGCGAGTAATTTCTGTACTTGGTCTAGCCTTGGCTGTGTTCTCGGCTGTGGGTGCAGCTACTGCTCACTGGTTCGTACCACTCTACACCGCCGGCTTCTTGCCTGAGTATCAGCAGGTGGCTGTGCAATTGACTCGGATCATGTTTTTATCGCCGTTCTTTTTAGGGTTGTCGGCCGTATTTTCCGGAATTCTTCAGACTTACAAACGGTTCACTGTTTATTCTTTAGCTCCAGTCGTTTATAACATCGGCATCATTGCTGGTATTTTATTGCTCACCAATCAATTTAGTATCTATGGTGTGGCAGTAGGTGTAGTTATTGGATCGTTTTTACATATGGCCATTCAGTTCTGGTCAGTATTGCAATTAGGTTTCCGTTTTTCTTTTCTGCCCAGCCTCATGGATCGCGGTTTACGTGAGATTGGTCGTATGATGGGGCCGCGTACTGCTAGTCTGGCTTTAGAGCAAGCCAATTTGATTCTGCTGACTGGGGTAGCTTCAACTTTAGGAGTAGGAAGTGTTGCTGTGTTCAATTTAGCTTTTAATCTTCAGAGTTTACCGGTCGGTGTATTAGGTGTTTCGTTTGCTGTAGCCTCCTTTCCTTTTATTGCCGAATTGGCCGATCGCGGCGACCGAGCGGGGGTCAAGCGTGAGTTTTCTAGGATTGTACGAACAGTTTTATATTTGATAGTGCCAGCGACAATAATCTTTTTACTTTTACGCGCTCAGATCGTTCGGGTGATTCTTGGTACTGGAAATTTTGATTGGGGTAACACAGAAGATACAGCCAATGCGTTGGCCTTGTTTTCGGTTAGTTTGATTGCTCAAGCGTTATTGCCGTTTATAGTTAAAACCTTTTTTGCTTTCCGCAATGTTCGGGTGCCGCTTATGGTTGTGACTGTAAGTGTGATCTTTGAGCGGCTGCTAGCTTGGTCGTTGGTCAGGCACGGTATGGACGTTTCAGGTTTAGTGTTGGCTTATTCAGCTAGTGCTGCCTTACGAATTGTCTTGCTCTGGGTTTTTCTACATTTATTGGTTGGTGATCTTGATGAAAAACGTATTGTCAGATCGTTATCAGTCATAGTTGGTGCTGGTTTGGCTATGGGTATTGCCATGCAAGGAGTAAAGATTCTGGTTGGCAATGTAGTTGATATGCACAGTTTTTTGGGTGTGTTTGGTCAAGGGGTAGCCGCCGGAATCGTTGGACTTGCCGTCTATGTGACAGTCACGTACCTTCTGGGTAACGAGGAAGCTCGTCGGTTGACTGGTATTCTTCGACGTCGTTTTTCGACAGTGAAGGTGGGTGAGATCGAACAAATTTGAAAATATTTTTTGACATGAATCCCAACATTCGAAATTTTTGCATCATCGCTCATATTGACCACGGCAAATCTACGTTAGCCGATCGTTTTTTGGAGTACACCGGCACAGTTAGTAAGCGTGAGATGAAGTCGCAGATTCTAGATCAGATGGATTTGGAGCGTGAACGTGGTATTACCATTAAATTACAGCCGGTTAGAATGAACTATCAGGCCGAAGATGGTGATGAGTATGTCTTGAATTTGATCGATACTCCCGGTCATGTTGACTTTACCTATGAAGTATCGCGTTCTTTGGCTGCGGTTGAAGGTGCCGTACTTTTGGTTGACGCGACGCAAGGTGTGCAGGCCCAGACTTTAGCTAATCTGTATCTAGCACTCGATGAGAATCTGACTGTGATTCCAGTCATTAATAAAATTGATTTACCGAATGCACAGCCGGAAGTAGTGCGTGATGAGATCGTTAATTTATTAGGTTGTCGGCCAGAGGAGGTACTAACTGCTTCTGGTAAGACTGGCGATGGCGTTCGGGAAGTGTTAGAGGCGGTTGTAGCCAAGGTGCCACCACCAACCGGTAATTCGTCTGCACCGTTGCGAGCGCTCATCTTCGATTCTATTTACGACTCGTATAAAGGAGTGGTGGCTTACGTTCGGGTGATTGATGGTGCTATCCAACGTAATGATAATTTTCGTATGATCGCCACTGAGGCAGGTGGTGAGGTACTAGAGGTCGGTTATTTTCGTCCAAAGATGATTCAAGCTGAAACGCTTCAGGCTGGTGAGATCGGCTATATAGTTACTGGTTTTAAGGATATTGAGCAGTGTCGAGTCGGTGATACGGTTACTGTAGATGATTTCTTCGAGCAAAAGGTCGTGTCACTGGATGGTTATCGTGAGGTACGGCCAATGGTTTTTGCTGGTATTTTTCCTAAAGAAGGTAACGACTACGAGCGCCTACGTGAGTCGATGCATAAGTTGAAACTTAATGACGCATCGTTAACTTTTGATCCAGAACACTCAGCGGCTTTGGGTTTTGGTTTTCGCTGCGGATTTTTGGGGATGTTGCATCTTGAAATAGTTCAGGAACGACTGCGGCGTGAGCATGGTATGGAGATTGTGGTGACCTTACCTTCGGTTGCCTATGAAGTTAGCCAGACCGATGGGCGACAGTTGGTGGCCAAGAGTCCGATTGAACTGCCTGATCCGAGTCGTATTGCTAGCATCGCCGAGCCGTGGGTTAAGGTTGATATAGTGTCACCTAAGGATTACTTGGGTGCGGTTATGGCCCTGGCTCAAGAGAAACGTGGTATCTACACCAACACTGAGTATCTAATAACTGGCTCGGATGGTTCATCTCGTGCGGTTATTCATTATGATTTGCCACTCGCTTCGATCCTGGTTGATTTCTATGATAAGTTGAAGAGTGTATCATCCGGTTACGCCTCGCTTAGTTATGAGTTGTCCGGTTATCGGTCAGCGGACGTGGTACGTTTGGATATCTTAGTTAATGGTGATCCAGCTGAAGCGTTGTCCATGATCGTCTATCGTGATGCGGCCCAGCGTGAAGGACGTCGAGTGACTGAGCGATTGAAAGAGACCTTGCCACGTCAGCAGTTTGAGATTCGCATTCAAGCTTCAGTCGGTAGTAAAGTTGTGGCTTCTTCTAGAATTGCTCCATATCGTAAAGATGTAACTGTCGGACTTTATGGTGGTGATGCTACTCGTAAACAAAAACTGCTCGAGAAGCAGAAGAAAGGTAAGAAGCGGTTGGGTAAGGGTGGTCGAGTAGATATTCCACCCGAGGCTTATCTGGCTGTACTCAAGCGATAGTGGGAGAATTAATATTTTTTTCATTCTTGTTTTAAATGAAAATCGGTAAACACAAGATAAGTCGTCGGCAGCTTAGAAAGTTTGGTTGGATCGTTATTTCCACCTTGGCCGTACTTTCCATGTTAACCTTTACTGTGGCGCCGTATCTCAGTTCTGGCTTCTGATACGCATAACAAAAAACATGGATCGACGTTGGGAAACAGCTGAACCGGTCTCTGATGAGTTTCGAGCTAGGTTTCCGGAGTTGCATCCGGTAGCTATTCAACTGCTTGGCAATCGTGGACTTGAGACACAAGAGCAGGTTGATGAATTTCTCTTGCCGGACTATGGTCATGATCTTCATGATCCGTTTTTGTTTCGCGAGATGCAGGCGGCTTGTGAGCGCATTTTTTTGGCTATTGAGAAACAGGAACGGGTAGTAGTGCACGGAGACTACGATGCTGATGGCGTGTCGGGCACAGCTATTTTGTTGACTGCCTTTCGTGAGGTGGCAGTACTAGCGGGCGGTGATCCTAGTTTATTCGTTAGTTATATTCCACATCGTGAGCACGAGGGTTATGGCTTAAACTCAGATACGGTTCGGCGGTTGGCGACTGATGGTTGCACCCTGCTCATCACCATCGATTGTGGCATTAGTAACGCCGAAGAGATTTCTTTGGCTAAAGAACTTGGAATAGAAACCATTGTAGTCGATCATCACCAAGTTCCGGAGCATATTCCGAAATGCATTCTCATTCATCCGTTGGTGCCCGGTGAGACCTATCCTTATGGCAATTTAGCTGCGGCCGGTGTAGCTTTCAAAGTCGCCACAGCTTTGTATGAAGTTGCTCGTCGTCGCAATTTGGAAGTTCCTGTCGGACGCGAGAAGTGGCTGCTTGATCTGGTAGCTATTGCTACGGTGACCGATTTCATGAAGTTGATTGGGGAAAATCGGACGCTAGAAAAGTGGGGTCTGGTAGTTCTCAATAAAACTCGGCGCCCGGGATTGCAGCAATTGATCCAGTCGGCTGGGTTGGAGTTGGGTCGGCTCGATACAGTGTCAGTTGGCTTTTATATCGGTCCGCGCATCAACGCAGCGTCGCGTATGGATCATGCTGATTTGGCCCTCGAGACAGTGCTAGCCGAAGACGCAGGTCGGGCCGCTGAGTTGGCTACCCAGCTGAATGCCTGCAATGTTGATCGGCAGAAGTTGACCGAGGAGATTGTTAGACAAGCTCGGTTGGTAATTGAGGATGGGTGTCGGATTCAGATTTTGGTTGGGGATGGTTGGTCAGCGGGTGTAGTAGGAATCGTAGCCGGAAGATTTACTACCGAGCTAGGTGTGCCCGTATTTGTACTTGGACGTCAGGATGATGGTCGTTTTGTTGGATCCGGACGTAGTATTCCTGGTTTTGATGTGATGCAGTTACTCCGACGAGCTGAGAATTCGTTAGCTCGATTTGGCGGACATCCTGAAGCTTGCGGGCTGACCATTGTCGGTGATGATAATTTAGTAGAATTTCGACGTCTGGCTAAAGAGTATGCTGATGAGGTTCTGGCAGATCATGACTTGCGTCCGGTACTTCGAGTCGAGTGTGAATTGCAAACTAGTCAGATTGATTGGAGTTTAATTTCTGAACTAGAAAGATTTGAGCCATTTGGTGTCGGGAATCCGCGGCCACTTTTCCTCCTGTCTGGATTACAACTACGTTCAGTTCAATCAGTCGGACGTGATGGTAAACATGTCCGTGTTTCCGTTCTAGGTGACCGTCCCCAGGAGACTAAACTGATCGGGTTTGGTTTAGCTGCCAGATTAACCGAGTTTTCTTCCGGTGACAGGATTGATGCAGTAGTCGAGTTAGGCGTCAATCAGTGGAACGGCACTAGAACCATTCAGGTTAGATTGGTGGATATCAGATCTGGAGGTACTATCTCTTAAAGAATTTTTTATCTTTTTATGAAACGTTTCATTATTCATACCGACGGTGGTGCACGAGGTAATCCCGGTCCAGCTGGAATTGGTGTACTAATTGAAGATCAAGACGGGAATACAATCTTAGAGCATTCGCGTTATTTAGGTGAGACTACAAACAATCAGGCTGAGTATCAAGCAGTTATCGACGCGTTGGAGCAGGCCAAAGAACGAGGTGCTGAAGAGCTCGAGTTTAAACTGGATTCAGAGTTAGTCGTTCGGCAACTCAATGGTGATTATCGGGTTAAGGATCAAGAACTAGCCAAGCTGTTTCTTAAGGTTTGGAATCTACGAAACTCCTTTCGTAAAGTCACCTTCGCTCATATTCGACGCGAGCAAAATAAGCGCGCCGATCGATTGGCTAATGAGGCAATGGATCGTGCCTCTTAATCTAGAGGATCTTTTTTAGAGTAATCAGGTAGCATACTGATTACTACAGTCCGAATTGTTCGGACGATGCGAATAGTGACAAAAAGTTGTATACTGTCACTGGTTAATGGTCCTTAATTTGGGGGATCGATCATGACTTCAATTTAAGATTTACTATGGGCTTATTTGGAGGAAAGAAACGAGATTGTCTGGGGGTCGACTTTGGTTCGGGTGGTATTAAGCTGGTCGAACTAAAGAACGAGCGTGGACGTGCCAGGCTGGTCACTTACGCGTTTAACGAACGATTACCAGGATCAGAGCCAGCTAATCTAGTCGATGATCCGATTGGAACAGCAGCCATGCTCCGTAAGATGATGAAAAAGGCAAAAACCACTTCTCTTAAGGTTGTGGGTGGTTTACCAGTAGCATCAGTTTTTAGTTCTGTGGTTACTGTGCCTAAGTCGCCAAAAAAAGAAGAAATGTACGAGGCTGCGCGTGGCCAGGCCAAGAAATTGATTCCGGTACCACTCGACGAGATGTCGCTCGATATTAAAATTATTGAGGAAGTCATCAAGAAAAGTAGTTCAACAATTGTGACCAACGAGAAAGACCGGACCGGACGTCCTATGGTTCAAGCTCTCATTACAGGGGCTTCCAATTCCATGATTAAGAAGTATGTTGATGTCTTCAAACGAGCTGGATTGGAACTAGCCAGTCTGGAGACAGAGACTTTAGCCTTGGTAAGGGCGCTAGTTGGCAAAGATAAGTCGACAACCATGATTGTTGATATGGGAGCAGTTCGGACCAACATTATTATCGTTGAGGACGGAATACCGTACGTCACTAGGAGTGTTGATACTGGTGGTGCTGCCTTAACCAAGACCATAAGTCGGACACTTGGTTTGGATATAAAAGAGGCTGAGCATATGAAGAGCGACATTAGGAATGCAGAATTGTCTGGCATGGACGTTGGTCTACCAAAAATTTTCGAATCAGCTCTAGCACCATTGGTTACTGAGTTGCAGTACTCGATGAGTATGCATACCGGAAAGTCAGATGGGGATGTTCGTCCAGTTGAAAAGGTTATTTTGACTGGTGGAACAGCTGGATTATCCATGTTAGTTGGTTACTTTACACGTCAGTTAGGTATTAGGACCTATGCTGGTGATCCATGGGCTAGAGTTTCTTATCCAGATGGTTTGCGGCCAGCGCTCGACGAAATTGGTCCTCGGTTTGCTGTATCAGTGGGATTGGCTATGCAACAGGTAGAATAGGAGTGATGGACTTGGCGTTTGAAAGTGGAGAACAGTTCATCTAAGATACATCTACTCCACTGTGGAGCTGATTTAAGAATATAGATTAGCCCAAAATAGTTATGGCTGAAGAAGTAAAAAAAATGACAGTTCTTATTGTTGACGATGATGCTTTCTTGTCGGGTATCTATACCACCAAACTGGAGATGGAAGGCTTTCGAGTGGTTGTGGCCAGGGATGGGGAGGAAGGTCTACAGGCGGCTAAAACAGAGAAGCCTTCGATTATCTTACTCGATGTACTCATGCCTAAACTGGATGGGTTCGAAACACTAAAGCGACTCAAGGCTGATAGTGAGACCAAGTCAATTCCGGTCATTATGTTGACCAACCTCGGACAAAAGGAGGATATTGAGCAAGCCAAAGCTGACGGTGCTGAGGATTATTTAATCAAGGCACATTTTGTACCAGCTGAGGCAGTTGAAAAGATTCGCGACATATTGAAAAAGTCCTAAGTTGTTAAGTTGGCAAAGATCTCGGAATACCCGGGATCTTTTTTGTTATACGATGACCGTATCGGTTTTTATGAATAGTCATACAACTTTGCCGTAATAATCTGCGCATTGTGTTATAATCCGATTGATGTGTGGATATTTTGATGCCCACGTCGTCTCCAGATGACTGGAGGGTAAACCTAAAAAGGAAGGGAGGTGCAATATGAGAAAAGCTAATAAAGGTTTTACGTTGATCGAACTGCTGGTGGTCATTGCGATCATTGGTCTGCTTTCGACCTTGGCTGTCGTAGCCCTGAACAGCGCTCGTCAGAAGTCGCGTGACTCAAAGCGTGTAGCTGACCTTAAGCAGGTTCAGACCGCACTCGAGCTGTACTTCGCTGATGAGAATGGTTACCCAGAAGAGGCAGCAGCTGTCACTTTGGGAGACGATGACAACGACGTGCTTTGCGACGACGGTTTCGTTGGTGCAACCGACGACTGTGATACCATCTACATGGGCATGGTTCCGGCAGCTCCGACTCCGGCCGACTGCGACGACGGCAACGACTATGAATACCTGAGTGCCGACGGAACGACCTACGAAATTTCGTTCTGTCTTGGTGGTACGGTAGGTGACGTTGCTGCTGGTGCACACACGGTTTCCCCGGAGGGCATCTTGTAAGAAACCCGCCTTGGCATCACATTTGGTGTCAAAGACGAGGTAATTCAGCGATGGAGAGTTCCAACAAAACGTCGGAACTCTCCTTTGCTTTTTGTGGTAGTTAAAAGGGAGGCGTTTTTGAGCTTCAAGATCGTCTTTTAGTCTTGTATTTTCGTGCTACAATTGGCACATATGATTTGGCTTTTTGCTTTCATCTTAGGAACAGCGGTCGGCAGCTTTTTAAATGTTGTTGTTTGGCGTTTGAAGACAAAAAAGAGTTTTGTGCGTGGTAGATCACATTGTCCACACTGTGGTCATACTCTAACTACCTTCGATTTAATACCGCTCGTCAGTTATCTACTGCTTCGTGGCCATTGCCGTCACTGTTCTGCGTCAATTAGTCCATCCTATTTTTTGATTGAAGTAGTAGTTGGATTTCTTTTTCTGTTAGCAGTTCCAGGCTCACTTAATGGCGTACTTGATTGGTCAAATTTACTATTGAATTGGTTCATCATTTCTGTTTTGACCATCGTTTTTGTTTTTGATTTACGCTACATGTTGATTCCTAGGCTAGTCGTCTTACCAGCCTTTGTATTGGTTTTAGCGGCGAATTTATTTTTGGGTCTGTCGGTATGGTCAATGGTCCTAGGGATTGTGGTTTCGGCTGGCTTTTTTTGGTTGCAGTATCTGTTGTCACATGGTCGCTGGATTGGTGGTGGTGATATTAATTTAGGATTACTAATGGGTGTGGCTTTGGGTTTCCCTAATGCTTTAGCTGCTCTTTTTTTGGCTTATATTGTTGGTGCTGCAGTTGGAGTTTCGCTTCTGGCGACCAAACGTAGTACTTGGCATGATGAATTACCTTTTGGTACTTTTTTGTCAGCAGCGACGATTGTTGTTTTGTTGTACGGTAATAAGTTGGTTAATTGGTACCTCAATCTGATTTAGAGTTTTTATGAATGAACGAGAAGCTAAAAAGAGAATTAGTCAGCTTCGTGAGGCGATTAATCATCATCGCTATCTTTATCATGTTTTAGACCAAGAAGAGATCTCCGAGGCTGCACTTGATTCTTTGAAGCATGAATTATTAACCCTTGAACGGGAGTATCCGAATTTAGTTACACCTGATTCACCAACACAACGAGTTGAGGGTCGGCCTCTTGATGGTTTTAGTAAGGTGTCGCATCATACCAGAATGCTTTCATTAGAAGATGTTTTTTCTGAAGAAGAACTAGAAGATTGGGAACGACGTCTGATCAAATTAACTAACGAGCCGATTCGTGATTACTACGTCGAAGTTAAGATGGATGGATTAGCGGTTTCATTAGTTTACGAGAATGGATTACTGGTTACAGGTGCAACACGCGGTGACGGGAGTGTTGGTGAGGACGTGACTGCGAACCTCAGAACAGTCGAGGCTATACCGCTTAGGTTGCGTGTTCCTGAGTCGAGGGAATTGGAGGAGTTCGCAAAGAAACATCATGGGCGTCTAGATGAAGAATTATTACACCATCGAATCACATCGCTTGATGGACGAATTGAGGTTCGTGGAGAGGTGTTTATGCCCAAGTCATCGTTTGAAGAGCTCAATCGACGACAGGAACAGGCTGGGCAGTCGTTGTTCGCTAATCCGAGAAACGCAGCAGCTGGCAGTATTCGCCAACTTGACCCTTCAGTAGTTCAGGAGCGATGTTTGGATTTTTTTGGTTACACCCTATTAGGTGAGTTCGGTTTAGGAACACATGAACAATCGCATGACCTGATGCGATTGTTAGGTGTTAGAACTAACCCTCTAAGCCAACATGTTGAATCGTTGTCTGGTGTTCGTGAGTTTTATTTTGGAATTCAAAAAAAACGTGACCGGTTGCCGTACTGGATAGACGGTACAGTGGTAGTGGTTAATGACAATAAGGTTTTTGATGAGCTTGGTGTCATTGGTAAGACTCCACGTGGTAGTGTGGCCTATAAGTTTCCGGCCGAGCAGGTCACCACAATAGTCGAAGATATTCGGGTCCAAGTCGGTCGAACTGGGGCCATTACTCCGGTTGCTGTTATGCGACCGGTAAAAGTGGCTGGTACGACTGTTGCTCATGCCACTTTGCACAATCAGGATGAGATTGATCGTTTAGATGTGCGCATTGGTGATACTGTAGTTATCGAGAAGGCTGGTGATGTTATTCCTAAGGTCATTAGAGTAATTAAAGAGGCACGTTTGGGTGATGAGCGTCGGTTTAGTTTACCCAAGACCTGTCCGGTCTGTGGAGAGTCGGTAAGACGTGAACCAGACGGAGTTGCTTTTTATTGCACTAACCAGAACTGCTTTGCACAATCGTGTGAACGAGTAATTCATTTTGTGGCTAAAGGTGGAATTAATGCAGACGGGATTGGCGAAAAGATGATTGAGCAGTTTATGGATCAGGGTTTAATTCGTGATGCAGCTGATCTGTTTTTGTTACGGCCGGAGGATTTGATGGAACTTGAAGGTTTTGGTGAGAAGTCGGCTGAAAATGTTGTGATTGCTATTAAAGTTAGTAGTAAAGTGCCGCTGCGTAAATTTTTGGTTGCCTTGGGCATCAGACATGTGGGTACACAAATCGCCGCTGACCTGGCGACCGAATTTAAAACATTAGCTGCTTTGCGTAATTCTTCAGCAGAAGAGATTGCTGCGGTAGAAGGTGTCGGTCAGGTAGTGGCCGAAAGTATAGAGAGTTATTTTCGCGATGTTAAAAATATAGATCTACTTGATCGACTACTTGAGCACCTGACTGTTCAACCTGATCCAGGACGAAAGTCTGTATCTGGACCATTACTTGGTAAGTCATTTGTCTTAACTGGAACACTTGAATCGTTGACTCGTGAGCAGGCTAAAGAACAGATTGTGGCTCTAGGTGGTCGGGTTTCCGGTTCAGTTTCGGCGAGGATTGACTACGTTTTAGTCGGAGCTGATCCAGGGTCCAAAATTGACCAGGCTAGGAAGCTAGGAGTTGCAATCTTGAATGAGCAGGACTTTTTGACTATGGTGAATCAGTAATACGCCGTGTTATTTAGATTTGAAGCCACAATATGTCCCTATCACAGGCCGAGGTGGAGAAGATAGCCGAACTATCTAGACTAAAATTATTCGATGATGAGTGTGATTCTTTTCGGGTCCAACTGTCGTCAATTTTGGATTATGTCAGTCAGTTATCAGAGGTAGACATTTCTGAAGTGGAACCAATGAGTCACAGTGTGCCGCTTATAAACGTTCTACGTAATGATGTGGCGGCGGATTGCCCAGACAATGTACGTCAGGCGATGATTGATGCTTTCCCCGAAAGTGACGAGAATCTTTTGAAAGTTAAAGCTGTTTTTTCTTGATTATGCAGATACGTGGCAATACATTGAGGAAGATTATCAATGGTCTTGAGGCTGGTGATTGGAGCGCCAAAGAACTGGTGACGGCTTATGCTAATCAGGCCAAAGAAAAGCAAGTAGTTACACATGCTTTTATTGACGTCCATGAAGAGGCGGCTTTGGTAGCGGCTAATGAGTCAGATCAGAGGCGAGCTAGAGGGGAGAGTAGATCGCGGTTTGATGGGGTGCCAATAGCGATCAAAGATAATTTGATGGTGGCCGGACATCGGGCTACGGCCGGTTCGGCAATTCTCAAGGATTACATCGCACCCTATGATGCGACGGTAGTTAAGAGATTAAAGCAAGATGGTGGAATTGTTCTCGGTAAAACCAATATGGACGAATTCGCTATGGGTTCATCTACCGAAACGTCTTACCATGGCCCATCCAAGAATCCATGGGATATTGAGCGTATTCCTGGTGGCTCGTCTGGTGGTTCGGTAGTAGCTGTGGCTGAGGGGTCAGCGCCAGCTGCCTTAGGTTCGGATACTGGCGGTTCAGTTCGTCAACCGGCAGCACTATGTGGAGTGGTCGGACTTAAACCAACTTACGGTCGTGTTTCACGCTATGGTTTGATGGCCATGGCGTCTAGTCTGGATCAGATTGGACCAGTAACTCGGACAGTTGATGACGCAGCACTTTTACTGCGAGAGATTGAAGGACGTGATCTGAATGATTCGACTAGTCTAGAAATAAAAAATGAATGGCGTTTGCCGGATAGTCTATCTACATCAATCAAAGGATTACGTATCGGTTTACCGAAAGAATATTTTGTCTCTGGAATGGAACCAGGAGTTGAGACTGCGGTTAGGGCTACCGCGGATCGTTTGACCGAACTAGGTGCCGAGTTGAAGGAAATTGAATTACCACATTCTAAGCATGCGTTGGCTGTTTACTACGTACTTATGCCCTGTGAAGTCAGCGCCAATTTAGCTCGATACGATGGTATACGTTTCGGATTACGGGAATCAGGGGATTCACTCGAGGACACATATTGTCGATCAAGAGGTTCGGGTTTTGGTCGCGAAGTTCGTCGTCGTATTATGATCGGCACCTACGCTTTGTCGTCGGGTTACTATGACGCTTATTATCTGCAAGCCATGAAGGTACGTCGGTTGATTGCTAATGATTTTGCTCGGGCTTTCTCTGATGTTGATTGCATTTTGACTCCAACCACACCGACTGTGGCTTGGAAATTGGGTGAAATGTCTGACGATCCGTTATCTATGTATTTGCAGGACATCTATACTGTGTCGGTGAACGTAGCTGGATTACCGGCGATAACTTTTCCTTCCGGCCTTTCGGAAGGGTTACCTGTTGGGGCGCAACTTATTGGTCGTCAGTTTGATGAGAAAACAATTTTGGGTGCTGCACATACTTACGAGATAGCTGAAGGTGGTTTTGATCGCTTCTTGCCACCTGAAATCAACTAACCGACCATCGTCTTATGTCAGTTAAGCGTTCAGTTAAGTTAGGTAGTAGAGTTATTGTTCGCAAAACATCTTCAGGCCGAAATTCCCATCGTGTAAATACTAAAAACGAGTCGGAAATTTTTACTGATTCGGGATATGCAGGTCGACGCAATTCCGGTAATGGAAAAGGTGCAACAGTGCGTACTTTACAGACTGACTGTCGAACTGAAGGTGGTCGAGTAGTGAATTTTGGCGGTGAAGTGACGGTGATAGGTAAGTTTGCTCGGACAGAGAAGGCCGAGTTGATTTCTTTGGCCGAGAATTTAAGTGCAGATAGGTACAAGCGTGATTCAGACGATCGTATTTTACGAATGAAGTCGACACGGGATGGTTTTATTTTGCAGACCACTAAGGGGAATTTGGCTGTAGCTATTGGTAAGCACTTGCATCGGGCCCGGAAGGGGGGTTCACTAACCATAGTTTGGTCACGACGTGATCTACCAGTCCGGGTTATCTGGAGTCCAATCATAGAAGACGATGAAAGAGAGTAATTTTTTACCATGACTGTAACTTTTGACGTACTAGCTTTAGGAGAGGGAATCGGAGTAGCCGCCGTGGTTATTTTGATGTTGTTATTAATCTGGTTGATGTTTGTAAATTTTAGACATTGGTTATCTTCCAGAAAATATGAAGTCGGCGATCGTGCTGCAATGCGGCGGCGATGGCAAGAGGTAGAATCCTTACTTGATGCTTCGGGCGAACTCAGTCCTAAACTGGCATTGATTGAAGCCGATAAATTGTTAGATCATGCACTTAAGACATTAGCCATGCCCGGCGATACATTAGGTGAACGGCTAAAATTTGCTCAGTATAAGTATCCACATTTGCGAGATGTTTGGTGGGCACATAAGATCCGCAATCGTTTGGTTCATGAAGCCAGTTACCATTTGGATCGTCGTCTGGCTCGGAAAGCGGTGAATCAATTTAGGAAGTCATTGCAGACTATTGGTGCAATTTGATTTATGGGTTTCCATTTTCTTAGGCTTCGGAGCACTGTTGGCGATCTTCGTCGTTTGCGTACTATCGTGACGATCCTCTTTGAAGAAGGTCTTTCATTTTTGGTGGACGAGTTACGTTTGCGCTATCTGGTGTCAGGTCGTTCACGATTATTACGACATTTTAAATCCGGTACACGCCTGGGACAACGTCTATTAGGTCGGCCCATAGAAGACGTTCCTCCTGAAGTTAGATTGCGTCGAGCTTTCGAACGATTAGGGCCAACTTTTATGAAGTTGGGTCAGCTACTTAGTGTCCGGCCGGATATTATTCCAGCGGAGTATATACGGGAATTAGCCAAACTTCAGGACATTGGTCCGGTATTAGCTCCAGGTATTGCAGAGAAAATTGTTGAACGCGAATTAGGAATGTCAATTGAGAATCTTTTTGAGTCTTTTGATGTACGTCCATTGGCCGCTGCTTCGATGGCTCAGGTTCATCGAGCTGTGCTTCGAAATGGAAAAGCTGTAGCAGTTAAAGTCCGACGACCAGATATTGAAAAAGTCGTTCGTGACGATATTCATATTTTGGCTTATTTAGCTCAGACAATGGAGAGACATATTCCCGAGAGTCGACGTTTTCATCCAGTAGAAGTGGTGCGTGATTTTGCTGATTGGACACTTAAAGAAATTGATCTAGAGATTGAGGGTGCTCACATGGATATGTTTAGGGATGGACTCGAGCAGATACCAGAGGTCGTCATTCCGCAAGTGTATTGGGAATATGTAAGTTCGTCGGTATTAGTGTCGGATTTAATCGAAGGTTTGAAAGTAGATGATCTGCCGGCACTCGATACCGCTAAAGTTGATCGTAAGGAGTTGGCAGTTATTGGTTTGCGAGTCGGACTGCATCAATTTTTAATTGATGGTTTTTTTCACGCTGATCCCCATCCTGGGAACCTAACCGTTTTACCAGCACACGGACATTCAGGTGATAAGGGTTATCGTCCACTCCGTTTGGGTATTTATGATTTTGGATTGGTTGGTCGTATATCTGATAGATTTCGGTTTGAGTTGATTAGCTGCTTTGTTAGTTTCGTAGAACGTGATCAAGAAAGTTACGTCCGACACGTACTCGACATGGCTGAAATTGAAGATGACGCCGATCTACACTCATTTGAAAGTGAAGCTAGAACTATACTCACGGGTGTAATGCATCGGTCGGAGCGGAAGAGTAGTATGGCTTCAGCGTTTTATCGAGTTGTTGTGACTGGAGCTAAACACGGTATTACTTTTTCGACTGACTTAGTACTTTTGGCTAAGGCATTCATGACTGTCGAAAATGTTGGTTTGAATTTATGGCCAGAGATAGATCTAGAAAAGGAGATGAAACTATTCCTAGCTGAGGTGGTCAGAGAGGAACTTGATCCGCGTCGACTAGTCTCGGATCTGAAAACTTCAGCTTTTGATAGTCTTTATCAATTGCGACAGCTACCTAGTGAGACTAGAACACTGTTTGAACGATTAGGGCGTGGAGAGATTGGAGTAAAAATGAACCTTCAAGAGATCAAGGAATTGAAAGAGGAATTTGATCGGCAGAACGATGTACGTATGTTGGCTTTTTTGGCCGCTGCCTTGCTTATCGCCTCAGCTGTTATTCTTCGAATTGATGATGAGATCAGAACCTTAGGTCTACCATTCGGTCAGATCGGTTTGGGTGTTGGCACGTTCGTAGTAATTTGGTTGATACGTCTGATTAGAAGACGACCATGATTCCTTTTTTTTCATTTCATGTTATTCGGTTAGGACCAGTCGCTATTCAGGTTTGGGGGCTGTTCGTAGCTTTGGGGTTGGTGGCCGCGTTATTGGTTGCTGGTCGTGAGGTTCGATACCGTGGGTTGCCGATTGATATTCTTTATGATTTAGCTATTTATTTTTTGATCCCCTCGTTCATTTTGGCACGAGTGTTTTATATTTTGTTTTATGATCGTAGTTCGTTTCAATTGAGTTTTGGAGATATTTGGGGTTGGTTAGCGGTTTGGCGTGGTGGTCTATCAAGTTTTGGTGGATTTTTTGGAGCAGTAATAGGTTTCTTTTTATTTAAACGTCGTCGTTATATTGATATCTGGCCTTATCTTGAGGCATTAGCTTTCGCTTTTCCGTTAGGCTATGGCATAGGTCGACTGGGTTGCTTTTTGATTCATGATCATCCCGGAATTTCTAGTACTTTTTGGTTAGCAGTGAATTTTCCGGATGGTCCACGCTTGGATCATGGTTTGTTGTTATCACTATTTGGTTTCGTATTATTTGTAGTTTTTGTTTGGTTGAAAAATAAAAAGATTAGTCAGGGTAGGACTTTTTTCCTACCTCTTCTCTTTGTTGTTTATGGTGTGTTTAGATTTGGATTAGATTTTTTGCGGGCTTGGGATGGATTGTTGGTTGACTCACGCTATTTACTCTTGACTCCGGCTCAATATGGTTCGATTGTTTTGGTTGCGACCGGCATCTTATTGTTTCGCATGTATCATCTCATCCTCTACCGTTTAAATTAACGGACAATCTTAAGTCTTTAGATAGAAAAAATGAAACATCTTATCGATAGTCGATTTTTTTTGGCGGTTTGTTCTTTTATAGTTGGGGCGGCAGTAATGACAATCGAGATGACTGCCTCGCGTGTATTAGCACCGTATTTTGGTGCATCACTTTTTGTTTGGACTGCGCTAATCGTAACTGTTTTGGCGTCGATGTCAGTTGGGTATTGGCTTGGTGGTCGATTAGCTCGACGCTATGGTGAGGGGTTAGGCATACTTTTTTGTGGAGCCTCTATCTCTCTCATGCTCGGAATGTTTGCAGTTCAATCAACATCTAATTTGCTTTCCGTGGTACTGCATCACATGGATATGGCTGCAGCTGCGCTTTTTTTAGGCTCACTATTATTATCATTTATCGTATTTTCTGTTCCGGTCTTTTTATTGGCAATGGCTGGTCCGATTATTATAAGTCGTTGGTTGGCAATTTCGGACGATGTCGGTGGTACAACTGGACGCTATTTTTCTTTGTCGACTATCGGTAGTGTTATTGGAACGATTGCACCATCTCTTTTTTTAGTGCCAGAGTTTGGAGTCAAAACTACCATGATATTAGTAGCAACCATCCTCGGTGTTCTAGGATTGTTGGCTTTGACTGGGTTTCTACGTTGGTTATCACTAGTACTGGTTATTGTTGGGATTTTGTCTGTAGTAGTACAGACTCGGATTGTGTCTATAGAGGTGGTCTACGAGCGAGAGACTCCTTATCAATTAGTAAGGGTAGAGGAACGTGCCGGACGTCGTTATTTGATCTTCAACGAAGGTTCAGGTGTGCAGTCAGTTTATTTTCCGGACGATGTTAGAACTGATTTGTATTTTGATCATTTGGCTGCCATCCCATTTTTAGGTGGTGGAAATGGTGACGGATTGGAAGTGGCGGTGTTGGGATTAGCTGGTGGAGCGGCAGTCCGACAGATGATTAGTGTTTTACCATCCGGTGTAGAGATGAATATTGTTGGGGTGGAATTAGATTCGAATGTGATTGACGTGGCACGGGATTGGTTTGGGTTGAATGAACTCCCAGTGAAGGTAGTTCGTTCGGACGGTCGTGCTTTTTTCGATACTGACCAAAAGTATGACTTAATTCTTGCTGATGCTTACAGCACTCAGCTCTATATTCCACCGCACATGGCAACTAGTGATTTTTTCGCTTTAGTTCGTAGTCGCTTGAATGAAGGTGGCTTGCTTGTCATGAACGTCAATGCTGCTGAGCGTAATTCACGATTGCTTTTGGCTATCACTAATACACTTGCCTCCGTCTTCCCGGAAGTGCATTTAAGTAAGGTTGGTCGTAGTTGGAACTGGCTGGTTGTGTCTGGGGATCAGGCACCCGACTATGCGAATGCCATGTCTTATTTACCTGACGGTTACTCAGATGTAATTGAAGCACTGGCAGCTGCACAACAGATCACTTACTCTCCTGCTGGAGAGTTGTTGACCGATGACCGGGCGCCGATTGAACTCATGACCGAGAAAATGGTTTTCGCTGAGGCCTTGCTTGGTAGGGACTGACAATGACCAGGTGTCAGCTTATTGACAACTGTCAGGTGTCTTGCTACCTTTGAACGTCACGATTGTCGCAATGGCAATCCTCTGAGAATAGGAGAAATTTGATGTATAACTCTGGCGGTAAGTCGGTCGGTGAGGGTAATTCCGAAAGAAAGTCACTCACAATCGATCTAGGTTGTTGTCAATCTGATACAGAGGTCAAGACAGTTCTCAAAAGAGCCGGCTGCATCATTACGGCTAATGGGGACGACCTGTTGCGTTGGTTGGAGTGGGGACGGGGTAGTGCCCACATCATTAGTCTGGTCATTGTCAGCGATCATGACTTGGGTCTACTCGGGGAGTATTCCCTACAACAGCTACTGGAGCGGGCGAAAGAAAAAGGTTACGGCATCTGCCCCTCGATAGTCGGTCCACTGGCTCGATTGGGCTATCACGATCAGCCAGTGAGTGAGGAGGTCTTTGTTGGGATGGAGCCGGTTTACGATGATGATGGTTGTTCCAGTTTATTCATTCTGGCAAGGAATATCGAGACCCCAATTTTGAGTGGAACATTTGTTCGGCTGCGAGAAGTATTCGTCAGTGGCAAGGAAAAACCAAACCTCTGGCTCCTGGTTGCTCCTTAAACCAAACTGAAGGTCCAACTCGTCTATTACTCCAAGATCACGATTTAAGAGTCTTATCCCTGTGGATACATCTGCGGGGTTTTTTGTTCAGGACATCAGGGGATAGGCCCTCCATCCTTGCCAGAGGCCGATTTTTCAGTCTAACTTATGGTAGCGACTATTTTTCTTTAATTTTGGGTGGCGATCAGTATCGATTTACAGAGCAATTTAATGTCTACGATCGAATTTAACATTACTCAACGTTCAGAGAAGAGCCGGGCTCGTCTTGGTGTTTTGCGTACTCCACACGGCGAGATTGAGACACCAGCCCTGGTGACTGTGGCTACACGCGGTACGGTTCGTGCTGTCACTTTAGAACAAGCGATAACAGCCGGTTCGCAGTTGCTTATCTGTAACACCTATCATCTACATCTACGTCCAGGTGAGGAAGTAGTCGGAGAGGCTGGGGGATTGCATAAATTTATAGGCTGGGATCGTCCACTCATGACTGATTCGGGTGGTTTTCAGGTTTTTAGTCTAGGTTTTGGTCGTGATTATAATCTAGGTAAGATCGGACCGACAGATGCGTCTGGTCAAGTTAAAGCTGGACAAAGACCAAAAATGCTAAAGATCGACGATGCGGGAGTTAGGTTTACTTCCTTTATTGATGGGCGAGAATTGTTTATTGGACCGGAAGAGTCAATGAGGATTCAATCCTTGCTTGGTGCTGATATTGCCTTTGCTTTTGATGAATGCACACCACCAAATGCCGATCGTGAATACACCGAATCATCCGTCGCTCAGACACATCGTTGGGCCGATCGTTGTTTAGAGGCTCGCGATCCAAAACAGGCTTTATATGGCATTGTCCAAGGTGGAAAGTTTGTCGACCTACGACGAGAGAGCGCTCAGTTTATTGCTGGACGTCTATTTGATGGATTTGGTATTGGTGGTGAGTTTGGTGAGGATAAAGATACCATGTCCGAAATGTTACGGACGGTTGTAGATGAGTTACCAGAAAATCGTCCACGTCACCTATTAGGGATTGGGCATCCAGATGATATCGAGTTGATTATACGCGAGGGTGTAGACACCTTCGACTGTACCGTACCGACACAATATGCTCGGCATGGAACCGCTTTCACCTCAGCTGGTCGAGTCAGCATTAGTGCATCATCTAATCTTCGTCGTCATGGTCCACTTGATCCGACTTGTGATTGCCCAACTTGTATCACGAATTCTCTTTCTTATATTTGCCATCTCTATCGAGCAAAAGAAACCGCCGCAGCTATCCTGTTGACCGTACACAATTTGCACTATTTCAATCGGTTAGTTGAGGATGTGCGTGACCGCATTAGAAGCGGCAGTATTTAATGACTATGGATTCTTTTGAACGACTGCTTGAGTCGTACGATTATAATTTTCCATCGGCTGCAGTAGCACTTGAGCCGGCCTCACCTCGCGACTCTGCTCAACTGCTAGTTTTTGATCCGCCCTCCGGTCGGGTCATTTTTGATACCTATCGTCATTTGACGCGGCACCTACCACCTAATTCATGTTTAGTTTTTAATGAAACAAAGGTTCTACCAGCAAGAATTGAAATTGTTAAACAATCCGGTGGTCGAGCGCGGGTCTTGTTTTTACGTCGTGCCGGACAAAATTCTTTTTTTGCTTTGTCCGATCGTAAATTGCCAGTTGGTGAAACAGTTCGAGTTGGAGACACAGAGCTTCGAGTTGGAATTGGAGCCAATGGTGAGTATCGACTTTCAGTGCTTGTAGGAATGACTGTTATTGAGTTGCTAACTCGGTTTGGGCAAATGCCACTACCACCATATCTCAAGAAGACATCACTCAAAGAACGGGAGGTTAGACGTAAATATCAAACCGTCTTTGCTCGACGATCCGGTTCGGTTGCTGCTCCGACCGCTTCGTTACATTTCACACCGAGATTACTGAAGTCATTACGGCAAGCTGGACATCAGATCGTCTTTGTTACGCTACATGTTAATCTCGGAACCTTCATGCCGCTGCAAGTCGAGCAGGTTAAAATAGGGGAGCTGCATGAAGAGAGTTATGAGATTAGTACTGCTGCCGCTAAGATCATTGAACAAGCTAAAAAAGAAGGCCGATCGTTGATCGCTGTTGGTACCACCGTTGCTCGGACTTTAGAATCGGCGACTGGGCGTAGGTCAGGACTGGCGGGCAGTGGCACGACACGCTTGTTTATCCGTCCTGGTTATCGTTTCAAATTGGTCGATGGATTAATTACCAATTTTCATGTTCCTAAGTCTAGCTTACTCATGTTAGTAGCCGCCTTGGTTGGTCGTCAGACAATACTCAGGCTATATCAGCATGCGATCGGAGCTGGCTTAAGATTATTTTCTTTTGGTGATGGTATGTTGATTCGGCCGGCCGTCAAGCACCACGAATTGGGAGTTCGTCCGAGCGCTACTGGTCCCAAATCCAGTAAGTCAGGTAAGATAACTAAAAGAGCTGTAATAGATAAATGATTTAATGACACTTTTTTCAAGTTTAAATAAGAAAGCCGGATTTATCACTTAGTCATGTATGAAGGCAACTAGATTTATCGTCGCTATCGCGATGGCAATTGCATTGTTTGTGGCACCAGCCTCACAAGCTATTAATTCGGTCGGTGAGATACCTAATGGGTCGCTAATTAAGAAGGATGGTTCGTCCTCGGTCTACTACTATGCCGACGAGGGACGTTATGTCTTTCCCAACGAACGGACTTTCTACACTTGGTACGACGGTTTCGATAGTGTGCTAACGGTAATGCCGAATGTTCTGTCGTCCATTCCTCTACGTGGCAACGTCACTTATCGTCCAGGTGTCAGAATGGTTAAGATTCAGACTGACCCCAAAGTCTACGCTGTCGACGCTGGTGGCACGCTGCGTTGGGTTAATTCTGAAGGTGTGGCTCGAGCCTTGTATGGCAATAATTGGAATCGACAAATTGATGATGTGCCGGACGCATTTTTTGTTAACTACGTGGTCGGGGAGCCGGTGAACGTTGCAGCTGATTTTAGTCCAGCTCAGGTTCGAGCTCAAGTCAGAAACATACGTGAGAATCGGGTGGCGACTCCTACGCCATCTACACCTGATCCAGTCGAGCCTACTCCATCTACACCTGATCCAGTCGAACCCACTCCATCTACACCTGATCCAGTCGAACCCACTCCAGCAGCTTCAACAATTTCAGCAGACCGACTTCAGCCATCAGATTTAGTATATCGTGGTGCTTTTCGTCTGCCTGCGGCCGCTGACGGCATGGGTTGGGAATGGGGCGGGGATGCCATGACCTACTATCCGAACGGTGATCCGTCTGGTCCGGCGGATGGTTATCTTGGTTCGTTGTATGGTACTGGTCACGCTTGGAACATGAGCGTCTCGGAGATCGCTATCCCTATTCCACGAGTCTCAGCTACCAAAAATACAGAAGATTTGAATCGAGCTACTACATTGCAGGGTTTCGCCGATGTACGCGGTGGGCTGTTTAATCCACTCGAGGAGATCATTCGGGTTGGATTGGAGTATCTACCAGCTCAAGGCTCACAGACTTCGGGTAAACTTTATTTGGCCTTCGGACAGCATTTTCAGGAAGAAGGTTCATCTCAGTTAATGCCATCGCATGCTTGGTGTGAGCTTGATTTGTCGCATCCTAATACTAAAGGTATTTGGTGGGTTGATGGAGAGAATATCTATAGTGTTAACGATTACTTATTCTCGATTCCTGAAGATTGGGCCGATGCCTATGTTGGAGGACGAGTGTTAGCGACTGGACGCTACCGTGATGGTGGTTGGTCGGGCCAGGGGCCTTCAATTTATGCCATAGCACCCTGGGATTACGGCAATCCTCCAGTTTCAGGAACACACATTCAGCCGATTCAACTTCTCCAATACGATACTTCTTACGATAATGACGCTTTGTTTAGTAGTTCGGCTCGGACTATAAACAATTATCACCACTCCGATACTTGGACTGGGGCAGCTTGGTTATCGAGTGGCGACAAGGCTGCGGTTGTTTTTGCAGGCACCAAGGGTTTTGGTGATTACTGGTATGGCGATGTTAACGGTCCCTGTACGGATTGCGCTTCACAGCGTGGTTGGTGGAGCGATCGGATGGATGGTCAGATCATTTTCTATGATCCCGACGACCTAGCGGCAGTGGCTCGTGGTGAGATGGAACCGTGGCAGCCACAACCTTACGCCACTATGGATTTGACACCGTATTTGTACCGTCGTTGGGCGGCACAAGAGATGTTCCGAGTCGGGGCTATCGCCTTCGATCGAACACACGGCTTCCTTTACTTGTTTGAACAGTTAGCTGACGGTGATTTGCCACTAGTGCACGTCTGGAAGGTGAATTGAGCTAAGATCGAAAATTAAAATTTTAAGTTCCTGACTTAAATCTCCGGGCGTAAGCCCGAGAGATGCAGTTGATTCCAGTGTCCTCTTGTCCCAAACTGTAAGTATGGAGTTCAAGAGACTAAGCAACTGCGTATATCATTGCGAATACCATCTGGTGCTCGTAAGCAAATACCGTCGAAAGATATTCAATGAGGGAATTTTTGCTTACTTCGAGATTAAGCTCAATGAAATCAGGAAGCACTACCCGCTTATCGAATGTAAAACAGTCAATCATGATAAAGACCACGTCCATTTCCTAATCTCCGTCCCGCCAACCATGAGCGTGGGTAGTGCGGTCCGAATAATCAAGAGCAACACCGCCAGAGCACTGAAGCAAAAATTCCCGTTTCTCAAGGAATTGTACTGGGGAACGGACGGAATTTGGTCAGACGGGTACTTTGCTACGACAGTTGGTATTAACGAACAGATGATAAAGCAGTACATCGAGCAGCAAGGACAAGAGGACACTGGACAAGCGAAGCTTGCGTTGGGTTGAAACCCCGAGCGTAAGCTCGGGGAGCTTCATCCCCCTTAATCGAATTTAAACATTATGTAGAATATTCCAATTACTGATAAGAGAATTGCCGAAATGCCGATCGTTTTAAAAACTTTATTATTCTCTAGTTTTTTGCTAAAAATAAGAGCGATAAGAATTCCGACAACAAGCCAGATTGCTAAATTTGCAAAAAACATTGGCCATATATCAGATGGCGGCCAATCACTACCCATTGGAGGAACTGGATATTCGAAAGCCTTAAACGGAAAACCCCCTGTTGCTATTGGCTTGTTTATATCTTCAAAGGCATTTGGCTATTCTCGGTATGAGAAGAATAGAGTGAGCCATTGAAGTGCGACGCCGATTCCTAATCCTGAGATAATTTTGTTCTTCATAGTGTTATGGGGTCAAAATTTCATATAACGTTTCGGCATAACAGAAGTTTTGAGCCGATTTAATTGTAGTTCAGCTGAAATTTAGGCAATCGTCCATAGTCGCACTTGCTTAGTCTATCTTCTAACTTAAGGCACAAAATTTGGGCGGAGCAAAATTGACATTCCCTGAAATATATTTGAGTCAATTTTGTGGAGCCTGTTATGCCGTGTTAGGCGATGTAATTTTTTCTCATCCTTATTATTCGTTTCCTTCTGGTTTTCTTTTTTATAAAATAAAGCAAAATAGGATTTTCTGTTTTGGGCTTTGGGCATTCACCCCTTTAATTCCCCTCTGCCCAAAACCCAAAACGCCTTATTTGTATTTTATGGCTTAAAATGGCCATATTTTGCTAAAATTAGCAATTTCTTGATTTTAGTATTGATAAATAATCTATAATATGATTGATTCTAGTATCAATTGAGTAGATATTGTTCTGCAAATTTACGCAGACAAATCTCCGATTGGTACAGTTCTTTGTACAAGACGAGAGAAAATAACGGTTAATCCTCTTTTCTGTTTCGTGAGTAGCGCATTGGAAACCTAAATTAGGGATCTAGCGCGCTACTCATGTCGAGTAGACGAGATCAAATCAACTCAAAAAGGAGGATTCAATCATGCGCGTTTTGGTTGTCGAAGACAAGCAGTCGCACTGCGAGTCGGCCAAGGAGACCCTTTCTGGGCATAAGCTCACCGTCGTCAAGTCATTCGACGAAGCGATGGAACTCATGTCGCAGAAGATCGATGAGGACAACGTTCAGCGACTTCTCGTCGAGGCAGGGTTCCCGACGAAGCCGGACTCCAAGAACATGGAGCGGTGGAGTGCTTACTGGAAGGCACACGACGAGGCGGAAGCCAAGTCGGTGATTCCTTTCCCGTTCGAGGTGGTGCTGACGGACATGATGATGCCAATGAGCGAGCAGATGCTCGCCCCAGGGGTTTTCAACCCCGGCGAGCAGGTACCCTACGGCTTCATCATCGCTCTCAAGGCGACTCTGTGTGGTGCCAAGTTCGTGGCTATGGTCACGGACACCAATCACCATAAGGGTGCCATGAGCGCGGCCATCGACCATCTCGGCGGTGCGTCCTACCACGACGGCTTCAAGCCCAACTTCGTGGTCAACGGCGCTCGCGTCATGTTCGTGCACACGCCGTTTGTAGAGGATCCGGCGCTCGGCGTCAAGTGCTACAACTGCGTCGGTGGAACCGCTTGCGGCTACTGCCGAACCCCGTTGACCGCCGAGGGGAAGTGCCCTCGTGCCAAAGGGGACGCCGCACATTCGAAACCGTGCCACGTCTGCAATGGCAGGGGGACGCACGACACCACGGTGCACGAGCGGAAGGACTGGGGCAAGGTTCTCGCCGACCTCACCGCCTAACTCACCCTCCTCTCGTCTCACGCTCATGCCCTCTGCGGAATTCGTCAATGACGAAAAATCCAAAGGGGGCTTTTTCTTATATAAAAATTCGTTTTCTGTAGCGGAGCGAAAGAAAACACCTTATTTCCCCTCTATAAATAAAAAGAAAATTTTATTATATTATTACTTAATAAAGTAGTTGATATTCTTTTTATACAAAACCGCGAACTTCTTTAATTCTAGTATATCTAGCCTCTGTTCGCCAACCTCAACACGGGACACATACGACTGCGTTCGCTTTAACTTTTTTGCGACATCTATTTGTCGCAAACCTGCTTCAAGCCGAGCTTCCCGCAGTTTTCTGACAAAATCCGCATATTCTTTTGTTCGTATTGTGTCTACCATAATGCTATCAGCATATATGCTGGATTGCAATACCTAAACTTTGCATATTATGATAAACTGTATTTATGATAACGGCGAAGCAAAACCAAAAATTTCCTTTCCATTTCTTTTTCCGCTTCGCGGCGGAGGGGGGGGAGGAGACGCGAGAAAAATGCAAGGAAATTTTTTGGTTTTTGCACACGCGAGTCCGCGAGCGTGTCCGAGGCGCATTGGTTCGCATCACCACGCAATCGGAGTGTACGAGGCAGTTTCAAGTCACCACGCGCTCCGCGCGTGCGATTAGTCGGCATCAGGGTTGCTTTCAAAATACATTCGAACTTTGTTTAATACACACCGCCAAAAAGAAAATTCCCGCCCCGTGCGGGGCAGGAACTTTCTTCTGGCGGTGTTTGTTGGACAAAGTTCGAAACTATTTCGAGCAAAATCCAAATGATTAAAACTACTAATGCGGACGAGGCAGGGCGAAACAATTTGTCTGGGGGAATGGATTCGCCCTGCCTCGGCTGATTTCCCGCCCGCAGGAGGGGTCTGGGGAGGAATGCGGGCGGGTTTCGGACTGGGGGTTTTCGGAAATTCGGCGGCTATTACCTATTTTAGCTCTTTCTTCTCTGTTTTCATAATTTCCAATGGATATTAACAAACTTGTATTTGTAGACTTTCTCAAATATATGCTAAAATAGGATTATACATTATGAAGAAGCAAATCCGAACAATCGATCTTTTTGCAGGATGTGGGGGTTTATCCCTCGGATTTGCGTCCGCTGGTTTTAAAATTGTCGGTGCTGTGGATAATTGGGCGCCCGCCGTCAAAACATATCGTCGTAATTTTACCGACCATGATATTTTTGACCTAGATTTATCTGATGTTGAAAAAAGTGTTTCCGAATTATCAAAACTCCGACCAGACATTATTGTCGGCGGGCCTCCATGCCAAGATTATTCTCATGCAGGAAAAAGAGACGAGACGAGAGGTAGGGCAGACCTCACAGTTTCTTATGCAAAAATAATTTCAAATATAAAACCAGAGTGGTTTGTAATGGAAAATGTTGACCAAATCACAAAATCAAAAAAACTTACGGAAGCAAAAGAGATTTTCAAAAAAGCTGGATATGGATTAACGCAAATAGTTCTCGACGCAAGTCTTTGCGGAGTTCCGCAAAAACGAAAACGCTTTTTCTTGATTGGAAAATTAAAGGCACACGATAATTTTGCCCTTGCTCTTATTCAGGAAAAAATTGCTACCTCGCCAATGACTATTAGAGATTATTTTGGTGATTTGGATTTTGATTATTATTATCGACACCCAAGAAATTACAACAGGCGTGGAGTATTTAGCGTAGACGAACCAAGTCCAACTATACGAGGCGTAAACCGCCCTATTCCGAAAGGATACCCCGGACATTCACTCGATAAAGTAAAAGATTTATCAACAATTCGTCCGCTCACTACATTGGAACGCGCTCAAATCCAAACCTTTCCAAAAGATTTTATTTTTGAGGGTTCTAAAACTGAAATAGAGCAACAAATCGGAAATGCTGTTCCAGTAAACCTAGCTAACTTTGTAGCTTCGGTGATTATGGAGATAGTCGAAAACGGAGTCCCAAAAATAACTGCTCCAGCAACCCTTTTCGAAAGAGAAGATATTGGGGTATTAGCTTAATTGCCTTCGGCAATTTCCTCCACTGTTTCAAAGAGATCAATCGTGTTTTGAACGATTCCGTCAAAGCGCCTTTCTGGGCTCAAAAGTTTCTCGCCTCCTCCAAGGATAATGTCCTTTATTTCTGGGCGAGTTATTCGTGGGTTCAAAAGTTGTGGCGAACGCATATATTCCCTTGTTTTCATTCCGCCAATAGCGAATGCTTTGTCATTTTTTGTCCCGTAAGTGTAGGTATCAATGATGTGTTGATGGTCAATTTTGCCCTCAACCGCGAATTGATAAAGCATTTTTACCAACCAAACAACAGAACGCTCTGGACGAGTAATTGAGCCATTATCTGATACCTGATTTACAAATAATCTGGTGAGGGCAAAATTGCTCCACACAAAAATATCAAGACAATTATCTGCCAATACTGTTGATTTACCTTTTGTTTTCCAAACGGGCTGTATTAAAAGAGGTTTTTCTTTATCAGGATTTTGGAGAATTATAGTGTTTAGTACTTCAACCAACCTCGGCAAAATAGCTTCAACCCGTGATGTGTCGTTCCAATCAATTCTCCTTCCGCAAACAGGTTCAAGGATTTCTCGTAGTTGCTCTCGATTTTCTCGCATTGAATCAGCAAGTCCGAGCGCAAGATATACAATCGTATCTGGTCGCACAACTATTTCGCTTCCAAAATCTACATCAGCACAATCGGAAGTTTGATCGTCAGGCAAAGCCGTGAGCTTGATTTCTAGCGGTTTCAAATACTCAAACGTTCCACCATTTCTCTTTTGAATAACTAAGTCCACTCTTGGCAACCAACCTTCTGCCAAATCTCTATAGGGTTCAAATTCGCTTTCAAAAGAGAAATAAATATGCTCGTTCGTCGGAGATATGCCATATAGATTTTCTACTGAAATTGTATCGTGATATGTGGCAAGTTCCTGATTGAGTTTTATATATACCAAAGGAAGCTCACGGCTTGCCATGTAGTTGGCGAGAGCTGTAGGAAAAGTATTATTGAATTGATTCTTTCCCCATGAGCTTTCGCTAGAAAAATCTTTGTTGGAGTATACTATGCCAAATAGCCCTGGATTTTGAGTGTTGTTTGGCATAATTATTTTATAAAAAAGGAAATGTCCTTTTTGTAGATTACGGCAAATTTTTTTATCTCCGCCACATCAAGTCGTCTTTCGCCGGATTCAATTTTTGAGAGAAAAGATTGTGGTTTACCAAGTTTGTCCGCAACCTCTTGCTGGGCAAGCCCAGCCTCAATACGCGCTGTTTTCAAGCGTTCTATGATTTCTTTGTAGTCTTTTGTATAAACAGACTTGCTCATATATTTACAATGATATATCCTTTTATGGTATAATCCCAAAATGGGATATACTATATTTATGAATCTAGCCGCCGAATTTCCGAAAACCCCCAGTCCGAAACCCGCCCGCATTCCTCCCCAGACCCCTCCTGCGGGCGGGAAATCAGCCGAGGCAGGGCGAATCCATTCCTCCAGACAAATTGTTTCGCCCTGCCTCGTCCGCATTAGTAGTTTTAATCATTTGGATTTTGCTCGAAATAGTTTCGAACTTTGTCCAACAAACACCGCCAAAATTCGGAATTCAAATTTCCGCCAAAAATATGGTCGGCGCGAAGCGCCGTCTGTTCTGCATTCCCCCCACAAAATCCTGATTCTGCAAGGATTCGCCACGCTCCGCGTGGCTCCTCGTTTGCCAATACAATCCTATGAATAATCACACCAGAAAATTTTTTATCTATACTCGTAAATCTACCGATACCGAAGATCGGCAAGTGAGAAGCATTTCAGACCAACTGGCCGAACTCAAAGAGTTAGCGGTTAAAGAACAAATTGAGGTTGTAGATATTTTCGTGGAAAAACAAACCGCCAAGATTCCGGGTCGGCCAGTATTTGATGAAATGCTTCTCCGTATCGAGCAAAACGAAGCAAATGGAATTTTAGCTTGGCACCCCGATAGATTGGCGAGAAATAGTGTTGATGGTGGAAAGATAATATATTTGCTCGATACGGGAAAAATTGCCGAACTAAAATTTCCAACTTTCTGGTGTGATACGACACCGCAAGGCAAATTCATGCTTTCTATCGCTTTTTCGCAATCCAAGTATTATGTGGACAATTTGAGCGAGAATATTAAGCGTGGTAAGCGAAACAAAGTGAAAGACGGGATATGGCCTCAAATGTCGCCGTTGGGATATGTAAACGAGGGTGGAAAAATTGTTGTTGATGAAAATATCGCACCTTTAATCAAGAAAACATTTGAGGCATATTCGTCTGGGTCTTTCACTTTGCGACAACTCCGCGACAAATTTAATGAACTTGGATTGAAGCGAAAAAGCGGAAAGGAACTTGCGGTGTCGAATTATCAAAAACTTTTGAAAAATCCGATTTACACAGGTTTGATGTTGTATAACGGCGAAATCCACGAAGGCAAGCACGAACCGATTATCACAAAGAAACTTTTTGATTCCGTTCAGGAAGTGATGATGAGAAAATCTAAACCTCACTCGAAAGGACTCAAACCATTTTTGTACAGAGGATTTTTCCGTTGCGGAGAGTGTGGTTGCTTCATTACTACCGAAACCCAGAAAGGGCACAACTATTTGCGATGTACTAAACGGAAAAATCCTTGTTCACAAAAATATACTCGTGAGGAAATCATCACTTCCGAAATTCAAAAGGAAATCAAAAAAGTTTCTTTGCCAGACGATTGGGCTAAATGGATGTTGGCGGAAAACGAAAAGGACAAATTGGTGGAAGCCCAATCGTCTACACTTTTTGCAGACAACACAAAAGTCGATATTTCTCTTTTGGATTCCAAGATTGAGAAGCTGATGAACGCTTACCTAGAGAATGCACTTTCGCTAGAGGAATATCGAGACGCTAAAAGTGCGTTGGTCAATCAAAAACAGCTTCTCAAGGAGAAATCATCGGCTTTTGAGCAAAAAGCAAATAATCGGTTCGAACTTACCGAAAAGTTTTTGAAATACAATATGGAATTGGCAAACGAGGGAACAAATGAAGAAAAACTTCATTTGTTCAAAAAAGTCGGTTCGAACTTTCAAATTAAGGATCGAACCGTACTTTTTGAGCCACGCGGAGCGTGGCGAATCCTTGCAGAATCAGGATTTTGTGGGGGGAATGCAGAACAGACGGCGCTTCGCGCCGACCATATTTTTGGCGGAAATTTGAATTCCGAATTTTGGCGGAGGGAGGGAGATTCGAACTCCCGAGGGCTTGCACCCTACCCGCTTTCCAAGCGGGCGCACTCGACCACTATGCGATCCCTCCGTTTAGTAGTGGCGTGACCATTCTATACTCACCTCTTAAGCTTGGCAAGAGATTAATAGCCGCCATAGTAGGAATTACAGTAATTTTGGTTGGTAATAAATAACTTAAGGATATATTGATTCAGTCTCGGTAATGGTGTAAGGTCTGGTCGCAGATCGTTCATCTTTTTGCTCAGTTTTTTCGATATTTAGCGACACTTAACGATATGTCCGACCTGACTATAACCAAGCTCGCCGGTGCGGCGGGTCTCCTGTCCATTCTGGTAATGGCCGGGTTATTGGGCCGCCTGCTTGGTCTTCAACCCGACCGCTGGTTTTGGAGCGACTTCTTAGCCAATCTATTTGCTGGCGTGGTGATTGTTTCTACTGCAGCCATCCTCCTTCCTTCGTATCTCCAACGACTACATCGACCCCGTCTAGTTCCGGAATTACCAGAGGATGTCCAACTGACCAGATATCTAGACGGACGAATCAAGGGTACGGTTCGTCTGGTCGTACGAAATGACAGTGATCGGATCGTTCATTGCTTCGGTTGGCACCTCTTTTTGCCCAAGCGTCTGAATGCCCAAGTCACCGAACTTGCACCCTACGGCAAGAGGAAGACGATTGGTACGCGAGAGATCAGCGACCTGGTTTATGTTCATGGTCTAGTTGAAGACGAGTTGATTTTTCCTCAAACCAGTTTCGAATTGCCGGTTAGGGTTTGGTGTGATACCGCTGATAGCCGTTCGGAGTGGTCTATTCGTTTTGGGTTGAATACTGAGACTGGATCGTTTCCGACAGTTTTCGGACTACATCGGACTGTTGATGCAGCGGCCGCGGCCGACTGCCTAGAACTGATAGTGCCCTCGCAGACCAGCAGCACCGATTGAGTTTCTGACCGACCACTTTTCGTGCTAAGTTTGAGATAAACGACTGCGTTTTTGTTTCTCACCATCAGGAGTCAATATGTCCGGTGACGGCGTAATCGATGAAATCAAACAACGATTAGATATCGCCGAAGTTGTCGGTGATTATCTTCAGTTGAAGCGAGCTGGCACCAGTCTTCGAGCTTGCTGTCCGTTTCATGACGAAAAGACCGCATCTTTTTTTGTTAATCCGGAACGTCAGATTTATCACTGCTTCGGCTGCGGTGAAGGGGGCGATATTTTTGAGTTTATTCAGAAGATGGAAGGGTTGGAGTTTCCGGATGCGCTTCGCTTGCTGGCCGGAAAGGCCGGTGTAAAGCTGCAGCCCGGCCGCGGCGACGATGGCCAGCGGTCCGAGCGGCGTCGTCTTTTGGAGGCCAATGCCCTGGCTGCCAAGCTGTATCACAAACTACTCTTGGAGGACGAACGAGCTTCTGTAGCCCGAGAGTATGTTGAGCGACGTGCGCTGTCGGCTAGTACAGTTGAGGATTTTTTACTTGGTTATTCGCCGGATTCATGGGACGCGACTTCCAAATTCTTAATGTCTCGTGGTTTTTCGGAGAGTGAATTATTCCGGGCCGGCCTGTCCGTTAAGAGCGATCGCGGCTCCGGACACTACGATCGTTTCCGCGGCCGAATGATGTTTCCAATTCGTGACGTCCATGGTGAGGTGATTGGTTTTACTGCTCGAGTAATACCTGGAGCTGACGGTCGTGATCCAGAAGGACCGAAGTATGTCAACACACCTCAAACCGTAATCTATGACAAGAGCCGAGCGCTTTATGGTATTAATTTAGCCAAACAACATATTCGGCGAGAAGGTCTGGCTGTAGTAGTTGAAGGTAATATGGATGTTGTCTCTTCGCATCAAGCTGGAGTTAAGAATGTTGTAGCTAGTTCTGGGACCGCATTAACTTCCGAGCAGTTAGAGTTGTTTCGACGGTTCACTGACCGATTAGTACTGTCCTTTGATGCAGATTCGGCTGGTGAGAGTGCAGCCAAGCGGGGGATCGATGCAGTAGTAGCGGCTGGGTTTTCAATTCGAATGTTGCGCTTACCGCCTAATGCTGGAAAAGATCCCGATGATTGTGTGCGAAAAGATGTTGAGTTATGGAAGCGAGCCATTGTTGATGCTGAGCCGTACATGTCTTGGTATTTGAATTTAGCCTCGGAGCGAACTGACTTTTCAAATGCCGAATCAAAGCGTCGTGCAGCAGCCGAACTTTTACAGGAGATTGCTAAGATACCCAATCAGGTTGAACAGTCACATTGGATTTCTCAGATGGCGCGAATGTTTAGTACGCCAGAAGTCATGCTTTTTGAGCAACTTAGGCGACTAGGTCGGTCAACTAGTACCAGAAGTCAGGTTCAACCATCGATTGCAACTCCGGTGGTATTACCAGCCAGAAAAGAACGGTTAGATATTTGTACCGAATATTTACTCGGTTTGGCTCTAGTTTGGCCGAGTCTAAGTAAAACAGTGGTCGGGGGTCTTTCAGGCAGTGAATTACCGGTCGGACTGGCCGAGCTTTACAGTAATTATCGAGAATTCTATACTTCAATCCGAAGTGATGGCGAAAAAGTCCCGATTTTTCGTTCTTGGTTGGCCTCGCGTGACAAGTCAGTGATAGCGCGTCAAGCGGCCATTCTAGAACTCCAGGCTGAACAGGAGTTTGGAGAACTACCCTTGGAGAGCCTTCAAGAAGAAACGGGTAAATTAATTGGAGAATTCAAATCGCTCCAGATTAGCCATCGTAGACAAGAACTCGTTCGAGCCATGTCCGTTGCAGAAAAAAATGGCGACTTGGAAAAAATCAAGGAAATTCAGCGAGAGCTAGGAGAGATGACCGCTTGATCGGTCTCGGTTTTATTGCAAAACCGAAAAGAAGTCGATCCTTTTCCTAGTAACTAGTAAGAGGTTAAAGAGTTGGTTCGAAACCGCATTAGTTGGTTTCGGCCTTGAGACGGCCAACGATTTTATTTATGCCGAAAAAAGTTACGTCCAAGAAAGTAGTATCAAAGAAGAATGCGGTGGCTAAGAAGCCAGCCAAGAAGGTGGTCAAGAAGTCGTCGAAGCCAGTGCGCAAGCCGGTGGCTAAAAAGGTGGTTTCAAAGAAAGCGCCGGTGAAGAAGCCAGCCAAGAAGGTGGTCAAGAAGTCGTCACCAAAGAAAACAACCGTTAAGTCTTCTACTCATTCGGTTAGACCGAAGCGTGATCAGGTACCACCACCCTCGCAAGAGACGATCGACATGTTGATTAAAAAAGGGCAGCAGCGTGGTTTTGTGACCGAAACTGAAGTGCTTTATGTTTTTTCTAATCTAGAGGAATACATCGTTGCTTACGAGGATTTTTTGGATCGCATGGATGGTATCGGGATTGGTGTCATTGAAATGAAAGAGGGAATTATTGGGCAGCAAGAGGACCGCGAGAAATTATTAGATCAAATCCGACTTAGTAAAGAAAAAAAACGGTTTGATTTGACCGACATTTCCGCCGACTCGATCCAAATGTATCTGCGTGAGATTGGTAAGATTCCACTTTTGACAGCTGAGGAGGAGGTGGCACTCGCTAAACGTAAGGAGCGCAACGATCGTGAAGCTGAAAAGCGTTTGATCGAGGCCAATCTACGTTTGGTCGTTTCCATCGCCAAGAAATTTGTTGGCAAACAATTGTCTTTACTGGATTTAATTCAGGAAGGTAATATCGGCCTATTTCGGGCGGTTAAAAAATTTGAGTATCGCAAAGGTTATAAGTTTTCGACTTACGCCACTTGGTGGATTAGACAAGCAATCACTCGGGCACTGGCAGACCAGTCACGCACTATTAGGATTCCGGTGCACATGGTTGAGACCATTAATCGTTTCCAACAAATTGAACGTCAGTTGATTCAAGACTTAGGGCGTGAGCCGTTACCCGAAGAAATCGCCGCAGAGATGGGTGAAGAAGTCGATAAGGTTCGACATATTATTCAGATTTCGCAGGACACTGTTTCGCTCGAGACATCGGTCGGTGAGGATGATGAGGATTCAACACTTGTTGATTTTGTTGAAGACGTGAAGAACGTCGCACCGAATCGGGCTGCTGCACTGCAGCTTCTCAAAGATTACGTTCGTGACATTATTAAGGATTTATCACCGCGTGAGCAGAAAATTTTGGAGATGAGGTTTGGCTTACTTGATGGAGTTAGTCATACACTTGAAGAAGTAGGTCAGGAGTTCGATGTTACTCGTGAGCGTATTCGACAGATTGAAGCGAAGGCCTTGGAGCGAATAAAAGATCATCCAAGTATTGTTAAGTTGCGAGATTACTAAAAAAGATCAGTCTGATCGCTTAGGAGTCCGATTAATTTGATCTTGCAAAATCCGGCGGCCGTGCTATTATGCCCCCGCCGGAGAGCATTCCGAGGTAGCTCAGCGGTAGAGCAGTGCGCTGTTAACGCATTGGTCCTGGGTTCGAATCCCAGCCTCGGAGCCAACAAAGAGCGGATACCCGATTCGGGTGTCCGCTCTTTGTTTTGACACCAAGGGCTGGGATGAGAACGGGTTGAAAGTGAGGCCAAGCGGCACCGTCCAGCCGCGAAGGCCGAACGCCGGACGGCCAGAGATATCGCAGGGCCGGACGCAACCCCGGGCACGGAGGTCCGGTCTCGGCCTACCGGACCGACACGGAAATCACAGACTCGGAGCCACGGCACGTCGTTCGCGAACGATGTGCCACGGAAAGAACGCCCTAAAATAAGGCGTTTTTTCTTTGACCCCAGGTGGGATGTAGAACCGGGCCGTTTTTTACGGCCAAAACATACCATGTGTTTTCCGATTCCCCAGACTTAACGGTCAGACATTCTTATGCCGGGATTTCCCTCTTTAGTAGGTCTAACATAAAAGATGTCAGAGCCGGTTCTTTTTGCCAGCAAAACCCCGGACTTTAGTCCGGGGAGGATGTCATTAGGCTCAAGTGTTTGTCAGGGTACGTAAACTTCATTGATCGTTACGATCTTGCTGTTACTTACGAATACTCGTATCAGGAAGGGGAGCGGTTGGTTATTTAAAACCTCCCCGAACGGTATGGTCTTCAGGCTCAATTCGGGGTCGGAATAGTCGATCCTCTCTAGTTCAGCCGAGTCGGCGACCGGTAGCGTCAGCCGGTACCCCAGATCTCGGACGTAGAACATGTTGTTAAGGCAGGCTTCCTCGGTTACCTGGTCCTCGGTGCAGGCCCCGTCCGCCAAGGCTGCCTCGTACATGCCAGTGTCTCGCCCCAGGAACTGCGCAGCCTCCCCGGAGACGGTCAGGCCGTCGTCCGTCCAGACAAGGTCAGGGTTTCTCAGTAGGAGCTCTTCCGGTCGTTCTGAGCCGTTACTAGGATCGTTCGGAATGTCGCCGTTCCGGCTGGCCCCGAAGAGGCTGCCGGCCATGAAGCCGATACCCAGTATGAGGCAAGCGGCGATGATGGCAAATGTTTTCGTAGTTTTCATGGGTTAGGTTGTTCAGGTTTCGGTAGTAGTAAATAAAAACGGCACCGTGGTCGGCACCGTCAAGGGGTGTGTGTTGTGGCGAGTTGTGCAGACGTCGGTCAGCACATAGTGTTTGACCGGCGGGCCGAGTACCCCGACAGCGATGACCACGTACGGTAAGTATACACGACGCGATCATAGTTGTTAAGGGCCGTGGCCTCGTAGGCGAAGATTCCGTTGTAGGCCGATCCTGCGAATACGACGACATGGTTGCCGGGGTAGTTGAAGACCTCACCCAGCTGGTAGGTGGGACCGTAGGCGGCGGTCGAGTAGGAGGGGATGGACGAGGTGGAGAGCTTGTAGGTCAGCCCCCAGATCCGAGAGACGAAGCCGGAGCAGTCCACGCCGTACGAGCACGATAGGACGTAAGATGTGTTCATGTTACCGGCCTTGTACCCGGAGCTCATCGCGTTCGAGAACCCCGAAGGGGTGTCGAATCCGCCCCAGTCGTAGCTGACCGAGCTGTAGTACCTGGGGGATCCCAGGTAGGAAGGAGCTTCCCTCCCGCTGCACCAGGAGCTGTAGTAGATGTTCGACGAGGACAGGTATCTGTAGACGTTGCCGTACTCGTTGATGTTGCTGAGCATCTGGCTGGAAGTGAGGCAGGAGCCGCTGTAGGTGTAGAGCGCCGAGCGTGCCACTCCGCTGTTTTCGTCCAGAGGTTGCTCCTCTGGGTCGTCTCGGCTGACGGTGAACGTCTCCGTCGGTTCCCTGCTCAGTGCAATCTCCGGCGCAACCGGGGTGACGTGCCAGAAATTCAGCCTGTCCACTGACGTAGTCATGACGACTGGTTCGTCGTCGTGGCCGACGGTGACTCCGAAGCTGCCGCGCACCTCCGATTCCTCGTACGGCACCCTGGCCGTCTCGATGATGGTCCCGTCGGGAGATATCTTCCAGACGGTTTGCTCGACGGACACCTCAGGCAGGAAGGCCACGTCCTCCACCAGGACGAATGCATCCCCGTCCTCGTTGATCCCGAGTATTCGTGCCGACCCCAGCATGTTCGGTACGGTGATGATCGTCCGGGAGTCTCCTATGCGTACCGTTCTTTCTCTTCCGAACTGTTCTTCGGGGAGCTCTACGGAGTACCTCGTGCCGTTCCACTCGTAGCCATCCGTCGGCTCAAGCGAGACGGTTCCGTCCAGCACGGACGCCCGGTACAGGCGTTCCCCACCGGCGAACTCCACGATCAGACCGTTGTCGTCATGCGTTAGGCCGGACGGTTGCGATACTTCCTCTGTCGGCATGTCGAGCCTTCTGGACGAACCGTCGGCCGTGATGCGGACCAGAGCTGGAATTTCGGAGGCGCTGTCCAGCAGTACGATGTCCTCGCCGTCCTGGACCGCCGCCGTGACGCCCCGAGCGTGGTCCGACACATCCATAGTCCCTCGGTGGGACAGGTCTTCTCTCAGGACGTGCACTGTCCGGTTCACGTTGTCCGGTACAATATAGCCACCGTCGACCGCGAACATGCCGGACGGACCGAGAGGCAGCGCATCTTCCGTGGCGAGGTTGGCAATGCCGATCGAGAGCGGCCTAGTGGGTAGTGTTGCGATGGACCTCCCGCCAGGCAGTCTTGATGTGTTGGGCGTGCCGATGCCGGTGTCGCCGTTGTCACAACCCGCTGTCAGCAGCGCCGCTAGGAGCATGCCGACCAGAATTGAACTTCTTAAACCATTCATGGTTTCTCCTGGGCTCCGATTTCTACATGGACCCGTTCCATGTATTTTTGAAGGAACCAGATGGATATTAGCAGTTAAGCGGACTGGGTCAATTAGGCTGTGTCAATAGGTGTTTTTGTTGCTTGAGGAGAGTTGTGCACCATAGTATCTAATCTTGTGTTTTAGTTTATGCTTTCGGTCAGCCTCTACCGATAAACCAAATCTGACACCGTAAGCCTCGGAACCTCCACTGAACCCCCATTTAATGCTACGGTGGTTCCAATGTCCTCCACACTGCGGAGCCATGGAAAGAATGTTTAAGAACAGCTAGGCAGGCTGGACTAACTTTTCACATGGTTTGACGTATTCAAAGTTAGAATATAAACTTTTCATAAGTTAATTTTTGTGAAAAGATCAAAATTTATGGCAAACCAGGCCTTCAAGGCGGGCATTTTCAAGCAACAGGATCAGTATAAGAGTTTCAGCCCGACGCTCGTAAATCACCCGTTCTCATGGGCTGACCCGAGAATAGACGTGCTGCTGGAAGACGCAACGCGACATTTGGCCGAGCTAAACGCCTTTTCGCGTTTTGTTCCAGATGTCGACTTCTTCATCCGCATGCATGTCTTCAAGGAAGCAACTACATCCAGCCGCATCGAGGGAACTCGTACGGAAATGGATGAAGCGCTACTACCTGAAGATGAGGTTGATCCGGAACGTAAGGACGATTGGTTGGGAGTTCAGAACTACACAGAGGCAATGAACTTTGCGATCGCTGAGCTTGCTAAAATTCCTCTCTCTATCCGCCTGCTCAAAGATACGCATAAAATTCTGCTCTCTGGCGTGCGCGGCAAACACAAAATGCCAGGCGACATAAGAACAAGCCAGAACTGGATCGGTGGAGCAACGCTAAAAGATGCGATTTTTATCCCTCCCTCACCGGAGGAGGTGCCCGAAATGCTCGGCGATCTTGAAAAGTTCTGGCATAACAAAAAGATCGAAGTACCACACCTGATTCGTATCGCCATCAGCCATTACCAATACGAAACCATCCATCCGTTCCTTGATGGAAACGGCCGTATCGGTCGCCTGCTTATCACCCTTTACCTGGTGGACAAAGGCATGTTGAGCAAACCAACGCTCTACCTGTCGGATTTCTTCGAGCGCAATAAGGGAAAATACTACGATGCCCTAACCATGGTAAGGACTTCCAATGACATTGAGCATTGGATGAGGTTCTTCTTGGTCGGTGTGGCGGAAACGGCCAGGCGGGGTGCGGAAACATTCCGCGAGATCATAGACCTACGTGAAAAGGTCGAACGTTTGATTATGACAATGGGTCGTCGTGCGCCGATCGGACGTGAGTTTCTAAGCAAACTCTATTCCCAGCCGATCGTAAATAGCCCGCAGGTAGCCAAGTGGCTCAATATTACCCCGCAGTCGGCCATCACGCTTCTAAAGGTATTCGAGGAGAAAGGTATCTTGAAAGAAACGACAGGCTTCAAGCGAAACCGCCTTTTTGTGTTCAGAGAGTACATACAACTGTTCGGTAAATAAGACTTGTTCATAGATAAACCAAATTTGACACTGTAAACCTCGGAGCCATCGCAGAACCCCCGTTTAAGTCTATTGCGGTTCCGATGTGGTTGACCCGCCTTCGCTTGAAGCTCCGGCAGGCAGGCGGTGCGGAGCCATGGAAAGAACGCCTTAAAATGGGCGTTTTTTCGTTGATCCCAGGTGGGATGTAGAACCGGAATGGCGAAGTTCAAGCGACCAATGCACCACTCGACAGGTATTGATGAAGTGCCTTGTTGGGTGTTAGATACCCAAGCGATTTTCGGGGAAGGTTGTTCAGCCAGTCCTCGATTCGCCTCCAGTCCGCGGC